>Ga0302169_10000035_pt1 | contig 41455 bp, 37 predicted proteins | sample I_Fen_N1_3_FD_193493 | JGI IMG/M metagenome (GOLD analysis project Ga0302169, IMG submission 193493) | Peat permafrost microbial communities from Stordalen Mire near Abisko, Sweden - I_Fen_N1_3 | ecosystem: Environmental > Terrestrial > Soil > Wetlands > Permafrost | place: Sweden: Abisko...
GTATTGGCTCCATTGCGTTCCCCCGTTTCCATGCCGCAAGTCTACATCGCTGGTAGGATCCTTCTCTCATTCCTACATGAAATCATCATGCCGCTGCCGCTGATTTATCACGAAGACTACAGTCCCGAGTTTCCGGCCGATCACCGCTTCCCCATGGATAAGTTTCGCCTGTTGCGCGATCACTTGGTGGACAGCGGCCTGACCCGGGACGCCGACCTGCTGCGCCCGGACCTCTGCCCCCCGCAGATTCTCGCCCTCGCCCATGACGCTGCCTATATCGAACGTTATATGAGCGGCGAGTTGTCCCGTGAAGACCAGCGACGCCTCGGCTTGCCCTGGAGCGAAGCCCTGGCCCGGCGCACAGTGCGCGCGGTCGGCGGTTCGTTGCTGGCGGCGGAACAGGCACTGGAACATGGTTTGGCCTGTCACCTGGCCGGCGGCACGCATCACGCGCATTACGACTACCCGGCGGGCTTCTGCATCTTCAATGACCTGGCCGTGATCAGCCATTACCTGCTGGAAAGCGGCCGGGTGAATCGGGTGTTGATCTTCGATTGCGACGTGCATCAGGGCGACGGGACTGCACGGATCCTGCACAACACCCCGGACGCGGTGACCGTTTCCCTGCACTGTGAGAAGAACTTTCCTGCACGCAAAGCCGAAAGTGACTGGGACATCCCGCTGCCCAAGGGCATGGGCGACGCCGACTACCTGAAAGTGGTCGACGATGCGCTCAACTATTTGCTGCCGCTTTATCAACCGGATCTGGTGTTGTATGACGCCGGCGTCGATGTGCACAAGGACGATGCCCTGGGTTATTTGAACCTGACGGACGAAGGCGTGGCGGCGCGTGATGAAAGCGTGATGCGCCATTGCCTGGGCCGGGATATTCCGGTGGTCGGGGTGATTGGCGGTGGCTACAGCAAGGACCGCAAGGCGTTGGCGCGCCGGCATGGGATTCTGCATCACAGTGCGCAGCGGGTCTGGCAGTCATCAGGTTGTCATTGAAGCGTGGGTGTTTACCCACAATGCCTGTGGAACTGCCTGTGGATAACCTGAGTGAAAGGGCCTACAGCCCCTGCGGTGTATAGCCTACACAGCTCTGGTTGTTTTTTGACCACCTTAAATACACCTAAGATCGAATGTGGGAGCGGTGCTGGTAGAATGCCCGCCTTCATTCCGCCAAACCGCAGCGCATTTCATGACCCGATCCTCCACCGCCCTCCCCCCTCACGTCGCCATCATCGGTGGCGGCCCCGCTGGCCTGATGGCGGCTGAAGTGTTGAGCCAGGCCGGTATCAAGGTCGACCTGTACGACGGCATGCCCTCGGTGGGACGCAAATTCCTGCTGGCTGGGGTCGGCGGCATGAACATCACCCACTCCGAAGCCTACCCCGCCTTCCTTTCGCGCTACGCCGAACGCGCGCCACAGATTGCGCCGTTGCTGCGCGCCTTTGGCGCCGACGCGCTGTGCCAGTGGATTCATGACCTGGGCATCGAAACCTTTGTCGGCAGTTCCGGCCGGGTGTTTCCAACCGACATGAAAGCCGCGCCCTTGCTGCGCGCCTGGCTCAAACGGTTGCGTGATGCCGGCGTAGTTATCCACACCCGCCACCGCTGGCTCGGTTGGGATGACAGCGGTGATTTGCGAATCGACAGCCCCGAGGGCGAAAAAATCGTCAAGGCTGACGCCACCCTGCTAGCCCTCGGCGGCGGCAGTTGGGCGCGGCTCGGTTCGGATGGCGCGTGGATGCTGCCACTGGAACAACGCGGCGTCGGACTTGCGCCGTTGCAACCGAGTAATTGCGGCTTCGAGGTGCAGGCCTGGAGCGATTTGATGGTCAGTAAATTCGCCGGCGCGCCGCTGAAAAACATCGCCATCGGTCTCAATGACGACGTGCCACGGCTCGGGGAATGTGTGATCACGGCGACAGGGATTGAAGGCAGTCTGATCTACGCCCTGTCGGCACCGATCCGCGAAGCCATCAATCTGAACGGCTCGGCCACCGTTCACCTCGACCTGTTGCCAGGCAAGCCTGTGGATAAAGTACAGACAGCACTGAGCAAACCGCGCGGTTCACGCTCGATGTCCAAACACCTGCACAGTCAGCTGGGCATTGATGGTGTGAAAGCCGCGTTGCTGCGCGAACTGACACCGGCCGACAGCTTTAGCGACCCGGCATTGCTGGCCAAAGCGATCAAGGCACTGCCGCTGACGCTGGTGAAAACCCGCCCACTGGACGAAGCCATCAGCAGCGCCGGCGGTGTGATGTTCGAGTCGATGGATGAACGCTTGATGCTCAAGCCATTGCCTGGCGTGTTCTGCGCGGGGGAGATGCTGGATTGGGAAGCGCCGACGGGCGGCTATCTGCTGACCGCGTGTTTCGCCAGTGGGCGTGCGGCGGGGATCGGGATGGTGGAGTGGTTGAAGCGCAAGGCTTGAGACCGAGTTGCCCCCTTCGCGAGCAAGCCCGCTCCCACATTTAACCGAGTTCTCCCAGAAGAATGCGGTCGAATGTGGGAGCGGGCTTGCTCGCGAAGGCGTCCTGACAGACGCCTCAGGTATTTAAGGCTTACGCTTACGCGGCCCAGTATTGAACACCGGCACTTTACGCACAGGCTTGATCGAAGGCTCCGGCGCCGAAGCATCCCCGCTCTCAACCCACTTGCCCAGGTTGCGCTTGCCGCCACTGGAGGTCTTTGGCTTCTTCGGCTTTTTAGGCTTCTTCACCACCTGACCGCTGGCATCGGTATCCGGCACGCGGTGCTCAGGCTCGAAGTCATGCTCCATCTGCCGAGGCAAGGTCTGACGGGTCAACGTCTCGATAGCCGACAGCAGATTCACTTCATCGGCGCACACCAGCGAAATCGCCTGCCCGGTGTTACCCGCACGGCCGGTACGCCCGATGCGGTGGATGTAGTCCTCGGCCACGATCGGCAGGTCGAAGTTGACCACCAACGGCAAATCTTCGATGTCCAGGCCACGGGCCGCGACGTCAGTGGCGACCAGGATCTGCACTTCACTGGCCTTGAAACGGTCCAGCGTGCGCTGACGCGTAGCCTGCGGTTTGTCACCGTGGATGCCGTCGGCATTGATGCCCAGGCCCTGGAGTTTTTCCACCAGCGCGTCCACACCGTTGCGGGTCTTGGCGAATACCAGCACCTGCTTCCACTTGCCTTTGCGCAGCAAGTGAACGAACAACTCAGGCTTGCGCTTTTTGTCGACCGTCACCACCCACTGCTTGACCGTGTTGGCCGCCACGTTGCGCGGGCTGACTTCGATACTCAGTGGATCGTTGAGCATTTGTCCGGCCAGGGTGCGGATCGCATCGGAGAACGTCGCCGAGAACAACAGCGTCTGACGTTTCTTCGGCAGCGCCTTGTAAATGTTGCCCAACTCCTCGGAAAAGCCCAGATCGAGCATGCGATCGGCTTCGTCCAGTACCAGGGTTTGCAGCTGATTGAACTTGAGCGCGTTCTGACGGAACAGATCGAGCAAGCGGCCCGGCGTGGCCACCAGCAGGTCGACGCCTTTGCGCAGTTTCATCATTTGCGGGTTGATGCTGACGCCGCCGTACACCGCGTAAGTGCTCAGTGGCAGGTTCTCGGCGTACTGACGCACGGCTTCGTGAACCTGTTCGGCCAGTTCGCGGGTCGGCACCAGAATCAGTGCGCGCACCGAGTTGGCGGTGACTTTCGGCCCTTCCATGGCCAGCAATTGCAGGAGCGGCAAGGCGAAACCGGCCGTCTTGCCAGTACCGGTCTGGGCCGCAGCCATCAGGTCGCGACCGGCCAGCACCGCCGGAATGGCTTGCGCCTGAACCGGCGTCGGGGTCTGGTAGCCGAGCGTCTCGAGAGAGCGCAGCAAGGGTTCGATCAGGCCAAGGGTGGCGAAAGTCATGGGATTACCGTAGGAAAATTCAGCGCGGGTTTTTCAAAACAAGTGTGCAAACAAGATGCAATGGCGCGCAGTTTACCCTAATTCACACGGGATTCTGTCGGCACGACTACAGCCGGCTGCACAGGCGCCCGACGCCACTGCGGCAATCCAATCAACACCACGGCGCTGATGATCACCAGCATCGCCAGCCCTTCTTCGATTCCGATGGTCTCGCCCACAAACACGATGCCCAACAACACCGCCACGGCCGGGTTGACGTAGGCATAACTGGTCGCCGCCGCTGGACGCACGTTTTTTAACAGGTACATATAAGCGTTGAACGCGATGATCGAGCCGAAGAACGTCAGATACGCCAGGGCTGCCCAACCTTCGATCGGCGGCATGGCTTGCAGATGTTCGCCGCTCACGGCACTGCCGATCAGCAGCGCCACGCCGCCGACCAGCATTTCCACGGCGCTGGCCATCGCCCCCGCCGGCAACGGCACGTGTTTGCTCCAGACCGACCCGAAGGCCCAGGACGCCGCCGCGAACACCAGCAACAGCGCACCCAAAGGGCTCGATTGCAGGTTCGAACCGAGATTCAACATGGCAATGCCGATCAGCCCCAGCGCAATCCCGGCCCATTCGAGACGGGTATTGCGCGCACCCCAGAAATAGCCGAACAACAAGGTAAACAACGGCACCGTCGCCACCGCCAACGCCGCCACGCCGGAGGCCACCCCCATGTGTTCGGCGACACTGACGCCGCCGTTACCGCAGGCGAGCAGCAAGATCCCGATCATGCCGGCTGCTTTCCACTGCGCCCACGTCGGTGCCGGCGCCCCGCGCCAGCGCAGGAAGGCATACATCAAGGTCCCGGCGAGCACGAAACGGATCCCGGCGAGCAGCAACGGCGGCCAGTACTCCACACCGATGCGGATCACCAGATAGGTCGAGCCCCAAATTACGTACAGCGCGAAAAAGGCGGCGATCAACGGTAAGGGAAAACGACGTAAGCCAGGCATGGGCAGCTCGATGTCAGAACAATGTGAACAGCTATTCTAGAAAGGCCAAGCGCTAAAAATAAGTTACAAAACCTGTTTATCGCGCCGGTACACTTTTCAAAACATGGAGATCAGCGCTATAAACCGTGCTTTCGAAAGTCAGTCATTTTCAAGGTATACGCCGATGGATAAATACGACCGCATGCTCCTCAGCGCCCTGCTGGAAAACGGTCGTGCGTCCTACGCCGACCTCGCGCGCAAGGTCAACCTGTCCGCCCCGGCCGTGGCCGAGCGCGTGGCCAAACTGGAAGCCAGCGGCGTGATTACCGGTTACCAGGCGAAAGTCGACATGGCCAAGCTCGGCTTGCCGATCCAGTGCGTGATCGAACTGCGCCTGAACCAGCACGGCAATCAGAAGGCCTACGACGATCTGATCAAAATCCCACAGTTGACCGAGTGCCACCGGGTGACTGGCGATCCGTGCGTGATCATGCAAGCGGCGGTAGGCTCAATGCCGGAACTGGAGGAGTTGATCAACCGGATTGCCAAGTTCGGGTTCAGCAAGACATCGATCGTACTCTCGAGCGCGATAGAAAAGCGCGTGCCGTTGGGGCAGCTGGAAGGGAATGGCTGTAGGAGCTGAGCTTGCTCGCGATGGCGGCATGTCAGTCACGATCAATGTTGACTGTTAAACCGTTATCGTCGGAGCGCCGCCCGGAGCAAGCTCAGCTCCTACAAGGGATTTGCAGCGTACTTAGAAACCGCGATGGCGCTTGAGGTGTTCGTTGATCTTCGCCGCCGGCACTTTCTGCAAACCGCACAGCAAATCATGGGACAACTCGCGCAACCCATGCTTGCGCTGCAACTCGCCCATCAAGTGCGTTGTCAGGTTGGCGGCCATCTCCGCGTCAGCCATCGCCCGGTGAGCCTTGCCGGTGTTGGGCAAGTTGGCGAACGTGGTGAGGGTGCCGAGCTTGTGATTCGGTGCAGCCGGCATCAGCCGACGGGCCAACAGCAGTGAACAGGCAAAGTTCTGCAAACGCGTACGTTTGATCCGCCCCAACTCGAAGTCCCAGAACTTCTGGTCGAACGCCGCATTGTGCGCGAGCAACGGAGTGCAGCCGACGAACTCGTTAACCTCGTTCATCACCTGCTCGGCCGACGGCGCGGTGCGCAGCATGGCGTTGCTGATGCCGGTCAGTTGCTCGATGAAGGCCGGCACGCGCACGCCGGCGTTCATCAGGCTTTGGTAACGCTCGACGATGCGCCCCTGTTCAAGGATCACCACGGCAATTTCCGTGGCCCGGCAGCTGCTGCTCGGGGAGATCCCGGTGGTTTCAAAGTCGATGACTGCTATGCGTTCCAAACCTGTTTCAACTCCGTAAAAATCAATTCTTGAGCAACAACGCGCCTTCGATCGGCACATAACGGCTGGCGGCGCGGATCAGCGAATTGGCGGTCAGGCCCGGGACGCCATAGGCCACCGCTTGCACCCCGTGCTTGCTGATGATGCGGTCCAGCAACATGTCGAAATCACCGTCACCGGAGGCCAGGACGATTTCGTCGACGTGATCGGCGGCGTCCATGATGTCGAGGGTGATGCCCACGTCCCAGTCGCCCTTGGCCGAACCGTCGCTGCGCTGGATGTAGGGCTTGAGCTTCACAGTGAAGCCCAGGTTGCGCAGGATCTGCTGGAATTGCTGCTGTTTGCTGTCGCCACGATCGATCGCGTAGGCATAGGCCTCGACGATCTCGCCCTGTTTGCTGATGTCAGCCCACAGTGCGGCGTAGTTGAAGTGGCAACCATAAGCCTGACGCACGGTGTAATAGAGGTTTTGAACATCGGCGAACACTGCGATTTTTTTCACCGCGGGTTTCCTCTTGGCGCACAGGCGCGCAGGCGAGATCAGGCACCTGGCCCGAAAAGTCGCCCAGTATGCCAGCCCGAAGGATTGTTCCGCGAATAATCGGCCCGGGGCACGGTCGCGCCCCGGACGAATGGCGTATCAGACGAAGGAATCGTCGTCATCACCACCGAAGAATGACGAGCTGTCATCGCTGTAATCAGTGTCGGCAAAACCGCCCTGATTGCTGGAGTTGTCAGCCATGCGCTGGTCATCGCCCCAGCCGCCGTTGCTCTGGTCATTGACCTGAGCCGGCTCTTCCTTGATCACTTCAACCACTTCCGGCTGCTGATTGTGATGGAACAGGCTGCTGATGCCTTGTGCCAGCATCACGCCACCTGCGACACCGGCTGCGGTCTTCAGCGCACCGCCAAGAAAACCGCTGCCGATCGCTGCCGGCGCCTGCTGCTGGGGAGCGTAATTTTGTTGAGGCGGCGCGGCACCAAAGTTCTGCTGCGGCGGCTGTGAATTGAACGATGGCCGTGCCGGTTCACGCCAGCCGCCCGTGGACGGTGGGGCGCTCTGGGTCGGTGCGGGCTGCGGATCGCGGGCACTGCCACCGAAGATGCTCGACAAAAAGCCACCACCGCTCGATGCCGGCGCTGCTGTCTGCGCCTTGGCCGCTTGCAGTTCAGCCTGCAATTGCTGCACTTGCCGGGTCAGTTGCTTGTTCTGTTCGTCGAGGCTCTTGATGGCGGCTTCTTGAACCAGGATTGCCTGGGTCATGAAATAGCCGGCCGCAGGCTGGCGAGTCAGGTGTTCCTTGATCCGCGCCTCAGCCAGGGCGTCGCGCGGGGCTGAGTCCGTTTCGGCCTGTTGCAGCCGGGAAAACAGTCCATCGATCAGGGTTTGTTCTTCGCTGTTCATGGCGACCTCGTAGATTGCCGGGGGAAATCGTTGTCCTTTTCCAAAGAGGATAAGGTGCTCGACCTTAATGGAGGCTGAAACAAGTTGTTTCAATGAGCTTTACCTAACGTTTACGTTTGCGTTTCCAAGTGTTTCATCGGTTAAAGTGGGCCACTGCTTCCAACCTGCGATACCGACTGATGAATCCGTTCGATGTACTGCGTGACTCCTTGTATTTTTTCAAGCGCAATCTGGGACAGATCGTGCAACTGTGCCTGCCACTGGTGATCTTTGAGGCGCTGTTGCAACAAATTGTCGACCACTCCACCGAGCCGGACAGTTTTCCCGGCGTCAGCGTGATCGTTGGCTTGCTGGTTTATCCGCTGTACACCGCCGCCCTGATTCTGTTCCTCGACGCCCGCAGCCGCGGTGAGTCGCCGCGCAACCGTGATCTGCTGACACGCTCGGCGTACCTGTGGCCGCGCTTCGCCCTGCTCACGGCGCTCAATACCCTGCTGATCCTGCTCGGCCTGTCGCTGTACTTCCTGCCCGGCATCTATCTGATGGTGACATTGGCGTTCGGCGAGTACCTGCTGGTGCTGCGTGGCATGGCCCCGTTGGCGGCCATGAAAGAAAGCCTGCGCCTGACCCGCGGCCACTTCATGCGCATTCTGGTGTGCATCCTGTGTGTGATGGGCCCGCTGTGGGTGCTCAAGGGCGCCACGCTCGCGGTGTACCCGGACCCGCAGAACCCGGTGATTTCCCTGCTGATCGACAGCGCCCACAGCTTCCTGCAACTGTTCACCAGCGTGGTGTTGTTCCGATTGTTCATGCTGATCGGCGATACACCCGAGAAGATTGAGGGGCCGCGTTGACCGTGGGCTTCAGCTCTGGTCTCGGTTATGCTCGGGGCCATCTTTTGTAACGCTATAAGCCGAGCCATGACCCGTCTACTGCGCTACACCCTGCTGAGTCTGTTAATCGTGACCGGCGTGATCGCATTACTGATCTACAACCTGACCTGGCGCCCCGGCGCCAAAGAAGTGTTGCCGGTCGTTTGCTCGGCTCAAGCGCCCACCCTGGTCCCCGGTCAGGCATTGAAAGTGATGACCTGGAACGTCCAGTACCTGGCGGGTAAACGTTATGTGTTCTGGAACGATCTGGCCCAGGGCACCGATGAAAACCCTACGCCCGAAGACATGGCCTTCAGCCTCGACGAAGTGGCACGGGTGATTCGCGACGAAAACCCCGACATCGTGTTGCTGCAGGAACTCGATGACAACGCCAAGACCAGCGACTACCAGAACCAGTTCAAGCTCCTGCAAGAACGGGTCGCCGACCTGTATCCGTGCAGCGCTCGCGCCTTCGACTGGAAGGCCGACTTTGTGCCGGATCCGCACATCTTCGGCAGTGTCGGCCGGCAACTGGCAACGCTCAGCCGCTACCAGATCGAACACGCCGAACGCCTGCAACTTCCGGTCGCATCGGCCAACCTGATCAGCCGCCAGTTCAAACCGAAAAACGCCCTGTTGGTGTCTTATCTGCCGTTGAACGACGGCGGCCAGATGGCGGTGCTCAATACCCATCTGGACCGCGCACTCCAACCTGACGAAACGCTGCAAGCCCAAGTGACGGCGGTTGCCAAGGTCCTCGACAGATTCGAAGGCCGTGGCACTCCGTGGCTGATCGGTGGTGATTTCAATCTGTTGCCGCTCGGGCAGTTTCGCCGACTGCCCGAGGAGCAACGCACGCCCTACTCGGCCGACAGCGCGCTGCATGTGCTGTGGGACAAGTACCCGATGATCCCGACCAACAACGAAGCGAGCGGCGCCGATCGGGCCCAGTGGCTGACGCATTACCCGAATGATCCTGGCTTGAATGGCCCGGACCGCACGGTTGACTACCTGTTCTACAGCCCGCGCATCAAACGGGTCAAAGCAATGGTGAGGCAGGACGATACGTTGCGCATCTCCGACCACTTGCCGGTGATTGCACGGTTTCTGCTACCCGCAACTCCTTAACAACTGGAATCTGTAGGAGCCGAGCTTGCTCGCGATGAGGCCGGCACATCAGCATTATTGTCGGCTGACACACCGCCATCGCGAGCAAGCTCGGCTCCTACAGGGATTGGGGGTAACTCAATGATCCTCTTCAAGGTCATCATGCAGTAATCCGAAGATCTTGCGCTTCATGTCGATGAACGAGCGCTCCATGACCATGTCCAGGGTCCGTGGGCGTTCGATCGGCACATCCAGAATCTGCTTGATCCGCCCCGGCCGTGCGCCCATCACGTAGACCCGATCGCCGAGTAAAACCGCCTCGTCGATATCGTGGGTCACGAACAACACGGTCTTCTTGCTGTTACCCCAGACCCGCAACAACAGCTGCTGCATTTGCAGGCGCGTCTGGCTGTCGAGCGCGCCGAAAGGTTCGTCCATCAGCAGGATTTGCGGATCATTGGCCAGCGCGCGGGCAATCGCCACGCGCTGCATCATGCCGCCGGACAACTGCTTGGCGTAGTTGTCGGCAAACCCGGTCAGGCCCACTTCATTGACGTAGTAGTCGACGATCTCCTTGCGCTGGGCAGCCGCCATGCCGCGACGCTTGAGACCGAACTCGACGTTCTGGCGCACGGTCAGCCACGGGAACAGCGTATAGCTCTGGAACACCATGCCGCGATCCGCACCCGGCCCCTGCACTTGCTGACCACCGACGTAGATCTCGCCCTCGGTGGGTTCGTTGAGGCCGGCGGTGAGGTACAGCAAACTCGATTTGCCGCAACCCGAAGGTCCGACCAGCACGGCGAATTGTTGGTCCGGCACCTCGAACGACACTTGCTCCAGCGCTGTGAACATGCCGCCGTCAGGTTTCTGATAGCGCAGGCTGACCTTGTCCACTTGCAGCCTTGGAGCGGCCTGCACCGGGGTGGCCAAAGGTGTGACGAAGCGAGGGTTGACGGCGCTTACTGAGCCCATGCGGCGATCCTCAGACGTAGGAAACGGAACAGTTGATCGGTGACCAGGCCCAACAGGCCGATGATCGCGATTGCCAGGAAAATCACATCCACTTGAAAACCACGCATGGCTTTAAGGCTCAAGTAACCCAGGCCACTGGAAGCGGCGACCAGTTCGGCGACCACCAGGTAGGTCCAGGCCCAGCCCATGGTCACGCGCAAGGTGTCGAGCACACCCGGCAAGGAGGCTGGGGCGATCACATGCAGCACCGCGTCGCGACGGGTCGAGCCCAAGGTGTAGGACGCGTTGATCAAATCCTTGGAGATGCCTTTGGAGACGTCCGCGATCATCACCAGTTGCTGGAAGAACACACCGAAGATGATCACCGAGACCCGCTGCTCCAGGCCGATACCGATCCATAGAATGAACAGTGGCACGAACGAGGTCACTGGCAAGTAGCGAATGAAATTGACCATCGGCTCAAGGAACGCCTGGACGATACGGAAGCTGCCCATCAGCAACCCCAGCGGCACCGCCACCAGCGAGGAGACAATGAAACCGACCATCACTACTTCCAGACTGGCCCACACATGCAGGCCAAGGGTGCCGTCGCGACCCAGGCGCACGGCGGCCTCGACCACTGCGCCCGGTGTCGGCAAGAACATGCCCGGCACCACGCCACCGTAAGACAAACCGGCCCACAGGCCGATCAACAGTACCCAGGCCAGACCGCTCGCGCTCCAGATGACCTGCACCGGCAGGCCAGTCTTGGGCGTGATGCAGCGGCTCAGCCATGAATTGCGCTTGAACATGCAAACCTCCTACAGCGGGGTGACAAAACGGTTGTCGATCAGGTCGTCATTGCTGACGTTGTAGGGTTTGCCCTGCAATTCACTGGCGGTTTCATTGGCCAGTTTGATCAGCGGTTCGCTGTCGCCCGGCTTGCCCGGCGAGCCGAGGAGTTTTTCGCTCATGGCCTGATCGTAGAAGCGCACGCCTTGCGCGGCGGCGGCCAGTTCCTTCGGATCGGCGAGGTAACCGCCAACGCCTTTGGCCATAATTTTGTAGGCTTCTTCCGGGTGGTCCTGGGTGTATTTCACGGCTTTGTAGAGACCGGCGACCAACGCCTTGACGTCTTCCGGCTGCTTTTCGATGACCGAACAGTTCAGCGCAACCACGTCGACAATCACGCCCGGCGTGCTGCTGCTGTCGATCAGCACCTTGCCCTGTTTCTTGTCACGCACCATCGACAGATGCGGCTCCCACGTCACGGCGGCTGGAACGCGACCGGCGATGAACGCGGTGGCAGCATCGTCAGCTGTCATGTTCTGCACGGTGATGTCGCTCATGGTCATGCCGTGTTTCTTCAGCAAATACGACAACCAGAACTGCGAGGTCGACCCTTCGTTCACCGCCACCGCTTTGCCTTTGAGCTCCTGCAGACTCTTGACGTCCTTGCCCACCAGAACGCCGTCGCCGCCATGGCTGTCATCCAGCGCGGCCACTGCTTTGAAGCAGAATTGCGGACGGTATTTCAGCACTTCATCGATAGTCGACGCCGAACCAGACAACTCGCCCGAAGCTTGGGCGGCCATGTACATCGACGCCTCCTCGACGACGGGCAATTCGACGGTCAAGCCGTTTTCCTTGAAGTAGCCCAGGTCTTGGGCGAGGTAGAGGGTGCCGTAGCCGACCCAGGTGGTGTGACCGATGGACAGGGTGCCGGCCTGGGCGCTGGTAGCGACCGTGGCGGCGATGGCGGTGATCGCCAATGGATGAGCGATGCGGGTTAGCAAGGACTTGATCATGGAGCACTCCCAAAGCTGTTGATTTAGTTTTGATGGGCAGTACGGCCAGCGGCCCCGGAAATCAGCTGTCACCTCAAGTCTCTAATGGACCTTGCGGCGGGCAGCATCGGGCTGACTGGCGAAGTCGATGGTGGCCCAGTGCGGGGAGAAGGAAAATTAGGAAATATGTCGAGGCGAATGATGAAAAAGCTGTGTAGCGCGCACTGCAAAAGGGCGGTGTGGGCAGGGGTGCTCGAAGGGGGGTGCAAAAGGTGAGACGTGTGTTGAATGGGCGAAAGCAATCGCGGGCAAGCCTTGCTCCTACAGGGTTTGTGTCGTGCCCGAATGCTGCGACCGACACAAATTCCGTAGGAGCATGGCTTGCCCGCGATAAGGGCCGAAGGACCTTCAGGCAATGTCAGAGCCGGCCGTATTCCTGCGCCGTACGATCCACTGCTTTCAGGGTCTTGCCCACCAGCTCATCAATCTCCTCACGACTGGCAATCAACGCCGGCGCCATGATCATTCGCCCCAGCGTCGAGCGAATAATCACCCCCTCTTCAAAGCCGATCGTGCGGCAACGCCACGCAATGTCGTTCTCATTGGCAAAGCGCTTGCGGCTGGTTTTGTCCTCGGCCAATTGCAGCGCCGCGACCATCCCGACGCCTTGAATATCACCCACCAACGGGTGATTGCCGAACACCTCGCGCAAGCACTGTTGCAGGTACGGGCCGATGTCATCCTTGACCCGCGTCACCACGCCTTCATCACGCAACGCCTTGAGGTTGGCAATCGCCACCGCCGCCGCCACCGGGTGCCCGGAATAGGTCAGGCCGTGGGCAAATACCCCGCCCTGCTCCACCAGCACGGTGGCCATGTTCTTCGACAGGATCAGCCCGCCCATCGGGATGTAACCCGAGGTCAAACCCTTGGCAATCGACAGCGTGTCCGGCTCAAAACCGAAGTACTCGTGGGCGAACCATTCGCCGGTGCGACCGAAACCGCCGATCACTTCATCAGCGCACAGCAGCACATCGTACTTGCGGCAAATCCGCTGAATTTCCGGCCAGTAGCTCTCTGGCGGAAAAATCATCCCGCCCGCGCCCTGGAACGGTTCGGCAATGAAACCTGCGACCTTGTCCGCGCCCAGTTCAAGAATCTTCGCTTCCAGTTGCTGCGCCGCCCGCAGGCCAAATTCGGCCGGGGTCAGGTTGCCTTCGTGAGCAAAAAAGTATGGCTCGTCGATGTGTTCGATGTCCGGAATCATGCCGCCCATTTCGTGCATGAACTTCATGCCGCCGAGTGCCGTCGCAGCAAGGGTCGAGCCGTGATAACCGTTCCAGCGACCGATCATGATTTTCTTCTCGGGCTTGCCGAGAATCGTCCAGTAACGGCGCACGGTGCGGATCAACACCTCGTTGGCCTCGGAGCCGGAGTTGGTGTAGATCGCGTGGCTGTAGTGCCCCGGCAGCAGGCTGAACAACAGCTCCGACAGCTCGATCACCTGCGGGTGAGTGGTGTGGAAAAACATGTTGTAGTACGGCAGTTGTTCAAGTTGTTGAGTCGCTGCCGCCGCCAGGTCTTTACGCCCGTAACCGAGGTTGGTGCACCACAGCCCGGACATTCCGTCGAGGTAGCGCCGACCGTCGTTGTCCCACAGGTGCAGGCGTTCGCCACGAACCATCACCCGGGGTCCTTCGTCGTTGAGTGCCTTTTGATCGACGAATGCGTGGATGTGGTGCGCAGCGTCGGCGGCCTGGTAGTCGCGGGTTTCACGTGGTGTGGTCATCGCCAGTTCTCCGTTTCTTGTTGTTAGCGCAATTGAAACCAGGTGGTCTTCAACTGGGTGTATTTATCAAATGAATGCAGCGACAAGTCACGGCCGAAACCGGACTGTTTGCCGCCGCCGAAAGGCACGGTCACGTCGAGTGCATCGACGCTGTTGACCGAGACAGTCCCCGCTCGCAATTGCCGCGCCACTCGGTGCGCGCGATTGAGGTCATCGGTCCACAGCGAAGCCGCCAGACCGTAGACGCTGTCGTTGGCCAGTTGCAAGGCGTGGGCCTCGTCATCGAACGCCGTAACCGCGAGCACCGGGCCGAACACTTCGTCGCGAAACAGCGGCATGTCTGGAGTCACGCCAGTGAAAATCGTCGGCTGGATGAAGTTGTCAGAGCCGTTGAAGATCGACTGCCGGCCGCCGCACACTTTGGTCGCACCCTGGCGCTCGGCTTGCTGGATGAACTTCATGATGCGCGCGGTCTGGCGGCTGTCGACAATCGCACCGGCGCTGCTCGACGGGTCCAGTGGATCGCCCGGCAACCAGCATTCGGCGTGCACTTTGAGGCGCTCGACGAACGCGTCATGGATCGAGCGCTCTACCAGCAATCGCGAGTTGGCCGAGCAGACTTCGCCTTGATTAAAGAAGATCCCGAACGCGGCTTTTTCAGCGGCCAGATCGAGGTCCTGACAATCGGCGAACACCAGGTTCGCGCTCTTGCCACCGCACTCCAGCCACACCTGCTTGAGATTCGACTGCGCGGAATATTGCATGAAGTATTTGCCGACTTCGGTAGAGCCGGTGAACACCAGGCAATCGACATCCGGGTGCAAACCGAGGGCTTTGCCGGTCTGCTCGCCGAGGCCCGGCAGCACGTTCAATACGCCGGCTGGCAGGCCGGCTTCCAGCGCCAGCTCGGCCAGACGCAGGGCGGAAAACGGTGACTGCTCGGCGGGTTTCAGAATCACCGAATTGCCGGCAGCCAGGGCCGGTGCGAGTTTCCACGCGGCCATGTCCAGCGGGAAATTCCACGGCACCACGGCAGCGACCACGCCGAGGGCTTCACGGGTGATGGTCGCCAGCACGTTCTGCGCGCTGGGGGCAATCTGGTCGTAGAGTTTGTCGAGGCTTTCGGCGTACCAGCGAAACACCCCGGCGGCGCCCGGCACGTCGATGTTGTAGGCGTCCATCACCGGTTTGCCCATGTTCAGCGAATCGAGCAGGGCCAGTTCTTCGCGGTGGACCATGATCAGCTCAGCCAGGCGCAGCAGCACCTGTTTGCGCTCACCGGGCGAACGCGCCGACCAGATGCCGGCTTCGAATACCTGTCGCGCATTGCTGACGGCGGCGTTGACCTCTTCCTCGCCACACGCCGTAACGTTGGCCAGGCATTGCCCGGTGGCCGGGTTGATCGCGGCGAACGTCTGTCCCGACTGCGCCGCACGGGGTTTACCGTCGATCACGGCCTGGTCGGGAAACTGCAGCGCTGCGGCTTTGTTTTGCCAATATGCAAGCTCGAACACGTTCAGATGCTCCAAGGGCTTTTCTTGTGACTGGATGGTGGCCCAGCCCCGTGTCCACGAAAAATAGTAAAAATGTTTTCGCAGACCATGAAAAAACTGGGCAGCCAACCTCCCCCGTGGTCCGGTATGTGGTTATTGTTCAAGCACAACAACACCGTCGTCAGAACGGACGCAGTCGGCGCGAAATTTGCCTGGATGTCGAGATCATCCACCCCGAGGTTTGCCGTGGCTGCCTACAACTTGCGTCAATTGAAATACTTCATCACCACCGTCGAATGCGGCAGCGTCGCCGAGGCCTCGCGCAAGCTGTACATCGCCCAGCCGGCGATTTCCACGGCGATCAAGGGCCTGGAAGACAGCTTCGGCGTGCAACTGCTGATCCGTCATCACGCCCAGGGAGTGTCCTTGACGCCGAGTGGCGCGCGCTTTTACCGCAAGGCTCAGGAATTGCTGCGCATGGCCAAGGAGTTCGAGCAGAATGCCCTGGCCGACAATGACGTGGTGTCCGGACAGATCGACATCGGCTGTTTTGAAACGGTCGCGCCGCTGTACCTGCCGCAATTGATTGCCGGGTTCTCGGCGCTGTATCCGGGGGTGAAAATCCGCATCCGCGACGGCGAGCAGCAAGAGCTGGTGCAAGGCCTGACCTCGGGCACCTTCGACCTGGCGATCCTGTATGAACACGACCTCGACGCCACCATCCAGACCGAACCGCTGATGCCGGCACAGCGACCTTATGCGTTGCTGCCGGCGGACCATCGCTTTGCCCAACTCAAGCAAGTGTCGCTGCGTGATCTGTGCCTGGAGCCAATGATTCTGCTGGACGTGCAACCGAGCCGAACGTACTTCGTCAGCCTGTTCGAAGAACTGAACCTGTCGCCTAATATTGCCTTCAGTTCACCGTCGATCGAGATGGTCCGGGGCATGGTCGGGCAAGGGTTCGGTTTTTCGATTTTGGTCACACGGCCGCACTCGGAGTGCACTTACGACGGGCAGAAAGTGGTGTGCGTGGACATCGTCGAAGACGTCACCGGTTCAGGGTTGGTGGCCGCGTGGCTCAAGCGTGGGCAGTTGACCAAGCCGGCGCAGTTATTTGCGGATTATTGTCGGGAGCAGCTCACCGCGAAGGCCCAGACGAAACTTTGATGCCGAGTGAGTTCTGCAGACCACAACAAATCAACTGTGGGAGCTGGCTTGCCTGCGATAGCGGAGTGTCAGACAAACACAATTTTTAATGTGCCGACGCCATCGCAGGCAAGCCAGCTCCCACATGGGTCCGTGTTGTATTGAAAGGATCACTTGCGCGGTTTGATCCGCGCAGTCGCTTCGGCCACCAGCGGATCATCCGGCCAATAATGTTTCGGATACCGCCCCTTCAAATCCTTCTTCACCTCGGCATACGTGCTGCGCCAGAAGTTCGCCAGGTCCTGGGTCACCTGCACCGGTCGCCGTGCCGGGGACAGCAGGTGCAATTTCACCACCTGCCGGCCACCGGCAATCCGTGGGGTTTCAGCGAGGCCGAACAGTTCCTGCAAACGCACCGCCAGAATCGGCGGCTGCTCGCTGTAATCGAGACGAATCGACGACCCCGACGGCACGCTCAGATGATGCGGCGCCAGCTCATCGAGCCGTTGCGGCAGCGGCCACGGCAGCAGGTTATGAACGATGCTCGACAGGTCCAGGTTGGCAAAGTGGCTGAGCCGCGAGACTTTGCCCAGATACGGCATTAGCCAGTGTTCAAGACTTTTGAGCAGCGTGGCATCGCTGACATCCGGCCACTCACTCTCGCCTTTCCCGGCCATATCCAACTGACGCAACAAGGCCACTCGCGCCTGCCACTGACGCAGTTCCGGGGTCCACGGCAACAGCTCCAGACCTTTTCGCCGGACCAAATTGACCAAGGCCTGGCTGCGTGCGGTTTCATCGAGACCGGTCAACGGTTCGCGGCTAAGGATCAGTTCACCGACCTTGCGCTGACGCTCGGCGCGCAGCACACCTTCACGCTCATCCCAATCCAGTTGATCGACGACGCGCACTTGCTCGGCGAGCACCGAGTCGAACAGCGCCGGATCGAAATCCGCCGCCAGATAAATCCGTTCCTCACGCTGACCCTGTCGACTGCCGAGATCGGCGATCACCAGCCACGCCTGTTTCATCAGGCTGTCAGCCTCGGCGAACAACGCGGCGCGGCCGTTGGCCAAGCGGTATTCCGCGCCACCGGCCCGACGCTGCTGGGCGACACGGTCGGGATAGGCCAGCGCCAGCAATGCGCCGAGCCAGCGCGGATGATCCGGATCGCTGACCGGTTCCGAGGCTTTGCCGCGCAGATAACCACGATACTGTCGCGCCAGTTGCCGGGCCCGTTGCACACCGCCCTGAGCCCCTCGCGCCGCACGCTCTTCGCCGGACAACAAGACCAAGCGGCTGTGCAGATCGGCGCCAGCGCCGCGCAAGATATCGCGCTCACCGAGCAACGCCGCGACATCGCAGGCCATGTCGGCCAAGCCGAGTGCCTGGCCGCGCAACAACAAATGCGCGATACGCGGGTGCGCCGGCAATTCGGCCATGGCCTGACCATGACGAGTCAACGCTTCACCGTCCAATGCGCCCAGCCGATCCAGCAAGTCCTGAGCCTGGGCATAAGCGGCGGCAGGAGGGACATCCAGCCAGACCAACTGTCCCGGCATCACGCCCCAGCGACCGAGCTGCAACGCCAGGCCGGCGAGGTCCGCCGAGAGTATTTCTGCGCTGGCATAAGCCGCCAATTGTTCGTGCTGATCCTGTGACCACAGGCGATAACACACGCCCGGCTCCAAGCGCCCCGCCCGCCCCGCACGCTGCGTGGCGCTGGCCTTGGAGATACGCTGGGTGTCGAGGCGGGTCATGCCGCTGCCCGGGTCGAAACGCGGCACCCGCGCCAACCCGGCGTCGATCACCACGCGCACGCCGTCGATGGTCAGGCTGGTCTCGGCAATGTTGGTCGCCAACACCACTTTACGAAAGCCTGCCGGTGCCGGATCAATCGCCGCGCGTTGGGCATTCAGGTCCAGCTCGCCGTGCAACGGACAGAGCAATACTTGCAGGCTATCGCCCAAGGCGTCGGCCAATTGTTGATGCACACGCCGGATTTCCGCTTGTCCCGGCAGGAATACCAGGATGCTGCCGGTTTCATCGTTCAAGGCTTCGAGGATGGTTTGCACCAGACGCGGCTCGATGAATTCACCAGGCTGGAACGGCCGCCCCCAGCGCATCGCCACCGGGTACATGCGGCCTTCGCTGCGCAGGATCGGCGCATCGTCGAGCAACCCGGCCAGGCGCTCGCCCTCCAGGGTGGCCGACATCAGCAGGATTTTCAGCGGTTGATCGTCGCGAAACAGCTCCCGGCCATTCAGGCTCAGGGCCAACGCTAGGTCGGCGTCGAGGCTGCGCTCGTGGAATTCATCGAAGATCAGCAGGCCAACGCCTTCCAGCGCCGGATCATCCTGCAAACGACGGGTAAGGATGCCTTCGGTAACCACTTCGATACGGGTCTTGGGGCCGACTTTGCTGTCGAGACGAATGCGATAGCCAACCGTTTCGCCAACCTTCTCACCCAATTCACTGGCCAACCGCTCCGCCGCCGCCCGCGCAGCCAACCGGCGCGGCTCAAGCATCAGAATGGTCTGCCCGGCCAGCCAGCCCTCGTTGAGCAGGGCCAATGGCACACGGGTGGTCTTACCGGCGCCGGGCGGTGCTTCGAGCACGGCTTCATGGCGTGTCGCCAAGGCTTCACGCAGCGCGGGTAAAACTTCATCAATCGGCAAAGAAATCATGCTGGCTCCCAAACAGAGCGGCGAGTATAACGGCGAACTGCCCGGCGTTTATCACGGTCCTAATTCATAACGGCTACGCTTCGTTTTCCAGATGACTCAGGAGATTTCATATGCGTGTTCCCTTTCGCCTGATTGGCGGTGTGTTGGTTGCAACCCTGCTGACCCAAGTGACCGCTTGCGGCTCGATTTTCTACCCCGACCGCCGTGGGCAAATCGACGGCAAGATCGACCCGGCCATCGCCGCGCTGGATGCCGTGGGCCTGTTGTTCTACATCATCCCCGGCCTGATCGCGTTTGCGGTCGACTTCGCCACCGGCGCGATTTACTTCGAGCCAGGCAAGACTGCCCAGGTAGACCCGGAAAAACTCAAGGAAGCGATCGGCGTCGACGGCAAAGTCGATAACCACAAGTTGCAGACTATTCTCGAAACTGAACTGGGCCGCAGCTTCCCGCTGGACGACCCGCGCCTGATCCAGCACAAAGGCAGCACCCAGCAACTGGCCCTGCTCGGCCTGCAACCCGCCGCGTAATCGGTGCACCCAAAGGAAAAGCTGCCCCTATGATTTCCAGCTCCGAACACGCCCGCTTGCTGCGGCTGGCGACCCGTGCCTCGGTGGCGGTGGCGTGTACGCTGATCGTCGCCAAAGCCATCGCCTGGTGGTTGAGCGGCTCGGTGAGCATGCTCGCCGGGTTGACCGACTCGGCGCTCGACGGCGTCACGTCGCTGCTCAACCTTTTGGCGGTGCATTACGCCTTGCGCCCGGCCGATGACGACCATCGTTACGGGCATGGCAAGGCCGAGTCACTGGCGGGCATGGCTCAGGCATTGTTCATTGGCGGCAGTGCAGCGTTGATCGCCATGCAGGCGATTGACCGGCTGCGACATCCGGAACCGGTGGGGGCGCCGTGGATCAGCATCGGCGTGATCGTGTTTTCCCTGGTGCTGACGCTGGCGTTGCTGATGTTGCAACATCGCGTCGTCAAAGCCACCGGCTCCAACGCGGTGCGCGCGGACTCGCTGCATTACCGCTCAGACCTGCTGCTCAACGGCAGCATTCTGGTGGCGCTGGTGCTGGCCGGGTTTGGCTGGCATCAGGTCGACCCGTGGTTCGGCCTGGGGATTGCCGCGTACATTCTTTGGAGCGCGATTCAGATCGCCCGGGAAAGCTTCACGGTGCTGATGGACGAGGAACTGCCGCCGGATGTCAGTCAGCACATGCTTGAACTGGCCTGCAGCGTGCCGGGTGTTCTGGGCGCGCATGACCTGCGCACGCGGATTTCCGGTAACCAGTGGTTCGTGCAGCTGCATCTGGAATTGCCGGGGGATCTGACGTTGTCAGTAGCCCACGGCATCAGTGATCAAGCTGCCGATGCCATCCACGCCGCCTACCCGCGAGCCGAGGTGCTGGTGCACGCCGACCCGCAGGAAGTGGTGAAAGCCGCCACGGCTCAGAACTTGACCTGATAACCGCGACTGCCCAGGCAATTGCCTTGGGCCTGACGGTAGGCTTGCACCACCGAAGGGTCAGGCTGGTAAGTGTCGGCGCGTGGATCAAAACCGCTCTGCTGCACCGCGTATTGATAGCACTCGTAACCGTCCTGACTCACCTGTTCCGGCGACTGGCCGTTGGCCGGGTACGCCTCGACGTCATAGCCATTGCTGGACGATTGCGGCAGCGGTTGTCCCGGCGGTTCGACCACGACGTAATCCTGACTGTTCTCTTGATAGGCGTAATACGAGCCGGCGGCCAGGAACAGCAATGACCCGCCAATCCACACTTCTTGGGCGTAATCGGGCAAGTAGCTGACACGGATCCCGCGCGGCGGCTGCACCACCACGTAACGCGGGCCTTGCGGGCGATACCAGTAGCCGCCGGAATAGAAATAATCCCGGCCGCCGTAAGGCACGCGGTAATCGCGATCCGGGAAGCGGTCGATCACCTGACCAGGCCGATACTGCGGACCGGGTCCCCAACCGTTGCCGTGACCATTCGGGCGGCCTGCCCAGTAATGATCATTGGGGTGTGCGCCCATACCGCCGGTTTGCCACTGCTGGTTGTACCCGTTGTTGCGCGGATTGTCCTGGTAGTAACCACGCTGTGGCTGCTGGGTCTGGCGCACAGTATCGGGCCGGCCCTGGATCGGCAGATCATTGGCGGGTAATTGCGGCGGCGGTGGCGGCGAACGAACCGGGTTGTTGTAGTCGTGCTGCGGCCGGGGCTGGTTCTGGTTCTGCCATTGGCCGTTGTTTTGGTTTTGGCCGTTATGTTCGAACTGGCGGCTGTTTTCGCCACGAATGATCTCGTTGTTCTGCGGGCGCGGCTGATTATTCTGCTGATCGTTTTGCGGACGTTGCTGATTGTTGCCATGTCCCTGACCGTTGCCCTGATGTCCATTCGACCCCTGCTGCCCGCCATCGGGCCCACGGTTTTGCTGATCATCGGCCAGCGATTGCGCAGCGACACCGACACACAGCAAACCAACACCGGCCAAACGCCAGATGCGCGACTTCATGCTTTTCCTCACTGCGGGTTAGGGCCTGTACGTAAGACTGGAAAAGCACAGGCCGGTTCTGCAACAGGTTATCAGTCGCGAAACTTATTTATTGAGGGCGCAAGAGAAATCGCACGCAAAAGAAAAGGGAGACCCGTCGGCCTCCCTTTGAGAACTTCGTCCGTGCTCGACGCTTATGACGCCGGCTCACCTCACGCCGTCTTCTGGACAGCGTGCAGCTCGGGGGCCGGCACATCCCCGGTGGGGGTGGCGGCCGCGACTGGCCTGATTGGGCGAGTCGCTGTGGACTGTTTGTCCGAGCAGTGATTCTGGTGATAAGAATAGGCTTGGGGCGTCGGCAGAGGATTGCGAAGATTGCTCAAATAAACATCACTTGCGCAATTTTTAACCCTGGATAGATAATCTGCCGCAATAGTTACGACAAAGGCCTGATTGATGAGCAAACTCGACCGATACGACTTGAGCATTTTGGCGGAATTGCAGCGTGACGCGCGCATCTCCAACCAGGAACTGGCCGAACGCATTGGCCTGTCGCCTTCGCCATGCTCGCGCCGGGTCAAACAACTGGAAGACGACGGCTACATCACCCGTCAGGTCGCCCTGCTGGATCGCAAAATGCTCGGTTTGAGTCTGACGGCCTACGTGCTGATCGGCATGGACCGACACACACCCGAGCGGTTCGAGAACTTTGAAGCGGCAATTCGTACCTTGCCACAGGTGCTGGAATGCAGCCTGGTGACGGGGATGGATGCGGATTATCAGTTGAAGGTGGTCGTGCCCGATATGGACCACTATCAGAAACTGCTGCTGGGGCATCTGACCCGGATTGAAGGGGTGACGAGTGTGCGGTCGAGCTTTGTGTTGAATCAGGTGCTCAATAGTACCGAGCTGCCCTTAACTCATTTGCGCAGCTGAAACCGCCTTCGCGAGCAAGCCCGCTCCCACATTTAACTTCTAGCGATCACAAATGCTGTGTTCACAGAGGATTCAGTGTGGGAGCGGGCTTGCTCGCGAAGAGGCCGGCACAAGCGACGAATGACTGCGACACACCGACGCAGGTCAATACATCGCCAATTCCCCGTGGCGTATACTCGCCGCGCCCCTTTTAGCCGCGCCTGCGCTGGAGATGTTCGATGGATCCTGCAGTATTTGAAGAGTGGATGATGACTGGCCTGGTCAGCATCCTGATCATTTTCATGGGTTTCATCGTCTGGGATCTGGCGAAGAAGTCCAAGGCCGGGCGCTTTGGCTCGATGATTCTGTTCTTTGTGCTGGGCCTGGGCGTGGCCGCGTTCGTGATCAAAAGCGTGGTGATCGGCCTGATCGAATCCGGCACGTTATAAACGCGCCGGTACTTCTTTCCACTGGCCCTGATCAAGCCCTTCGATCGTCCAGTCGCCGATTCTGACCCGCACCAGACGCAACGTCGGCAAGCCGACCGCCGCCGTCATGCGCCGCACCTGACGGTTTCGCCCCTCACGAATCACCAACTCCAGCCAACTCGTGGGTACGCTTTTGCGAAAGCGCACCGGCGGGTTGCGGGGCCACAGTTCCGGCTCTTCAAGCTGCCGCGCCTCGGCCGGCAGCGTCATGCCATCGTTCAGCTCAACCCCATCACGCAACCGCTGCAATTGCTCGGCACTCGGTTCGCCTTCCACCTGCACCCAATAAGTCTTGGCCAGTTTGTGTTTCGGGTCGGCGATCCGCGCCTGGAGCTGGCCATCGTTGGTCAGCAGCAGCAAACCTTCGCTGTCGCGGTCCAGCCTTCCTGCCGGGTAGATTCCGGGAATCTCGATGTAATCCTTGAGCGTCGCCCGCCCTTCACCGTCGCTGAACTGCGTCAGCACGTCGAACGGTTTGTTGAACAGGATCAGCTTCGGCTCGGCCGGCGGCGCCTTGGCGACACGGCGCGGGGCTGCGGAAGGAGTATTCGCGCCAGGGCGGCGAGGTGCGGGACGTGGTGGACGGGACATGGGAAAGAAACATCTAACGGTCAGGGCTGCTAATGCTAGTGCCCTGACCGTTAAATGACCATGACAACCGTTAGCGGAACGGCGGCTCGTCGAAGCTGCGCAGTTTGCGCGAGTGCAGCGAGTTGAGTTCGGTGCGCAAAAGATCCACCGCCTCGATACCGATCTTCAAATGCTGGCTGACCGCGCGTTCATAGAAGGCGTTGGCCGAGCCCGGCAGCTTGATTTCGCTGTGCAACGGTTTGTCCGAAACACACAACAATGTGCCGTAAGGCACCCGCAAACGATAGCCCTGGGCGGCGATGGTGCCGCTTTCCATGTCCACTGCAACAGCGCGAGACAGGTTGATCAACGGACGCTCCTGCGCCCAACGCAGTTCCCAGTTACGGTCGTCATACGTCAGTACCGTACCGGTGCGCAGGCGTTTTTTCAGCTCGTCGCCTTTTTCGCCGGTGATGTTGGCCGCCGCTTGCTGCAACGCCATCTGCACTTCAGCCAGGGCCGGAATCGGAATATTCGGCGGCACGACCCGGTCGAGAATCCCGTCGCGGCGCATGTAAGCGTGCGCCAGCACGTAGTCGCCAATGGTCTGCGACTGACGCAGGCCGCCGCAGTGGCCGATCATCAGCCAGCAATGCGGACGCAACACCGCCAGGTGGTCGGTGATGTTCTTGGCGTTGGACGGGCCGACGCCGATGTTCACCAGCGTCACGCCGTGGCCATCGCTGGCAATCAGGTGATAGGCCGGCATTTGATAACGGTGCCAGACCACGCCCGCGGCAATCGCCGAGGCTTCGCCGTGGTCCATGCTCTTTTCGATGATGACGTTGCCGGGCAAGACCATGCGCACAAAGCGCGGGTCGCTGCGCAGTTGCTCCAGGCCATGGACGATGAACTGGTCAACGTAGCGGTGATAGTTGGTCAGCAGGATCCACGGCTGCACATGACGCCAGTCACTGCCGGTGTAATGCACCAGCCGGCGCAGGGAAAAATCCACCCGAGCGGCGTCGAACAGCGCCAGCGGCAGCGGGTCGGTGTTTTCCCAATCGTACAGGCCGTCGGCAATGCCATCGGTGGCGGCCGACAAATCGGTGCTCGGGAACACCCGCGCCAGCACGGCAGCGGTCACGCCGGAGCCGGCCAGTTCCTCGCCCTGCTCGACCACGTACGGATAAGGAATGTTCTGCTGGCTGATGCCGACTTCGACGGTCACCGTGAAGTCGTGCATCAATGGTACGAGCTGTTCCAGCAGGTATTTACGGAAAGCCGCCGGATGGGTGACGGTGACGCTGTAGGTCCCGGGCAGTTGAACCTTGGCATAAGCGCGCGTGGTCTGCGGGACTTCGCCCTGGCAGTGATAGGTCAGACGCAGCTCAGGATAACGAAACATCGCACGCTGCTCGGCGTCCGGCTCGACACGATCCTTGAGGTAACGCTTGAGCGCCTGGTTCAGCGCGGTGGTTGCACGATTGTGCAAGAGTGCAAGCCGGTCCACGGCTTGCTCGGCGGTTTGAACGACAATAAAAGCTTCGGTCACGATCAGCATCCTGTGTTCTGACTTGCAGACCTTCATCTTGCCTGCATCGCCGCTTCACGGGAACAGTGGCGTGCTGATTCACAGCTCCTGAGCACACCACCCGGCCAATGTGGGAGCGAGCTTGCTCGCGATAGCGGTGGGTCAGACACCACTGATGTTGAATGTCAGACCGTAATCGCGAGCAAGCTCGCTCCCACAGGCTTCTGAGTCGCTCACACAAGCGGAGTCGACCGGGCCACAATCGCCTCCACATCCAGCCCACGCGGCAACGCGCCATACACCCGCCCCGCCGATCCCAGGCGACTGGCAATAAACGCATCACTGACCGCCGCATTCCCCGCCTCCAGCAACAGCTTGGCCTGAAGCCCCAATGCAATGTCTTCGGTCAATTGCCGCGCGCGGTACTGAATGTCGCCGGTGTCCTTGAACGCCGCCTGCAACTGGCTGATGTGCGCGGCCAGGCGTTTGTCGCCATGACCATCACCCAGTTCGCTGAACAACACATCCAGCACACCCGGCTCCTTCGACAAGGCGCGCAACACATCCAGGCATTGCACGTTGCCAGAACCTTCCCACGTTGAATTGACCGGCGCCTCTCTATACAGGCGCGGCAGGATGCTTTCTTCGACATACCCGGCACCGCCCATGCATTCGGCGGCTTCGTTGATCATTGCGGGCGCGCGTTTGCAGATCCAGTACTTGCCCACTGCCGTCACCAGCCGGGCAAATTTCGCTTCATGGCTGTCGTCCAGATGATCCAGCGCCTTGCCCATGCGCAGGCTCAACGCCAGGGCGGCTTCGCTCTCCAGCGCCAGATCGGCGAGCACGTTTTGCATCAACGGTTGTTCGCTGAGCAGCTTGCCGCCGACCGAGCGGTGAGCGCAGTGATGGCTGGCCTGGGTCAGCGCCTGACGCATCAGCGCGCTGGAACCGACCATGCAATCGAAGCGGGTCATGGCGACCATCTCGATGATGGTCGGCACGCCCCGCCCTTCTTCGCCGATCATCCACGCCAGTGCACCACGAAATTCCACTTCGCTGGAGGCGTTCGAGCAATTGCCCAGTTTGTTTTTCAGGCGCTGGATGTAGAACTGATTACGCGTGTCGTCCGGGCGATGGCGCGGCAGCAGGAAACAGGTCAGGCCCTTGTCGGTTTGCGCCAGGGTCAGGAACGCGTCGCACATGGGCGCCGAGCAGAACCACTTGTGCCCCACCAGTTCGTAAGCCTGGCCCGGGCCGCTGGCGCCGACCGGATAGGCCTTGGTGGTGTTGGCGCGCACATCGGTGCCGCCCTGCTTCTCGGTCATGGCCATGCCGATGGTCACACCGGCCTTGTGCGCCATGCCGACATTGCGCGGGTCGTATTCGGTAGAGAGGATTTTCGGCAGCCACTGCTCGGCCAGATCCGGTTGCAGGCGCATCGCCGGGACGCTGGCGAAGGTCATGGTCAACGGGCAACCGCTACCGGCCTCGGCCTGGCTGTGCAGGTAACTCATGGACGCGCGGGCCACATGCGCACCGGACTGCGGATGCGCCCAGGGCAACGAAGTAAGCCCGTGCTCGACGGCGGTGCGCATCAATTGGTGATAGGCCGGGTGGAATTCCACCAGATCGATGCGATGGCCATAACGGTCATGACTGACGAACACCGGTTTGTTCTGATTGGCGAGGAACCCGGCTTCCATCAGCGGTCCGCCGGCCAGTGCGCCATACGCATCGATCCGCGACTCGGCCCAACCAGCCCCGAACCGCCGCGACCATTCTTGCAGCGGCAGGTCGATGCGGTAGAGGTTGGTGCCGTCCAGCGACGGTGGCTGGTTGGTGACTTCGTGGGTTTCGGCGAACTGATGCAGGTTCATGACGGGGCTCCTTTAGGTCAGCCAAGGGATTCAGTTAAGCACTGCCCCGAGGCTGAACAAAGTGGCATATCCGCCTAACTGTCGGCGCTTTCGCCATGCCTTGGGCACAACACCCGACGATAGAGCGCTGCCTGCAAATCTTCGAATTTCACCGGTTTGTTCAGGTAATCGATCATGTCACCGGTCGGGCAGCGTTCACGATCAATGCTGAGAGCGACCACGAACACCGGCAACTCGGCGCAACCTGGCAAGTCGCGGATCTGGCAGCACAATGAGTGGCCATCCAGAGGGGGTAGCTGGCAGTCGAGCAACACCGCATCAAAGGTTTCACGCTGCAACTGATCGAGCGCCGCCACACCGTTATCCGCGGAACGCACCCGAAACCCGAGCTTGAGCAACATGCCGCGCATCACCAACTGATTGACGCTGTTGTCGTCGACCAGCAGCACGCTGCAATCCTGAGGCAGGCGCAAACGCGCAGGATCACCACTCATCAACGGCACGTGCGGGCGCTCTACCACGGGCACTTCAAAGTCGACATCCAGCTGGAACCGACTGCCACTGCCCGGCTCCGAGCGATGCGTCAGGCGCCCACCGAGCAATTCGACCAGTTGCCGACAAATCGCCAGGCCCACACCCAAACCGCCGTATTCGCGAGTCATCGAACCGTCGAGCTGGAAGAAACGCTGATACATCGTCGCCTCCCCCAGATCGGTGAAGCCGATGCCCGTGTCAATCACCGCAAACGACAACGACAGCCGCCCGTTTTCCACCGGTTTACCCGTCACCCGCAGCGCGATCCCACCGACCCGGGTGAACTTGATCGCGTTGTCCAGCAGGCATTCCAGGCACTGCGCCAGTTTGACGCTGTCACCGTGCAAGCGGTCCGGCAGCCCCGACGTGACGTCGACTTTGAAATCCAGCGACTTGCTCGAGGCATTGCCCTCGAACTGCGTCCGCAAGCCGTCGACCACACCGCGCAAGCTGAACGTTGCCGGGGCGGCCTTGAGTTTGCCGGCCTGCAATTCGGTCAGGGTCAGGATGCCGTTGACCATGCGCATCATGTCCCGCGCGGAACCCGCGGCGGTTTGCTGGTATTGCTCAAGTTCCGGGTCCATCTCGACGGTCTGCATCAATTCCAGCGAACCGATCACACCGTTCATGGGGGTGCGCAATTCGTGGGTCAGTGTCGCGAGGAACTCGTCCTTGAGCTTGTTACTGTGGGCCAGTTGCTGGTTCAGCACTTCAAGCTTTTGACCGGCATCAAACAGCGTTTGCGCTTGCTGCTCGCGCATGGCGTTGATGCGATCGGCCAGGGCCAGCGACAGCAAGGCGACTTCGATCGCCGAGCCGATCTGGCTCGAATACATGGTCAGGAACACGTTGGGCAGGTAGCCCAGCACCATCAGCGTGTTGACGATGCCTCCGAGCAAAAACGCCGACCAGGCAATGATGAAGTAGCGCGCCACCCGCAGGCCGCGAAGCCAGGCGCACAACCCGGCGGCGAAAATCACCACGGTGAAGGTCAAGGCCAACGCCGTGGCCAGGCGCAAGGCCAGGGCATAACTGGCCATCAATGACAGCCCGATCACCACCGCGCTGAATGCAATCAACGCCAGCAGCAAGCGATCGAGCCAGCGTCCGTAAGACCCTGTCTGCAAGAAGCTACGGGCGAACTGGCTGCCGAACAGCCCGGCACAGCCGATGAAGAACGGCGTTGCCGCGTTGGCCCACCACGGATTGTTCGGCCAGAAATACTCCACGGCCGCGCCGTTGACCGACAACTGATACAAGCCGAACGAGGCGATGTAAAAGATGTAATAGAGGTAACTGGTGTCGCGCACGCTGAGGTAGATGAACAGGTTGTACACCAGCATTCCCAGCAACACACCGTAGATCAGCCCCAACACATAGAGGCGCACCGGCTGTTCTTCGAGGAACGCGGTGCTAGACCACAAGGTGACAGGCGCCTGGATCGAGCCTTCACTTTGCAGGCGCAAGTAGACGGTTTGTGCCTGGTCAGGGGTGAAGTTCAAATCAAACAGGTAGTTGTTCTGGCGGATCTCGCGAGTGGCAAACGGCAAGGCATCGCCGGTCTGGCGCACCAATTGATAGCTGCCGGTAGCATCGCGCAAATACAGATCAAGATGATCGAGGGGCGGATAGGCCAGTTCGAGCAACCAGGTGCGTTGCGCAGCGGGGTTGGTCGGGCGGTAATGCAGATCGATTTTCAGCCAGAACACCGAACGCGAGTAACCGGCGTTGAGCGTGGCTTTGTCGTGGGGTTTGAAGTTTCCGGCCGCTGCCTGCGCACGAACATCAGCGATGGTCGCCTGACCACCCGCGTCTTCGTACACCTGCATGACTCGGCCCAGGGGAAGGCTCTGGGTGAATTCGTCGAACTCGACGGCGCTCGCCATGAGGGGCAAGCAAAGCAGCAACATTAGCAAATAGCGCATTTAAGCCCCAGCGTGGCCTGTCCGGTTATCTCAGGAAGCCCCTCATTCCCTTTGAGTAGACGTAAAACCGGTATTACCTGTTATTGGTTTGGATCCACTCTAGCATAGCCGTTGATGGCCATTGAACACCATTGAAAAATTTACTGTGGAGGCTCTAGTACGGGCGTTCCAGCGACAAATTTCACGTAAAAACAACTTGATTGGTCAGGTTGTATCAATGCATCGGCCGTTTTACACATTCCTGTAGCAACCGGACGCAAGCTTCGCCAGCGGCTACAGGGTCCGTCTCATGACTCGCTGGTCGACTGGTGGTAAGCTCGCGCACCATGAATATCTACAGCTCTCGCCCCGTTGTCCTCTGTCTCTCCGGCCACGACCCAAGTGGTGGCGCCGGCTTGCAGGCAGATATCGAAGCCCTGCTCGCCCAGGGTTGTCATGCGGCCCCGGCCGTCACCGCCCTGACCGTGCAAGACACGGTCAACGTCACTGACTTTCGCGTCCTCGACCGTGAGTGGGTGTTGGCCCAAGCCAATGCCGTGCTCAACGATTCCGAAGTCGCCGCGGTCAAACTGGGCATGCTCGGCTCCCTGGAGATGGTCGACACCGTTGTCGAACTGCTCTCGGCGCACCCGCATTTGCCCGTGGTCTGCGACCCGGTGCTGCGCGCCGGCGGTGGCGGACGACTGGGCAAGGACGAAGTCGGCTACGCCATGCGCGAACGCCTGCTGCCCCTGTCCATCATCGCCACCCCTAACCTTCCCGAAGCGCGCATCCTTGCCGAACTGCCAGAAGGCACGGCCGATGAATGCGCCGAAAAACTGTTGCCGTTCGTCAAACATTTGCTGATCACCGGCGGCCATGGCGACGAACACGAAATCCACAACCGCCTCTATAGCCGCGACGGTCGCCGCGAAACCTTCACCTGCCAGCGCTTGCCCGGCAGCTATCACGGTTCCGGTTGCACGCTGGCCAGCGCCCTGGCCGGTCGTCTGGCCCAGGGTGAAAACCTCGCCAGCGCCGTGCAGACCGCGCTTAACTACACATGGCGAACCCTGCGTGATGCGGAGCAACTGGGCAAAGGCCAGTTCGTGCCGCGCCGCCTGCCGCTGGATTTCTGTTCGTAACTTTTGATGCGTAAAGCGCCGAGGCTTGTCCGATGAAACTACGTGGCCTGTACGCCATTACCGATAGCCAGTTGCTGGCCGGTAAATTTCTTTCGTACGTGGAGGCGGCGCTGGAAGGCGGCGTCACCCTGCTGCAATACCGCGACAAGAGCAACGACGAGGCCCGGCGCCTGCGTGAGGCCCAAGCGCTGCGCGATTTGTGTGATCGCTATAAGACCCAGTTGATCATCAACGACGATGCCGAACTCGCAGCGCGTCTTAACGTGGGCGTACACCTGGGGCAGACCGATGGTCCGTTGTCTCCGACCCGCGCCCTGCTCGGCCCCAAGGCAATCATCGGTTCGACCTGCCATGCGCAACTCGAACTCGCCGAACAGGCTGCAAAGGAAGGCGCCAGCTACGTCGCCTTCGGCCGTTTCTTCAATTCCAACACCAAACCCGGCGCACCGACGTGCAGCCTCGACTTGCTCGACCAGGCCCGCAGCAAACTGCACCTGCCAATCTGCGCGATTGGTGGTATCACTCTGGAAAACGCCGCGCCACTGGTCCACCACGGGGTTGATCTGCTGGCGGTTGTCCACGGCCTGTTTGGCGCCGAGAGCCCTAGTGAAGTGACACGCCGCGCCCGCGCCTTTAACGAACTGCTTTCTATTTAAGTAGCTTAAAATCTGATTTGAGAGCCCGACCATGTCTCGTTCCGAAACCCTGTTTGCCAATGCCCAGAAACACATTCCCGGTGGCGTGAACTCGCCTGTGCGCGCGTTCAAAAGCGTCGGCGGCACCCCGCTGTTTTTCAAACACGCTGAAGGCGCCTACGTCACCGACGAAGACGACAAGCGTTATGTGGATTACGTCGGTTCCTGGGGCCCGATGATCCTTGGCCACAGCCATCCGGACGTGCTGGACGCGGTGCGTAAACAGCTGGAACACGGTTTGTCCTACGGCGCCCCGACCGCGATGGAAACCGAGATGGCGGACCTGGTCTGCTCGATCGTGCCGTCGATGGAAATGGTGCGCATGGTCAGCTCCGGTACCGAAGCGACCATGAGCGCGATCCGTCTGGCCCGTGGCTTCACTGGTCGCGACAACATCATCAAGTTCGAAGGCTGCTACCACGGTCACTCCGACAGCCTGCTGGTCAAGGCCGGCTCCGGCGCATTGACTCAAGGCGTACCGAGCTCGGCCGGCGTTCCGGCGGACTTCGCCAAACACACCCTGACCCTGCCATTCAACGACATCGACGCTGTGGAAACCCTGCTCGCCGAAGTCGGTCAGGACGTGGCGTGCATCATCGTCGAGCCAGTGGCCGGCAACATGAACTGCGTACCGCCGGCCCCCGGTTTCCTCGAAGGCCTGCGGACCCTGTGCGACAAGCACGGTGTGGTGCTGATTTTCGACGAAGTGATGACCGGTTTCCGCGTCGCCCTCGGCGGTGCCCAAGCGCACTTCGGCGTGACGCCGGACCTGAGCACCTTCGGCAAGATCATCGGCGGTGGCATGCCGGTTGGCTGCTTCGGCGGCAAACGCGAAATCATGTCGTGCATCGCGCCACTGGGCCCGGTGTACCAGGCGGGGACATTGTCGGGTAACCCGTTGGCCATGGCCGCCGGCCTGACCACCCTGCGCCTGATCAGCCGTCCGGGCTTCCATGCCGAGCTGAGCGACTACACCAGCCGCCTGCTCGACGGCCTGCAACAACGCGCCGATGCGGCAGGCATTCCGTTCGTGACCACGCAGGCGGGCGGCATGTTTGGCCTGTACTTCAGCGGCGCCGACGACATCGTGACCTTCGATGACGTGATGGCCAGCGACGCAGCCTTGTTCGGCCGCTTCTTCCACTTGATGCTCGAAGGCGGCGTGTACCTGGCGCCGAGCGCATTCGAAGCCGGCTTCACCTCGATCGCTCACGGCGAAGCTGAGTTGAAACTGACGCTGGATGCCGCCGAACGCGCATTCGCAGCATTGAAATAACGCAGTGCCGCTGACGTTGGCGACTGCCAGCGTCAGCTTTCACCTACATTTGCCCCCTTATTCCTACGCTTCTGCCAAGAATCTCCCGCAAATTGGGCGATATATTCCCCGCGCAGCAGAAAAACGAGTAAAGACTTTGTAAGGTTGGCCCTGCTTATTTCATAATGCGCGCTTATTGGATCCCTCGATGGGTCCGCGCGCCCTTCAGAGGTAAGTCGATTCTCATGAACCGCACCGGCCGCGCCCTTGCACTGGGCTGCCTGTTGCTCCTTCAGCCCCTGCTCGCGCACGCACAAGCAGGCGGCAACTCGTTGTTAATCCCAGCGATGGGTCGCTGCACCCTCAATACTCAGCCGCAAGACCTGACGCAAGCGCTCGCCGCCTGCCAGAAAGCGTCGGATGAAGGGGATGCGCAAGCGCAATACGAGTTGGGTGAGTTCTACTACGAAGGCAAAAACGCGCCACGCGACCTCAATCAGGCCCTCAGCTATTTCGAAAAAGCCTCGCTGCAAGGCCACGCCCAGGCGCAATTCAAGCTGGGCACGATGTTCTTCCGAGGCGAAGGCGTTCAGGCCAATAACGTTCAGGCTTACATTCTGCTGAAAATGGCTGCGGTCAACGGTGCTGAAGATGCGCTGGACACCGCCGACGAAGTCACCGAGAAAATGCCGCGCGAAGAGCTGGAAGTGGCGACTCAGGTGCTGGGGCAAATCTTTCGTAAATACCTGATGGAATTGCAGAGTGCGGATGGGCGAACGCCGTTTGCACCGCTGCCCTGAATTCAACTCGGGCCCCTGTGGCGAGGGGGCTTGCCCCCGTTCGGTTGCGAAGCAGCCGCAAGTTGGCCAGCGCGGTGAGTCAGTAAGAATTAATTTGAAGTATTAGGGCCGCTTCGCAGCCCAACGGGGCGATGCGGCGTTCCGACATGCCCCCTCGCCACAGAGGCCTATTTCTCAGGCATCGGCATCGGAAACGGCATGACATTGCCGACCGCGCCACGGGCTTCGCTGATTTTCGGTGTGCCCAGGCGCTCTACTTCGTCGATGCGCACAATCGAATGCATCGGCACAAAACTGCGCACCACGCCTTCAAACTGAGCCTTGAGCTTCTCTTCGCTCGGATCGACGACCACTTGCGTGCGCTCGCCAAAGACGAACTCTTCCACTTCCAGGAAGCCCCACAGATCACTTTGATAGATCTGCTTGGCATACATTTCGTACACCTGGCCCTGGTTGAGGAAAATCACCTTGTAGATTGGAGCTTCACGTTTGGTCATGGTGGGCGAGCAACACATTTGGGGATAAAAATGAGGGCGCGAACTATAGCATAGCCACCGGACGCACAGCGGTAGGAACCTTGGGACATGTTCCCTATAATGCGCGGTTCTTTGAATCACGTGATGACTCTGTCCATGGCCAAGAAGCTTTACATCGAAACCCACGGTTGTCAGATGAACGAGTACGACAGCTCGCGCATGGTCGACTTGCTGGGTGAACACCAGGCCCTGGAAGTCACTGCTCGCGCTGAAGATGCTGACGTGATCCTGCTCAACACCTGCTCCATCCGCGAACGCGCCCAGGACCGGGTGTATTCCCAGCTCGGCCGCTGGCGTGAACTGAAGCTCGCCAACCCGGACATGGTGATCGCCGTCGGCGGTTGCGTGGCCAGCCAGGAAGGCGCGGCGATTCGCGATCGCGCGCCGTATGTCGACGTGGTCTTCGGCCCGCAAACCCTGCACCGTTTGCCGGAAATGATCGACGCTGCCCGCGCCACCAAGCTGCCGCAAGTTGACGTCTCGTTCCCGGAAATCGAAAAATTCGACCATTTGCCCGAGCCACGTATCGACGGCCCAAGCGCTTATGTGTCGGTGATGGAAGGCTGCAGCAAGTACTGCACCTTCTGCGTGGTGCCGTACACCCGCGGTGAAGAAGTCAGCCGCCCGTTCGACGACGTCATTGCGGAGATCATCCACCTGGCCGAAAACGGCGTGCGCGAAGTGACGCTGCTGGGGCAGAACGTCAACGGTTATCGCGGGACCACGCATGACGGACGCCTGGCCGATCTGGCCGAGCTGATCCGCGTGGTGGCCGCCGTCGACGGCATCGACCGGATTCGCTACACCACGTCGCACCCGCTGGAGTTCTCCGACAGCCTGATCCAGGCCCACGCCGATGTGCCGGAACTGGTCAAACACCTGCATTTGCCGGTGCAGTCGGGTTCTGACCGGATTCTCTCGGCGATGAAGCGCAACCACACCGCGCTGGAATACAAATCCAAACTGCGCAAGCTGCGGGCCGCCGTGCCGGGTATTTGCATCAGTTCGGACTTCATCGTCGGCTTCCCGGGCGAAACTGAGAAAGACTTCGAACAGACCATGAAGCTGATCGAAGACGTCGGTTTCGACTTCTCCTACTCGTTCGTCTACAGCCAACGCCCCGGTACACCGGCGGCCGACCTGGCTGACGAGACGCCGGAAGCGTTGAAGAAAGAGCGTCTGAACGCCCTGCAACATCGCCTGAATCAGCAAGGTTTCGAAATCAGCCGACAAATGGTCGGTTCGATCCAGCGGATCCTGGTGACCGATTATTCGAAAAAAGACCCCGGCGAGCTGCAAGGCCGGACCGAAAATAACCGTATCGTCAACTTCCGCTGCGACAATCCAACCTTGATTGGCCAGTTCGCCGATGTGCACATCGATGCCGCACAACCGCACTCGCTGCGGGGCTCGCTGATCTCGTAACACCACACATCCCTGTAGGAGCCGAGCTTGCTCGCGATGGCGCCGGGTCAGACGACAATTATGTTGAATGCCAGGCAGCCATCGCGAGCAAGCTCGGCTCCTACAGGGACAGTGTTTTAGGCTGGGCTATTTAAGAGCTTTCGCACCCGCGCCACTGGCGTTATCCTTGATTTCATCTTAATTGCCCCAGGGCGGCTAAATACGACCTTGAACGCACCCATAGAACCGCATCGTTTCATCCTCGAGCCCTTTGAGGCTCGCCGCTTTGCCAATCTGTGCGGGCAATTCGACGAGCATTTACGCTTGATCGAACAGCGCCTGACCATCGAGATCCGCAACCGCGGAAACCAGTTCGAATTGATCGGCGAGCCTAAACACACCACCTCCGCGGAAAACCTCCTGCGCCGTCTGTACCGGGAAACCAAGGGTACCGAGCTGTCGCCGGACATGGTTCACCTGTTCCTGCAGGAATCGGCCGTTGAAGAGCTGGACAACGTCTCCCCTTCCGAACCCTCCGTCGCATTGCGCACCAAAAAAGGCATGATTCGCCCTCGCGGCTTGAATCAGCTGCGCTATGTGAAGGAAATTCTCGGTAATGACATCAACTTCGGCATCGGCCCAGCCGGTACCGGCAAGACCTATCTGGCCGTGGCCTGCGCGGTGGACGCACTGGAACGCGAGCAGATTCGCCGCATCCTGCTGGTTCGTCCGGCGGTTGAAGCCGGCGAGAAGCTCGGCTTCCTGCCCGGCGATTTGTCGCAGAAGATCGACCCGTACCTGCGCCCGCTCTATGACGCGCTCTACGAAATGCTCGGCTTCGAACACGTCGCCAAGCTGATCGAGCGCCAGGTCATTGAAGTTGCGCCGCTGGCTTACATGCGCGGTCGCACGCTGAACAACAGCTTCATTATTCTCGACGAAAGCCAGAACACCACCGTCGAGCAAATGAAGATGTTCCTGACCCGTATCGGCTTTGGCTCCACCGCGGTCATCACCGGTGACATCACCCAGGTCGACCTGCCGAAAGGCACCAAGTCCGGGCTGCACCATGTGATCGAGGTGCTCAAAGATGTGCCGGGCATCAGCTTCACCCATTTCATGCCCAAGGACGTTGTGCGACATCCACTGGTGCAACGCATCGTCGAAGCCTACGAGCGCTTCGAAAATCGCGTGACCGAAGAAGCACCCAAGGACAACCGCCGCGATGCTTGAGCTTGATCTGCAACTGGCTACACAAGCGTCCGCCCCCAGCGAAGCCGAGTTCCGCCAATGGTGCGAACTCGCCCTGCGCCAGCGCACTGCCGACTCCGAAATGACCATTCGCCTGGTCGACGAAGAAGAAGGCCGCGAGCTGAATCACACCTGGCGGCAAAAGGATTACGCCACTAACGTTCTGTCGTTCCCCGCCGACGTGCCCGACGAGTTTCTGGATATCCCGCTGCTGGGTGACCTGGTGATCTGCGTGGCCGTGGTCGAGCGCGAAGCCGCCGAACAAGGCAAGGCACTGAACGCTCATTGGGCACATCTGGTCATTCACGGCTGCTTGCATCTGCTGGGTTACGACCATATAGATGACGACGAAGCCGAAGAAATGGAAGCACTGGAACGAACGTTGCTTGCAGAGCTGGGCTATCCCGACCCGTACGCGGACGACGAAACCGAAACATCCCCTATCGTTACAACAAAGGATTCAGAGTAATCGCTATGAGCGAAGATCGATCGAGCAACGGGCAGAAGTCTTGGCTGGGTAAGCTCACCCAGGCTTTTGCCCACGAGCCGAAAAACCGTCAGGAGCTGCTGGAGCTCCTGCGCGATGCACACCAGAACAAACTGTTGGACAGCGAAGCGCTGGCCATCGTCGAAGGCGCCATCCAGGTTGCAGACCTGCAAGTACGGGACATCATGGTCCCGCGCTCGCAAATGGTCAGCATCAAGGCGACCCAGACCCCTCGCGAGTTCCTGCCTGCCGTGGTTGACTCGGCCCACTCCCGCTACCCGGTGATCGGCGAAAGCCACGATGACGTGATGGGCGTGTTGCTGGCCAAGGACTTGCTGCCGTTGATCCTCAAGGAGAACGGCGACAGCTTCAACATCAAGGACCTGCTGCGCCCGGCCACGTTCGTGCCCGAGTCCAAGCGCCTGAATGTACTGCTGCGCGAATTTCGCGCCAACCACAACCACATGGCCATCGTCATTGACGAATACGGCGGCGTGGCTGGCCTGGTGACCATCGAAGACGTGCTGGAACAAATCGTCGGCGACATCGAAGACGAGCACGACGTCGAGGAAGACAGCTACATCAAGCCGCTGCCCAGCGGTGACTTCCTGATCAAGGCCCTGACACCGATCGAAAACTTCAACGAGTTTTTCGACAGCGAATTCTCCGACGATGAGTTTGACACCGTCGGCGGCCTGGTGATGAGCGCGTTCGGGCACTTGCCGAAACGCAACGAAATCACTGAAATCGGCCCTTATCGCTTCCGCATCCTGAACGCCGACAGCCGTCGGATTCACTTGCTGCGCCTGACACCTATCGCTCGGTAATTCTAAGGATTGAAATGCGCTGGATAACCCGCCCCGGCTGGCCCGGTAACCTGCTGGCCGTGGCGGCCGGTGCACTCACTACCCTGGCGCTGGCGCCGTTCGATATCTGGCCGCTGGCGTTGCTGGCGGTCGGTTTTTTTTACGCCGGCTTACGCGAACTGAGCCCACGTCAGGCCCTGGGCCGTGGCTGGTGTTTTGGCTTTGGTCTGTTCGGCGCCGGCACTAGCTGGATCTACTACAGCATTCATAACTTCGGCGGCGCTTCGGTGCTGCTGGCAGGCTTGCTGATGCTGGCCTTCACGGCCGCGATAGCCTGGTTCTTTGCACTGCCCGCCTGGATTTGGGCCCGCTGGTTGCGTCGCAACGAAGCACCACTGGCAGATGCCTTGGCGTTTGCAGCATTGTGGGTCGGCCAGGAAGCCTTTCGCGGCTGGTTCCTCACCGGTTTCCCGTGGCTCTATTCCGGCTACAGCCAACTTGATGGCCCATTGGCCGGGCTCGCACCTTTGGGCGGGATGTGGCTGATCTCCTTCACGCTCGCCCTGACGGCCGCGCTGATCTGCAACGGGTTGCGTCTGGTGCGCACCGGACGTAAAGGGTTTATCGCGGCAGGCGCGTTGCTGTTGGTCGGTCCGTGGGTGGCCGGCATGGCATTGAAAGAACATGCCTGGACCAGCCCGGCGGGCCCAGCGCTCAGCGTTGCGGCGATTCAAGGCAACATCGAACAAAGCATGAAGTGGGACCCGGCGCAGCTCAACGCGCAACTGGAGCTGTACCGAGACATGAGCTTCAGCTCCAAACGCGTCGACCTGCTGATCTGGCCGGAAACCGCCGTGCCCGTGCTCAAATCGTCCGCCGAGGGCTACCTGACCATGATGGGTAACTTCGCCGCCGAGCGTAATTCGGCGTTGATTACCGGCGTACCGATCCGCCAGGAAGTGCGTCACGAGAAACGCTTCTTCAACGGCATTACGGTCGTCGGTGAAGGCGATGGCACCTACCTCAAGCAGAAACTGGTGCCGTTCGGCGAATACGTGCCGTTGCAGGATGTACTGCGCGGGCTGATCGCATTCTTCGACTTGCCGATGTCTGATTTCGCCCGTGGACCGGCCGACCAGCCGATGCTGCAGGCCAAGGGTTATCAGATTGCGCCGTTCATCTGCTACGAAGTGGTGTATCCGGAATTTGCCGCCAGCCTCGCGGCTCGCAGTGATTTGCTGCTGACCATCAGTAACGACACCTGGTTCGGCACCTCCATCGGCCCGCTGCAACATTTGCAAATGGCGCAGATGCGCGCGCTTGAGGCAGGCCGCTGGATGATCCGCGCCACCAACAATGGCGTGTCCGGGCTGATTAACCCGTTTGGCCAGATTACCGCGCAGATCCCGCAATTCGAACGCGGCATCCTCTACGGCGAAGTGGTGCCGATGCACAACCTGACGCCGTACCTGCAATGGCGTTCGTGGCCTTTGATCATCGTTTGCGTGCTGTTGTTTGGCTGGGCGTTGATTGCCAGCCGGATGGCAAAAACCGTCTGACCCTGCTGAGCCTGCTGAGCCTCTGTGGCGAGGGGGCTTTTGTGGCGAGGGGCTTGCCCCCGTTGGGTCGCGAAGCGGCCCCCTTTCCCCAGAAAAGAAGGGACTGCTTCGCAGTCCAACGGGGGCAAGCCCCTCGCCACAAAAGCCCCCTCGCCACAGTGGATCAGCGATAGAAAAGCGAATACCCGATCTGCCCCACCGCCTCGTTCATCAATTGCCCGGACTGCCAGATCGATTTGAATTCCGGCATCCAGCCGCCCAGCGGCCGGGCATTGTCCACACCTAAAAACCCCACTGGCGCGGGCACCACTTCAAACCCTGCCTTCTGAAAGCTCCAGACCGACCGCGGCATGTGCCACGCCTGAGTCACGACCACCACCCGCTTTATACCCTGAGGCAATAACACTTCGGCAGTGAACTGCGCGTTTTCCCACGTCGTGCGGCTGCGCCCTTCCTGCCAGCGTACCGTCACGCCAAAATCATCGAGCAGCGAGTCCGCCATCAACTTCGCTTCGGTGGGCGGCGTGCCGTAATGCAGGCCACCACTGGTCAGAATCGGTAATCCGGAAGCCTTGGCCAGACGCGCCGCATAACGCTCACGCTCCAACCCTACGCCCGTCGGCTGGTCGGCACCCCACGCCACGTCGCCGCGTTCACGCCCGGAACCCAACACCACAATCGCGTCGGCGTGCTGGCCCAAGGTCGCCCATTCGTCGCGTGACAGCGGCGGTTCGCGCTCAAGCGCCTTGGCGCTCCACTGCACCACCACAGGCAGACTCATCAGCCAGAAGCCACCGAATCCCAAGACAAAGCACACACTCGCCAGCCTTGGTCTTGAGCGGCGCAACCACCACGCGAGGACCAGCAGCAGCAAAAGAAGACCGGGGGGTAACAGGAGTTGTTTCACAAAATATCGAAAAGGCATCGAGCATCTCCAGAGATGCCCGAAGCCTAAGTGGGTTGACGCAATGCGACAACAGATATGGCAGGACTATGCTTCACGGAGTTAAAAAGAAACCGGGCCATGACCTCAAGTGCCCTTACTTGAATTGCAGAGACCGGACCTTTACCGCATCCCTGCCTGGTACTTTGTCCTTGAGCCAGATGATTTTGGCCGAACGTGGTGCGTCGAGTTGCTTCACTGCTGCTGACAAGCATCCGTGTGTTTCACGCTCACTGCGATCCAGATAGGCTTTGACCAATTCAAACTCTGCGGGGCTCAGGCCGCGCAGTTCCAGCTCCAGGGGACGCTCATCGCGCAGCCGGCCAGCGGTCTTTGCAGCGTCCAAGGCCATTCCCAGACGATCGATCAGTCTTTCGTACAGCTCCGGTTTTGTGGCTTTTTGCTGTGACTCAACCATCCCTCACCTCATTGAAGATAAGACTCGCTCCCCATTTAGAGCTTAGCTTCCATGAACAAACCGGCTGGACACTGCGACCAACGGCCCTCGCAGCCGTTTTTGCGAGACGCGCGGGCGTAATCAGGGTTTCCCTCGGTAGAGTGCGGTCATGTATGCTACGGCGCTTCCTGTAACTCCACTTCCAGCTCGTCTGGGCACCGAAACGCCGATCTGGCGTGATCACCGTCCAGCGTTGCATTGAAGAGGATTAGGCCACCCCTATTCAGTTCAAAAGTAGCCATGCACGAACAATATCAGCCCCGTGAAATCGAAGCCGCCGCCCAGTCATTCTGGGACGAGCAAAAGTCC
>Ga0302169_10000036_pt1 | contig 41374 bp, 38 predicted proteins | sample I_Fen_N1_3_FD_193493 | JGI IMG/M metagenome (GOLD analysis project Ga0302169, IMG submission 193493) | Peat permafrost microbial communities from Stordalen Mire near Abisko, Sweden - I_Fen_N1_3 | ecosystem: Environmental > Terrestrial > Soil > Wetlands > Permafrost | place: Sweden: Abisko...
GCGGCGACTGGTCTGGCCTCACCGAGATACATGTAGGAGCCGGGCTTGCCCGCGATGGCGGTATCACATTCAACACTTCAGTTGCTTGTGACATCGCCATCGCGGGCAAGCCCGGCTCCTACAGTTTGGATTTACAGCCCCAGGTCGGACAACCCTAGGTGATCATCCGGCCGACGCCCCAGCGGCCAGTGGAACTTGCGCTCGCTTTCCTTGATCGGCAGGTCGTTGATGCAGGCAAACCGGTTAGCCATCAGCCCGTTTTCATCAAACTCCCAGTTTTCGTTGCCGTAGGAACGAAACCAGTTGCCCGAGTCGTCGTGCCATTCATAGGCATACCTTACGGCGATGCGGTTGCCGGTGAAGGCCCAGAGTTCCTTGATCAAACGATAATCCAGTTCCTTGGCCCATTTGCGGGTCAGGAAACCTTTGGCTTCTTCGCGGTTGTAGGCGAACTCGGCGCGGTTACGCCATTTGGTGTCCAGCGTGTAGGCCAGCGATACCCGTTGCGGGTCGCGAGAGTTCCAGCCGTCTTCGGCCAGGCGAACTTTTTCGATGGCTGACTCGCGGGTGAAGGGCGGCAAGGGCGGACGAACTTCAGCGTTAGACATGTAAAGTCTCCCAATAAAAGTAAAGTTCAAACACGTTGTCGGGCTTATATAAAGTGTTACAGGTCCAATAACTTTCGCGCCATGCATTGCGCATTATCGGCAGCACTGTGATCACCCATGACAAGCGCCACGGTAATGGCACCATCGATCAGGATCAGCAGCTGTTTGGCTGTCTTCTCCGGATCGCTGGCGCCATGTTCGGTGCAGAGCTCGCGCACATAGTCGAGCAGTTTCTGTTTGTGTTCCCTGGCGACCAGGCGGACCGGGTCTTGCGGGTCGCCGGTTTCGCCGCTGGTGTTGATGAAGGCGCAACCGCGGAAGCCTTCCGAGGTGAACCAGGCCTTAAGCACGGTAAACAGGTTGAGCAGGCGGTCGGCCGGTGTTACAGCTTGGCCGACGGCGGTTTTGTACCAATGCATCCAGCGCACATCGCGGCGTCGCAGGGCGGCAACGGTCAGCTCTTCCTTGCTGGCGAAGTAGCGGTAGATACTTTTTCTGGAGACGCCGGCAGTTTTCACCAGAAGGTCCATGCCGGTGGCTGCGATGCCACTTTTATAGATCAACTTTTCGGTGACATCCAGAATGATGTCGCGTGTAGTGTTATCGGTCAGTTCGTTCATGTGGAGAAAAGTAGAACGGACGTTCTTCATGGTCAACTTAAAATTTTCATTGCCTGTTATGGCCCCTTCGCGAGCAAGCCCGCTCTCACATTGGAATGCATTTCAAATGTGGGAGCGGGCTTGCTCGCGAAGGGGGCCTCAACAACACCGGAAGACCCGAACCGATCCATGGTGTAAGCTCTTGAATTCTCCGGATTCGACCCATTGCGAGCCCTATGCCGTCGCTTTTCAAACGCCCTCTGCTGCCCAAACTGCGCAGTTTTCCGCTGACCGCCGATGCCGTCACCATCCTTTCCGGCGCAGCCGAGTTTCGTCGTTGCCTGCTGGAGAAAATCGCCCAGGCCACGCACCGCATCTATATCGTCGCGCTGTACCTGCAACAGGACGAAGCCGGGCAGGAAATCCTCGATGCCTTGCACGCCGCCAAACTGAAGCGTCCGCAGCTGGACGTGGTCGTGGTGGTGGACTGGCTGCGCGCCCAGCGCGGTTTGATTGGTGCGGGCAAACAACCCGGCAACTCGGCCTGGTATCAGGAAGCGACCCGCACCCACGCCAGCGAAGTGCCGGTGTATGGCGTGCCGGTGCAGACGCGCGAGTTGTTCGGTGTGTTGCATCTGAAAGGTTTCGTGATCGATGACTGCGTGATTTACAGCGGTGCGAGCCTGAACAACGTGTACCTGCACAAGTTCGACAAGTACCGCTTCGACCGTTATCACGTTCTGCAGAACCAGGCGCTGGCCAACTCCATGCAGCACCTGATCCAGCACGGGTTTATTGCGTCCAAAGCCGTGCACCGCCTCGACTTGCCGAACCTGCCGACCACCCGCAGCCTGCGCAATGACATCGGCGACCTGCGCAGCCGCCTCAAGCACGCGGCGTACGACACAACCGCGGGCACCACGCTCAAGGACGGTTTGTCCGTCAGTCCGTTGCTCGGCGTGGGCAAGAACAACCCATTGAACCGGGTGATTTGCGAGTTGATCGCCAGCGCCCAGCACCAACTGACCATTTGCACGCCGTATTTCAACCTGCCGCTCGCGGTGACCCGGGAAATCAACCGGGCGCTGGGCCGGGGTGTGAAGGTCGACATTGTCGTGGGCGACAAGACCGCCAACGATTTCTACATCCCGCCCAGCGAGCCGTTCAAAGTGATCGCGGCACTGCCGTATCTGTACGAGATCAGCCTGCGACGTTTTGCCAAACGCCATCAACACAGCATCGACAGCGGCAAGCTGAACCTGCATTTGTGGCGCGATGGCGACAACACCTACCACCTCAAAGGCATGTGGATCGATCAGCGCTACACCTTGCTGACCGGCAACAACCTCAACCCGCGAGCGTTCCGTCTCGACCTGGAAAACGCGTTGCTGATCGATGACCCGAAAGGCGAATTGCTGGAGCCCCGCAAGGCTGAGTTGGTGGAGATTTTCCAGAACACCCAGCGCATCGAGCGTTACCAGGACCTCGAAACGCTGCTGGATTACCCGCCGGCCGTGGCCAAGTTCCTCACGCGCGTCAGTCGGGTGCGGATCGAGCGGTTGCTCTATCGGATTCTGTAACGCTCGGCGCTGCCGGGGGCTTTGGCCACAGAGCCACCAGCAGCAGTAACACAGCGGCCACCAAGTAGGGCAGGCGCGGTTCGAGGTCATAGATCAATGTGGCCGCCAATGGCCCGATGACCACGCCAAAGCCTTGCGCAGCGCCGATGGAGCCCGCCGTCGCGCCTTGCTCCGAGGCGTCTACGGCATTGGCTGCCAACGCCGCGAATGACGGAAAGATCAGCCCCATCCCTCCCGCCGACACAAAAAAGCTCAGCCACAGGCCCCATGCGGCATTCGCCAGAATGCTGCCGGCAAACCCCACGGACGCCACCAGCGCACCCGCACGGATCAACCGCAGCGGCGGCCATTCTAGCCGGCGCACCAGCAGTTGCGAACAGATCAACGCGAAACCGACCATGGTCAGGGCAATGCCCGCCGTTTGCGCGGCGTCGGCCGGGCTCATGCCGAGCCGGTCGAGGGCGAAGAAGCCGACGGTGATCTGCGCAATCGACACACACAGCATCGCCACAAACGCGACCGCCATGGGCCGGCGCAGGCGCGGATCATTCAGATGGACCTTGCGCGGTACTTGCCGCAGGTGCAATTCCTGGCCCTTGAGCTTGAAGCGCAACACCAGAAACGCCAGCAACGGCAGCACGGCCATGGCGTAGAACGGCAGGCTCAAGCTGAAACGCGAGAGCAACGCGGCAATGGCCGGTCCGATCACCAGGCCACAGGCGTTGGCGGCACCCAATGCTGCCATGGCTTTGGCGCGGTGCTGCGGTTCGATGTTATCGGCGATCAGGGCGTTGCCTCCTACCGGGATTGCGGCATAGAACACGCCGATCAAGCCGCGGCCAATCATCAAACCGATGAACCCCAGCAGCGCCGATGGCAAGAATCGCAATGAAGCGTCGATGAACAGGCACAAAGCCCAGTAGGCGAGGGTGAAACCGGCGGTGGCGATCAGCAGAATGCGGCGCCGGCCATAGCGATCGCTGGCCTGGCCCCACGGCCGGGCCAGCAGCATCCAGATCACCCCGGACACGGTCACCGCCGCACCGGCCTGCCACGTGGCCAGGCCCAGCACCCGGGCAATCGGGCCGATCAGCGAGACGAACGCCATCATCGACATGGAACAGGCCATGTTGGCGACCATTAATGGGCGCAGGTCGAAGGCGGGGGTCGTCATGGGGTGAGTCTTCCGTGAGCTTTTGTTATTGGCTGGGGATGGTAGCGCGGGTATGAGACAGGCGGGGGGAATATCGGTGGTAGTGATAATGCCATCGCGAGCAAGCTCGGCTCCTACAGGGTTTTGTGTCGATCACAAATTCATGTAGGAGCCGAGCTTGCTCGCGATGGGGACAGCCCAGACGCTAAAAAACCTCAGTTCAGACCAAGCTTGCCACGCAACGTCGACAAGTCTTCAGCCAACGTATTCACCGGCCCAACCAGCGCCTTGCGGTCACTCTCTTTCACCTTGTCATACGTTTCGAAACCACCGTCCTTGGTCTTGTACTTGGCCAGGATCTTGTCCACGGTCGCGAAGTTCTTGTCGACCTTGGCCATGAACGCCGCGTCTTGCTTCTGGATCTGCGGACGGAACAGATCAACGATTTTCTTCGCACCGTCGACGTTGCCCTGGAAGTCATACAGGTCGGTGTGGCTGTAACGGTCTTCTTCGCCGGAGATCTTGGTCGCCGCCACTTCTTCCAGCAACGCTGCCGCGCCGCCGACGACTTTCTCAGGCGGGAACGTCAAGCCAGCCACACGGGTTTGCAGGTCTTTGACGTCTTTGTTCAGGCCATCGGCCAGGTCGCCCAGGCCCTGGGTGCTTTTTTCCGAGAACAGCGAGTATTCGATGCGGTGGAAGCCGGTGAAATCGTCGGCTTTCACACCTTTTTCGTGGTCGTCGACACGGGAGTCGATGGACGCGTCGAGGTCACTGAACAGCTCGGCAATCGGCTCGATCGACTCGTAGTAGACGCGGGTCGGGGCATAAAGCTTTTGCGCGGTGGCCAGGTCACCTTTTTTCACCGCGTCGGTGAATTGCTGGGTGTGGCTGGCCAATTCGTCCAGTTGCTCGGTGACATAAATCTTGTAGTCCGAGACCGGCCCCACCAGGTCCAGCGGCGCGGTTGCCGCGAACGCCGACAGCGGAGTGTTGAGCAAGCCAAGGGTCAGCAGCAAAGCGAGGGGCGACTTTTTCATGGGGCGGTTCCGTGTTGGGAGTTGTCAGGCGGTTGTTGTTGAATGGGTAGCGTCCAGCAGCGAGCGACCGATGAAGTCCTGATCGCTGGTGACCCCAGGCAAAGTGAAGAAGTAGCCGCCGCCGACTGGCTTGAGGTATTCCTCCAGCGGTTCGCCGTTGAGGCGGGTTTGCACGGTGATGAAGCCTTTTTCCAGATCGGTCTGGTAGCAGATGAACAACAGGCCCATGTCGAGCTGACCGTTCTTGTTCACGCCGTTGGAGTAGTTGAACGGCCGGCGCAGGATCAGGTTGGCTTGGGTCGCGGCAGTACGCGGGTTGGCCAGGCGGATGTGCGCGTCGAGTTTGGTCAGTTTGCCTTCCGGGTCCTTGGCGTAGTCCGGGACCTCGGTTTCATGGGCGCCGCCCATGGGCGCGCCGGTGCTCTTGACCCGTCCGAGAATGCTTTCCTGTTCCTGCAATGGCGTACGGTCCCAGCGCTCGACGAAGTTGCGGATGATCCGCACCGCTTGATAGCTGCCATTCGCCGCCCAGGCCGGTTCATCGCTGCCGGGCTGGACCCAGACGATGCTGTCCATGGCCTTGGCGTTATTGGAATCAGGGTTGGCCGAACCATCGCGAAAGCCGAGGAAGTTGCGTGCGTTCTGTGCCGGAACACCCGGTTTCGCCGGGGCATGCGGCGGTACGCTGCCTTCCTGCTTCCAGCGCACCAGCAGCAAGTCCGGGAGGTTTTTCACGATGTCGCGCAGGGCGTGGATGTTGGTGTCGGTGGTGTTGGAACAGAACTGCAAGCTCAAGTCGCCGTGGCAGCAATCGGCCTCCAGCGCATCGTTGGGGAAACCGACCATGCGCATCAACCGCTTGGGTTTGACGCTGGCCAGACCGAAGCGCTCATCGAACAGCGACTCGCCCACCGAAACGGTGATGGTCAGGTTGTCCGGCGTCACCACCGGGCCGAGAATCCCGGAATCCATCGGTGGCAGTTTTGGATCGACCTGTGTCACCGGGCCGCCTTTCATCAAAAACGCGATGCGCTCGTTGAGGGTGCGGAACAGCCGCTCGAGGTCTTCGCGGTCGCTGGCCAACACATCGAACGACACCAGCATCCCGGATGCCGGGCGCGGGGTGACGATGCCGGTCTGGTGCTTGCCGAGGAAGGCGTGACGGTCTTCGGTCTTGTCACTGCTCGGTGCTTCGGTGACTTGCGCGGGGCTGGCGGCCATCGCCGGGCAGCTCAATGCGCTGCCGGCCAACGCGACACCGGCGGCGCCCATGCCCATCAAGACCCGGCGACGCTGGAGGTTGAATTGTTCTGAATCGTTCATCTGAATTGTCGTCTTCTGCTTACAGGCCGGACAGGCCAAGGGCGGGATCGATGGTGTCGAGGGCATCGGCCAGTGCCTGGGCCTTGTCGGCGACCCGTTTGCGCTGTTCGGCGCTGACGCTGTCGTAGCTGGCGTAGCCGTCCTTGACCTTGAGGCCATTGAGTTCGCTGTCGAAGGCGGCGAGGGCGCTGTCGATCTTCGGCAGTACGTCAGCGGCGGACTTGTTCAGCAACGGTCGCAACAGCTCGACGACTTTGCGTGCGACGTCGAGGTTGGCGGCGAAGCCGTTGAGGTCGGTGTGGCTGTAGCGTTCTTCTTCACCGCTGCTGGCGCGCACATCGGCGAGGGTGTAGAGGTTGCGCACCACAATGCTCACCAGTTGCTCCGGCGGCAGTGGCTCGGCCAGCAGTTGCTGTTTGAGCGTGGTGACATCGCGGGTCAGGCGTTGCGCCACCGGCGTCAGGCCGTCGAGGTTGCGTTGCTGAAACAGCGCATATTCCAGGCGATGGAAGCCGATGAAGGCCGGGTCCTGTTCGCGTTTTTCGAAATAGTCGGCGCGGGCGTTGATCGCGTTGTCCAGTTCGGCCAGACGCTGGGCCGCCGGGGCGATGCGTTGATACGCGGCACGGGCCGGCACGTACAAGGCTTGCGCCTGGCTCAGGTCGCCGGCTTCGATCGCTTGCTCAAGGGCGGTGGCGGCTTTGATCAGCGCGGTGCCCTGGCTGCTCAGGTACACGCGAAATTCCGACAACGGCCCGATGAACGCGACCATCGAAGGTTTGGCCTTGGCGGCAGCGTCGGACGCGGCCGTCGGGGTCACGTGCAACGTGCCGCGCGGGTTGCTGAGCAAGCCGCAGGTAATGGTGTAGTCGCCGGGTGCCAGGTTGGCGTTGATCACCTGGCTCAGGCCCGGTGCGATGTTCTCGCGCTCTTCGAGCACCAGCACACCGTCGAGGATCTCCCATTCAACGGCGCGGTCCGAGCGGTTGACGATGCGGAAGCTGGCGCGACCGGCCGGGACCGTCAGCGCATTCGGCTCGCAGCTGTGCGGGTGAATGTTCACCACGACTTCGTCATGGTTGGCCTGGCGCTTGGCCGCAGCCATTTTCGAGGCGTAGTAAAACAGGCCGCCGGCGGCGATCATCACGATCACCGAACCGGCCACCGCCCAGCGCAAAGCCTTGGACGGTGCGGCCACGGTAGGAGTAGGCGTTGACATGAAAGCCCTTACTGACTGGAAACGGAAGAAGACTGTTTGACAGGCGCCGGGGCCGGGAGAAAAAACATCACCAGCGCCACCACCAGGTAAATCAGATAAGCGCCGAGGGTGCTGACGGTTGGCGCGTCCTGATAGCCGAACATACCGGCCAGTACCGAGCCCAGCGGGCCATCCATCGGCAGCGTGGCGCTGACGTCGAACAGCACGGTTTGCAGATGATTCCACAGCCCGGCTTCATGCAGCGCCTGCACCGAGTTGGCGAGAATGCCGGCGGCGACCACCAGGATGAACAACCCGGTCCAACGGAAAAACGCGCTGAGGTTCAGGCGCATGCTGCCGGTATAGATGAGGAAACCGATGACGATGGCCAGGACCAGGCCGAGCAGGGCGCCGATGGGCGCGGCGGGTCCTTCGCTTTGCTGGAACACCGCGAGCAGGAAGAACACCGTCTCCAGGCCTTCCCGGGCCACGGCGAAAAACACCATGGCGATCAGCGCGAACACCTGGTTTCTGGAACCGGTCAGCGCGTGATCAAGGGATACATGCAAGGAATGCTTGATCGAACGCGCCACTTTACGCATCCAGAACACCATCGAACTGAGAATGCCGACGGCCACCAGACCGACCACGCCTTCAAACAGCTCCTGCTGTTTCTGCGGGAACTCGGCACTGACCAGCTCCAGGCCACCGCCCACCAACAGGGCCAGGGCGGCGGCGAGGAACACGCCGATCCATACGGCGGGCATCCACTGGCCACGGCCGGTTTGCTTGAGGTAGCTGGCGATGATGCCAACGATCAACGCGGCTTCAATGCCTTCGCGCAGCATGATCAGAAAAGGGACGAGCATTCAGCACCGGGACGAAATCAGATAGGGTGCTAATTTTTAACATAATGACACTCATTCCCATATGGGGTTGATTGCCATTTACCTGAACCTAACCTGAACGACCCTGAACATCACACACCCCTGTAGGAGCAAGGCTTGCCCGCGAAGAACGATTACCCGGTTTCAGGGTAAGACCGGGGTGCCTGCTTCGCGGGCAAGCCTTGCTCCTACAGGATTGGGTCGCTGTGCGCTAAGATGCCCGCACTCAAAAAAACAACAGGGCTCACCGCGCTCAATGTCGGAAAAAGACACCATCTCCATTCAACTGGTGCGCGAAGCGTTGCTGCAAAGTTGCGCCCCCGGTCAGGCCACCGACGAGGTGTTGAACAAGGTCGGCATCGATCCGGCCTGGCTGCAAACCACCGATGCCCGGGTTCCGGCCACTGCCTATGCGCGGCTGTGGCGTTTGCTGGCACGACGCGGCGATGACGAGTTTTTTGGCATGGACCCGCGCAAGCTCAAGTCCGGCAGCCTCGAATTCCTCTGTCGCTGCTCGATGGTCCAGCCCAGCCTCGCCGCTGGTTTAACCTCGGGTTTGAGCTTCCTGTCGTTGATGCTCGAACACCTGCCCGCGCAACTGGTTCGCCAGCAAAGCCTGGCCGAAATCGTGCTGCTGGAGGACGACCAGGATCCGCGCCGCGCCTTCACCTATTTCACCTATTGGATGATCGTCCACGGCGTTGCCTGCTGGCTGGCCGGGCGGCGGATTCCGATCCTGGCCATCGAATTGCGCTGCGCCGCGCCGGACTTTTGCGACGACTATCAGGTGATGTTCTCCGAGAACCTGCGCTTCGACCGGCCGCGCACCCGGATGATTTTCTCGGCCGACTGCCTGGATTTGCCGATCAAGCGCAGCCCGGAAGAACTCAAGCGTTTTTTGGCCCATGCCCCGGCCAACATTCTGGTCAAGTACCGTGATCCGGAAAGCCTGGCGAGCCGGATCAAACAAGACTTGCGCCATTTGCCCGCCGAACAGTGGCCCGAGACTGACCCGTTGGCGCAGCAATTGTGCATGTCAGCCTCAACCTTGCGCCGGCGTCTGGCGGAAGAAGGGCAGACCTATCAAGGGCTCAAGGACAGCGTGCGCAAGGAGCTGGCGATTGTCTGGCTGGCCGAGCCGAGCATCAGCTTCGCCGAAATCGCGACACGGTTGGGGTTTGCCGATGCGAGTTCGTTCTACAAGGCTTTTCGCAAGTGGTCGGGGTCCAATCCGGGGCATTACCGCAGTCTGATTCTCAATGAGGCCGACTGAAGGGGCAGGGCGAAAGCGCTGTCACTGAGGCGGCATTGATCACACTGCCTGCGCCACGCGCTGCAAACCCGGGGGCCAGCGCATCCGCCAGCCGTGCCGGCGCGAGCACACCCAAGGCAATCAGACTGTGACTGTCGAGTCCGGCAGGTTCACCGTCGATATGGTTCACCAGCAAGGTGATGCTCGCATCCAGGCGCAGGAGGGCGACCACCCGTTCCAGGTCCTGCGGCAACGCCAGATCGGCGGCCAGTACTTCCACCGAGCGACCGCTTTGGTCAGTGATACGTGCAGCGATCTGCAGCAAGTGTTCGCGGTTGCGCGCAATCAGCATCACGTCATAACCCTGCCGTGCCAGTCGCTCTGCGAAGTCGGCGCCGATGCGCGATGCCGCGCCGGTAATCACCGCGGTGCCTTTTGCATTCAACATGACGCCTTCTTGAGTTTAGGTGGTGGGTAATGACGCCAGACTAGAGCGCTGCCTCGTCCCCGGTAAAGGTCGAATACCCGACAAATCGGGCCTCGGCAGAATGGCCCGATTTGTCGGTTTTTCGACGTATGCGCCCAGGGGCAGACTCCTAACATTGAGTTCGACAGGCAACCACTCACTACCCACCCTGGAGCTCTCATGAAACTGACCCACAACACTATCTTCATTACCGGCGGCGGTTCCGGTATTGGCCGTGCCCTGGCCGAAGCGCTGCACCAGCGCGGTAACAAAGTCATCATCGCCGGGCGCCGTGCCGATTACCTGAGCACGGTGACAGCGGCCAATCCCGGCATGGAATCGGTGGTGCTGGATGTCAGCGATCCGCAGGACATTGCACGGGTCAGCGCCGAACTGATCCAGCGCCACCCCGAACTCAATGTGCTGATCAACAACGCCGGCATCATGCAGTTCGATAACGCTGCATCGACTGTCGATGAAAAGATGCTGGTCGACACTATTTCTACCAATCTGTATGGCCCGATCCGCGTCACCTCGGGGTTGATCGAACACCTCAAGACCCGGCCGAATGCGGTGATCATCAACGTTTCGTCGGTGCTCGGCTTTGTGCCCATGGCAATGACAGCGGTGTACAGCGCCACCAAAGCGGCGATGCATTCCTACACCCTGTCGCAGCGCTACTCCTTGCGCGATACCTCGGTACGCGTCCTTGAACTCGCGCCGCCTTGGGTTCAGACCGAATTGCTCAACAGCAGTGAAGAGCCTCGCGCCATGCCGCTGGCAGAGTTTATTGAAGAGACCATGGCAGTATTGGCCACCGATGCCGATGAAATTCTGGTCGACCGCGCCAAACCGTTGCGAGCCTCTCCGGGGCCGGATGAATTCGCGTTCGTCAGCCAGTTCAACGACGCAATGAACGCCGGTTAAACAGCAATGGATTGCGCCTATACTCGACCTTCTTCAACACGCCACAGGGGCGTCACATGCAGACGGTAGCGCTGGTGATACGCGCGGATTTTCAGGTGATGAGCCTGGCGGCGCTGTCTGCATTCGAATTCGCCAACCTGTCATCCGGCGAGCCGCTGTATGACATCAAGGTGTTGTCCGAACACGGCGGTCTGGTCCGCAGTTCGCTGTTCACCTCGGTCGAGACCCAGCCGTTCGGCGCAGCCGATTACGACACCGTGCTGGTCAGTGGTGCCATGGACCGTTCCTCGGCATCGCCGGGCGTTCAGGCGTTTCTGCTTGAAGCAGCGGCGAATTGTCGTCGGGTCGGTGCGCTGTGTGTCGGGGCATTTGCACTGGCCGAAGCGGGATTGCTCGATGGGCGGCGTGCCACGGTTCATTGGGCGCGAGCCAAGGAAATGCGCGAAAACTATCCAGCGATCAAGGTCGAAGAAGACCGAATTTTCATCATCGACGGCAAAATCTGGACCTCGGCGGGCATGTCGGCCGCACTGGACCTGACCATCGGCATGGTGGAAAAGGACTTTGGCGCCAAACTGGCCCGTAACGTGGCCCAGCGTCTGGTGCTTTATCATCGCCGCGCTGGCGGTCAGTCGCAGCACTCGGCGATGCTGGAACTCAGCCCGACTTCGGACCGCATCCAACTCGCGCTGGAATTTGCCCGGCGCAACCTGCACCGCGACCTGTCGGTCGAAGACCTGGCAGATGCGGCATTTCTGAGCCCTAGGCAATTCAGCCGCAGCTTTCGCGCCGAGACCGGCAGTTCACCGGCCAAAGGCCTGGAAAACCTGCGCCTGGAAGCGGCACGGTTGATGATGGAGCAGGGCCGGCATTCACTGGAATCCATCGCCGCCGAAACCGGTTTTGGCGACCGCGAGCGCATGCGTCGTGCGTTCCTGCGGGTATTCGGCCAGTCACCCCAATCCATGCGTCGTGCGTTCGGGCATTCGTCGGACATTTGATCGCGCCTCGCACCGTTGCACCGTTCTCCCATGTTCTTCCATGAATCAGGGGTTTAACCATGAACGATTTGCTGGCCTTTGCGATCGAGGCCCATGGCGGCCTGGACCGCTGGAATACCTTTAGCCGCTTAAGTGTCGGGTTGTCTGTCGACGGCGCGATCTGGCATTTGAAGCAACAGCCGGGCTTGTTGAGCGACAAGGTGTTCGACATTGACACCCATCACGAACGCTTGAGCATCACGCCCTTTACCGGCCCGGATCGGCGCAGCGTATTCGTTCCCGGTCGGCTGGCGCTGGAGTCGCTGGACGGTCAACTGATCGAAGAACGTCTCAACCCCGAACAGGCCTACGCCGGACAAACGCTGGAAACGCCATGGGACAAATTCCATGTCGCCTACTTTGTCAGCGAAGCGCTGTGGACGTACCTGACCTCGCCTTTTCTGTACACCTATCCGGGTTTTGAATGCGAGGAGATCGAACCCTGGCATGAGAACGGCGAAGTGTGGCGCCGCTTGCAAGTGACCTTTCCGGACAACATAGCCAGCCACACCAGGACCCAGGTCACCCATTTCGGCCCCGATGGCCTGATGCGCCGACATGATTACACCGTCGATATCCTCGGCGGTGCCACGGGCGCCAATTACGTCAGTGACTACGTTGAGGTCCAGGGTTTGATGATGCCGACCCGGCGGCGCATCTATGCCTACGACGAACACCTGCAGAAAGTCCCCGAGCCGTTACTGGTCTCGCTGGATTTCGGGGCGTTCACCTTCAGCTGAACCACCCTTGGGCTTTGGCCAAAGCAGTCACGCAACTTGATAGCTTTGACCATTGCCCGGTTCTGCCCACAGAGCGAGTATTTCCCTGGTTTTTACGGTTCCCACAACCTAATAAAAATACAGAGGGATTCTGGCAATGCGCGATTACTTGTCTGCCACATCACAGTTCAATTATCAGCACACCGTCGACGCCGCACTCAGCGGTTCCCTGCACGCGCTCAACGCCTGTGTCGAGTGTTGCGACCGGCATGCCCTGCCGGGGCGCATTGCGCTGTTCTGGGAAGGGCGCGATGGCGCCAGCGCCACGTATACCTTCAGTGAGCTGCAGGATAAAGCTGCGCGCTTTGCCAATTTTCTGCTGGCCCAAGGGGTGAAAAAGGGCGACAAGGTCGCCGGGCTCCTGCCACGCAACATCGAATTATTGATCACCGTGTTCGCCACCTGGCGCATCGGCGCGGTGTATCAGCCGCTGTTTACCGCGTTCGGCCCCAAAGCCATCGAACACCGTCTCGGCTGTTCCGGGGCCAAAGTCGTGGTGACCGACGCGGTCAATCGCCCGAAACTGGCTGAAGTCGCCGACTGCCCGACCACCGTCACTGTCGGTGGCGCCAAAGGCCAAGGCATCGTCCGTGGCGACTACAGCTTCTGGGCCGAAGTGGCCAATTATTCCGCCGAGTGCGAACCGGTGCTGTTGACTGGGGAAGACCCGTTCCTGCTGATGTTCACCTCGGGCACCACCGGCCCGTCGAAAGCCCTGTCCGTGCCGCTCAAAGCCATCGTCGCCTTCCAGAGTTACACCCGCGACGCCGTGGATTTGCGTCCCGAAGACGCGTTCTGGAACGTGGCCGATCCGGGCTGGGCCTACGGCATCTATTTCGGTGTCACCGGGCCGATGTCGATGGGGCATCCGATCACCTTTTACGATGGCCCGTTTACCCTCGAAAGCACCTGCCGGGTGATCAACAAGTATGGGATCACCAACCTCACCGGATCGCCGACCGCTTACCGTCTGTTGATCGCGGGCGGCGACGAGTTCGCCAAGTCGATCAAGGGCAAGCTGCGCATTGTCAGCAGCGCCGGCGAACCGCTGAACCCGGAAGTGATCCGCTGGTTTGCCGACAACCTCGGCGTGGTCATCCATGACCATTACGGCCAGACCGAACTGGGCATGGTCCTGTGCAATCACCATGCACTGGAACACCCGGTCCATGTGGGCGCCGCCGGTTTTGCCTCGCCGGGGCACCGCATCGTGGTGCTGGACGATGACTACAAGGAGCTCGGCGTCGGTCAGCCCGGCATTCTGGCCATCGACCGCACCCAGTCGCCGATGTGCTGGTTCAACGGTTACGAAGGCGCGCCGACCAAAGCGTTTGTCGGCGGCTATTATTTAAGTGGTGACACCGTGGAGTGGAACCCGGACGGCAGCATCAGCTTCGTCGGTCGCAGCGATGACGTGATCACTACCTCCGGCTACCGGGTCGGCCCGTTCGACGTGGAAAGTGCGTTGATCGAGCACCCGGCCGTGGTCGAAGCGGCGGTGGTCGGCAAGCCCGATCCGGAGCGCACCGAACTGGTCAAGGCCTTCGTCGTGATCTGCTCGCAATACCGCGCCACGCCGGAGTTGGCCGAAGAACTGCGCCAGCACGTGCGCAAGCGTCTGGCCGCGCATTCCTATCCCCGTGAAATCGAATTTGTCAGCGAGTTGCCGAAAACCCCAAGCGGCAAATTGCAGCGCTTTATCTTGCGCAACCAGGAAATCGCCAAGGCTCAAGAGGCCGCCGCGAAGAACGTTTCAGCTTGAATCCAAGGAAACAATGATGCAGATCGAAAACAAGGTTTTTCTCGTCACCGGCGGTGCTTCCGGCCTGGGCGCCGCCACGGCTGAAATGCTGGTCGCGGCCGGCGCCAAAGTGATGCTGGTGGACATGAATGCCGAGGCCGTGGCGGCGCAGGCCCAGCGTCTGGGCGCGCAAAGTGTGGTCGCGGACATCAGCAATGAAGCGGCGGCGGAAGCGGCGGTGCAGGCGACGGTCAACGCCTTTGGCGGCCTCAACGGTCTGGTCAATTGCGCCGGTATCGTGCGCGGCGAGAAAATCCTCGGCAAGAACGGCCCGCATGCGCTGGCCAGTTTCAGCCAGGTGATCAACGTCAACCTGATCGGCAGCTTCAACATGCTGCGCCTGGCCTCGGCGGCCATCGCCGAAACCGAGCCGGACGCCGATGGCGAACGCGGCGTGATCATCAACACGGCCTCGGCCGCTGCCTATGACGGCCAGATCGGCCAGGCCGCTTATGCGGCGTCCAAAGGTGCAATCGTCAGCCTGACCTTGCCTGCCGCCCGTGAACTGGCGTGCTTTGGCATCCGCGTGATGACCATCGCCCCTGGCATTTTCGAAACGCCGATGATGGCCGGCATGACCCAGGAAGTCCGCGATTCGCTGGCCGCTGGCGTGCCATTCCCGCCGCGCCTGGGCAAACCCGGCGAGTACGCCGCGCTGGTCCGGCATATCATTGAAAACAGCATGCTCAACGGCGAGGTGATCCGTCTCGACGGTGCCTTGCGCATGGCCGCCAAGTAAGGAGTTTTGTCATGACCAATGCCAACGATCCGATTGTTATCGTCAGCGCCGTCCGTACCCCGATGGGCGGGTTTCAGGGCGAACTGAAAAGCCTGACCGCACCGCAACTCGGTGCTCTGGCTATCCGCGCCGCCGTCGAGCGCGCCGGCATCAATGCCGAATTGGTCGAAGAAGTGCTGTTCGGCTGCGTCCTGTCCGCCGGCCTCGGCCAGGCGCCGGCGCGGCAGGCTGCACTGGGCGCCGGGCTGGATAAATCGACCCGTTGCACCACGCTGAACAAGATGTGCGGTTCGGGCATGGAAGCGGCGATTCTGGCCCACGACATGCTGGTAGCCGGCAGTGCTGACGTGGTGGTCGCGGGCGGCATGGAAAGCATGTCCAACGCGCCGTACCTGCTGGACCGTGCACGCAGCGGCTATCGCATGGGCCACGGGCGTGTGCTTGACCATATGTTCCTCGACGGTCTGGAAGATGCCTACGACAAGGGCCGCCTGATGGGCACCTTCGCCGAGGATTGCGCCGAAACCAACGGTTTCACCCGCGAAGCGCAAGACGCCTTTGCCATCGCCTCGACCACCCGCGCACAGCAGGCGATCAAGGACGGAAGCTTCAGGGACGAGATCGTCCCGGTGTCGGTCATGGTCGGTAAAGAACAGGTGCTGATCAGCAACGACGAACAGCCACCGAAAGCCAAACTGGACAAGATTGCCTCGTTGAAACCGGCGTTCCGCGAGGGCGGCACGGTCACGGCGGCGAACTCCAGTTCGATCTCCGATGGCGCGGCGGCACTGGTGTTGATGCGCCGATCCGAAGCCGAGAAACAAGGGCTGAAACCGCTGGCAGTGATTCACGGCCACGCGGCGTTTGCCGACACCCCGGGCCTGTTCCCGGTGGCACCGGTTGGCGCGATCAAGAAGCTGATGAAGAAAACCGGCTGGTCGCTGGACCAGGTTGAATTGTTTGAAGTGAATGAAGCCTTCGCCGTGGTCAGTCTGGTGACCATGAGCAAACTGGAAATCCCCCACGAGAAGGTCAACGTTCACGGCGGCGCGTGCGCCTTGGGTCACCCGATTGGTGCGTCAGGCGCGCGGATTCTCGTGACCTTGCTCTCGGCGCTGCGCCAGAAAGGCCTGAAACGCGGTGTCGCAGCGATCTGCATCGGCGGCGGCGAAGCCACGGCGATGGCGGTTGAATGCCTCTACTGACATTGACGCAAAACCCATGTGGGAGCGGGCTTTGTGGCGAGGGGGCTTGCCCCCGTTCGAGTGCGCAGCGCTCGCAGATTCGTGGGGCCGCTGCGCGACCCAACGGGGGCAAGCCCCCTCGCCACATGGCTCCCACAGGTTATGCGCTTTTAGGCTAATTTTTTTAAGGACTTGGCATGATTCCCAACGACGAACAACTGCAGATCAGCGAAGCGGCCCGGCAATTCGCCCAGGAACGGCTGAAACCGTTCGCCGCCGAGTGGGATCGCGAGCACCGCTTCCCCAAGGAAGCCATCGGTGAAATGGCCGAACTCGGCTTCTTCGGCATGCTCGTGCCGGAACAGTGGGGCGGGTGCGACACCGGTTACCTGGCCTACGCCATGGCGCTGGAAGAAATCGCCGCCGGCGACGGCGCGTGCTCGACCATCATGAGCGTGCACAACTCCGTGGGCTGTGTGCCGATCCTGCACTACGGCAACGACGATCAGAAAGAGCGCTTCCTCAAACCCTTGGCCAGCGGCGCGATGCTGGGTGCCTTTGCCCTGACCGAACCGCAAGCCGGTTCCGACGCCAGCGGCCTGAAAACCCGCGCGCGGCTGGAAGGCGATCACTACGTGCTCAACGGCTGCAAACAGTTCATCACTTCCGGGCAGAACGCCGGGGTGGTGATTGTGTTTGCGGTGACGGACCCGAGCGCCGGCAAACGTGGTATCACCGCGTTGATCGTGCCAACCGATTCGCCGGGCTATAAAGTCGCGCGGGTTGAAGACAAGCTCGGTCAGCACGCGTCCGACACCTGCCAGATACTGTTCGAGGACGTTAAAGTTCCGGTCGCCAACCGTTTGGGCGAGGAGGGTGAAGGCTACCGAATCGCCTTGGCCAACCTCGAAGGCGGCCGCGTCGGCATCGCCTCGCAATCGGTGGGCATGGCCCGCGCGGCGTTCGAAGCGGCCCGCGATTACGCCCGTGAGCGCGAGAGTTTCGGCAAACCGATCATCGAACACCAGGCCGTTGCGTTCCGCCTCGCTGACATGGCCACACAAATCGCCGTGGCCCGCCAGATGGTGCATTACGCGGCGGCGCTGCGTGACAGCGGCAAACCGGCACTGGTCGAAGCGTCAATGGCCAAGCTGTTCGCCTCGGAAATGGCCGAAAAGGTTTGCTCCTCGGCGTTACAAACCCTCGGCGGTTACGGTTACCTCAACGATTTCCCGCTGGAGCGCATTTATCGCGACGTGCGGGTCTGCCAGATCTACGAAGGCACCAGCGATATTCAACGCATGGTTATTTCGCGCAATTTATAAGAAGGAGTCCCTTTGTGAGCTACGAAACGATTTTGCTGGAAATCCATGGTCGCGTTGGCCTGATAACCTTGAACCGCCCGCAAGCGCTGAACGCGTTGAACGCGCAGATCGTCAGCGAGCTGAACCACGCCCTCGATGGACTGGAAGCCGATTCGAACATCGGCTGCATCGTGCTGACCGGCTCGAAAAAAGCCTTCGCTGCCGGTGCCGACATCAAGGAAATGGCCGAGCTGACCTATCCGCAAATCTACATCGACGACCTGTTCAGCGACAGCGACCGCGTGGCCAATCGCCGCAAGCCGATCATCGCGGCGGTCAACGGTTTTGCCCTGGGCGGTGGTTGTGAACTCGCGCTGATGTGCGACTTCATACTGGCCGGCGACAACGCCAAATTCGGCCAGCCGGAAATCAACCTCGGCGTGCTGCCAGGCATGGGCGGCACCCAGCGCCTGACCCGCGCCGTGGGCAAGGCCAAGGCCATGGAAATGTGCCTGAGCGGGCGTTTGATCGATGCGGTGGAAGCGGAGCGTTGCGGCATCGTCGCGCGGATCGTGCCGGCGGATGAACTGCTGGACGAAGCGCTGAAAGTCGCAGCGCTGATCGCCAAGAAGTCGCTGCCGATTGCGATGATGGTCAAGGAAAGCGTGAACCGCGCGTTCGAAGTGAGCCTGTCCGAAGGCGTGCGCTTTGAGCGCCGTGTGTTCCATGCGGCGTTCGCGACGCAGGATCAGAAGGAAGGGATGGCGGCGTTTATTGCCAAGCGTGAGGCCGAGTTCCAAGGGAAGTGATGCGGCGTTTTTGTTGACGCCATCGCGGGCAAGCCCGGCTCCCACAGGTGATGCGTAATCCTGTAGGAGCCGGGCTTGGTCCGGGCGGCGTTCCGACGATGCTTTTGGGCATCACACCAAATAATGCTTCAACTCGCGGGCGATCACCATCCGCTGTATCTCGCTCGACCCTTCGTAAATCTGCGTAATCCGCGCATCCCGGTAGTATTTCTCCACCGGATAGTCTTCCAGATACCCATAACCACCATGAATCTGCATCGCTTGCGAGCAGACTTTCTCAGCCATTTCCGACGCAAACAGCTTGGCCTGTGAGGCTTCGGACAGGCAGGGTTTGCCGGCCGTGCGCAGGCGCGCCGCATGCAGGATGAGCAAACGCGCGGCGTTCAACTGCATGTGCATGTCGGCGAGCATGTTGGCGATGCTCTGGTGCTCGATGATCGGCTTGGCGAATTGCACTCGGTCCCGCGCATACGCCAGTGCGGCTTCGAACGCCGCACGGGCAATGCCCAAGGCTTGCGCGGCGATGCCGATGCGGCCGCCTTCGAGGTTGGACAGGGCGATGGCCAGGCCTTTGCCGCGCTCACCCAGCAAGTTGGCCTCGGGAATCGTGCAATTGTTCAACGTCACCGCGCAGGTGTCCGAGGCGCGAATACCCATCTTGTGTTCAGTGCGATCGACGATGAAACCGGCGGTGGCGGTCGGCACCAGGAACGCCGAAATGCCGCGTTTGCCCAGGTCTGGATCGGTCACGGCAAACACAATCGCCAGTTTCGCACGCTTGCCATTGCTGACAAATTGCTTGGCGCCATTGATCACCCACTGACCGTCGCGCAGTTCGGCGCGGGTGCGCAGGTTGTGCGCTTCGGAGCCGGCTTGTGGTTCGGTCAGGCAGAAGCAACCGATGGCCTGACCGCTGGCGAGATCCGGAAGCCAGGTCTGTTTCTGTTCTTCAGTGCCGTAATTGAGGACCGGCCCGCAGCCCACCGAGTTATGGATGCTCATCAGCGCACCGGTAGCGCCATCACCCGCGGAAATCTCTTCCACCGCCAAGGCGTAGGCCACGTAGTCGACATAAGTGCCGCCCCATTCTTCAGGCACCACCATGCCCAGCAACCCAAGTTCACCCATCTTTGCCACCAGACCGTCATCGATCCAGCCAGCCTTTTCCCAGGCTTGTGCGTGCGGCGCGATTTCGCCACGGGCAAAGTCCCGGGCCATGTCGCGGATCATGACTTGCTCTTCGCTCAATTCGATATCGTGCATGGCTCAGTTCCCGCTCTGATCAAGGCCAGTGAAGAAACTCGCGACATGCTCGGCATCGAGGGCCTGCAAGGTCGGCGGGTTCCAGCGCGGGCTCTTGTCTTTGTCGATCAGCAAGGCGCGCACGCCTTCGATCAGGTCGCCGCGCTCGAACCATTGACGGTCCAGGTGCAGCTCAAGGGCGAAGCAGTCTTCCAGACTCAAGTGCCGACCACGACGGAGCATTTCCAGGGTCACGCCCATGGCCAGCGGCGAACGGCTTTGCAGCAGGTCGGCGGTGGTCGTGGCCCACTCGTGGCTGTCGGCGACCGTGACTTCACGCAGTTGCTCAACAATACTCGGCACATCGGGCAAGGCGAAGAAGTGGTCGATGGCCGGGCGCAATGCTTCTAACGGTGCATCAGGCAATTGCTGTACCGCGAGTTTAGACAGCAAGCCTTGCAAGTCTTTGAGCGGCGAGTCGTGCCATTCGAGCTGATCAAGCTTGTCGTCGAGCGCGGCGAGTTTTTCACTCTCCAGATACCAGTCGGCCAACCCGCAATAGAGCGCATCTGCCGCACGAATCTGCACACCGCTGACGCCGAGGTACATCCCCAGCTCGCCGGGAATGCGTGACAGGAAGTAGCTGCCGCCGACATCCGGGAAGTAGCCGATGCCGACTTCCGGCATCGCCAGTCGGCTTTTTTCCGTGACCACGCGCAGATCGGCACCTTGCACCAGACCCATGCCGCCGCCCAGCACGAAGCCGTCCATCAAGGCGAGCACGGGTTTGCGGTAATGGTGAATGGCGAGGTCGAGGGCGTATTCCTCGACGAAGAAGTCCAAGTGCAGCGTGTCGCCGTTTTTAAAACTGTCATACAGCGAACGAATATCGCCGCCGGCACAGAAGGCTTTCTCGCCGGCACCGCGCAAGACCACCGCACGCACCTGCGAATCCCCAGCCCAGGCATCAAGCTGGCGTTGCAGGTTGCGCACCATGTCCAGTGTCAGGGCGTTGAGGCCGGCGGGGCGATTGAGGGTCAGGTGACCGATGTGGTTGCGAACCTCGGCCAGCACTTCATTCTGCGTGGCATCCATGGACGAAGTCCCTGGAGAAGAAACCTGAGCAGTCATCACTAACTCCCTGCTTTTATTGTTCTTTATAGACAAGCTCGCGCGCGAGCGATGCAGGATCGTACCAGTGCAAATTTGTGATGTACAACCGGGATAAGTGCAGGTTCTGTCTGCGTTTTTGCCTTAAACCTAATGCCTTCCGGATACCCCACCAAACTTGTAGGAGCCGAGCTTGCTCGCGATGGGGCCTTGTCAGCCAACATTAATGTTGAATGACACACCGCTATCGCGAGCAAGCTCGGCTCCCACAAGGATTGGTCAAACTCGGTGGCTGAGTACTTCGCTGATACTGCGCCGCTTGGCGTGCAATTCACTGGCATGAATCAGCTGTTCGAGGTCTTCAGGCGTGACATCGAAAAACGCCCCCATGTCCGCCAACGCCCGTTTCAGGTCCTGCGCCGTGATGGTGCAGTCTGGGCGAATTAAACAACAATGTTTAATAGACATCTCCAGATACTCTCTCAGGCTACACATCCTTGCGTCGTTGCCTACGACTGCGCCAGAATCCGCCGGCTTGTGCGCCTTGGGCGTGGGTTTGATCGTTTCCGCGCACACGCAGTACCTTGTTTTCCGTAGACCCTGAGACCACGGCCGAAACCCTGGCGGTTTATCTGGTCGAGGCGCTGGCCTCGGTCGATGTGTTGGTGCACCAGTCGGTGGATCATCTGGAGGGTGAATCGCGTTACGCGCTTTTGGGTATTTCGAACAGCATCATGGTGGCGGATATCACGGCAAATCAGGTGCTGGATAACGTCGGCCCGCAGGGTTGCGTAAATTCAGAGCAGAACACTGACCAGTGCAGGTGCACTTTCCTGTGGCGAGGGAGCTTGCTCCCTCGCCACAGGGTTTTCAGCGTCTGGAGGTACTGTGTCTGGTTTGACTCGGGCCAGGGCATTCGCTCTGGCCCTTTATACATTCAATGGCGAAGGTGCTTGTGCAGAGCCTGAGCGCAAAGCAGCAGTGCCTGCCTGGCATCATCAAAATCCGCCGGGTAGTTGATAAAACCGTGGGGCATGCTCGAATATTCATTGTGTTGAACCGGTACGTCAGCCTCCGTCAGTCGGCGCACATATTCCCGGCCTTCGTCGCGCAATACATCCAGTCCAGAAGTGATGACAAGCGCCGGCGGCAAGCCCCACAGGTCTGGGTGGCGCAGGGGTGAAAGGCGTGGATCGTCGCGGGAGCCCCCCTCGGGCACATAGTGATTGATGTACCACTCCAGCATTTTGCCGGTCAGCCCGAAGCCTTCGGCAAATTCTGTGTGGGAAGCATTTTGAGCGAGACAATCCAGCAAAGGGTAAAGCAACAGTTGGAACATGATCGGCGGCCCGGCTTGCTCACGGGCCCATTGGCAAATGACGGCCGCCAGTCCACCCCCCGAACCGCCGCCGGCCACCGCCATACGCGAAGTATCGAGTCCCAGGGACTGCCCTTGTTCGGCCACCCATTGCGTCGCCGCGCAGCAATCGTCCACCGCCGCAGGGAACACGTGCTCGGGCGGTCTGGCGTAGTCCACGGCCACCACGGCGCAACCTGCCCATTCACACATGTGCCGGCAAAAACCGTCGTGGGTGTCCAGATCGCCGGTGACCCAGCCGCCGCCATGGAAAAACATCAATACCGCAAAGGGCCCTTGTCCTGCGGGGGTATACAGGCGCAAGGGCAGTGAACGCCCGTGGCTGTTGATCGACAGGTTGCGGACGCTGACGACCATTCTTCCGCGCAGCGCGGTTCTGGCGCTTTCTACCGTCGGGTTCGAATCCTGCTGAAGAGCGGTCATGGTTCAATCTCACAGGCCGTGGCTTCGGTAAGGATTTCAACCACATACTCCGGGAGAATCAGTTCCACCCCGCCAATACACGCCATCGTCGGCGGATGGCCCTCAAAGAACTCTTTGTGCGCTTTGGCAATTTGCGGCCAGAACTTCATGCTGGTGGTGTAGATACGCGTGCCGATGATGCTGCGCCGGTCCACGCTCAGTTGCTTGATAGAAGTTTCGATAATCTCCAGGCAACGCAGGGTCTGTAGGTAGGCATCACCCGGCGCGTAGGGTGTTCCGTCGTTGTTGAAGGACACTGTTCCCCCCATCGTAATCCGCTCGCCAACCCGTATCGCCCGGCAGTAACAGGCTTCGGTTTCCCAGGGTGCAGCGGAAAAAACCCGTTGAATTTTCATTGCTCAACTCCCTTGCCCAGATCAATGGGCAGTGATTTCAGTCCACGGAACTGCAAGTTGTTTTCACGCCAGATCGCAGGCTTGTCTGCCATCAACTCAATCCGGGAAACCGTGTGAGTAACAAGGTGAAGACGATTTCGGCTTCAAGCTTGAATAACACCGTCCCCATGCAAAAATGCTTACCCCGGCCAAATGCCAGGTGATCGTTAGGCTTGCGGCGTATATCAAATTGATCTGGGTCGGGAAATTTTGCGGGGTCGCGATTGGCGGAACCGCGCATCAGGTAAACCAAATCGCCTTCGCTCATCGTCACACCACTGATCGTGACGTCTTCTTTAAGCACCCGATGACTGAAGGATCCGGCAGAATCGAAGCGCAGCATCTCCTCGATGGCCTGTTTGATCAGATCGAGGTCGGCTGTGAGCGCGGCAAATTGCTCAGGATGTTCGAGCAAATGCAGCAAGCCGATGCACAGTTGGTCAGCACTGGTGGTATAGCCGGCGACAAGAATGAAAACGATCTGTGCCAGAACCTGATCGGTGCTTGAGTCGCTTTCAATGCTGGCCTCGAGCACCCTGCTGACTAGGTCGTCTTGAGGTTGTTTACGGCGTTGCTCGATGACCTCGGCAAAATACGCATACATTTCCTCGACACCTTTGAGCGCCTGTTCAGGCCCATAGTCAGGGTCCAGGCTGCCAACCAGGAAAATCAGAATGTCATCGGTCCAACGCCTGAGCTTGAGCGCGTCTTCGCGCGGGATGCCATAGAGGTGGGCCAGGATCAGCGCGGGAACACGGTTGAACAGATTGGCCATCAGATCCGTTTGCCTTTCGAGCCCGGACAGTTCTCCTTGGGTGATGTCTTCAATGATCGGGCGCAAGGTTTCGAGGGTGCGCGGGGTGAAGGCTTTGCCCAGCAGGTGGCGACTGTCCCTGTGGTCCTGGTGATCTTGCGAGTACATCCATCTGGAAGCGAGTTCGACAAACCTTGCCAGCTGCGCGCGTTTTTCTGGCGCAATCTGGGCATCGACCAGTTGTTGCATGCGGTTGGATGAGTACCGCTTCGTGTCGACCTGCGCGGCAATCACATCGCTGTATCGGGTCAAGAACCACGCCTTGAAGTGCGGACACCAATACACCGGTTGATGCTCACGCAGCCAGGCATAGGCGCGATAAGGATCCCGAACCGTATTGTGATCGGTGAAGTCGAGGAGCATTTGACTGTCCATGTTCATTGCTCCTCGTACAACGCAGCGGTGAATTGCCGGAGGTAGTCAGGATCATTGATGGGCGCACTGACCAGTTCCGCCGGTGGCTCCAGCAAAGTGGCCAGTAGCGAGAGCTGTGATTCGGTTGCGTGTGCGTTCAGGTCGGCGCTTTCAACGGCGTGCGAACCCTCACTTAAGTGCGGCGCGAACACGTGGACAAGGTCATGCATCAAATCTGGCGAAAGGCGCTGATCGCGCTGTACTTCGCCGATGATCAAGTCGAGCGCTCGGGCGTAAGTCAGGCAAATCGCCTGCCGATGCGAGACTTCACCCGGTTTGTCGCAGCGCTCGACGATCGTCTTTTCAATACGCTGGGCGATGTTGCCGGTGGGGCGCGAAGCAAATCTGGGACGGGTTACGGCATCCCTGGCCACTTGATAGGCCATGACGCTGTTGTCACCGGCAAAAGTGATGCTGATTTCGCAGTCCATGCACAACGTGACGATCTGGTTGTAATGGTGGAAACCCTGAGAGCCGCACAGCTCCCGGCACATGCGCATGACGTCGAGGCCCATCCAGGTGCCGACACTTTTGGCGATGGCCGCCAGGATATGCAGTTCCTTGCGTTTGTCCGGTTGATCCCACGCCGTTTCGAAGCGCGACAGGACCGCTTGCTCCAGAAGTTTCAAGGCAAGCGCTTTCAACTGCTCGACGTACAGCCGTTGGCGAATCAGCGGTTTGCTCAGGAGCGGCTCGCTGCCCGAGGCATGTTTGAGCTGCCGATGGCAGACGAACCGGTACGCCAGATGCGCACACAGGCCCGCGCCGCTACGCGCTGCCGCCAATAGAAACAAACGCTCCTGGATGAACGTTTCCATGGCGCAGGTCACGCGTTGGTCTTTGGCAACGTCGCTGGAAAACTGACCGTCAGCACTGAACCGGGCGTGACGCTGCATCATCGCGTCGATGGGCAGTTGCATCTCGCAGAAACGAATCCCCGTCACTTGATTCGCATGAATCCCGCCCTTGGGATCGCAGGCCATGACCCTGACACCGGGCAACAACGGCCCGTTTTCCTGATTGCGGATCGGCACCCGGAACCAGTGCAGTCCCTCATCCACTCCATCGACCAGCAAACGCGCGAGCACCATGACGACCTGCGCCGCATGCAGCGCGTTGCCGATCCAGAATTTGCACGCGGCCGGCGATGGCGTGTGCAGGATCAGGCAATGATTCAGGCGGTCGTGGCTGACGGTGGTTTGCAAGTTGCGGACGTCGGAACCGCTATTGCTTTCGGTGCAGCCGAAGGCGTACACGGCACCCATTTCGATGACTTCCTGACGGTAGCGCGCGACTTGCAGGGCATCGCCCTGAGCAAACAACGCGTTGCCGGCAATCTTATGGTCGACGATGGAAGAGAACAGGGCGTAGTCGAAAGCGCCGACTGTTGCCGTGCGTTCGATCATCAATCGGAACTCTGACTGTCGCGGCTGGCCCAGCCACATGTCATTGGTAATCAGGCCTTGCTGCACGATCTGGCGCATTCGATCGATGGTCAGTTCCATGTAAGCGCGCAATGGCAGGCGGTGGCGGATCCGTGGATCGAACACGGGGGAACACAGCATTTTCAGCAGGGGGTCGTTCATGAAAAATCCCTCTCTTGGATTTCGAAAAAAAGTTTCGAAACCACCAGAGCCAGAGGGCCGGCGCAGCAGAAAACAACAGGGAGGTGCGGATCTGTCAAAGCGTGAAGGCAGCGTCGCCACTCAACAACAGTGAGTATTTCTCCATAGCCAGACTTCTGTGTCATCGCTACTGGACATTACGGCGGGCCAGACTTCGTAGTGAAAGGCAGACAACTCTATGCGGTACGGGTTTGACTTTAGCTGCGGATTGTCTGCAGGCAAGGTAATCCGTTGACCATTGGTCTAAGCGCTACGAGACAGCACCTCACCAATACTGCGCCGCTTGGCGTGCAGTTCACTGGCGTGGATCAGTTGTTCGAGGTCTTCAGGCGTGACATCGAAAAACGCCTCCATGTCCGCCAACGCCAGTTTCAGGTCCTGCGCGGTGATGGCCTGGCTGTCGACGGGCGGGTGGTCGGCGGGGATCACGGCTACCGGTTCGCTAGCGCGTTTGGGGTAGCGAATGCGCGTCAGGTTGTTGTACGCCAGGGCGCTGAGCAGCATCGCTGAGGCCCCGAGCATCACCGGGCCGAGGGCCTTCCAGTCCATGGCGATGGTGGCCGGGTCGGCCAGCACCAACAGCAGCGCCAGAGCCCCGGCCGGCGGATGCAGGCAACGCAGCCAACACATCAACATCAGCGCCATGCCCGCTGCCAGGCAGGCACTGCCGAGGGTTCGGCCGAGCACGTGTGCGACCAGCAGCGAAACCACCCCGGCACTCAAGTAGCCGCCCAGAATCGACCACGGCTGGGCGAGGGCGCCGGAGGACACGGCGAACAACAACACCGCCGAAGCACCCAGCGGGCCGATCAGGTGTTGCGCCACGTCCATGCCAAACACTTGCCCGCAAACCCACACGCTGAACAGCGTTCCAAGGGCCATGCCGATGGCGGCGCGGCTCCATTCGGAAGGACGGGTGTTGATGGCAGCGGGCAACCAGCGAGCGAGCATGATGAAATCGATCCGGACAAAAAAACGAGCAAAAAAAAGGCTTGGCTGGGATACCCAGGAAGCCCTTGAAGGTGTTCCAACTATTGGGGGAGGAACGGGGCACAGTGTGCCGTTGATTCCAGGTACTGACAAATTCATATTAATGAAGTTTCAGTGCACTAATTTTGCAGTAATGCCACGCGCCGTCCGCTCATGAAGCACAGTAAACCGCCTATCGCTGCCAGTGCGCTGAGGGCATAGAACATCGTCGGTGCGGGCGTGTGCATCAGCAGGAAGCCGCAAATCACCGGGCTCAATGCACCGCCGAGCGCGGCGAGGTTTTGCGCGCCGTAATAGCTGCCACGCAGTTCTTCCGGGGCCAGGGTGTCGACGAACAGGAACTCGGCGGGGTAAATGATCATTTCGCCGAGGGTGAAGATGAACATGGCCATGCACCACGACACCAGACTGTCGGCCAGGCTGAAGCCGATCAAGCCGACAATGAACAGGCCGGTGCCACCGGCAATCCAGTAGCGCAGTTGTTCGCGCTTTAGGAACCGGCCGATCTGGTATTGCAGCAGGACCACGCTGATGGCGTTGCAGGCGAGCAGGGCGGCCATGATTTCCATGGTGTGCTTTGGGTTGCCGGTCGTCAGCAGGTACTGCGACAGATAAAAGGTAAAGCGGCCATGCACGACTGTGCTGAGCAAGCAGCCTGCAGTGAACATGATCAGGGTGCGGTCGTTTTTCAGGGTGACCAGCGTCTTGAGGAAGCTCTGGGTCTGGCCGATGAGGGGTGCCGCGCCTGGGTCTTTGGCAATGCCGGTCATCAAGAACATGCTGAAAAAAGCAACGGCTGCCGCAATCAGGAATGGCGCGCTGGCAAAAAAACCTGCAATCAACACACCGAGCATCGGCGCGACCGCGTAACCAATGTTGCTCAACGTATAGCTCAAGGAAAAAGCCTTGGCGCGTTGCCCCACGGGCAGATTGTCGCTGAGGATCGCTTTCGAACCGATCAGGAATAATGATGAAGCAGTTTCGGTGACAATTAATGTGAGGGTGGTCAGGTACAGGTTTTCAGCAAAGGTCAGCAGCACCAGGCCGACGGCGCTGGAGAGCATGGCCAGGATCAGTAATCGGCGCTTCTCGAAGCGATCGATGACGTAGCCGCCGTAAAGAGAGAGCAGGGTGGCGACGAACACGGCGATACCCAGCAGCAAACCAACGTCCTGTTGGTTAAGCCCTAGCTTGTCGCTCACAAACAGCGTGAGCAACGGGCTGGTGATGGCGCGGCTGACAACGATAGTCAGCGAGCAGATCAAAAGACGGCGAATAAGCGGAGAGTAAGCGGCCACGGCGATGAACATCCTTATTCGATTAAGCCGGTTTCAGCTCGATCGTGACCGCTACTTTAGCAGTCTCGCAATTGCGCGACTGCCTGAAATCCTCACTGTAAATGCAGCAGCACAAAATCATTCTTATCGAATCGCCCGCTCAGCACCGGTGGCAGCGCACCGAATGCAGTGTCTTGCAACGATTGATAGACGTTCAGGTCCATCATCAACCAGGCCGGCCTTTTCAGGTTTTCCAGTTCCTGAAGCGACTCAGTGAACACCGGATGCAGGTCCTGTTGGATGTTGACCATGAACTTGATGGCCTTGGCGTCTTTACCCATGGCGTGCATAACAAGCGGTGCCGGGTCTTTTTGCACCCGTTCAAACACCTCGCGACTGAAGGTCCGGGTGTCGTAGAGCTGCCGTTGGACTGGCTCGAACTGCAGGATATAAAACGACCACAGTGCCAGAACCGCGCACAAGGCCAATGTCTGCGCTCGCCATTGCGGGCGCTTGAGTACCGCCAGGGCAACCACTTGCAGCACGCCAAGAACGACAAACAATGACGGGTGATGCGCAATCTGGTCAGGAAATTTGCGCTGCAAGACAATCAAGCCAACAATCAGAAGGCCAGGCATCAGCAACCAAAGAACTTGGATCAAACCCCGCAACCAATGGAACAACCGGCCCTGAGCGACCTGAAACGGATACGCTGCCACAATCGCCGCCATGGGCAGCATCGGCAGCAAATAGCGGGCCTTTTTTGCCTGAGGCACGGAAAGACCGATCATCACGATTAATCCGGCCGCTACGCAGTACTGCATGAGGCGCAATGCCGGTCCAGTCTCCCCCGGGCGTGACACCACGACGGTAATCAGCACGAGTACGGCCAAGGGCCACGCCAACGCATAGTTGCCCACCGAACTGGTGAAGTAATACAGCACGTCGTTGGAGCCTTCGGTGCCGTCCATGCGCCCCGTGAACTGCATGCGAATCACTTCCTGCAAAAACGCCGGACCACCACTGACATCCGCCAGCCATAGCAACAGGCCAATGCAGCCCGCCAGCAGGACCGATGCCAACAGACCGAAGACAATCAGTCGGCGCCATTGGCGATCAAGCAGGAAATAGCTGTAGAGTACGCCGGTGGGGATCACCAGGCCGATAGGTCCGCGAATCCAGAAACCCAGCACCAACAAGGCAAAGATCAGCAGCCATCGACGCGGTGCGCCAAAATGATCGGCAGCGTAGCCCAGATAAAAAACCGCAAACGCTACCGATGCGAGCATCAAGTCCAGGGACACGGCTCGGGTTTCGGTAATGAAGGTGAAGGTCAGCAGCATCATGGCGATGCTCAACACCGCCCAGCGTGTGGAATAGGGCGCCAGCAGGCGGTACATCAATGTGACGATGACCGCTGCGGCGATAGCGCTCGGGAGCCAGGCGCTCAGGCTGTTGACCTGCCCGAAAGGCAAGGACAGCAGCCAGATAAACACGGTCGACAGCCCCGAGTAATCCGCATAGGGCTGGCCATAGGTCGTCGGGAAAAACGACGGCCCGTTGCGCAACATCTCCTGGGCGAATAGCACAAAGCGTGAATCGAAACCGATGGCCGCCTGCTGATAAACCCCGGCACTGAACAGGATCAGTGCCAGGAACCCTATCCCCAGGGACTGCTGGCGTGTAGGTGACAAGGTAATCACGCGACGACCGAGTCAGCGGGCCATTGCTGATACGGAATCGGCAGGTTGCGCGACTCGCCACGGCCCATCGGGAAATACTTGAACCCGCTGCGTTCCAAGCGTTCGGCGTCGTACAGGTTGCGTCCGTCGAAGATCACCGGTGCGTTCAGGCGCTGCTGGATCAGGTCGAAATCCGGGGCCTTGAACTGCTGCCACTCGGTACAGACGATCAACGCATCGGCGCCCGACAGGACGGATTCCGGGGTACCCATCAGCATCAGTTTCGATTCGTCAGGGTAGAGTTTCTGGGTTTCCTGCATGGCTTCCGGATCGTACGCTCGCACGGTAGCGCCGGCGGCCCACAGAGATTCCAGCAGGACCCGGCTTGGCGCATCACGCATGTCATCAGTGTTGGGCTTGAACGCCAGGCCCCAGACGGCAAAAGTCTTGCCGCGCAGGTCACCCCGGTAGAAGGCTTTGATTCGCTCGAACAGTTTGTGTTTCTGGCGCTCGTTGATGGCTTCCACCGCTTGCAGCAGGTCGCTGGAGCAGTGTGCTTCCTGGGCGCTGTGAATCAGGGCGCGCATGTCTTTGGGGAAACACGAGCCGCCATAACCGCAGCCGGGGTAGATGAAGTGGTAACCAATGCGCGAGTCGGCGCCGATGCCCAGGCGTACCGATTCAATGTCGGCACCCAGGTGCTCAGCCAGTTCGGCAATCTGGTTGATGAAACTGATCTTGGTGGCCAACATGCAGTTGGCGGCGTATTTGGTCAGCTCGGCGCTGCGCAGGTCCATGAACATCACGCGGTCGTGGTTGCGGTTGAACGGTGCATAGAGGTCGCGCATCACATCGCGTACTTCATCGCGTTCACAGCCAATAATGATCCGGTCCGGGCGTCGGCAGTCGGCCACGGCCGAGCCTTCTTTCAAAAATTCGGGGTTGGAGACGATATCGAACTGCAGCACTCGACCATTGGTGACCAGGCATTTGTCGATATGCGCGCGCAACGCATCGCCGGTGCCCACCGGCACCGTGGACTTCTCCACCAGAATCGCCGGTTGTTCACGATGACGCGCCACGGCGTCACCGACCGACATCACGTAGCTCAGGTCTGCCGAACCATCGTCCCGCGACGGCGTACCGACTGCGATAAACAGTACCTCGCCATGCTGTACAGCGAGTTTTTCGTCAGAGGTAAATTGCAGCCGCTTGGCTTCCAGGCTTTCACGCACCAGGCTTGCGAGCCCCGGTTCGAAAATGCTCACATGACCTTGTTGCAGCAACGCAACTTTCTTCTCATCAATGTCCATGCAGACTACATCGTGGCCGACTTCAGCCAGGACGGCTGCTTGTACCAGACCCACGTAACCGCTACCAAATACACTGATTTTCATGATGCATTCCTGAGATCCGGCGTGCGAACCGGGCGAGAATTAATAATGACTACCCCGAGCATGACCAACGCCACCCCGAGGGTTTTGGAAAGGCTGAATGTTTCATTGAACAGCGGCAGGCTGGCGGCCAGCAGGTAGACCAGTGCGTAGCTGATGCTCAGCAGCGAATAGGCCCGACCCAGCGGCAAGTCGCGCAGGGCACCAAGCCAGCAGAGCATCGAGAGGGCATAGGCCACGATCGAGCTCAACACGACCGCCACCGCGACCAGATCGATGCTGACCGTCAACAGGTGTTCGGGAGCCGGCAAGCGCGTCATGCTCCAGCGCATGCCCAACTGGGCGCTACTGACCAGCAGCACGCTACTCATGGCGAAGGTGATTCCTCGACGAAGGCTCATGCGTGTTGCCCCAGCAGAACCACGCCACCGATCACCAGTGCCACGCCTAACCAATGCTGGCGGTCGATCGTTTCATGGAAAACAAAACGGGCGACCAGGGTGACCAGCACAAAGTTGAGGCTCAGCATCGGGTAGGCAATGCCGACCTCAAGGCGCTGCAGCACCAGCAACCAGACCAGCAAGCCCAACCCCAACGAAACCAGGGCGAGCCACAGCCAGGGTGAGCGAAGCTTCTCGGCCCATCCCGAAGCCTGGCCGCGCCAGCTCTCGACGGCGTATTTCTGAGCAATCTGACCCAGGCACGTCAACAGGCACGCGACCAGAACCAGTAGCAGGCTCAAGGTGCCTCCTGAGGGAAAATCAGAATCACCAGGTTGCCCTGTTCATAGCGTTTTCCGTCCTTGGGCAACAATTCGATTTCCTGCAATTCATCCTCACCCTTGACACGCATCACCACACCCACCGAGCCACTTCGGCGCGCATCGTGCATCCACTGCTGAACCTGCATGACTGTGACCAGTTGCTGTGCCGAGTCAGGATAGGCAAGACCATATTTCAATTCGCCTACCGAGTTGTACAACGACACGTCCGGATGCTTCATGCGCCAGGCCAGCGCGGAGGCGGCGCCAAGATCGTTGCTCAGCAATTTGCCGGTCTGCGCCAGTTCATCCATGTGATGGAGGATGAATTGGTCCGGCGTCTTGTTGGCGACCACAGAATTGGGCAGTCCGGCCGGTATCAAGCCGATCAGCAGCAGGCTGCCGAACGCCGGTGCAGCCCAGCATTGCAGCGGCCTGAAGGCTTGCAGCAGGTTGGCCATGATCCAGCCGATCAAACCGATGAACACCAGCACCAGGTTGTGCAATTCATGGTCGTACAGCGGCTTTTTCAGTTGCAGGTAGACGAGGGCGATCAGGGTTACCAGACCCAACACCAGGTTGAGCAAGCCGTTAAGCCCCAGCACCCGTCCCTGTTCCAGCTTCAGCCGGTCAGCCAGTGTGTGACCCAGCAACAAGGCCAGGGGCAGCAGGCACGGCAGGATATAACTCGGCAGTTTGCCTTTGCTGATGCTGAAAAATACCAGCGGCATCACCAGCCACAGCAGCAGGAAGCCGATGCTGGACTGACGTCGAGTTTGCCAGGCCTGCTTCAGCGCCGACGGCAACAACGCCGCCCATGGCAGACTGAAACCGACCAGCAGCGGCAGGTAGAACCAGAACGGCTCTTCATGCTGGGCGTCTTCACCGGCAAAGCGCTGAATGTGCTCGTGCCAGAAGAAGAACCGCCAGTAATCGGGTTCTTCCGCATGCACCGCCAGCACCCAGGGCAGGCTGATTGCGATAGCTACGACAATGGCTACGGGGCCATAGACCAGCAGTTCTTTCCAGCGCTTCTGCCAGATCATGTAGGGCAGGGCGACCAGAACCGGTAGCAACCAGGCCAGGAAACCCTTGGTCATGAAACCCATGCCGCAGGCCAAGCCGAGCAGCGCCCAACTCAGGATTTTTTGACGACGACCGACGCTGTCCAGCGCAAACCACAACGCCACCAGACTCAGGTTGACCCATAAGGTGAATTGCGGATCAAGGTTGGCATAACCGGCCTGACCGGCGATGACGCTGAAACTCATGTACAGCAGCGCGCAGGCAAAGCTTTTGCGCGGATCGTTCCACAATCGGCGAGCGATCAGAAAGCACAGCAACACGCTCAGGCCCATGCTCAGGGCCGAGGCAAACCGCACGCCAAACAGGTTCTGACCGAACAGCGCCTGGCTGGCGGCGATCATCCAGTAACCCGCCGCCGGTTTCTCGAAATAGCGCACGCTCATGAAATGCGGCGACACCCAGTCGCCGCTCAGGAGCATGTGCTGACTGATTTGCGCGTAGCGGGTTTCGTCTGGAATCCATAAACCATGGGTGCCCAGCGGGAGCAGATAGGCCAGGACGAAAAGGACCAGCAGCAAGGGCAGTGCCCAGCGTTTGCTCATGCGCCTTGTACTCCCAACCAGCCTTCGCGACCCTCAAGGGCGCCACGTACGACACGTCCTGTGGGCAAAATGTTGGGCTCGTCGGGCAGCAAGTCGCCCAAGGGCTGGAAATGAATGTCACGCTGGCGCGCATCGGCCAGCAGCTGACGGAAATCGTTGGCCATCAGAATCCCTTCTACTTCTGCATGAATGGTGTAGACGTTGAGTTTGTCGGGGGTGAAGCGGTCAAGAATGAATGCGTTGAAATCCTGGGCAGCGACCGTTGGGCCAACCACCTCGTCAAAGGTCGGCAAGTCCACCGGTATCTGCGGTGCACCCAAGCCACCGTTTGCCAGCGTTGGCTGAAACAGGCTCTGGCCCCGGCAGTCGCTGTTGTAGCGAAAGCCGAAAGCTTGCTTGGCTTCGATCACGCGCTCGTCCGCGCGCCAACCGGCGGCAGCCGAACAGTCGACCTTGTTGCCGAGGATGTCGCTCAGCGTGTCGACGCCCCGGCGGATCTGCTCGATCAGCTGTGCATCGCTCCAGCGTCCGGCGTTAGCCTGCCAGCCATGGTGATCCCAGGCGTGCAGGCCAACTTCATGCCCGGCCGCCTGAGCCTGGCGCATCAAATGCCCCAGGTCCCGGCCAATCGGTTTGCCCGGCCACGCGGTGCCGGCCAGCAAAATGTCCCAGCCGTACAACCCGGCGGCATTGGAACGGAGCATTTTCCAGAGGAATTGCGGGCGGATAAGGCGCCACAAGTGGCGCCCCATGTTGTCCGGCCCAACGCTGAAGAAGAATGTCGCCTTGACCTGCGCCTCGTCGAGGATTTCCAGCAGCCGGGGCACCCCCTCACGGGTGCCTCGGTAGGTGTCGACATCGATTCGAAGGCCTGCCTGCATCAACGCTTGTCCGCGATTTCGAGCATGGCTTCACGGAGGAAGAAATCCAGCGTGTTGCCGATGGTCTCGGTCATCTCCACGGTTGGCGTCCAGTCCAGCAGACGCTTGGCGTTGGCGATGCTTGGTTTGCGGTGGGACACGTCCTGGTAGCCGGTGCCGTAGAAGGCCTTGCTTTCCACGTCGCGGAAACCGGCGAACGGCGGGAAGTTATCGCGCAGCGGGTGAGCTTCGAACTGACGCAGCAGTTCTTCGCCCAACTGGCGAATGCTGGCTTCGTTCTCCGGGTTGCCGATGTTAATGATCTGACCGTTGCAGGCGTCGTTTTCGTTGTCGATGATCCGCGCCAGTGCTTCTACGCCGTCAGCGATGTCAGTGAAGCAACGCTTTTGCTCACCGCCATCGAACAGGCGAATCGGCGTGCCTTCCACCAGGTTCAGGATCAACTGGGTAATGGCCCGGGAGCTGCCGATACGTGCCGAGTCCAGACGGTCAAGACGTGGGCCCATCCAGTTGAAAGGACGGAACAGAGTGAAGTTCAGGCCTTTCTGGCCGTAGGCCCAGATGACGCGGTCGAGCAATTGCTTGGAGACCGAGTAGATCCAGCGTTGCTTGTTGATCGGACCGACGACCAGGTTGGAGGTGTCTTCGTCGAAGTTCTGATCCTGGCACATGCCATAGACTTCCGAAGTCGACGGGAAAATCACGCGCTTGTTGTATTTGACGCAGTAGCGAACCAGTTTCAGGTTCTCTTCGAAGTCCAGTTCAAATACACGCAGCGGGTTGCGGGTGTATTCGATCGGGGTGGCAATCGCTACCAGCGGCAGGATCACGTCGCACTTCTTGATGTGATACTCGATCCACTCGGAGTGAATACTGATATCGCCTTCGACGAAGTGGAAGTTCGGGTGGCTGCGCAGACGCTCGATGGCGTCCGAACCGATGTCCAGGCCATAGACTTCGTATTGGTCATCGCGCAGCAGGCGCTCGGACAAGTGATTGCCGATGAAGCCGTTGACGCCGAGGATCAGCACACGGGTGCGACGTGGTTTGCGGCCGGATTCGGCGCCACGCAGTACGGAGCCGTCGACCAGACCCAATTCGTTGGCCAGTTGCGGGCCGCTCAGGTACAGACCGTTTTCATTGCGTTGACCGGCGGTGATCACCAGCGAGTCTTCGCCGCAAGCGATACGCAGTGGGTCGACGCTGATCACACGGCCTGGCGCCAGACCTTCATTGCCCTTGGCAACTTCGGCACTCCAGACAATCAGCTTGTGTTCGCCCACGTCGCAGAACGCGCCCGGGTATGGCTGAGTAACAGCGCGGACCAGGTTGAACAGTTCTTCCGCTGGCTTCTTCCAGAGCAGTTTGCCGTCAGCCGCCGTGCGGCGACCAAATACGGTGGCCTTGGATTCGTCCTGAGCGGTTTCGGTGACTTTGCCTTGCAGCAAGGCGGGCAGGGTGTCGCGGAGCAGGTCGGCAGCGGCTACACGCAATTTACCGTGCAGAGTCAGCGCGGTGTCGCTGCGCTCGATGGCAACCCGTTGCTGGGCGATAATCGCGCCGGCGTCGGCGCGCTTGACCATGCGGTGCAGGGTCACGCCAGTTTCGGTTTCGCCGTTCACCAGCACCCAGTTGGCGGGCGCGCGGCCCCGGTAGCTTGGCAGCAACGAACCGTGCAGGTTGAATGCGCCTTTACGGGCGGTGGCCAGCAGCGGCTCGGTCAACAGGTTGCGGTAGTAGAACGAGAACAGGTAGTCAGGATTGAGTTTGGCGATGCGCTCGATCCACAGAGGATGGTTAGCATCTTCAGGGGCGTGAACCGGGATGCCTTTTTGAGCGCACAACTGGGCGACAGAACCGTAGAAGGCGTTTTCTTTCGGATCATCGGCATGAGTAAACACGGCGGCAATCTCAATGCCGGACGCAAGCAGGGATTCGATACCGGCACAGCCAATATCGTGGTAGGCGAAGACAACAGCTTTTGCGCTCATGAGTGAACCTGATCTGAAGAAGTGGAAGTGAGGCCGTCAACGGTGACAACGGGAGCGGGCGCGGCGGGTTGGCTACGCAGAACTTTTTCGACAAAGAATCGTGGACGGGCACGGACATCGCTGTACATGCGGCCCAGGTACTCGCCCAACAGGCCCATGCCGATGAATTGCCCACCCGTGAATACGAATAGCACGGCAAACAGTACAAACGTACCGTCGCCAGCCCAACCGGCGCCGAACGCCAGTCGCAAGATGATCAACGCCGTGGCGAACAGCATACCCAGGCCGGCCATGGCGAAGCCGACAATGCTCAGCAGTCGCAAAGGCGTCGTGGTCATGCAAGTGATCAGGTCGAACATCAAGTTGACCAGGCGCATGGGGCTGTATTTGGATTCGCCGTGTTCACGCTCGGCATGCATCACCAGGATTTCCGTGGTGTGCCGCGCAAAGCTGTTGGCCAGGATCGGGATGAACGTGCTGCGTTCGCGGCAGGCCAGCATCGCGTCGACGATGGTCCGGCGATAAGCTCGCAGCATGCAGCCGTAATCGCTCATGGCAACACCGGTCGAGCGCTGTACGGCCAGATTGATCAGTTTCGACGGCCAGCGACGCAAGGCCGAGTCCTGGCGGTTGTTGCGCACCGTGGCGACCACGTCATAACCCAGTTCTGCCTGGGCCACCAGTCGCGGAATTTCTTCGGGAGGATTCTGCAGGTCGGCATCGAGGGTAATGACCACATCGCCTTTGCAATGCTCGAAGCCGGCCATGATTGCCGCGTGCTGGCCGTAGTTGCGGTTCAGAATGACCGCTACCACCGGGCTGCCTTCGCGATTGGCGGCGTCTTCGAGGATTTGTGCCGAATCGTCGCGGCTGCCGTCGTCTACCAGCACGATTTCGTATTCATGGTGCAATTGCTGGCACGCTGCTTCGGTACGCCGAAGTAGCTCTGGCAGGCTTTCTTGCTCGTTGTAGACCGGGATAACAACCGACACGCAACGGATTGGGTAAGGTTTCACTGAGATCTGTCCATAACGTTTTCAATGGCATCGGCCACACGATTGACATCATCGGTGGTCATGTCGGGGAACAAGGGAATCGAACATAGCCGCGCCGAATTCCATTCGGTGTTGGGCAAGTAAATGTTCGGGAAACGCTGACGATAATACGTGTGAAGGTGGGTGGCGATAAAGTGGATGCCGGTGCCGATGTTCTGCTCCTGCAAACCCTTCATGAACGCTTCACGGTCCAGCCCGCAGCGCTCCGCGTCGATGCGCAGGATGAACAGGTGCCAGGCGTGTTGTTGGGGGTGCGTGGGAATCGCCAGCGGTTGCACCGCCGAGCCTTCAAAACGCTGCAGGTAGGTACGTGCCAGTTCGGTGCGCTTGGCGTTGATTTCGTCCAGCCGCTCCAGTTGAACCAGTGCGATGGCGGCATTGATGTCGGCCAGGTTGTACTTGAACCCGGGTTCCATCACTTGCGCTTGAGGTTTGCGGCCGTGAGTCAGGCGGTCGTAGGCGTCAACGCCAAGGCCGTGGAACTTGAGCATCCGCACCCGGTTGGCCAGCGCTTCATCGTCGCTGACAAACATCGCGCCCTCGGCGCAGGTCATGTTCTTGATGGCGTGGAACGAGAAGATGGCCGTGCCCTTGGAGCCGACGTGACGACCTTTGTAGAAGGTGCCGGCGGCGTGGGCGGCGTCTTCGATAACGGGAATGCCGTGTTTGTCAGCCAGCGCATACAGCGGGTCGAGATCGAAAGCGGCGCCAGCGTAGTGCACCGGAATGATGGCTTTAGTGCGCGGGGTGATGGCCGCTTCGATGCTTGTCAGATCGCTCATCAGGGTGTCGCGGTCAACATCAACGAACACCGGCGTCGCGCCCAACAGGCAAATCATGTTGGCAGTGGACACCCACGTCTGGGACGGTGTAATGACTTCATCGCCCGGACCAATGCCCAAGGCCAGCAAGGTGATGTGCATGCCACCGGTCGCCGAAGAAAGTGCAACGGCGTGGCGGCATCCGACGTAGTTGGCAAATTGCTCTTCTAGTTGCTGGTTTTTTGGCCCGGTGGTGATCCAGCCGGAGCGCAATACTTGCTCGACGGCTGCAATTTCTTCATCGCCGATGCTTGGGCGGGAGAAGGGGAGAAACGCCTGACTCATGGGCACCTCGGGCTGGAGTTGAACGACATTGATACCGGATGTGTTGGATCCAAGGCAAGCGTAGTCGATAAAAAATAAGCTGCTTCAATCGGTTACACAAAAAGTGTGACAAATCACATCAATTGACTTTTTCTGTTCCGGTCGGCACGTTGGAGGCCTGTGGGGGACAGTCGCGGCTCACTGAGGGTATGCGCAATTTCGTGAAAGGAACATGAAAACCCGGTCGGCAAATCGTTTATCTGAGAGTCATACAGGCACTGTTCAGACTCTTGCCGTTCATCCCGGTTTTTAGAGGAAAAGACCTACAGAATTCTCCGCTTTAGATGAGGAATGTTTCAACCCTTAGTTGTTTTATTGCAGTGTTTTAACTCAAGGCCGTTTCGTTTGATTGACTTACCTGTTACTCCGCCTGTTGCATCAAAGTCCAACCCGTTGACGGTATACCTGGCCCGGCTCGCGACTTCCAGTCAGTTGACCATGCGCTATATTTTGCAAGATGCCGCCGACCGGTTGGGCTTCGAAGACATGAACATCGAGGAAATTCCCTGGCATCAGCTACAGCCAGAAGATGTCATTGCACTGGTTGCCGCATTGCGTGAAGACGGCTACGCGCCCAACACGTCGTCGTTGTACGTGAACGCGGTCCGCGGAGTGATGAATGAGGCGTGGCGCATGAGCCTGATCAGTCAGGAGCATCTGCTTAAAATGCGCTCGGTCAAAGGCATTGCCGGCACCCGGTTGTCGCAAGGGCGTAACTTGCGGCGCACGCTGATCCAGGAGTTGATGGCGGTGTGTGCCGCCGATCCGCGCCCACAAGGGTTGCGGGACGCGGCGATCATCGGGATTTTGTACGGTTCGGGGATGCGCAAGTCCGAGTCGGTGAACCTGGACCTGTCGCAGGTCGATTTTGCCGAGCGCAGCCTGCGGGTCACGGCCAAGGGCAACAAGCAATTGATCAAGTACGCGCCGGCCTGGGCGTTCGCCAAGCTGGAGGCGTGGCTGGCGTTTCGTCGATCACATCTCAAGGAAGGCGAGGTGGATGACCCGTTTCTGTTCAATCGCATTCGCCGTGGCAGCCATATCACCCGCGAGCGCGTGACCAAACATGCGATCTATTACATTGCGCGCCAGCGCGGTGCTGAAATCGGGGTAAAGATCATGCCGCACGATTTTCGCCGTTCCTTCATCACACGCGTGATTGAAGAGCACGATTTATCGATCGCACAGAAACTGGCGCATCACAGCAACATCCAGACCACCGCCAACTACGATGTCCGCGACGACAATGAACGGCGTCGCGCCGTGGATCGCTTTGATCTTTGACAGAATGCCGTTACACATCACTGAACACGTGAGCATGGCCGATAGTCGAGACGTGGACTGCGCTGCCGGCAGGGGGCGCATACATCCCCGAACTGCGAACCATTAATGAGCGTCCTGCCTGGTCACCGGCAGTCGGGGCCTCTAGCTCCACGGTCAACGTGCAGGTGTTGCCACTAAAGTCCCGGTCGGTGACCACGGCGCGGCAGCCGGTAGCCTCAGTCGGACTCGGCTGGGCGCTGACCAGTTGCAGTTGTTCGGGGCGCAGCATGATCTGCGCGGCACTGTTGTTGCGATGGTTGTTCACCGGTATCCGGCCGAGGTCGCAATGCGCCCAACCCGCTTCGATTCGGGCCGGCATGACCACCGCATCACCGAGAAACAGTGCGGTTTGCTCATCGTCGGGGTAACGGTAAAGATCCAGGGGATGGCCGGATTGCACCAGCCGGCCGTCGCGCATCACTGCCAGTTGATCGGCAAACGACAGCGCTTCACTCTGATCATGGGTAACCAGGATGGTAGTGACACCGGCGTCGGACAGCAGTCGGGCGACCATTTTGCGCATCGCACCGCGCAGGCCGGTATCGAGGGCGGAAAACGGCTCGTCCAGCAGCATCAGGCGCGGTTGTTGCGCCAATGCCCGTGCCAGCGCCACCCGCTGTTGCTGGCCGCCGGACAGTTCATGGGGCCAACGGTTGGCCATATTTGCGTCCAGGGCCACGCTGTCCATCAGCTCGGCGATACGCTCACTTCTTTTGCTGCCCTTGTTCGTCAGCCCGAAGCCGATATTGGCGGCCACGGTCATGTGCGGGAACAGGGCGCCGTCCTGGGGAACGTAGCCAATCAAACGCTGATGCGCCGGCACCTCGTGGGTCTCGTCGACGAGTGTCTGTCCGTTGAGCAAAAGACGGCCGGTGTCCGGGAACTCGAAGCCGGCGATCATCCGCAACAGGGTGGTCTTGCCTGAGCCGGACGGGCCGACAATCACCGTCCGGCTGCCGGCGGGCACCGACAGGTTGATGCTCTCCAGCGCCTGATGGTCGCCGTAAGACTTGGAAATGGCATGCAGTTCAAGAGCGTTCATCGGCCAGCCGTTCGTTTGGATTGGTGATAAAGAAGTCCGGTCAGCGGAAGCGACAGCAGGATCATCAACAGGGCATA
>Ga0302169_10000038_pt1 | contig 41011 bp, 35 predicted proteins | sample I_Fen_N1_3_FD_193493 | JGI IMG/M metagenome (GOLD analysis project Ga0302169, IMG submission 193493) | Peat permafrost microbial communities from Stordalen Mire near Abisko, Sweden - I_Fen_N1_3 | ecosystem: Environmental > Terrestrial > Soil > Wetlands > Permafrost | place: Sweden: Abisko...
GACCACAGCAAGAGTACTATGAGCCCGAAGCCAAGAGCCCTTCGATGGATGTTTACCTAGCGTGATAAGCCTCACTATGGGCCAACCAATAGGAAAGCATATGGCGCGAAAAAACACTTGTCGCGTCAGTCCGTGATGTAGCTAAAGCGATACGATTAGGCCGAGCCGTGCATGAATGAGCGATTACAACAATCAACATCAGCTGCCACCGCTGACTGGGGCACGTAACGAAGCTCAAGCGAGCCCTTCCCTCTCCGATTAACCGATAAGGTCGAGAACACATGTCGTTTCTACCCTCAATCCAAGTCCACAGAGGCAGAAAACGCGACGATGTCACTCAGGATTCAACCGGGTCGTGAAATACCGTGATGACGCAGTTTGCGATAGAGCGTATTGCGGCTGATCCTTAGGCGTGCTGCAACATGAGCGATATGCCAGTGTTCCGCCTCAATCAATGTGATCAGTGTCTGCCGCTCGGATATGCCCAGCGGATTTTGGGCCAGCGCAACTGTGGCTGGTACTGCCGGCAGTAACTCCGCCAAATCGTCCAGGGTGACACGCCCCTCCAATGCCAACGCTACCAGTGTGCGCAGGCACGTACGCAGCTGCCGGACATTGCCTGGCCAAGGCTGCGCCAGCAAGCGCTCTCTGACGCCCGCCTCCAGCCGAATCCTTGCATCTTTTGTCTCCTCGCGCAGCAACAGGTCGAGCAAACGGCCCTTGTCTGAACGCTCGCGCAACGGCGGGAGCTTTACGGAGAACCCAGCAATGCGATAAAACAGATCTTCGCGAAAACGCCCTTCGGCCACAGAGGCGTGCAGATCCTGGTGGCTGGCACTGATAAGGCGTATGTCGAGTGGACGTGCCGTCGCGCCGCCTAGCGGCACCACCTGACGTTCCTCCAGCACACGCAACAGGCGAGTCTGTAGCGCCAATGGCATATCGGCGATCTCATCGAGAAATAGAATTCCGCCATGGGCCTGCTCCAGCTTACCAATCATCCCGTCCTTGCGGGCGCCGGTGAAGCTGCCGCCTCGATAGCCGAACAGCTCGCTCTCGATCAGCGTTTCTGGAATGGCCGCGCAATTGATCGCCACAAACGGCTGGCTCGCTCTGGAGCTGGCACGATGCAGCGCCGCAGCAAAAGCTTCTTTGCCAGTACCGGTTTCGCCCTGTAAAAACACCGGAACGTCACGTTCCAAAACACGCAATGAGCGAGCAAAGCCGCGTTGCAGGCGCGGGTCTTCCAGACACACATGCACGTCGTTAATTTTGGGGATTGCAGGAGTGACTAAAGGCACCTGGCATAAGGGTTCTCGCACCTGTCCGTAGAGCAGGCGTCCGTGCACCAGCCGCATTGGCCAACAGACATTTGGCTGAGAGCCGGCCTGACTCATCACTTGGTCGAGAGGTGTTTCGAGCAGCATCGTCAGAGATTGCCCAACCACCTGATCACGGCTGAGGCCCAGCAGAGCCAGGGCGGCATGATTGACTGAACAGATACAGGCACTCTCGTCGAAACTGAGCAGACCTTCACCCAGCAGCCCAACGAAGCCTGACTCCGGGTGGAAGCGCAGCAAGTATCGCTGCGGATCATGCCCTAAGAAATAACAGCTCTCGATCAAATTGGCTGTCAGGTTGGTCAACGCCATGGCTTTGAAGTGCTGCTGAAGACTTTCTTCCTCTTGCACAGAAGAGAGATTAAGAACGGCGAGCAATTCTCCGCTCGCATCAAATATTGGGCTGGCCGAACAGGTTAGGCCAGCATGCTTGCCACGGAAATGTTGATCACGACGGATGGTGACATGCTGTCGCTCAACCAGGCAGGTGCCGACACCGTTGGTACCCTCACAATCCTCGCTCCATACCGAACCGAGCCATAGTCCGGAACGCTGAAATTCGGCTCGTTCGGATTCGTTAAACACACTGTCGATCGCCACACCGCGAGCATCGGTGAGTAGCACCACGTGGCCATCCCGTCCGAGCTGTTGGTGCAGGTTGCTCATCTGCCAGTGCGCCACAGCGATGATGTGTTCCAGTGGCGCGCGGTGATCCTGCAAGCGTGGATGCTCAACCACGTTAGGCGCGCGGCGACTGGCGGGATCGAGCTGATACTGATCCAGGCACCGGCGCCAGGATCGTGTGATGGCCAAGTCAGCAATAGGGCCGTGGTTGGCGTCAGTGCCCTGCACGGCTTGCAGCACTTGTTGTGCATGGGCGTTGATAAAGGCCGGTTTCATTATTCTTGTTCTCCGTTACGGTTAGGACACGGGGCTGTTCGCAGCTTATATGAAAAGCTCGCAACGAGCGCTTTTTGCACCGAGTGACACTGTGTCATCCGCCATTTCCAGAATCGTGACAGATCTCCGAATCCAAGCCTGAGCAATACGGCAGCAACCGCTCTGTAATGGGGCTTTCGCGAAGGTGGCCCGAGCCTTGCTCTGGGGCAAGTTGTACAAAAACAACAAGATCGGAGAAGCCCCATGAACATCGCTGTTGAAACACCTCTGCACACGCCAACTGCTCAACTCGCGGCCTGGGTCGAAAACCTCGGCGAGCGTCTCGCCCAACGCGATCTGGACGGTGCGCTGGAACTGTTTGGTGAAGAGTGTCACTGGCGTGACCTGCTACTGTTCAGCTGGAACCTGGTGACCCTGGAAGGCAAGCCGGCCATCCGCGACATGCTCGAAACACGCCTCGACCAGATTCGTCCTGAGCGATGGAAACTGGAAGGTGAAGCGACGCTGAATGACGGTGTGCTCGAAGGTTGGATCAGCCTGGAAACCGAAGCGGCGCGAGGTAAAGGCTACGTGCGGCTAAAGGACGGTGTGTGCTGGACGCTGTTGACAGCCATGCGCGAGCTCAAAGGCTTTGAAGAACCCAGTGGCCGCCGTCGTCCAATGGGTGCAAGTCATGGTCACACCCACGCCGACAAACGCAACTGGCTAGAGCGTCGTCGCGATGAAGAAGCTTCGCTAGGCATCACCACCCAACCTTACTGCCTGATCGTGGGCGGTGGCCAAGGTGGGCTGGGGCTCGCTGCGCGGCTCAAGCGAATGGGCGTGCCAACTCTGATCGTCGACAAAGCCGAGCGTCCTGGAGATCAGTGGCGCGGTCGCTACAAGTCGCTGTGCCTACACGACCCTGTCTGGTACGACCATATGCCTTACCTGCCCTTCCCCGATCACTGGCCAGTCTTCACCCCAAAAGACCAGATTGGAGACTGGCTGGAAATGTACACCAAAGTCATGGAGCTCAATTATTGGCCGCGTACCGAATGCGTGAGTGCCAACTTTGACGAGCAAAGTGGCACCTGGAAGGTTGAAGTGCAGCGCGATGGCGAGCGTGTGACTTTACAGCCTACCCAGTTGATCCTCGCCACCGGCATGTCTGGCGTACCCAATGTTCCCACTTATCCGGGTGCTGAGGTTTTCAATGGACAGCAGCATCATTCCAGCCGCCATCCCGGCGGAAACGCCTGGAGCGGCAAACGCGCGGTGGTCATCGGGGCGAACAATTCGGCTCACGATATCTGCGCTGACCTGGTGGAGAACGGTGCCGACGTGACCATGGTGCAACGCTCCAGTACCCACATTGTGCGCTCTGACAGCTTAATGGATCTCGTCTTCGGCGGGCTCTACTCCGAAGACGCCTTGGAGTCGGGTTTGACCACCGACAAGGCCGACATGCTGTTCGCCTCGATCCCCTACAAGGTAATGCCAAGCTTTCATCAACCGATCTTTGAAGCGATCAAGGAGCGTGACAAGGACTTTTACGAGCGCTTGGCCAAGGCCGGGTTCATGCTCGATTTCGGTGACGACGAGTCTGGCCTTTTCATGAAGTACGTACGCCGTGGTTCTGGTTACTACATCGACGTCGGCGCCTCCGAACTGATCGCCAACGGCACGATCAAGCTCAAGAGTGCCCTTGGCCTGGGTGTCGAACGCATCGAAGCAGATGCCGTCGTGCTCAACGATGGCAGCCGACTACCAGCAGATCTGATCGTCTACGCCACAGGCTATGGCTCAATGAATGGTTGGGCCGCTAGGCTGATTTCCCAGGAAGTAGCTGACAAGGTCGGCCGCTGCTGGGGCTTGGGTTCTGGAACCACGAATGATCCTGGCCCGTACGAGGGCGAACTGAGGAATATGTGGAAGCCAACACAACAGGAAAACCTCTGGTTCCACGGTGGCAACCTCCATCAGTCACGGCATTATTCACTGTATCTGGCGCTGCAGTTAAAGGCGCGCTTCCAAGGCATCGACACGTCTGTCTACGGCCTTGCCGAGAGTCATCACACTGGCTGAGTCAAATGGCGCCCAACCGTAGTTGGGCGCCTCTCCACAATACCCCGGACGCTTTCGGGGCGAAGCGCTGCAGGAGCACGAACTGGATGTCGGCGACGCTGTACTTTTGATCGCAGTGTTTGTTGGCAACACGTGCTGCATAGTCCGATCAAAAAGCCTCATATCACAGATCGGATAGACGTACTCACTGAAGCCTGGGATAGCGGACGGCTTGGTGAACCCCGGAAAAATGAGGCAGCTACAATGCACTTCTCGAATCAATCAAATCACGTAAGGTTCGAACAGCTCACGTACATTCACCCGCGCCTTCAGCTTCGCGGCCAACAGGTACAAACCTCCCACCTTGCGATGCAGAAACAGTACATCCACAGGTGGCGTGTGCCAGAAGTCGCGCTCGGCACCTAGTTCCCAACCGGTATCACGCAGTCGTACGGCCAGGTCAGACGTCGCAAAGTCATAGACACCTTGATGCCTCAGTGGCTCGCAGGCCTGCGCAATGAGATCAGTGAGTACCGCTCGGTGTTTGGGCAGCGTTTCAGGGAGAAAGTAGCCGACGTCCAGCGCGGCATTGGTGATGGCGGCACGGTCTTCATGCAGGCCTGCAATCAACAAGCGGCGATAAGCCTCGGTAGTGTTGCGGTCATAAAGTCGTTTAATTGTCCCTTCCCGTAGATCACAGGCTATAGGATCCACTACTGGCTCTGGAAGTTGACAAACCGATAGGCACGAGCAAAGCAACTGATGAGCGCGTTTAAAATTAAAAACGTTATTTCCGATTTGTTAATGTTTGAACGCAAGTACAACAAACATGAAGAGCAAAAAACAGCACAGTCCAGCCATTTAATAACCAAGAACACAGGCTGGATATCACACTTTTAACGCCACCAAAGTTTCGTCATGATATAAATCAGACATTCACGCACAGTGAAACACCTACAATCGGTGCTTCCCGACTGAGTCACTGGTCTTTGCTCGATACAACCGAATCTAATCGACTACTCGCCCATCCAGGCCCACCACGGCTGCCGTAGCAGCCAGGCTCCGTCCCGTCAGACCAGTTTGTTGGCGCGATGAGCCTTACATCGACAACGCGCTTTGGATTTTGGCGAATGCTTGCTCAAGGCCTCAGGCTAAGACGGCCACTATGAATAAGCTGTAGCAAGCAGCCCCCATGCTATTGCTGAGGATGCTCAAAAACCATGCGGCAGCCATTGAGTCCCGCCCTGGTATTCGAACTGTAGGAAGTAGGCCCTGGTGCTCTCCATTTCATCCAGCAGATCATGATTTGATGGTTGCCCCAGACAGGCTCCGGGCGTCGAAGCGGGCGCATGGCGGGGAGTTGATTTCAGATTCGGATCGGGTTCTGTCCTGCACGTTGCAACCGCGAACACATCGATATTGGCTACCCCCTGAGGCAACAGTCGATCACTTTCATTAAAAGAAAAGTGGGCAGACACCATGAGTATTCCCACAGCCAGAGCCAACCCGCCTATCAACTTATGCCCTGACGACAGGTGCTCGATTGGTTGCCATCGTAAACGATGCACTCCTCAATGCGCCTTTCGCTGAGCAGCGGCCTCTGCACCTGCGATACGTCCTAGCACCGAACCCGATGTCAGCCCCGCACCACCGGCGTATTTGACGTAATAAAGGTTGCCCACCAACTCGCCCGCGGCGTAGAGCCCGTCGATCGGTTGATCCTCTTCGTCCAGGACCTGGGCCTGGCTGTTGACCTTCAAGCCGCCGAACGTGAAGGTGATGCCACACGTCACCGCGTAGGCCACGAAGGGCGGGCGATCCAGCGGGTTGGCCCAGTTCGACTTGGGCAATGCCAGGCCTTGAGTCGCTCTACCGTCACGAATGGCTGGGTTGAATGGCACATCGAGCTGCACGGCAGCGTTGTAGGCCTCCAGGGTTTGCAGCAGCGCGTTGCCGTTGACCCCCTCCATCTGCTCGACCAGCCCTTGCAGCGTGTCTGCCTGGAGACGCGTCACCTGGCGTACCCGATACTCATCGGGCAGCAAGTGGTGGCTGTGCTGGTCAAAGATCTGCCAGGCCACGCCCCCCGGTTGCGCCATGACGCTGGCGCCCATGCTGGAGTAGGTGTAGTTGCGAAAATCCTGGCCCTCATCAACGAAACGTTTGCCGTGCGCATTGACCACTACTCCCAGGTGGAAGTAGTTCTTTTGCTGGTTTAGGCGGCTGAGGTCGCCCATTTGCGGCGCGTTGACGTCATAGAACACTGCGTGGCAACCGGACCAGTTCCCGTGCGCTACGGCGCCTACCTCCATGGCCATGCGGATCCCGTCACCGGTGTTGTAGCGCGACCCACGGACTTTGGCCAAATCCCATCCCGGCCCCAGGTACTTGGTGCGCCATTCCAGGTTAGCGTGAAAGCCTCCCGTGGCGAGTACCAGCGAGCGCGTGGAAAACTGCCTACCGTCCGCGCAATCGAGTTGCCACAGTCCGTCGGGATGGCGGCTGATGCGTTGAGTGCGGCAGCCGTAGAAAACGTCCACGGCTTCTTTTTCGACACGACGAAACAGGGCATCGACCAACCCCAGACCGCCGCCGGAAACTTCGATGGTCAGGCCGCCCCAAAAGCGATACTTGCCCTCGACCATGAAAGCCTGACGCCCGTAAATAGGCATGAAACGTACGCCCTTACCGGTCATCCAGTGCAAGGCCTCCAGGCTCTGCGACACCACCGTATCCAGCACTTCGGGGTCGGAGCGGTATTGACTCATCGAGGCCAGCTCCGCGAAAAAATCATCCTGGCTGTAGGCTCCGAAATCGCTGTTTTGCACCTCAGAATCCAACAGGTCCGGCATCAGCCGGCGCAAGTCGTCCACTCCCCGGTATGCCACGCGAAAAGCACCGCCGGTATGCGCCGAGTTTCCTCCCCGCTGTTCCTGCGGCGCACGTTCAAGCAAAGCCACTCGGGCCCCTTGGTCGCGGGCTGAAAGGGCCGCGCAAAGCCCGGCATTGCCACTGCCCAGCACGATAACGTCATAAGGCTGCATATCAGCTCCTGATAATTGAAATGCGTGCGTGATTATCAACAGAAGCGTGCGAGCGGATTTAGCCCGCACGGCCAAAGGGGCTTTTCAGCAAAGCCGTAAAGTGGCGCACGACTCAACGTGCGCATGCAACGTTCTTAAGGCGCGGGCAAAACGTCGGGTAGCAATAACAGCCGATCCCCGGCAAACGCTCCGACAAACACATCTAGACCGACCTGCAGGGCTGTAGACGCGCCGTACAACACCCCCTCCTTGACGCGCAGCAGCTCACGGCTGGTGCCCTTTTGCGGATCGATCAAAGCCACCACCGATGCGCTGGGACAGAACTCGTCATGGCTGAGGAAACACCGGCGAAAGGTATGCGCATCCGGCACACCGGCACACCGGCCGTAAGCAGGTGCCCGTCCATTGTCCAGCTGAGGTTGTCAGGCAAAAAGTCCAGGGTAACTTTGCGCACGACTTTTTGCTGTTGCAGGTCGTACTGCCAAATCCCCTTGCCAGGCCACGCCGAAAACCACACGGACTGGCCGTCCTGACTGACTTGAACGCCATTGGGCCCGGGAGCCTCGCTGGCGACCAGGCGACGCAGTCCCTGAGTGGGTTTCCAGGCCAGCAAGTGTCCGGTCGCCCGGCCATCCAGCAGTTTTTCCAGATGCGGATCAGCCTTCATGGCACTGAAGCTGAACATTGCCGTCACTACGAAGCCGCCGTCGGGCGTGGCCGCGACATCGTTGAGCATGCTGTCGTCTTGGCTTTCCACGCAGCCGCGCCAGATGGCCTTCCAGCCGTTGCCGTCGCGCACCGGCTCCAAAAACTCCACCGCCTCACGACCGTTATGGTTGACCACCAGCAACTGCGAACGTCCATCGACTCGCGTGGACAAGTGGATTCCGTGGGCGCCCAGGGTAGCCGATGACGCTTTGCACGAAACCTCTCCCCAACCGGGCTCGGCCTGGTATTCGATGAACATGTCGCTGACTTGGTGCGAGACGAGATCCATGGTGCGCAGCCGACTGCGATGACTGTTGGCCAAGCCGGGGGTGGTGCTCAGGAACAAGAAGCCCGCGTCCGGCGACAGTACCAGGTCCTCCGGCGGCGCCATGCCACAGATCGGCGTGTAACCGTTTCCCGCCGCACACTCGGGCGCCTCCTGCGCGGCATAAGTCGACGCGCTGGCAACCAAGGCCAGAGCAGCGCCCAACCAACGTAATTCAGTCATGGGCAAACCCCGATTTTGTTTGAGTTATGGGTTCGTTGGTGGAGCACAAACGAGGACTTTCGATTTGATGTCATTGCCGCCCTGCCTCCCGCCGCTATGGCAACGAGAGGCACGCATCACGACTTAGTGCTTGAGGAAATCGATCACCAGACGGTTGAACGCATCAGCGTGCTCCCACTGGGCCCAATGGCCGCATTGGCTAAACACATGCAGGCGAGCGTCAGGCAGGCCGTTGAGCAGCTTCAGGCTCCAGTCGATAGGTACGAAGCGGTCGTCGCGGCCCCAGGTAATCAGGGTCGGGTGCTTGATATCCGGCAAGTTGGCGGTGAAGTCGCCCATCTGGAACTTGCTCAAATCGATGCTCTTGAGAAAGTTTTCCAGGTGCTGAGGGTTGGCCAGGATGCTCTTGTGACGAAGGCTGATCAGTTCCTCGGTGAGGGCGCTGGAATCGTAGACAAACACGTCGAGCATCTTCTTCAGGTTTTCCAGGCTCGGGTCGCGGTACACCCCGAACAGTAACTTGATGCCTTCCATCGGCAGCGGTGTGAACAGGCTGGTGCGCCCCACTCCGCCAGACCCCATCAAAATCATCTTGTCCAGGCGCTCCGGGTATTGCACGGCAAAGCCCAGCGCGCTGCCGCCCCCCATGGAGTTACCCACCAAATGCGCCTTATCGATGTCCAGGGCATCCATCAAGGCCTTGATCGCCCGGGCATTAATGACAAAACGCGGCTCGGCGGTCACCAGCGGATCGGACTTGCCGAAGCCCGGGCAGTCCATGAGGATCACCCGGTAGCCGGCGTCGACAAAAGCATCGACGTTGCGGTGAAAGTTGGCCCATCCCGTGGCGCCGGCACCAGAGCCATGGACCATGATCACGACCGGCCCTTCACCGGCCTCGTTGTAATGCATTTTCCACTCAGGGGTCTGCACGAATTTGCTGGTGTTTTCTTGGGTGAATCGACTCATGAGAGTTAGACCTTGTTATGGGGGGTGAAGTAGCAGCGAACACCACGCAACACACTGATGTCCTGGGAAAAACTGCCTTTGTATTTGAAGAGAGCAACGACTGTGCCAGTACGTTTAAGGAACCGAGAAAGTAAAATAAATTCTTATTTATCAGTTAATTAAGCGTTACCACCGAAACCTTTAAATCACTTTTCAGCGAGTTCGCCATGCGATCGAATTCAGAAGTTTTTGAAGGTTCATGAAAATCGACATGAAAAACATGAATCCACCGAAGTGTGGTGCCCCCAGTAGGAGCCAGGCTTGCCGAAGATGTCCGTGACATCGCTGTTCATTGGCAAGCCTGACTCCTGCGGGTTGAAGGATCAGCGCTTGAGCAGATCCAGCGCCACATCGACAATCATGTCTTCCTGGCCGCCGACCATCCGCCGTTTGCCCAGTTCGACGAGGATGTCGAGGGTCTTGAGGCCGTACTTCGCGGCGGCGATTTCGGCGTGGCGCAGGAAGCTCGAATAGACACCGGCATAACCCAGCGCCAGGGTCTCGCGGTCGACGCGCACCGGCCGGTCCTGCAACGGACGGACGATGTCGTCGGCGGCATCCATCAGCGTGTAGAGGTCGGTGCCGTGGTTCCAGCCCAGGCGTTCGGCGGCGGCGATGAACACTTCCAGCGGCGCGTTACCGGCACCGGCGCCCATGCCCGCGAGGCTGGCGTCGATGCGGTCGCAACCTTCCTCGACGGCGGTGATCGAGTTGGCGACGCCGAGCGACAGGTTGTGGTGCGCGTGCATGCCGGTTTCGGTTTCCGGCTTGAGCACCGCCTTGAACGCACGGAAGCGGTCGCGGATGTCCTGCATGTTCATTGCGCCACCCGAGTCGGCCATGTACACGCACGTCGCGCCGTAGCTCTCCATTAGTTTGGCTTGGGCGGCCAACTGCTCGGCCGGAATCATGTGGCTCATCATCAGGAAACCGACGGTGTCCATGCCCAGTTCGCGGGCGTATTCGATGTGCTGCTTCGAGACGTCGGCTTCGGTGCAATGGGTGGCGATGCGCACCACCCGCGCCCCGGCGTTGTAGGCCGCTTTGAGGTCATGCACCGTGCCGATACCGGGCAGCAACAAGGTGGTGATCTTGGCGTGGCTGATCACGTCGGCCGCGGCTTCGATCCATTCCAGATCGGTGTGCGCGGCGAAGCCATAGTTGAAGCTCGAACCTTGCAGACCGTCCCCGTGGGCGACTTCGATCGAGTCGACCTTGGCCTTGTCCAGGGCACGGGCAATGTCCTGCACATTCTGGATCGAATACTGGTGACGAATCGCGTGGCTGCCATCGCGCAGGGTCACGTCGGAGATGTAGATTTTTTTACCGTTCATGAAATTCTCCTCAGGCCTTCAGCATCGACTGCGCCATGCGCTCGGCGGTGGCCAAGGCAGCGGAGGTCATGATGTCGAGATTACCGGCGTAGGCCGGCAGGTAATGGGCGGCGCCTTCGACTTCGAGGAACACCGAGGTCTTCAGGCCGGAGAATTTTCCAAGCCCGGGAATGTTCAGCGGCGCGTCTTCGGGAATCACGTCGAACTGCACTTTTTGCTTGAGGCGATAGCCCGGCACATAGGCCTGCACGGCGGCGGCCATTTCGACGATAGAGTCCTCGACCAGCGTCTGATCGGCGGCTTCGGACAGCACAAACACCGTATCGCGCATCATCAATGGCGGTTCGGCAGGGTTCATCACGATGATCGCCTTGCCCTTGGTTGCGCCGCCGATCACTTCGATGGCCTTGGAGGTGGTTTCGGTAAACTCGTCGATGTTGGCGCGGGTGCCGGGGCCGGCGGATTTGCTCGCAATGGAGGCGACAATTTCGGCGTAATGCACCTTGGCCACGCGCGACACTGCCGCCACCATCGGAATAGTCGCCTGACCACCGCAAGTGACCATGTTGACATTGAGTTGAGTGAGGTTCTGTTCCAGATTCACCACCGGCACGCAGTATGGGCCGATAGCCGCAGGCGTCAGGTCGATCAGGCGAATGCCGGGTTTGATCGAGCGCAAAAACGAATCGTTCTTCACGTGGGCGCCAGCCGAGGTCGCGTCGAAGACGAACTCGATATCCTTGAACACGTCCATGCGGGTCAGGCCTTCGACCCCTTCATGAGTGACCGCCACGCCCATGCGCTGGGCACGGGCCAGACCATCGGAGGCCGGGTCGATACCGACCATGACCGCCATTTCCAGGTGTTTGGCGTGACGCAGGATCTTGATCATCAAGTCAGTGCCGATATTGCCGGATCCGATAATCGCTACTTTGAGTTTCTTGTTCATGATCTGTAAAACCTCAATCAAAACGCACTGAACAGCTGCCAATTCCCGCGATACTGACCCGCAGGTTGTCCCCCGCCACCACCGGCACCATCGCCGACAGTGCACCCGACAGAATTACTTCTCCGGCCTTGAGACTCATCCCTAAACGGCCCAGGGTATTGGCCAGCCAGGCGACGGCTATCGCCGGTGAACCCATGGTTGCCGCCCCGGCGCCAGTGCCGACGATCCGGCCGTTTTTCTCCAGCACCATGCCCGTGGTGTACAGGTCCAAATGGCGTGGGCTGACTAGCCGATCACTGAGCACAAACACGCCGCACGAGGCGTTGTCCGCCACGGTGTCCTGGATTTTTATTTTCCAGTCGCGGATCCGCGAATCGACTATCTCGAAACAAGCCATCACACCTTCAGTGGCGCGCAATACGTCGGCCACTGTGATGCCCGGTCCGGTCAGATCGTGCTTGAGCACAAAGGCGATTTCGCCTTCGGCCTTGGGTTGGATGAGCCCGGCCATAGCCACGCTGGAGCCCGGATTGACGACCATGGCATCGGTCAATTGGCCGAAATCCGGCTGACGCACGCCGAGCATGTCCATCACCGCTTGACTGGTAACACCGATTTTCTTGCCGACGATTCGCTCACCGCCGGCCAGGCGGCGGCTGATGAGGTGTTGCTGAATCTCATACGCCTGTTCCAGGGTCAGCTCAGGATGGCTTTCGGTCAGCGGCGCGATGGCCTTCGCCTCGACCAGAGCGTTGAACAACTGGTCACCCAGATGCTGCGGATTGAGTGTTGAAAGGTTCATGGAGCGGCTCCTGACAGTTGGCAAATTATCGGTGCAGGTGTTGGGTGATGGCGTCGTAGCCCGCCGTCGCACATTCGCAATCCTGGTCTTCACTGGCGCCGGACACACCGATCGCGCCGACCAGGCGGTCGCCCAGTTGCAGCGGCAAGGCGCCGCCCATGGGCACCAGTCGCGGCCGCAGGATCAAACATTGACGGACATGCTCGGGGGCATCACGCAGGCGCTTGCCGACATCGGCCGTGGGCAAGGCGAAAGAGACCGCGGTCAACGCCTTGTCCTGGGCCAGATCGATGGTGTGCAGCGGTGCCCCGGCGCTTCGACCGAACGCAAGCAAGTGCCCGCCACCGTCCAATACCGCAACGCTGACTCGCCAGCCATGCTTGCCGGCATACTGCAGGGCTGTATCCAGCGCCAACCGGGCAGCCGCCATGCTTAACGGGTCGGCCAACTGGGTATCGGCAAAGGGAATGTCCAGACTCATACGCAGATTTCCTTGAGAGATGTTGCCGGCTGCGCAATCGGTTTTGCCGGATGCAGCAGGTAGCAGGCCAACGCGGGCACCAGGACCAGTGCCACCAGCATGTTGCACAGGAACATGAAGGTCAGCAGCACACCCATGTCGGCCTGGAACTTGATCGGTGAGAACACCCAGGTGACGACACCCAGGGACAGTGTCAGCCCGGTGAAGACCACCACCCGACCGGTGAACATCAGGGCCTGCCGATAGGCCGTCGCCAGGCTTTCGCCACGGCGTAACCAGAAGAGCGTGACGCTAAGGATGTACAGCGCGTAATCAACGCCGATCCCAACGCCCAATGCCACCACCGGCAAGGTCGCGACCTTCAGTCCCATGTCTAGCTGGACCATCAGCGCCTCGGCCAGCAATGACGTGAGGATTAACGGCAACACCGCGCAGAGCACCGCACGCCATGAGCGGAAGGCGATGAAGCACAACAACGTCACCGCCAGATACACCCCCTGCAGCATTCGCGTGTTGGCGCTTTTCACCACAATGTTGGTAGCGCTTTCGATCCCGGCATTGCCGGCGGCCATCAGAAACGTGGTCTGCTCGTCGTTGTATTTATCAGCGAAGTCGGCGCTGGCCTTGACCACGGAGTCGAGGGTGTCGGCCTTGTGATCCTTGAGGTAGGCATAGATCGACAGCAAGCTGCAGGTGCCGTTGAACAGCTCGCGCGGTGAGCGCATGGCGGCGGCGTTGATCATCGATTGGTTAGGCGGCAACTCGTCCCATTTGAAGTTGCCTTCGTTCATACCTACGTTGATCTTGCGCGATAGCCCGGCGATGGATTTGGTGGTTTCAACGCCAGGCAGTTCGCGCAGGCGCCATTCCAGCTCTTCGACCTTGCGCAAAGTCGAGTAGTCGACGCACCGGCCAGCCGGGGTTTCGACCATGATTACGAACACGTCGCTGCTGGCCTGGTAATGGTCAATGATGAACCGGTTATCAAGGTTGTAGCGCGAATCGGCGCGCAGCTCTGGCGCGCCCGGGTCGAGGTCGCCAACCTTCAAGTCCTTGCCCATCCACAACGCGCCGAGCCCGACCGCTACCGCCACACCGATCGCGAGTCCTGCCGAACGTCGACCCGTGAAATGCTCGAACAGGCGCACCAGGAGTTGGGGCGGCTGTCCTGCAACCGGGGTTTCATGCTTGAGACTACGGGCGGCCGCTCGTGGTGAAACACCGGTGAACGAGAGCATGATCGGTAACAAGGCCAGGTTGGTGAATACCAGGATGCCTACGCCCAGGCTGGCGATTAGCGCCAACTCCTTGATCACCGGCACATCGACGATGGATAACACCGCAAACCCCACAACGTCGGCCAGCAGCGCGGTCATCCCCGCGGCAAACAAACGGCGAAAGGTATAACGTGCCGCGATCAGCTTATGAGTGCCGCGCCCGACATCTTGCATGATGCCATTCATCTTCTGTGCGCCATGGCTCACGCCGATGGCGTAGACCAGAAATGGCACCAGGATTGAGTACGGGTTCAGCTCATAACCCAGCAGCGGCAACAGGCCGATCAGCCAGATCACTCCGATCAGCGTGCAGCTCTGCACCACCAGGGTACTGCGCACGCAACGGGTGAATTGATAGAGAATCGCGCTGGTGATCAATACCGCCATGGCAAAGAACGCCAGCACCGCATACAGACCATCGATCAGGTCGCCCATGACCTTTGCGAAACCGATGATGTGGATGTCCACGCCGCGTTGTTGATAAGTGTCGCGCAATACTTCCAGGCTGTCTGAAAGTTGTTTGTAGTCCAGCGCCTGACCGGTTTTAGGGTCGATTTCCAACAGTGGCAAGTAAATGATGCTCGAACGCAGGTCACCCGCCACCAGTTGGCCGACCTCTCCGGAACGTTCGACGTTGGCGCGCAACTCATCCAGGCTTCGGTCGTCTCCGTCAAAGCCGTCGGGGACCACCGGACCACCGTCGAACCCTTCTTCGGTAACCCCTTGCCAGCGGGTCGCCGGGGTCCAGAGCGAACGCATGAAGGCGCGGTCGACACCGTTGAGCAGGTACAACTCATCATTGAGCTGGCGCAGGGTTTCCATGTAGCGGGCATTGAAAATATCGCCCTCTTCACGCATCGCCACAGCCACCCGTAACGCATTGCCTGTGCCTTTGAGATCGCGTGCATGCTCCAGATAATTGAGCGTAAAGGGATGGTGCGCGGGAATGGTTTTCAAGTAGCTGGCATTAAGCCTGACCTGGCTGGCCGCAACGGCCAGCAACACCGTGACAATCAGGCAGAAGCCGACCACCAGGAACCGGTGATTAAACAGCGCGCGTTCCAGGCGATTGCCTGAATACTTGTCAAAGTCCGACAAGGAGGCGATAGCGGTAAAGCCATCTGAATTGCTGATAGCCATTGTCAGTTTCCTTTTTCTATACCGGCCGACTCAGCGCAACGCGCTCGGCGGGAAACGAGTAATGCCCTGGGTGCCGACAGCCAGGCTGCCGCCATCGGGCAAGGCCAACAGCGCGATCAGCGGGAAGCGTTGTTCAGGCGCCACTGGCCGAAAGCTGCGGCCGTCGTCATGGCTGAGCCAGCCTTGCCCCGACTCATCCACCAACAACAGCGAGCCGTCGCGCAGTTCAGTGGCAGCCGTCAGGCTTTTGCTCGATGCCACAGCCACAGGCTGCCAACTGGCTCCCTGATCGATGGAGCGGAACACATGCCCGCGCAAGCCAAACGCAAGCAGGCTGTTGTTACGCGTGGCCAACAGACCGAAAAAGCTGCCTTCATAAGGGCTAGCGAAACGCTTGAATCCTTGCAGGTCATTGTCGACACGCATCAAAGCGCCCTGCTCCCCGGCCAGATAAATCCGTCCGCCCAAAGTTTGGACCGCGTTGAGATGTTGCGACTCACTGCCATTGAGTAACGCCAGCGCAGGCTGCCAGCTGTGACCGGCGTCTTGTGTGCTGAAGGCCAAGCCATAAGCGCCCAAGGCCAACACGCGTCCATCGCCCATGCATTGCACGGCCAGAAACGGTTTGTCGGCACCTTCGTCCACCAGGCGGCGCGCCTCGTCAATCTGCCCAGGGTCCTGGCGTACCTGCAAAATCGCTTGGGCGGCTTGCTCGCCCTGCAGTTGCCGGACCCAATGGACACCACCATCACGGGTGGCGAGGATCACCCCGCGATGACCGACGGCCCAGCCATTGAGGGCATCGGCAAAGCACAGGCCGGTCAGGCTGACCGAGACCGGAACACTGGCTTGCTGCCAGTGCAGGCCGTGATCGTCGGAGTAAAGAATGGCTCCCCGCATGCCGGCAACCACCAGCCGCTCGCCGGCCATCGCCGCGGCATTGAGCGCGGAATGGCTGGTTAGCGTTGAGAGCGGCGCGTTCTGCTCCAGCGTGTCGGCCACTTTCCTGCCTCCCGTGCTGCTGGCGGCTGACGCCAGTTCACCAATCACGCCAAGGAGCAGCAGGCACGCCAACGCATATTTGTGTGTATTCACCGCATACCTCCGGTCAGACAGGCGAGCCCCGCCGCGAAGCCAGGGCTCGCTAAGAACATCAGCGTGCGCTCATCTTGGTCAGCGACTCGGGAGAGAAGAAGCTTTCACGACGACGATCAGTGATCGCGTATTGCTCGTTACCCGCATCCCCCAGCGCGCAGTTGTACATCCAGGCCTTGGTGCGATGGTCATGGAAGAAACCGGTGCAGTAATTCACAGTTGCCGGGATGTCCGGGGCAACGAACGGGGTCGTCAGGGACGTGCGCCACAACGTGCCCTCTGCGTCCCACCCGTCGATGATCGCGTTACCCCAGTTGTCTTCGTCGTAGTAGAACTTGCGCTTGGGCACCGCGTGACGTTTGCCGGCCTTGAGGGTCGCCTCGACCACCCAGACGCGGTGTAGCTCCCAGCGCATGTAGTCCGGGTTGACATGACGCTGCGCCATGACTTTCTCATCGGCGTTGGCCAACAGCTGATTGCTGTTGTACGGAATGAGCATTTCCTTCTTGCCGATCAGCTTCCAGTCATAACGCTCCGGCGAACCGGTCCCGCCATAGTTTTCATCGACGAAGTTGACGCCCGAGGCAACAGGGTTAGGTGTATCGAAGTTGATGCTTGGGGCACGACGCACCCGGCGTTGACCCGACAGGTATTGCCACAACGTGCGGCCCTGTACGTAGTCCGTCACGTTGTGAACCATCAACGCCTCACCCGCACGGAAGGCCGGAGCGTATGTCAGCTGAATGGCCATCATGTAGTTGATGCCAGCAGACTCCGCCGAACCGTCCTTGAAGTAGTAGGGATACTGGGCTTCGTCCTCGGCAGCCGTGGCCAATACCCGCTGGCCATCGGCAGTGGTGGTCCAGACCTTGTATTTACTGTGGGTCGACTCGCCACGCCATAGCAGTTGGTGGTTCCACTGTACTTCTATACCCGATTTGGGGATCGGGAACGGCACGCCGCCATAAGCCCCGTGAACCACCAGGCCGTCACTGTCCAGGGTGGTGTTGGTCGCGTTTTTCAGGGTGTTGTCGTACACCCACTGCGGCGCCGATGCGGTGCGACGTGTCGGGAACACGTCGATACGGAACGTCTGCGGATTGTCCTTGAATAACTGGATCACGCCATCGCTGAGTTTGTCCTGGTACTTGGCCAGGTTGGCTGCAGTGATGGTGTACAACGGTTTGTCCTGAGCGAACGGGTCGAATGCTCGATGGCCCTGTTGATAGCCCGCTGGCACCGTAGAGTAGCCACCGGTCCAGGCTGGAATGCTACCGTCAGCATTGCCGGCCCGCTCGGCGCCCATTGGTGTCAGCGTGCTTTTCAGTGCCTGAGCGTCCACCGCGCTGACAGCTGCACAGGCAGTCATGGCAGACAATGAAAGAGTGAAACAGGTCAACAACTGAGCGATTTTGTTGTTATGCATTGTTCAATCCTCAGAACGTGTGGGAGACGCTGAAGGACACGAAATCCCGATCAGCATTGGTCTGTTTGTAGGTTTTGATGCCATTGATGTTGATTGGCGCTGAAGGCCCGTAATAGCCGTTGTAAGCCAAGGTGCACGTGACCGACTTCAGATAGTCCGCCGTCAGACCGATGTTGTAGTCGCCGCCTTTGGCCTGGCTGAAACCACCGACCGCTGACGAGCGTCCGTCTATGCCATAGCTCAAACCCATGGGCACAGAAAGGTCGACTCCGTTCATGACCTGGAAATAGGTTGGGGAAAACGCGACACGAATAGCCGTGGCATCGCGTGTGCCATTGGGGTCAAGGTTGTCGAGATTCTTCTGGACGCTGAGGGTCCGGTTCCAGGCCAATTCGCCCAGCAGGCTGGCGGTATCCCAGAACGCACTGGTTGGCATGATGTAAATCATGTTGACCTGGGCGTGGGCGGTGCGGCCCACGGCATAGAGCGGGTTGCCATCGTTGTTGCCATTGCCCGCCAGATCGACCATGGTCAGGCTGACCAACGGTGCGTTGTCGCGTACCGAGGTTTCAAACCCGATGTTGACATCGCCAATGCCCCGGTTGGCGCTGAAGCCGTAAGCGCGGATGTCCTCGGGGAACACCAGCATGTATTCGCCGATCTGGTCCGGGCGCGCGCCCGCACCGACCCCGGGACGCAACTGGGTCTGGAAGTTCTTGTCGTGGTAGTTGATGGCGTACAGGCCGAAATCGGTATCCAGGGCCTCGGAGCGGTAACGTAACTGCACCCCCCACTGACCGCTGTCGCGAGCTTCGATGTCTTTACCGCGATAGAAGGAGGCCGCTGGCACACCGTCCGGCAGGCGCCCCACGACGATCCTTTCACCACCTTCGTCGAGCAGGTCAGCCGGGCTGAAATAGCTGCCGGCCCCAGGAATGCGGGTACGTTCCCACTCGAACTGGTAGTAACCGCCGACCGAGATCGTTGGAGTGATCTGCAACTGGGTGGAGAACTGCTTGACCGGTAACGCAAGTTCCTTGAACTGAGAGTTGGGTACGGTCAGCGCACGTACCGCATCGATCGGTTGCTGGCCTGCGGCAATGCCGTTGTTTCCGTAAAACAGGCTTTCGCCATAGATCAACGAGTGCTGGCCAAGGCGCGACACCCCCCACATTTCATCGCCGATGTCGTAGTTGGCGTAGACAAACGCATCGCGAAACTCGGCGTCCCGCCCGTGCAGGTCGCGCGTATCCTTGGTGAACTGGTCGTAACGCACGCTGTAGGAGTTGACGGTTCCCGGTGAGGCGTTGTCATTGCCCTTGTTGTACACATCGTCATACCAGGCCGCGCCGGTGACACGCGCGCCGACCTTCTGGTAAGAGACGTCAAACTCCGAAAACAGGTCCAGGCGGTTGGAGATAAGGCCTTTGTTGAAGTTTCGGTCGCCATCATCCAGGTTCGCATCCGCGACCAGTTTGTCTTGCTGGTCTCTGACGCGCCAGGCGCTGGAGTACTTGACGTTGGTATCGAAGCGGGCCTTCAGGTCGGGGTTGCCAGTGTCGAACTCCATCGCATACGCACTGGATAACACTGAACAGCCGAGCAAGGTCACCGTCAGGCGAGTAAGCCGCAGGCGCTGCTCAGCCGCCCGCATAGTGCCGAGCACTTGTTTTTGATGTTTAGACATGCAAAGACCTCTGCGACAGTAAGCCGTTTTTTGTTTTTATGAGTGACCGCCGAGTTAGCGGTAGTCGGGTCTTGCCGGGAGGAACGTGGCCCTCCCGGTCCAGCGACTCAGTCGTTGAGCGACACGGGCTCCAGGCCGAACAGCATGGGTGGCAACTGCTGCCCCAACAGGTACGCCCCAAGCATGCCTGCCGTGTCATCAGCGTTTTGAGTAATGTGGTTGGACGCGGCGATGACGTCGCGCAGGATTCGCTGGAGTGGATTGCTCAGATAAATGCCACGGGCCGAAGTGGCCTTGAACAGCAGCATCACCGCTTCTTCGCAGTCGCGACCTACACGGGCGATGTCGAGCATGTAATGCACGCGGTCAGAGACCGGCACCAGTTCGCGACGTTCGACATATTCGCTGCTCTCGGCGAGCATCTGCAGCAATCGGGCACGGGCCGAACGCACGCGAACCACTGCGTTGCCCAGACGATCCTTGACGTACGGGCTCAGTGCGGCGCCGCCGCCGTCGGTGGTATTGGTGCGCACGCTCATCTGGCGCACGTACTCGTCGATCCCACCCTGGGCGATGCCCACGATCAGCGCCGAGACGGCACCGAAGAAGATCTGGTTGAACGGATACAGGTAGTTCGCCGGACGCTCGCTGTAGGTGTACTGAATCAGGCTGTGGGCGCGGTGATGCGGAACGAACGCATGCTTGATCACCAGGCTCTTGCTACCGGTACCTGCCAGGCCGAAGGTGTGCCAGTCGTCTTCGATGACCCATGCGGAGCTGGGCACCAGCATCGACATGCGATCAATCACCTGACCGTTGGCATCACGCCGCAGGCCTCCGAGGAATGCCCACTGACCGTGATCGCAACCGCTGGAGGTTTTCCAGGTGCCGCTGATATTGAAACCGCCTTCGACTTCTTCAACCTTGCCGAACGGCGGGTAAGACGAGGCGGTGATCACCGCGTTGTTTTCGCCCCACGCATCCAGGCAAGCCTGCTCTGGCAAGGAGCCGTATTCCCACTGGTGAATACCCAGGATCATCATGTTCCAGGCGCTGCTGCCGCAGCCACGACCCAACTCCATCAGGACTTTGTAGAACACCGCGGGGTTCATCTCCCAGCCACCATATTGGCTGGGTTGGAGGATCTTGAAGAAGCCGGCTTCAACGAACGCCGCGATGGTCTCTCTGGATACCATGCGGTTCTGTTCCACCGAGTCGGCTTTTTCCATCAGCATCGGGATCAACCCACGCGCACGCTCCAGCAATTGCGCTTCGCTCGGAATCGTTTGGGTATCCACAGGCTCGGTTGGCGTGACGAAGTTGTTCATAGGTCTGTGTTCTCTTGTTTATTGTTGTGTTTGCATGTCGCAAGCGGTCAGGGTTTCACTTGAGCGCGGCGAACCTGCTGTTGAAGTACATCAAGGCGCCGTCCTGTTCCTGCAGCCCCCGGACGCCAACCACTTCACCGATGAACATGTCGTGGGTGCTGGCCGGTATCACTTGCTCCAACCGGCACTCGAAACTCACCAGTGCGTCTTCGAGCAACGGCACGCCGGTAACCCCCGACTCCCAGCATCCTTCGGCAAAACGCGCCTCGCCGCTGACCCCCTCGACCATCCCGGCAAAGCGCTTGGCAATGAACTCCTGGTCATGGGCAAGTACATTGATGCTGAACGCACCGGACCGTTGAATCACTTCATGGGCGCGGACATTGCGGTTCACGCAAATCAGCAGGCGCGGCGGGTCGGCGGTGATCGAACACACCGCCGTGGCAGTCAGTCCGGCTCTTTCGCTGTCACTGCCGCTGGCGATCACGACACAGGCACCAGCCAGATGGCGCATGCCTTTACAGAAGTCAGCGGTAGCGACCGGCGGCGCAATCACGCCCGGCACATCGCTCGATTGAATGGCGTTTAACATCTGGAAAACCTCGCTATGGCGCAGGCACGGGTGGCCTTCAATGCTGTTCGCTGCACGGCCAGGCCGGCAGTCCGTTGCTGATCAGAGAACGATGTTGCGCTTGTGACCCCAGTCGCTCATTTTGCTGAACGCCTTGACTTCCCAACGCTGATCGTCGATGACCACGCCGCCCCAACCCATTTCGAAGTTGAAACCCGAAGGGGTCTGGGCATAGAAAGAAAAGGTCTTGTCGTTCGGGTGATGACCCAATTCGAGAATGATCGGGATACCTGCCTTGACGCAGCGGTCGTAGGCCATGCCAACGTCGTCCATGTTCTGGACTTGCACCATGAAGTGGTTGAGCACCTTCGGCGTGGGCGCCTGAGCGGTAGCGATTGAGTGGTGGCGGCCAGTGGCGGTGTGAAAGAAGGTGGCGTCGACCACCATGCCTGGCTGCACTTCCTCGCGGATGTAGTCGCTGACTCGCAGCTTCAGTACGTCGGTGTAGAACTTCACAGTCTGTGGGCCGTTCTTGGCAAACGGCAGGATGTGACCAATGCCCAGTTCGCCAGTGACGAAACCGCCCTTGAGCACTGTCGAATGGAACACATCGTTCAGGCCCGCTTCGGCATGGCCAAAGAAAAACTCGTGGGTAAAACCGTTGGGATCCTGGCAGCTATAGGCCTTTTCGACCCGACGACGCTGTAACAGCTCCCTGGACAGCTGCTCAACCTGGACGCCTTTGTCGCGCAGCTCGGCAACATAGCTTTCCAGCTCCTGCTCCGAGCGCAGCTGCCAGCCAGCCACCAGAATGTCGTCAATCGGATTCTTCTCCAGGAAGAACCGCTGGGCGTATTCATCCATGCGCAAGGTCAGCCCCTGCTCATCGCGGCTAGCGACTTGCATGCCGATAATGTCTGTGGCCAGCCACTGCCATTTATCGAGATCGCTTACACCAAATCCTGCATAGGCCAACGAGTGAATTTCTGCCACTTGCCTGTACCTCTTGTTGTTTTTGTCGTGCTGCCCTGACGGGGTGTACCCGTTGATGAGCAGTGGTGACAGGACAAGAGCAAGCACTGTGCCAGACGTAGAAATTCACTCAAACCAAATAAATACTCTTTTGTATTCAAGGTGTTATTCAGAGCATTGCGAGTTCGAAACTCATCAAGTGCTCTGCGAGCGTACCTTGCGCGATATACGAAAATTCAGAATGTTATGAATTTCATGTAAGGATTTTCGTGAATCGCCGTTGCGCGAAGAAAAACCTTGCGAGAACCCCAGTAAGCGATACCGTAGCAACCATCTCAAGCATCAGCGCCGGCCACCATTGGCGAGCGCCTGGCATCGAGTTTGCCTTCAATATTTGAAAAAAACATGGGCTCATCAGATGACTACTTCCCCGATCGATGACACCGAGCGTCCCCGCCAATCACGCAGCCGACAGGGCATCAACATCATCACTGACCTGCGTTTTCCGGACATGCAGGACTTGGTCGATCGACTCTATTTCAACCCCAAGGAAGGTCTGATCTGGCTGGGCGATAAACGCATGATGCTCATGCACGTCGAAGCCTTTGGCGCGTTGCGTCAGGAACTGCTGGAAAGCAACGGCGTGGAGTTCACCCGCGGTTTGTTGACCCGCGTCGGTTACCTGACGGGTCAACGCGATGCCGATCTGGCGATCCAGGCCCGAGGCACTGGCAATGAACTGGACATCTGCGCCGCAGGCGGTCAACTGCATGCCCTGTCAGGCATCGTCGAAGTCGAACCGGTGTGCATCGAGTTCGATCAGGCCAAGGGCTTCAAGTACGGTGAGTTCACCTGGAAACGTTCGGTCGAGAGTGATGTGCATATCACCGCCAACGGCGTCAGCACTGACCCCATTTGCTGGATGGAAGTTGGCTACAGCTCAGGTTTCATGAGCCGCCTGATGGGGCGCCACTTGCTGGCCCGGGAAATGGAGTGTCAAGGCTGCGGACATAGCCGCTGCAGGGTCATCGTCAAGCCGGTCGAGGACTGGGATAGCACCGAAGACGATCTCAAGTATTTTCAGCCACGGGCCACCGATCATCGCCGGGCGCAGCCTACCAAACCGCTCAAGGCCACCACCCTGCCCACGCCTTCGCCCTTCGGCCTGGAGGACAGCCGGACCGCGCAAACCGATTTCGACCGTCCGGTGGGTAGTTCCGCCGCCTACCACATCGCCATGCACAAGATCCTGCGGGTGGCAGGCACCAACGCGACGGTACTGTTGCTTGGTGAGAGTGGCGTGGGTAAAACCATGTTCGCCCACGAGCTGCACAGCAACAGCCTGCGCGCCAACACGCCGTTCGTTGAAATCAACTGCGCGGCGATCCCCGAGCAGTTGATCGAATCAGAACTGTTCGGTGTGCAGCGTGGCGCCTATTCAGGGGCGACCGATCCGCGTCCCGGACGCTTTGAAATTGCCGATGGCGGCACGATTTTCCTCGATGAAGTCGCCACCTTGAGCATGACCGCCCAAGGTAAACTGCTGCGCGTTCTGCAAAGCGGCCATCTGGAGCGTCTGGGCAGTAACAAAACGATCAAGGTCGATGTGCGGGTGATCGCGGCCACCAATGAAGACCTGGCCAGCGCGGTCAAGGCCGGACGCTTTCGCAGCGACCTGTTCTATCGCCTGAATGTGTTCCCGATCACCATTGCCCCGCTGCGCGAGCGCAAGGACGACCTGCCGCTGCTCCTCGACAGCGTCATGCGCCGGCTGAGCACCCGACATGGTCGGCAACTGGCCGGTGTGACACCGCGTGCCCTGCAAGTGATTCTGGATTATCACTGGCCGGGCAATATTCGTGAATTCGAGAACGTGATCGAGCGCGCAATCATCCTCGCCGATGACGGCGACTTGCTGGATATCCGCCATCTTTCGGGGCTCGACGCCTTGGGCGGGCAGCTCGAACGCATCGGTACGGTGAGCTGGGATACGGGCCCGGCCATCGGCATTCGCATGCCTGACGCCCCTCCTAGCGTGGGAGCGGCTCAGCAGGGAAATGCCAGTCATGATCAGTTGCTGGCCCTGGTGAAACGTACGCTACAACGGGGACCGGTGCGCCTGAGCGAGATTGAAGAGGTGTACATCGAGGTGGCCATGCAGATGAGTGAAAAAAACATCTCCCGGGCGGCTACTTTGCTGGGGCTGAGCCGAGCGCAGCTAGACTATCGACTGAAGAAGATGTCGCTGGACGAGTCCAGTGTTTCCCGTGAATGACCACCACCGGGATATCACCCGGTGTTGAGATGTTCACTCCACGAAACGCCCCGGCAGAGGCCAGGGCGTGATCAACCGGCAAACTCAGTTGAATGCGTTGGCCGAGTCAATGCTGGTGCAAAAGCGTGCAATGCTGGCCATGGAGTTTTCATGTTCCTGCGCTGACGGTGAAGCGCAGCAGTCTTCCAGCACCACCACATCAAAGTCACGATCATGAGCATCGCGCACCGTGGCCTGTACCACGGCCTGGGTGCTGACGCCGCTGCAGTAAATGCGCTCGATGCCTTGACCGCGCAACAGCACTTCAAGGCGTGTGGCGTAGAACGGTGAAACCCGGTGTTTGACGATGTCCCATTCGTCAGCCAATGGCATCAGGTCGTCATGCACCGCACCACCCCAGGCATCCTTTTTCAGAATGCCGTTTTTAGCGATCGCGCCGAATACCTGAGAGTGGGGGTTGGCTTCGCGATGGTCATCGGAAAACGCCACTCGCACATAAGCCACGGCAATGCCTTTGGCACGCGCCTTGGCAATCGCCGCCGCCGTGCGGGAAATTACTTCGCGGCTGCGCACCTGCTCGCCCAGCGGGCCTTTACCACTGGCACCGTCGGGGTGAACCAGATCGTTTTGCATGTCCAACACCAGATAAATACTTTTCATTGTGTGTTTCCCTTGGCTTGAATCAGTCGCACCACAGTGCACCATTAATGTCGAGGATTTCCCCGCTGATAAATCCGGCTTTGTCCGACAGCATGAAGCTGACGGCCGCCGCCACTTCGTCCGCGCGGCCCATGCGTCCCAGGGGGATCAGAGCCCGCAAATTTTCGGGAAAGGCGCTGGTCATTTCGGTGGCGATCGGGCCCGGAGCCACCGCGTTGACGCGCACGCCGGCACGCGCCAGCTCCTTGGCCAGGAACAGGGTCATGCTGTGTACCGCCGCTTTCGACATGCCGTAGGCGACGCCGCCGGCCCGCGTCTGTTCGTTGGCATCCAGCCATGGACGGGCATTGCCACCGTTCTTGCCGACCACCGAACCGATGTTGACGATGCTGCCCTGCTTGCGCTCGGCCATGAGTTGGCCGATCAATTGACAAGGAATCAACGTGCCCTGCACGTTGACCCGCATTACCCGTTCAAACTCGCTGACTTTGAGTTCCAGCGCACTGCCGGTGGACAAGACCCCAGCGACATTGACCAGCGCAGTAATAGGGCCCATATGATCCTCGATGTCCTCGACCACATCGCGCACCGCTATACGTGAGGCCACGTCGCAGGAATAGAAGCGCGTGTTCGGGCCGAGCACCCGCGGCTCAGCCAGGTCCAGCGCCGCTACCTGCCAGCCTTCACTTTCCAGCAGTTTGCACACGGCGCTGCCAATGGAACCGCCGGCGCCGGTCACCACTGCGACGTTCATTGCACACCCCGCTGCTGCGCTGCGGCCTGACCGGCCAGACGGCCGAACACCAGGCCCTTGAGCACGGAAGTGCCGCCCGCGTAGTTGCCAAAGTACAAGCCCACGGTTTCACCGGCTGCGTATAGGTTGACGATCGGCTGACCCTCTGCGTTGATCACCTGCGCTCGCTCATCGACCTTGAGGCCACCGAAAGTGAAGACGTTGGCTGAGATGATCGGGTAGGCAAAATACGGTCCCGCATCCAATGGCAGGGCCCAGTTGCTTTTGGGTGGTTCAAGGCCGACCGTGGCCACACCATCGAGCTGCAAGGGTTGGTAATCGCCGGGACGGCACGCAGCGTTGTAGCGGCTAACCGTGTCTTGCAAAGTGTTTGCGCAGATACCCAATTTATTGGCCAACTCAACCAGGCTTGCGCCTTCTATCGCGGCCTGATCGGTACGGATCGCCAGGCGGTAATTGGGTACGTCCTTGACCTTCTGATCGAGAATCACCCAGGCAATGCCTTCATCCTGTTGGTAAATCTGCCGCGTTACGCGTTCGTACCAGGCATCGACCGTTCCCGGTGCTTCGTCAGTGAAGCGTCGCCCCTGCTTGTTGACCAGCACGCCGTAAGGGAAGACAAAAATCGACGGCTCGGAAATACCCGAGCGCGGGTCCACCGGCTCGGCGTGATAACTGCCGTATTCGCCGCTGGGCGCCGCGCCCATGTCCAGTGCCATCTGGATGCCCTCACCGCGGTTGTAATAGGCACCCTTGCACACCGGGCGCAGGTACACCGATCGTGGTCCGAGGTAGCGGCCAAGCATTTCGGTGTTTCCTTCAAAACCACCGCTGGCCAATACCACTGCACCGTGAAAAACCAGATCGCCATGCTGGCGTGACAGCGCCCGGATGCCAGTGACCTTGGCGAAGCCTTCGGTCAACAACTGGCGCCCGGCGGTTTCGTAGAAAAACTCCGCGCCCAGGGCCTCGGCCTTGGCCGCCAGGGCCTGGACAATGGCTTCACCGCCGCCCACCGGCAATAGGCGAGGCTGGGTGCTGGTCAAAAACTGAGTGGGCAGGAAGTCGAACTTCACGCCGTTGCCCTTCAACCACTCGATGGTGCCAGGCACTTGCTCGGCAAAGGTACTGATAACCGATGCATCGACCGAACCCAACGCGCGAGTTTGTGCCGACCAGTCAGCCCGATCGGCGAGGGTTTCAGCGACGAAATCAGGGTCCTGGTAATACCCGGAATGCTCGGCCAGGAAGGTGTCAAAATCGTCGGTCACCTCCGTATGACTCTTCATCCGCAGGTAGGCCTCGGTAAAGCGGCTCTGCCCACCACGCTCTTCCCGGCTGGCCCGTTCGAGAACCGCCACGCGTAACCCACGCTCGGCGCCCGCCACCGCCGCCGACAAACCGGCAACGCCGCAGCCCACCACAATCAGATCGAAATTCAACTCAGCCATAGGTAGTTCCTCACTTGGTGGCTGTTACTATAGAAACCGCTGTCCCAGGGTTCGAGCGTGACGCGGCTAATGGGCTATTAGAAAAAGGTGAAAACCGATGGACAGACTCTGGGCAATGCAGGTGTTCGTGCGTGTAGTGGAATGCGGCAGTTTCAGCCGCGCCGCCGAGTCGCTGGACATCGCCAATGCCACCGTGACCTCCAGCGTGCGCAATCTGGAGAACTACTTGGGGGTGACTTTGTTGTCGCGCAACACTCGCTCGTTGCGCCTGACCGATGACGGCGAAGGTTACTTCGAGCAGTGCAACATAGTGCTGCAGCAAATTGCTGACATGGAGGCCCAGGTCAGGCAAAAGAAAGGCGAGATCAGCGGACAGTTGTGCATCGAGTCACCGGCTGCGTTCGCCCGCGCCCTGCTGTGCCCGGCGTTACCGGCCTTTACCGCGCAACACCCCGGATTGTCCGTGGCGCTGCGCCAGACCGACCACGCTGAGGACCTGATCGCCACCGGCACCGACGTCGCCATTCGCATCGACTCGGTCAATGACGCCGACCTGGTCGCCCGACCGCTCTATCAGGCGCACTATGTGGCCTGCGCCGCCCCCGGCCTGCTCAAGCGCATCGGAACGCCACAACAACCGCAGGCGCTGTTGCCACAGCATTGCCTGGGCATTTTTGGCGCCGGCCGCTATACCGTGTCGGACTGGACGTTTGCCTGCGAGGGCGAACATCACCAACTGACCCCGCGGGGCGAACTGCACTTCAACAGCACCGACGCACTGATCCAGGCCGCCCTGGCCGAGCAAGGCATCATTTACGTGCTGGACGTGTTCGTCAACGGGCTGATCCGCAGAGGCGAACTGGTGGAATTGTTCCCCGACTGGAGTACTGGCAGCCGCAACTTCTACACAGTGACCCCCAAGGCTCGTTTTGTTGCGCCGCGTACCCGAGCCTTTATCGAATTCATACTGGCCACCCTGGACGCTCAACGCCGTCCACCCTCGGGCGCCAGCATCGCGGTTCGGCAAGGGCGCCGCGGGCTGGTCTGATGCACAGTTGACGGCAATAAAAAATACCAGCCCACTGGCTGGCATTTTTTATTCAACGTTTGCCGCTGATTCTATCCGGGCACCGACTGACGCAAACCGGCAAGCAACGCCGGCAGGAAGGTCTCCCAAGGGGCGACAATACCCAGGCTGGCGACCTTGAAAATGTCCGCCTCTGGATCTTGGTTTACGGCCACGATGCAGCTGTCGAGGCTGACCCCGGCCAGATGCTGCAACGTGCCGGAGATACCCACCGCCAGATAGATCTGCGGGCTGACAAACTTGCCCGACACACCGACCTGCCGCAGCACTGGCACCATACCTGCATCCACGGCGGGTAAACTGCCGCCCAAGGTTCCGCCCAGGCTCAATGCCAACTCTTCAAGCAAGGCAAAGCCTTGTTCATTGACCCCACGTCCACCAGACACCACCAGCTTGGCGCCCTCCAGAGGCGGCAGACGTTGGCCGCTTTCGCGTTTATCCAGAGTCAACGCCTTAGGCAGGCTGCCATGCAGTTCGAGGTCGAAAAGATCCGCCGAGGCCCCGGCCTTGAGCTGCGGCCTACCAGCTCGCACACAGGCAAACGCCGGACCGCTGGCGGCCCGTAGAACAAGACGCATGCGCCCGCCCCAAGCCGCGCGCTCGGCCAGCACCGCGTCATCCTCAAGCCGCAGTGCAACGCAACGGCCCAGCGCCTGCCCATCCAGACAGTCTGCCAACAATGCCGCCAGCTCCTCACCCTGAGGACCGGGTGGCAGCAACACCAGTGGCACTTCACTGCCCAGACGGGGAATCGCCCGCAGCGCTTCGGCGATCGCAACCACCAAAACCTGCGGCTCGTCGCATTCGCCCAATGCCGCGTGCACGGCCTGATAAACCAATTTAGCCCCGGCCCTTGCCGCCAGCTGAGCGTGCTCGGCACTTGGCTGGCTACTGACCAGCACCACCGCATAAGACTCCCCGGCACTGACATGCTGCGCCGCACCGAGAGCCGCTTCCAGTGCCTGGTCACCCCAGGCTTGAGGAATAACCGCTAGCAGTCTGCTCATGAGTTGACCCCTTGCTCTTTTAGCCAACCGACCAGCGCCTTGGCCTGCTCGGCAATGTCGCCGCTCAGTAGCCGGCACTGCCCGCCTCGCGCAATAACCGGTGCGTTCTCCAGCTGCGACAACGATAGCCCGACGCGCTCCGGCGCCGATGCCGTGACCTGGGTGAAGGTCATCCGCTTGGCCTGCATGACGTTTTTCATCAGCGGGTGACGCAGCTTGTTGCGTCGATCATTGGTCACACTCGCCAACAACGGCTGATCGACCTGTAGCCACTCTTCGCAGGTGCCGCGTTCGCGCATCAGCCACAACTGCTCGTTTTGCCATTGGCCAAATTGGGCCATTGCCAGTTGCGCACGTCCAAGTCGGCGCGCCAGCAAAACGGCGATGCTGCCTTCGTCCAGATCGCCCAGCTCACGTCCTAGCAAAATCAATTCATGCCCAGGGTAATCGCGCTTGATCAGCCCGGCGATCTGGACCGCTGTCTGGCGCGCATCCCATAGCTGGCACGGTTGAAGCTGCAAGCACTGCAAAGAATCGGGGCAAAACGCCGCGACACTGCGCAACAGGTTTTCACTGTTGCAGCCGTCGAGTAGCAACACGTCGATCTGTGTTTCAGGCCGCGCATCGCGCAGTTTGAGCGCAATCTCCAACGCGGCTTCGTCGAACGGACTCAGCACGCGTCGGGGCGATCCTTGTTCCTGGATCACCGCCTCGCTGCTCAAAACGATGGGGTGTAACGGGAAGCGGATATCTGCCACGCCCGCCAGCAAGACCAGAATGTTCATGTTCAGCCCTCGCTCGCTTTGGTCAGACGTGCACCGGCCAGTCGTCCGAACACCGCTGCCTTGCCCAACGCCGAACCGGTCATGTAGGCGGCGCCGTGAAAGCCACCGATCATCTCGCCTGCCGCGAGCAGCCCGGCGATCGGCTCGCCGAAAACATCGACCACGCGTAAATCCATGTCCACGATCACACCGCAGTAAGTGCCGAAAACCGCCGCCGTCGATGGGTAGGCATAAAAGGGTGGACGCTCGATGGTGCGCAGTTGACCGTGATGATGTACCAGGTGTTGACGACCGAACGCCGGTGTTATCCCCTGGCGCACGGCATCGTTGTAGGCGCAGACTTCGGCCAGCAACACGTCCTCCGGCACCTCGATCAGGCGTGCCAGCTGTTGCAGCGTCTGCGCCTCGACGAACAGCCCCTCTTCCAGGCGCCGGGTGAAGTCCAGGATACGTACCTGGTTGTCACCGCTGAGCATGATGTCTTGATCCAGGATTTGGTAGCCCACTCCGTAGCTCTGTTGCATCACCGCGTCGCCGAGCAACTTGTAAGACTGCGATTCGTCGACAAACCGCCGACCGTCCTGGTTCACCGCGATAGCGCCCTTGTAAACCGCCAGGCAAGCGTGGTGGTTATGCTCGTCCATGGGGTGTTTACCGAACGTGCCCTTGATGTACGGGAGGTCACGCACATCCGCCCCCAGAGCCCAGGCCATGCGCAGGCCGTCGCCTTCATTGCCTTCACCACCGATAAACACCGCATTGTCGTATTGCGGGACAAAGCGGTGAATCAACGCGCGGTCCTGGACAAACCCGCCGCTGGCCAGCAGCACCGCTTTACGGGCCATGACCTCGACCGTTTCGCCGTTGCGCTCAACGCTCGCCCCCAGCACCCTGCCACCGTCCTCGCGCAACAGACGGCGTGCACGGTTGTGTAGCCAGACCTCTACCTGTTGCGTTGCCAGCGCCGCCAATTGCAGCTGGCGAACCATGTCGGCTGGGTCCACGCTGTGCACTCGTGGTACTGACTGCCCGGAGGCGGCCTCGATGACATCGGTAAACACCACGCCGTTGTCCTTGAGCCACTGGTAGGTCTGCAGTTGGTGATCGGTGTACAGCTTGACCAGTGCCTCGTCGCATTCGCCCTTGCCCACATCGACGAGGTCGTCGAACAGCAATTGCGACGAATCTTCAATACCGTGCGCACGCTGCAGGTCAGTGCCGGCGAACGCCAGGCAACCACCGCTCATAGCCGATGAACCACCTGTTTGCGCGGTTTTTTCCAGCACTATCACCTGCAATCCCGCTTGGGCAGCTGCCAGGGCCGCGCTGAAACCCGCCAGCCCACCGCCGATTACCAGCAGGTCACATTCATAACGATTCATACCTGAACTCCTGCTTCAATAAACGAGCCCAAGCCGTAGAACTCGAAGATCTCCCGAACCCGCTCAGGTTCTGGCTGCGCCGAAAAATACCCACAATTGCAAGTGCGTGTGCCGATGGCGCGACGCAAGTCCACCATGCTTTCCGCCTGCTTGACCCATGCACCGAGCGAATCGAGCACTGGCACACCGTCCACCTCGTTAATACCGTGGGTGGCCAGCAGTACGTTTAGCGGGGCCTCACCGGGAATGATCACCTCAGCGCCTTTGGCGATCAGAGCGCGTGCCGCGCTGCGAAAACGTTCGATCAGTTCAGCGGGATCGGTGAAGCCTGCCAGCACATCGGCAAAGCGAAAGCCGACATGCCGCACCTCTGTCAACCGCCCAGCCAGGCCATGGCGTACGGCGTTTTCAGTTACTTGCTCAGCCAACTCGTCAATAAACACCAGAACCCCGAACGTACGCCCGAGCATGCACGCGGTCAGCATCGCGGATTCGCCATAGCCCACCACTGGTATATCCAGCAAGCTGCGCGTTTCCTTGAGAGCCGGCTCTGGCAAGGTGCTGATGGCGTAGGCGTCGAAACCCTGACGCTGGGCATTGATGCCCGCCGCCATGAACTGCAGGCCATGCAGGTACTGCAAGGCCGAATACTTGATATCGTCTCCCGGATAATGACTACGGTAGGTACCCGGACGCATACCATGCATATGGACCTCGGTGTCCGGCCGGGCCACCTTGCGAAAATGCGCACGCAAGGCCTCGTCGTAAGCACCCAGGTCGCTCAGTACAGTGAAACTTTGATGCCAGATACGAATGCTCATGTGTGTCCTCGTTCAAGAGCCAGGCACTGAGAACACCAACCTTGCGGTCAGCTCACCAGGCACCATGGCGAATTTCGATGAGGAATTATCGGCAGAGCATCGCAGCAGCGAATAGGCGCTGGCGTTGAAGGGGCTTTTCAAAAAAACTGCATTATTGGCAAATGACCATGCTCGATTGCTTTAGGAAAACAACGGCTTGTTGCGTGATTGAGGTGCTCGCCATGCACCGTCAATTTGTAGAACTGCTGCAACCCTTGGTAGGGTGGAGCGTTAGCGCTGCATCAGCCCTGGGTGCTGAAATCACCCTTAGGGATCGGTGTTCGACCTCACGGGTTTTCTCGCCCGCGGTTCAGTCTTAATGAACTCACTTCGCGAGTGCATTCATTGCTGAAGCCCGACCTTTAATCGAACCTCTCCCGCAACAGGGCCTTGGCTCCGGACTTTGCGCTCACTGCAGACCTCTCCTCCGCTTGAATTGATCTGTTTCATGCATTAATGCATGCCAACAATGCACTTATCATATCGATCGTCCTGATCCACCATTCGCCCCAATAAGAACCGTGCGCCGCCAGGCAGCGCACGTCATAAAAGCGGTGGAGTACAGGTCAATGACAACATCAAACCCTTCCGGGCGTTCACGCGCCGGTGCGATTTTCCGGGTTACCTCGGGCAACTTCCTCGAACAGTTCGATTTCTTCCTTTTCGGCTTTTACGCTACGCAAATTGCGGCTGTGTTCTTCCCGGCCAGCAGTGAATTTGCCTCCCTGATGATGACCTTCGCGGTGTTTGGCGCGGGCTTCCTGATGCGTCCGTTGGGCGCGGTGGTACTCGGTGCTTACATCGACGATGTGGGTCGGCGCAAAGGCTTGATCGTGACGTTGTCGATTATGGCCAGCGGCACGATTCTCATTGTGTTGGTGCCCGGTTACGAAACCATCGGGTTATTTGCACCAGCCCTCGTGCTGATCGGTCGCTTGCTGCAAGGCTTCTCGGCCGGTGCGGAAATGGGGGGCGTCTCGGTGTACCTCTCGGAGATCGCCACGCCAGGCAACAAAGGCTTCTTCACCAGTTGGCAGTCGGCCAGCCAGCAAGTGGCAATTATCGTCGCGGCGGCGTTGGGCTACGGGTTGAACCAGTGGATGGCGCCCGCAATGATTGCCGATTGGGGCTGGCGAATTCCGTTTTTCGTCGGTTGCATGATCGTGCCGTTCATTTTTTTCCTGCGCCGTAACCTCGAAGAAACCGAGGAATTCGAAGCGCGCAAACATCGGCCGAGTATGGGCGATGTGTTCCGCACCCTCGCGCAGAACTGGGTCATCGTGTTCGCCGGGATGATGATGGTGGCCCTCACCACCACGGCTTTTTACCTGATCACCGTGTACGCGCCAACCTTCGGCAAAACCGTACTGCACCTGAGTACGTCCGATGCGTTATTGGTAACCCTTCTGGTGGGTGTTTCGAACTTCTTCTGGTTACCCATTGGCGGCGCGTTATCTGACCGCATCGGTCGGCGTCCAGTGCTAATCGCCATGGCGCTGTTAACCCTCGCCACTGCGTATCCGGCGCTGACTTATCTGGTCAACGCGCCAAGCTTCGTCAACATGCTGTTGGTCTTGCTGTGGTTGTCGTTCATTTACGGTTTGTACAACGGCGCGATGATTGCGGCGCTCACGGAAATCATGCCGGTCGAAGTTCGGGTTGCCGGTTTCTCCCTGGCTTACAGCTTGGCTACGGCGGTGTTTGGCGGCTTCACCCCGGCGATGTCGACCTTCCTGATTCAGTACACCGGCGACAAGGCTGCACCCGGTTACTGGATGAGTTTCGCCGCACTCTGTGCCTTGTGCGCGACCTTGTATCTCTACCGCCGCTCCACCGGCCGCCTGCAACCGGCGATGTCTTGAACCTGCCTTTTGTGAGAACACGACCATGAACAAGCTATTTTATTTCGCCGCCCTCGCCCTGGTGGCCAGCCTCGGCCTGAGCACCGTCGCCCAGGCAGAAGAGATCCGCGTGATGACCTCCGGCGGTTTCACCGCGGCCTACAAAATCCTCGGCCCAAAATTCGCTGCGTCCACCGGCAACACGCTGGACACCGCCCTTGGTCCATCGATGGGCAAGGCGCCGGAAGCTATTCCCAACCGTCTTTCTCGCGGAGAAAAAGCTGACGTAGTGATCATGGTCGGCTACGCCCTCGATGACCTGATCAAGCAAGGCAAAGTTGATCCCGCTTCACGGGTTGAACTGGCCGATTCGCGGATCGGCCTGGTGGTGCGCGAAGGCGCTCCGAAACCGGATATCAGCTCCGTCGAGGGGCTGAAAAAAACGTTGCTGGACGCTAAATCCGTGGCCTATTCCGACAGCGCCAGTGGCGTGTACATCGAGGATCAGTTGTTCAAGCGCCTGGGCATTGAAGACCAACTCAAACCCAAATCGAAGATGATCCCGAAAATCCCCGTGGGTTCGGTGGTTGCCACCGGCGACTACCAACTGGGCTTCCAGCAGGTCAGCGAATTGCTCCCCGTGCCGGGCGTCAGTTTTGTGGCGAAGATTCCAGAGTCGGTGCAATCGGTAACGCGTTTCGCTGCCGGCATTCCCGTGGGCGCGCAACACCCGGCTGAAGCCAAGGCGTTGCTGGAGTACCTGGCCTCCTCGGCCGCTCAACCGGATGTGAAGGCCACCGGGCTGGATTCGGTCAGTCGCTGACCTGGACTTTCATTTCCACCACCAGCCGTTCCAGTTCCAACGCAGCCGGGGTCAACGTGCGACCCCGGCGCTTGATCAGGCCGACACTGCGCATCACCTGCGGGTCGGTCAGCGGCACCCGCGTCAGAATCGGGTGATCAGCTGCCGGCATCGCCATCAGCGGCACCGCCGCAACCCCCAACCCCGCTTCCACCAAGCCGATCATCGTCGTCACATGCCGGGTTTCACAGATGCTCTGCCGTTTCGGCACGATTGCGGTCAGCGCCTGATCCAGCAAAAAGCGATTGCCCGAGGTCTTGTCCAGCGAGATGTAATCCTGCTGATAGAACTCATCCCACGTCACGCTGGTTCGACCCGCCAACGGATGATCGCGCCGACAGGCCACTACATAACCTTCCTGCACCAAGGGCTCGAACTCGACTTCAGTCTCCAGCGTACCCATGAAGCTCAGACCGAAATCGGCTTCGCCGTTGACGACGGCGCTGAGTACGTCGTGGGCGCTGGAGTCGAGCACTTTTACTTTGATCTTCGGGAACTGCCGGTGGTAATGGGCGATCACGCGCGGCATGAAGTAATACGCTGCCGAAGGCACGCAGGCCACCGTGACATGGCCGAGACGGGTCGAGGCGACTTCGCTGATTCCCAGCAGCGCCACGTCCAGATCGTCCAGCAAGCGCTCGACGCTGGGCATGAAACCGCGCCCGGCCTGAGTCAAGCTGACCTTACGTGTGGTGCGGTCGAACAATCGCACGCCGAGGGCGTCTTCGAGTTTTTCGATGCGCCGGCTCAGGGCAGGCTGGGATATACGCACGGCATCGGCGGCTTTGCGAAAACTGCCCTGCTCGACCACGGCGCGAAAAGCTTGCAGGTCGTTGAGGTCAAAGTTGATGGCCATGATGCGTACTCGAGAGCAGACAGATTGATCAGCTTATCCTATGAATATATAAAATTAATGCGCAATGTAACTAAATCTACGGCTATCTCAACCGGCGCAGCGAGCTTCACCTACAGGACATCGAAGGACCCCATAGATCTCGGATACCACCTGCATCGTTGCCTCTTCGATCGTTCCTTCATTGCGGCATAAAACCCAGCCGTGATCTGCAACCGCATGCTCAAACGCCTCGGTACACGCGACATGTTCTTCCAGCTTATGGATTACCGTACTGCTCAGCCCACGCCGCCGTGCCGCTGCCCTGGCCCAAGAAATTTCAGGGTGGGTGACCACCCCGACATGCAGGTCTGGCACTTGCACGTTTCGATCAATGTTCAACTGCAGAATTTCTGCAAACGGGACTATCCGGCGAAACGCGGCATCCGATGGGTACCAACGGTCGATCAGGATAATGCTGTCTGATGGTTGTTTCGCCAGCACGTGCCGGGAAATCCAGGCGCGACTATCTGCAAAGCGCTCACAAACCTCAAACTCCAACTCCCGGCCGGGATTTCTGACGAGTTCGTTAACGAGGGTCATTGTTTCACCCCGCCAGGGATCGCTTTTTTGTTCGGAAAGTCGGATCACCTTTTTGTTGTCGGCCCTCAGAGCTTTCGTAACGGCTTCCAACAATGTGGTTTTGCCGGCTCCTTTGGGCCCATCCATAGAAACAAACAGCGGACGATTCATTCTTCAAATATCGATTGATGTACGGTTTTTTTTGCCCGGCTCCGTGCGCTAAAACCGCTTGCAGCGACTACGCGAATCGAGTGGAGGGCCCTTATGAACAGACAGTGATGAATACTCTAACTGAGTTTTGAGCATCCGCAGACAAACGTATCCAGATGAACTGATCCATGCGCCCGAGCGAACTATTCTTTATCCGGGGACACTCTGAAAAGGAGACGCCAGCATGACCACTTTGAAACTTCACCCTGCTCTGGACAATGGTATCCAACCCGCCACCGCGAATTTCACAGGTGGCACCCTGCAATGCCTGTGTGCGACCGACAAGGTCGAGGTGAGAATTGACGCACAAACGCTGCATAATCACGCGTGCGGGTGCAGCAAATGCTGGAAACCGCAAGGCGCGACATTCGCTGTCATCGCCGTGGTACCTCGGGACAAGGTCAGCGTCACGGCCCACGGCGAAAAACTGGCGATTGTCGATGACACCGCGACCATTCAGCGCCACGCCTGCAAGCACTGTCACGCCCACCTCTTCGGGCGCATCGAGAACAAGGACCACGCGTTTTATGGCCTGGACTTCGTCCACACCGAGCTCTCTGCGCAAAGCGGATGGGCTGCCCCGGGTTTCGCCGCGTTCGTGTCCTCCATCATCGAAACCGGCACACCGCCAGGGCAAATGAAAGCGATCCGTGAGCGCCTGCGTTCGATTGGCCTGGAACCCTATGACTGCCTCTCGCCGGACTTGATGGACGCCATGGCGACACATGTCGCGAGACAGAAAGGCCTGCTCCCCGCCACCTGATTGATCGGCCGTCGCGGTTGTTGCAGACCGCGACCCCCTTTCACTCGCCGTACAGATGGTTTTTTCCGCAAACCAGACGTTCCAGAAAAGGCTACTTCAGATTGCCCGGCAAAACTCGCTTGGGGTTATAGTCCCCTACGGAAAATGATCTGAGTGACGTCAACATGAAAACGCTCACGGCCCTTTTCACCCGCGTGCTCGTTGCTAGCGTATTGGCGGCGACAATCTCCTGCGCCAACGCCGCATCGCCCGCGCGAACCTACAAGACCAGTTTCGACTGCGCCAGCGCCAGAGTCCCCGTAGAAAAACTCATCTGCCGTGATCCACAACTGGCGCAGATGGACGTTGAACTGATGCGTCTCTATCGCCTCGCACTCACGGACGAACGCTCCGTACCGCCTCCCGACAAGGTCATCATCGACCAGCAGTTCTGGATCGACGCCCGCAACCAGTGTGGGTCCGGGCCTGAGGCCAAGGCCTGCACGATCCGCAGTTATGCCCAGCGTGCCTACCAACTGCGCCAAGGCTCGGCCATTGTGCGAACCAAGGATCCAGACCGGTTGACCGAAGGCCCTCAGGCGTTTCGTTGCGCCGGGTTTAACGCACCGATTGCCGTGACTTTTTTTAATACGCAGCCGGGTGTCGTTTACCTGAAATGGGCGAATACCTCAGTCATCCTGAGTCAGGTGCAGAGTTATTCAGGCACCCAGTACACCGGCAAGGATGTCCTTGGGAACTACAGCCTCCGGCAAAACGAGAACGGGGTATTTTTCCAGAAACCCGGTTCTGGGGAAATGAGCTGTACGGCCGAGCCGGTCGGCTGAGTGCTCTGGCGTTATCCGGTCTGCATCTGTCGCTTCAGCCGCTCTGGCGCCACGATCTTGCTCGCTTGAGATGCAACCGTACATCGCATGTATTTAAGTGATACGCCAAATGTGTCGACAATACTGTTGATGCGCCCCGCACAAATCATTATATTTCACCTCGATTGCGACATAGTGTCGACAATCAGTGTCGCCAGCTAGATCAGAACAGCTTTTGTAGGAGCCGTTGCCCAGTCGTTACCGGTGGTCACCTTCGACTGCTGGGCAACGGCTCCTACTTTTATTTTTCGGACACAACCCCGGCGGATTTCGCCCAACACGCGGTATGACAGGAGAAACCCAGTGCTTGAGACCTACGTACAACAATTACAAGCACGTGCCGAGCAAGGGCTTCCACCCTTGGCGCTTAACGCCGAACAAACTGCAGGCCTGATCGAGCTGCTGAAGAATCCTCCGGCTGGCGAAGAAGCTTTCCTCGTTGACCTGATCACCCATCGCGTTCCACCTGGCGTGGACGAAGCAGCCTATGTCAAGGCCGGCTTCCTGTCCGCCCTCGCCAAAGGCGAAGCCAAATCCCCTCTGATCGACAAGAAGCGCGCTGTAGAACTGCTCGGCACCATGCAGGGCGGCTACAACATCGTGACGTTGGTCAACCTGCTGGACGACGCCGAACTGGCGCCAGTGGCGGCCAAAGAACTCAAGCACACCCTGCTGATGTTCGACGCGTTCCACGACGTCGCTGAACGCGCCAAGAACGGTAACGTTCACGCACAAGGCGTGCTGCAATCCTGGGCTGACGGCGAGTGGTTCAAAAACCGCCCTGTCCTGGCCGACAAGATCAGCCTGCGCGTGTTCAAGGTCACCGGCGAAACCAACACCGACGACCTGTCCCCTGCTCCGGACGCCTGGTCCCGCCCGGACATCCCGCTGCACGCCCTCGCCATGCTGAAAATGGCGCGCGACGGTATCGTGCCGGACGTACAAGGCTCCATCGGTCCGATGAAGCAGATCGAAGAAATGCGCAACAGCGGCTTCCCGATCGCCTACGTCGGTGATGTGGTCGGTACCGGTTCGTCGCGTAAATCGGCCACCAACTCGGTGCTGTGGTTCTTCGGCGACGACGTTCCTTTCGTGCCGAACAAGCGCGCTGGCGGCTTCTGCTTCGGCAGCAAAATTGCTCCGATCTTCTACAACACCATGGAAGATGCCGGCGCACTGCCAATCGAATTTGATGTGACCAACATCAACATGGGCGACGTGATCGACCTGTACCCGCACGCAGGCAAAGTCTGCAAGCACGGTACCGATGAAGTCATCACCACCTTCGAAATGAAGACCCCTGTGCTGTTGGACGAAGTCCGTGCCGGCGGTCGTATTCCGCTGATCATCGGCCGTGGCCTGACCGACAAGGCTCGCGCCGAACTGGGTCTGCCTGCGTTCGACCTGTTCAAGAAACCGGATGCCCCGATCGAAAGCACCAAGGGTTTCACCCTGGCGCAGAAAATGGTCGGCAAGGCGTGCGGCGTAGCCGGTGTGCGTCCAGGCACCTACTGCGAGCCGAAGATGACCACCGTCGGTTCCCAGGACACCACCGGTCCGATGACCCGTGACGAACTGAAAGACCTGGCGTGCCTGGGCTTCTCCGCTGATCTGGTGATGCAGTCCTTCTGCCACACCGCGGCTTACCCTAAGCCGATCGACGTGACCACCCACCACACCCTGCCAGACTTCATCATGACCCGCGGCGGCGTTTCCCTGCGTCCGGGCGACGGCATCATCCACAGCTGGCTGAACCGCATGCTGCTGCCGGACACCGTCGGTACCGGTGGTGACTCGCACACCCGTTTCCCGATGGGCATTTCGTTCCCGGCCGGTTCCGGTCTGGTGGCGTTTGCTGCAGCCACCGGCGTTATGCCGCTGGACATGCCGGAATCGATCCTGGTGCGCTTCAAAGGCAAGATGCAACCGGGCGTCACCCTGCGTGACCTGGTTCACGCCATTCCTTACTTCGCGATTCAGGCTGGCCTGCTGACCGTTGAGAAGAAAGGCAAGAAGAACGCGTTCTCCGGCCGCATCCTCGAAATCGAAGGCCTGGACAACCTGAGCATCGAACAGGCTTTCGAGCTGTCCGACGCCTCGGCCGAACGTTCGGCTGCCGGTTGCACCATCAAGCTGTCGAAAGAATCGATCACCGAGTACCTGAACTCCAACATCACCCTG
>Ga0302169_10000040_pt1 | contig 40340 bp, 34 predicted proteins | sample I_Fen_N1_3_FD_193493 | JGI IMG/M metagenome (GOLD analysis project Ga0302169, IMG submission 193493) | Peat permafrost microbial communities from Stordalen Mire near Abisko, Sweden - I_Fen_N1_3 | ecosystem: Environmental > Terrestrial > Soil > Wetlands > Permafrost | place: Sweden: Abisko...
GCCTGGGCAATCCGCACTTGCAAACCTTGTGGGGACCGCTTTGGCGCAAAACCACGCACATCGAACGCGAGCGCGAACGCTTGTGGCTCGAAGACGGCGACTTTCTCGACCTCGACTGGCACGGCCCGCACAGTGCGACTGCACCGTTGGTGTTGGTGTTGCACGGGCTGACCGGCTCGTCGAACTCACCGTACGTGGCCGGCGTGCAAAAGGCCCTCGCCGCGCAAGGCTGGGCCAGTGTCGCGTTGAACTGGCGTGGCTGTTCGGGTGAACCAAATCTGTTGGCGCGCAGCTACCATTCCGGCGCCAGTGAGGACCTCGCCGAAACCATCCGGCACCTGCGGGCCAAACGTCCGCTGGCGCCGCTGTACGTGGTGGGTTATTCCCTGGGCGGCAATGTCTTGCTCAAACACTTGGGCGAGTCCGGCAATGACAGCGGCGTGGCCGGTGCGGTGGCGGTGTCGGTGCCGTTTCGCCTCGACCAGTGTGCGGACCGAATCGGCCAGGGCTTTTCCAGGGTTTATCAGGCGCATTTCATGCGCGAGATGCTCGCCTACATCAAGAACAAACAGCGCCAGTTCCAGCATGACGGACGCGAAGAGGGCCTGGCGGCGTTGGCGGCACTGGGTTCGCTGGAGAACATGCGCACCTTCTGGGATTTCGATGGCCGGGTCACGGCGCCGTTGAATGGTTTTATCGATGCCGAGGATTACTACCGTCGCGCATCGAGCCGTTACTTCCTTGGGGAAATTCGCACGCCCACCCTGATCATTCAGGCGGCCGACGATCCCTTCGTCTTCCCCCACAGCCTGCCGCTTGCCGACGAATTGTCTGCCTGCACGCAACTGGAACTACAGACCAAGGGCGGGCATGTCGGCTTCGTCGATGGCTCGTTCAGGCAACCGGGTTATTACCTGGAACGGCGCATCCCGCAGTGGCTGGCCGCCGTGTGTCGCGAGTAGCCGATGGACGTCAATCAGGGCGAGTCGATCCGCTTCTGGCAAACCGCGCCGCTGGCCGGGGTCGAATTGTTGTCCGCGCGCTACATCGAACATCGCTTCGCGCCCCATGTTCACGATGGCTATGTGATCGGCATGATCATGGCCGGCGCCCAGCGCTATCGCTATCGCGGCGCGGAACACCTGGCCGGCAGCGGCACTTTGGTGCTGATCAATCCGGATGAACTGCACACTGGCCACAAAGGCACCGAGGACGGTTGGCTGTACCGGGCGTTTTATCCGGACAGCGGCCAGTTACTGTCGCTATTGGCCGAACTGGAATTGCCGACCCATCACTTGCCCATGTTTGGCGCCACGCTGTACCGCGACCCTGACCTGGTGAAGGGGTTTTGCCAACTGCATCGCTTGCTGGAAAGTCCGTCCACGGCGCTGCAACAGCAAACGGTCTGGCGGGAAATGATGTTGTCGTTGCTGCAACGACACGCAGCCGTGCCGATTGCCGGCCAACCCGGCAAGGAGCACCGCGCGGTGACACGGGCCAAGGAATTGCTGCATGCGCAATTGGCGGCGCCACCGTCGCTGGAGGAGTTGGCGGCGGCGGTGAATCTTTCACCCTTCCACTTTGCCCGGGTTTTCCGCAAAGCCACTGGTATGCCGCCACACACCTGGCTGATGCAACAACGCATCGCCCAGGCCCGGGCGCTGTTGCAGAACGGCTGTTTGCCGCTGGAAGTGGCCACGCAATTGGGGTTTGCCGACCAGAGTCATCTGAGCCGGCAGTTCAAGCAGGTGTACGGGGTGGGACCGGGGGCGTATCGAAGTGCCAGGCAAACTCTCAGACGTTGATGACGGCGAAAGCCAAAGTAAAAGCAGGCTTTTGTGGCGAGGGGGCTTGCCCCCGTTCGGCTGCGAAGCAGTCGTAAAAACACCACCCCTGTAACATCTGGGTTGCACATTTTAGGTCCGCTTCGCGACCCAACGGGGGCAAGCCCCCTCGCCACAAAGGCTCACTCCTACAGGGGGACTTGTGTGTTTACTCGCCGATGGCGATACCGTGTGCCGGATCGTTGATCCACTCACTCCACGAACCGGCATACAACGCTCCCAACGGATAGCCCGCCAGGCACAGTGCAAACAGGTTATGGCAAGCCGTTACGCCAGACCCGCAGTACGCCACCAGATCGGCCGGCGAACGATCACCGAGTTTCGCGGCAAATCGCTGCTTGAGTTGATCGGCCGGCAAAAACCGCCCATCACTGCCAAGGTTGTCGGTAAACGCCGCACATTGCGCTCCCGGAATGTGTCCGGCAATCGGATCAATCGACTCCACTTCGCCTTTGAAACGCGGCAAGCCGCGGGCATCGAGCAAGGTCAACTCAGGCTGGCCGAGACGCTGCTCAAGCTGTTGCGCACTCAAGACCAGCGCATTGTCCGGTGTCCCGTTGAAGGTGCCACGCTGGGTGTCGCACGCATCCAGACTCAGCGGTAAACCCGCCGCATGCCAGGCCTTGAGCCCGCCGTCCAGGATAAACACGCCGTCATGCTTGCCCAACCACGCCAGTAACCACCAGGCCCGCGCCGCGAAAGCCCCAGGACCGTCATCGTACAAAACCACTTCGCTGTCGGCGTTGATGCCCCAGGCTTGCAGGCGCTCGATCAAGTAATCCGCTTCAGGCAGCGGATGACGCCCGGTCACGCCTTTGACCACAGTCGCGCTCAAATCACGCTCGAGATCGGCAAACCTGGAACCGGCGATGTGCCCTTCGGCATAGCTGCGCTGGCCGTAATCCGGATCTTCGAGGGCAAAACGACAATCGAGAATCACCAGCCCCGGCTGGTCCTTTTTCAGGTCCAGTGCTTGCGGGCTGATCAGTTGCGCAATGGGCATAGCGGGCTCCTGTGACTAAGTCGGTGTTCGATCCTACTGCACTTCTTCGAGGGCTTGGGCCAACGGCACATAAAACTCTTCGTACAGCGCATTCACCTCATCGCGCGCCTGATCGGTGACGAAACCGGCCTCCAGCACCAGCACCTGATACACGCCCCGTTTAATGGCTTGCTCGCTCAGGTGATTGGAGTTTTCTCGCGTGGTACACAGGAACCGCACCCAGGACGTCAGGATGATCCACGCATTCAGCGTCAGGGACTCGATCTGGACCTTGTCCATCTGCAGGATGCCGGCATCGACGAAGCCCGCGTAGATGTGCGTGCCATGGATCAGGCAACGCTGGGAAAACCGTCGGTAACGGGCGGCGAGTTCCGGATCGCTGTCGAGCAAGTGCTCAAGATCGCGATGCAAAAACCGGTAGCGCCACATCGCCGCCAGCAGTTCCTGAAGGTAGAAGCGCTTGTCGTCCACCGTCGATGCACGCCCCTGAGGCGGGCGCAGGAAGCTGTCCACCAGAGTTTCGTACTCACTGAACAGCACGGCGATGATCGCCTGCTTGTTGGGGAAGTGGTAGTACAGGTTGCCCGGTGAAATTTCCATGTGGGCCGCAATGTGGTTGGTGCTGATGCTGCGCTCACCCTGCTGATTGAACAGCTCCAGGCTGTTCTGCACGATGCGCTCGCTGGTTTTGATCCGAGGGGCCATGGCTTGAGCTTTAATTCAGAGTGCGATGACAGGCATCTTACGACCTATCCGCGAGTGGATAAAACAAAGCTGTTCCAGGATGTCATTTGACTTTCTAGAGCATAGACTCTAAAAAGTCTCTCATTACAATAAATCCGGAGCCGACAATGACTGCTGACATCGCCTACCTTCAGAACCTGAATCAGCCTCTGGAAGCAATGCAGGCCCTGTTCGACGCCCAACGCGCCGCCTACGCCGCCAACCCGATGCCGCCGGCTGCCCAGCGCCAGCAATGGCTCAAAGCCTTGCGCGATCTGTTGAGCAGCGAACGCCAGGCGTTGATCGAGGCGATCAGCCAGGATTTCAGCCACCGCAGTGCCGACGAAACACTGCTCGCCGAACTGATGCCCAGCCTGCACGGCATTCATTACGCCAGCCAGCACCTCAAAGGCTGGATGAAAGCCTCGCGGCGCAAGGTGGGCATCGCTTTTCAGCCGGCGGCGGCCAAAGTCGTTTACCAACCGCTGGGCGTGGTCGGCGTGATCGTGCCGTGGAACTACCCGCTGTACCTGGCCATCGGCCCGTTGGTGGGCGCGCTGTCGGCCGGTAATCGGGTGATGCTTAAACTCAGCGAATCGACCCCTGCCACCGGTTTGCTGCTCAAGGAATTGCTCGCCCGGGTCTTCCCTGAAGACTTGGTCTGCGTGGTGCTGGGCGAATCCGATGTGGGTGTCGCGTTCTCCCGCCTGCGTTTCGATCACCTGCTGTTCACTGGCGCCACCAGCATCGGCAAACACGTGATGCGTGCGGCGGCCGAGAACCTCACCCCGGTGACCCTCGAACTCGGCGGCAAGTCCCCGGCTATCGTGTCCCATGACGTGCCACTCAAAGATGCCGCCGAACGCATCGCCTTCGGCAAAACCCTGAACGCCGGGCAAACGTGCGTAGCCCCGGACTACGTGCTGGTGCCGGAAGACCGCGTCGGAGGTTTCGTCGAAGCCTACCGTCAGGTGGTTCGCGGGTTTTATCCGACGCTGGCTGACAACCCGGACTACACCGCCATCATCAATGAGCGGCAACTGGCGCGGCTCAACGGTTACATCAGTGATGCCACCAGCAAAGGCGCGCTGCTGATTCCGCTGTTCGATCAGGGGCAAGGCCGCCGCATGAGTCACAGCTTGCTGCTCAACGTCACCGACGACATGACGGTGATGCAGGACGAAATCTTCGGCCCGCTGCTGCCGATCGTGCCGTACAAGCATTTGGATGAGGCGTTTGCCTACATCAACCAACGCCCTCGCCCACTGGCGCTGTACTACTTCGGCTACGACAAGCGCGAACAAAACCGTGTGCTCCACGAAACCCATTCCGGCGGCGTCTGCCTCAACGACACGCTGCTGCACGTCGCTCAGGACGACATGCCATTTGGTGGCATCGGTGCCTCGGGCATGGGCCATTACCACGGCCACGAAGGGTTCCTGACCTTCAGCAAGGCCAAAGGGGTGTTGATCAAGCAGCGCTTCAATGCCGCGAAGCTGATCTACCCGCCGTACGGAAAATCCATCCAGAAACTCATCCAGAAACTGTTCATCCGCTAACGATCATTACCACTGGGTAACAACAATAATGAGCCCAAGCCTGACCGATACACCCGCGCTGTCACGGCGCGGCCTGCTGAAATTCAGCCTCGGCGCCAGCGCCTTCCTGGCCACGGCCGGGTTGGGCGCAAGCCTCAGCGGCTGCTCGTCGAGCACTGCGGCGAACGGCTTCGTGATCCTGCGCAGCGGCGACCTGCTGTTTTTGCGAGCCCTGATCCCGGTGATGCTTGAGGGTGCGGTCGCTGCCGAGAAAATGCCGGCGTCGGTCGACCAGACCTTGCACGGCCTGGATAACAGCCTGAATCACCTGTCCCCGGAAATGCTCAAGCTGACCCAGCAACTGTTCGATGTGCTGGGGATGGCCGTGACGCGTGGGCCGCTGACCGGGATCTGGGGCAGTTGGGAAAATGCCAGTGGTGATGAGATCCGGCACTTTCTCGATCGCTGGGAAAACAGTTCATTGAGCTTGCTGCGCATGGGGCATAGCTCGCTGCAGCAACTGGTGATGATGGCGTGGTACACCCGGCCGGAATCCTGGGTGCATTGCGGGTATCCGGGGCCGCCAACGGTCTAAGACCGAGTCGACCCTATCGCGGGCAAGCCCGGCTCCCACAGGGTTTGAGGCGAGCGAGCCAAACCCTGTGGGAGCCGAGCTTGCTCGCGATGGCGCCAGCCGCCTCACCCTCCAAAACAAAATAAAAAGAGAACCTGAGAATGCCCGTACCCGACCCGTTCCGAGAAGGCCTGTCCCGTGGCTGGAAAACCTACAACGGCGCGCAACTGACCCAAGACCTGACCCTCGAAGCGGACGTCGCGATCATCGGCAGCGGTGCCGGCGGCGGCACCACGGCGGAAATCCTCAGCGCGGCCGGCTACAAAGTGCTGCTGATCGAAGAAGGCCCGCTCAAGACCAGCAGCGACTTCAAGATGCTCGAAGACCAGGCCTACACCAGCCTCTACCAGGAAGGCATCGGCCGCATGAGCAAGGATGGCGCAATCACCATCCTTCAGGGCCGCGCCGTGGGCGGCACCACATTGATCAACTGGACCTCAAGCTTTCGCACGCCCACCCCGACGCTTGAACACTGGGCCAGCGAGCACGACGTCAAAGGCCACTCGCCCGCCGACATGGCGCCGTGGTTCGAGAAAATGGAGCAACGCCTGGGCGTCGCGCCGTGGAGGGTGCCGCCCAACGCCAACAACGACGTGATCCGCAAAGGCTGTGAAAAGCTCGGCTACACCTGGCACGTCATCCCGCGCAACGTGCGTGGCTGCTGGAACCTCGGCTACTGCGGCATGGGCTGCCCGACCAACGCCAAGCAATCAATGCTGGTCACGACCATTCCGGCGACGCTGGAAAAAGGCGGCGAGCTGCTGTACCTGGCCCGCGCTGAAAAGCTGTCGATCAAGGACGGCAAGGTCACCGGCCTGCAATGCGTGGCGATGGACGACCGATGCGTCGCGCCGACCGGGCGCTCGATCACGGTCAAGGCGCGCCATTACGTACTGGCCGGCGGCGGGATCAACAGCCCGGCGTTGCTCTTGCGTTCCGATGCACCGGATCCGCACAAGCGCCTGGGCAAACGCACGTTCCTGCACTTGGTGAACATGTCCGCCGGGCTGTTCGACGAGGTAATCAACCCGTTCTACGGCGCGCCACAGTCGATCTATTCCGACCATTTCCAATGGCAGGACGGCACCACTGGCAAGATGTCCTACAAACTCGAAGTCCCGCCACTGCACCCGGCACTGGCGACGACCCTGCTCGGCGGTTTCGGCAAGGAAAACGCCCAGCACATGGAACACCTGCCCCATACCCACGCGATGCTCGCGTTGTTGCGCGACGGTTTCCACCCGGACAGCCCCGGCGGCAGCGTCGAACTGCGCGGTGACAATACGCCGGTGCTCGACTATCAGGTCTCACCCTACGCATGGGACGGTTTGCGTCGAGCCTTCCACAGCATGGCCGAGATTCAGTTTGCCGGTGGTGCTAACGCGGTAATGCCGATGCACGCCGATGCTCGCTACGTGAAAACCCTAGCTGAAGCGCGCACGTTGATCGATGGTTTGAGCCTTGAGTTGTATCGCACACGACTGGGCAGCGCTCACGTGATGGGCGGTTGTGCGATGGGCGAAGACCCGAAAAACGCCGTGACCGACAGCCTCGGCCGTCATCACCAACTGAGCAATCTGTCGATCCATGACGGCTCGCTGTTCCCCACCAGCATTGGCGCAAACCCGCAGTTGTCGGTGTACGGGCTGACGGCGCAACTGGCCACTTCCCTGGCCGAACGTTTGAAAAACCCGTGAAAAGGGAGAATATTCCTATCGTCTATAGTGCTTTGTTACCCAACAGGCGACTTGGCCGACCGGGAAGGCTGCGATACCATCCGACTCCCCAACGGACTCCCGCCAGGACGACGCGATGAACCGAGTGTTGTACCCAGGTACCTTCGACCCTATTACCAAGGGCCATGGCGACTTGGTCGAACGCGCCGCGCGCCTGTTCGATCATGTGATCATTGCCGTCGCCGCCAGCCCCAAGAAAAACCCGTTGTTTCCTCTGGAACAACGAGTGGAGCTGGCCCGCGAGGTCACCAAACACCTGCCGAACGTTGAAGTCGTCGGTTTCTCGACGCTGCTCGCGCACTTCGCCAAAGAGAAGAACGCCAACGTGTTCCTGCGTGGCTTGCGTGCGGTGTCGGACTTCGAATACGAATTCCAGCTGGCCAACATGAACCGTCAGCTGGCGCCGGATGTGGAGAGCCTGTTTCTTACGCCTTCCGAGCGTTATTCGTTCATTTCCTCGACGCTGGTCCGTGAAATCGCGGCGCTGGGCGGTGATATCACCAAGTTCGTCCACCCTGCGGTGGCCGACGCCCTCACTGAGCGCTTCAAGAAGTAAAGACCGCTCAAGCGGAGCCCGCGTGCACTGCGGGCTCCAATGCGGCACAATTGCGCGCATTGGTTTATTGCGCCCGGGCCTGCCGCCCTGGCTGGAGTTAGCATGTCCCTGATCATCACCGACGATTGCATCAACTGCGACGTCTGCGAACCCGAGTGCCCGAACGCCGCCATTTCCCAAGGCGAAGAGATCTATGTGATCGACCCGAACCTGTGCACGCAGTGCGTCGGCCACTACGACGAACCTCAGTGCCAGCAAGTGTGCCCGGTGGATTGCATTCCGCTGGACGAAGCGCATCCGGAGACTGAAGACGAGTTGATGGAGAAGTACCGGAAGATTACCGGTAAGGCTTGAGATTTTTTAGCCTGCCATGCCGCCATCGCGAGCAAGCTCGGCTCCTACAGGTTCACGCGATCAACTGTAGGAGCCGGGCTTGCCCGCGATGAGGCCATCAGCCACACCGAAAATGTAACTACCCTTCACTCCCGCTGCTCAAACCCCTCCCCGATACACCCCAGACACCGCACAAACGCCGCTTTCGCCGGGTCAACCACCAACGCCTGCCCCGCGTCGCCAACGCCGCCAGCGAGCGCGGTAAACGGCAACGACACCACAAACACACCAGCACCAATCACCGTCGCCACGACCAGCAACGGTCGGGCAATCAGCAAATCACCGATCATGGCGTACGCCGGGGGATTCTGAATGGTGTAAAGCGGGTCGCCGCTGCCGTTGTTTGCTGCCAGCGCGGAGGCTCCCGAGCCCAGCAACCAGACAATGACGAGGGTTCGAAACAGGTTCATGGCACGGTCCTTATGCGAGGCAGTGAGAACACTGACTATAGACCGTAGGTTTTGTCAGCTCTGACAGCGAGGGCAAAAGACGCTGGCGCGCTGCCCGAGCTTCACATCCCGAAGTTCTGTGCCGCAGACCTTGCAGGGCTCATGGCCCCGGCCGTACACGAACAGTTCCTGCTGGAAGTAACCCGGCTGACCGTCACCGCCGATAAAGTCGCGCAACGTGGTGCCGCCGCGCTCGATAGCGGCGGCGAGGATGCGCTTGATCTCGATCGCCAGTTTCAAATAACGCGCCCGGGAAATGCTCTTGGCTTCGCGGCGCGGATCAATGCCGGCGGCGAACAGCGCTTCGGTCGCGTAGATATTGCCGACGCCTACCACCACGGCGTTATCCATGATGAACGGCTTGACCGCCATGGAGCGCCCGCGCGACTGCTGGAACAGACGCTCGCCATCGAACAGGTCGGTCAACGGCTCCGGCCCCAGGCGGATCAACAATTCGTGGTTATACGGGTCGAGACTCCAGAGCATTGCGCCAAACCGTCGCGGGTCGGTGTAACGCAGCGCCAGACCCGATTCCAGCTCGATGTCCACATGCTCATGCTTGGCCGCCGGCAGGCCAGCTTCCACCAGCCGCAAATTCCCCGACATGCCCAAATGACTGATCAACGTGCCGACTTCGGCATTGATCAGCAGGTACTTGGCGCGCCGCTCCACCAGCACAATGCGCTGCCCGGACAACCGCACATCGAGGTCTTCGGGAATCGGCCAGCGCAGGCGTCGGTCACGCACGATCACCCGACTGACCCGTTGGCCTTCCAGGTGCGGTGCAATACCGCGGCGGGTGGTTTCGACTTCCGGCAGTTCAGGCATGGTGCACTCGAATCAGGCTATCGGGCACTCAGCGGTGAGCGCCGAGGTCGCGAATGGTTTGCTTGAGCGTCTCGAAGTCGTAATCCGAGAGGCCGACATAGTCGAGCACCAAATGCCCGATGCTGTTCCATTCGTGGTCTTCGTTCTGGTTGCCCAGCACTCGATAGGATGCGCAAATGTGTTCGGCCATCTTGAGGATCGCCAGCAGGTTCTTGAGTTGCGCATTGCGCGACGACTCATCGCTGAAAATCGCCAACGCGTTGTGGTGATTGGCGATCGCCGCGGTCACATGCTCCGGCAGGCGCCAGGATTTAGCGGTGTAGTAACCGACCACGGCGTGGTTGGTGTTGAACACACGGTTCTCGGTGTCCACCACCCGGCATTCGGCGCTGGCGTTGGCATAAGCCTCTTCCAGAACGGTCATGTAATTGGGGAAACGCTGCAGCATCAACGGCACACCGCAATCGTGGAACAGGCCCAACGCGTAAGCTTCATCACCCGCCTGGGCGCCAATGCGCTTGGCCAGTGTCAGGCAGGTCATCGCCACGTCCTGAGCCGTGTCCCAGAACCGGTTCAACGTGACGATGGTGTCGTCATTCATCTCGCCCTTGATCGACTGCGCGTTGATCAGGTTGATGATCGAACGGCTGCCCAGCAGGTTCACCGCTCGCTGGATCGAGGCGATCTTGTTGCTCAAGCCGTAATACGGCGAGTTGACGATCTTCAACAGGGCGCCGGAGAGGCCCGGGTCCTGGGAGATCAGCTTCGCGATCACTTCCAGGTCCGGGTCCGGCATGTACTGCTCCATCTGCAAATCCACCATGATTTGCGGCTGGGCGGGCACGCTGATGCCTTGCAGGGACTGTTGGATCTGTTCGGTAGTCAGCTCTTGGGACATAAGTACACACTCTGGGCCAGGCGCAGATTCTAGCTTCTAAAAGTTGGATCCGACACCTTGGAGGGTGCATCTGCTGAAGTTTCATCTTTGGCGCGACCTTCACCGCATGTCCATCCACCAAACCGAGGCCTTGCGCAACACGCTATACTCCCGCTCTTTTTTCCGGAGCGACGTCATGTCCCTGCCTAGCCTGCGCCTCAAAGCCAACGCCGACCGTCGCCTGCGAAACGGCCACTTGTGGGTCTACAGCAACGAAATCGATGTCGCCGCCACCCCGTTGCACGGCTTCAAGGCCGGTGATCAGGCGATCCTCGAAGCCGCCGGCGGCAAGCCGCTGGGCATCGTCGCCATGAGCCCGAACAACCTGATCTGCGCCCGCCTGCTGTCGCGCGACATCAAGTTGCCGCTGGACAAATCGTTGCTCGTTCACCGTATCAACGTCGCCCTGTCGCTGCGCGATCGCCTGTTCGACAAGCCGTTCTATCGCCTGGTCTACGGCGATTCCGACCTGCTGCCAGGCCTGGTGGTCGACCGTTTCGGCGACATCCTCGTGGTGCAGATCGCCTCGGCGACCATGGAAGCCCATAAAGAAGACGTGATCGCCGCGTTGACCCAAGTGCTCAAGCCAAGCGGCATTCTGTTCAAGAACGACTCCGCCGCCCGTGATGCCGAAGGCCTCAACCGCTACGTCGAAACCGTGTTCGGCCTGGTGCCGGAGTGGGTAGCGCTGGAAGAAAACGGCGTGAAATTCGAAGCGCCGGTCATGCAAGGCCAGAAAACCGGCTGGTTCTACGACCACCGCATGAACCGCGCACGCCTGGCTCCGTACGCCAAAGGCAAACGCGTACTGGACCTGTACAGCTACATCGGTGGCTGGGGCGTGCAAGCGGCCGCCTTCGGCGCCAGTGAAGTGTTCTGCGTCGATGCGTCGGCCTTCGCCCTCGACGGCGTCGAGCGTAACGCTGCGCTGAACGGTTTCGCCGACAAAATGACCTGCATTGAAGGCGACGTGTTCGAAGCCCTCAAAGAGCTGAAAGCCAGCGAAGAACGTTTCGACGTGATCGTGGCCGACCCGCCGGCGTTCATTAAACGCAAGAAAGACATGAAGAACGGCGAAGGCGCCTACCGTCGCCTGAACGAGCAAGCCATGCGCCTGCTCAGCAAGGACGGCATTCTGGTCAGCGCTTCGTGCTCGATGCACCTGCCGGAAGATGACCTGCAAAACATTCTGCTGACCAGCGCCCGCCACCTGGACCGTAACATCCAGATGCTGGAACGTGGCGGTCAGGGCCCGGACCACCCGGTTCACCCGGCCATCGCCGAAACCCGCTACATCAAGAGCATCACCTGCCGCCTGCTGCCAAACAGCTGATTACGCCGGTTTGACGGGGAGCCGATCGGTTCCCCGTTCTATTATTCGACATTAATTTCTACAACTTCCTACACTTGCAGTCGTTGCGACTTGCAGGACGTTTCTCCGTATTCTTTATTTAACACAATACGACTTACAAAATTTATTCACCCCCACGATTGATCCGACAAAACCACTCGAATATTCCTACTCAATCTCTCCTTGATAAGAATTCATTACCAACTATGATTGAGTTGTCACATTGAAGTGACGCTCATTATCAATGACAAGGAGTTACAAACATGAAAGCAATTACTCTGGAAGCAAACGCCATCGCCAACCTGTCTTTCCTGGTTGCCCCGAAAGCCCGCTAAGTAAATAAAGCGCTGGGGAGTGCCGGCTACCCAGCGTTTTCCATGAAAACATTCCAGAGCAAAACGCCTATCATGCAGATAAACCCTCATCTCTTCATACTTCCACGCACGCCCGGCCAAATAGTTTGGGATTACAAAAACCACAAACAATACGAACTGGATCTAGAGTATTCAATACGACTTGCAGAACTTATCAACAACCCGGAAAAATTCAGCAACAATAACAGCATAGACACACAACTTCTTGACGCAGGAATACTCTTATCATCAGCACCGGCCGTTATTGAGTGGGGCTGGGATGAACTGTCGAAAATATTCCATATCGGCACAAAGAACATTCCCTGCAAACATACGCCACAAGATATTCACGAGTGGTCAAGAGAGTATCTGGACCATTGCAACGAAGTTCTGGCCACACCGGTTCCCGGCACCAGGCTTGCCGATCGCCTCGCGGGTGAACTGATAACGCTGCCAAAACCCGCATGCCTGCCAGAAGGCACGTTGGCAAACACCCTGATCGACCGAAAAACCTGTCGCACCTTCACCGGGGACGCCCTCTCGCTTGAAGTGGTCAGCACGCTGCTCTACTTGTCGCTGGGCTACTTGCGAGAACGTGAAGACGCCATTGACGAAAACTGTGTTGAAGGACTTGGCGCCCGTCGTACCAGCCCCTCCGGCGGCGGGCTCAACGCCTGTGAAGGCTTCCTGCTTGTACAGAATGTCAACGGTCTGAACCCCGGGCTTTATGCCTACCTTCCAGCCGTGCATGCGCTGAGACTCGTCAACCCACTGCCCGGTCGACCGTTGGGGCAACTGCTGTGCGGGCAACACTTCATCAACAACCTGCCCGTGGGGCTGTTCATCACCAGTCGGTTCGACAAACTTTGGTGGAAATATGAACACTCACGCGCCTACCGCATGGCCTACGTTGAAGCCGGGCATATCTCCCAGACCTTCCAGTTGGTGGCCACTTCGCTGGGCCTGAACACCTGGCTGACCGGAGCACTGACGGACGATCAGGTTGAAACGCTGCTGGGACTCAATGACAGCCCGGAGCAGCCTTTGTTTTTTGTCGGTTGCGGCAACAGCGACGGGGGCGTGCTGTGCAAGGAACTGAAAACGCTGCTGAACCATCAGGACCCGCAATCATGACCGATACCCGCCTCGAACAGGCAACGCTTCCCACTGGCTGGGCCGATCGCTTTACCCTCGGCGACTGGGATAACCGCGCCGCAGTGCGAACCAGCAAACACACCTATTTATTGCCGCCCGATATTGAACAGCAACTGGAAACCCGGCATTGGTTCCCGCCGGCCTTCCTGCCTTATTTGAATCACCCGGCCGTCAAAGACGCCGGTCGGGCGATCACTCATCGACTGTCGGCCAATCATCTGGTGTATTTCCTCGACTACACGACCTTGCTCGAGCATCGCATCGTCAATCGATCTGTCGAAACCATCGTCCATGACGAACTCGGCGTGAGCATTCCACAGCGGATGAAAAATGCTGCGCTGCAGCTCTACACCGACGAGGGTTATCACGCGCTCTTTTCCAACCGCCTCGCCGAGCAGATTGCCGCGTTCTACGGCATGCCCAATCGGCCCGTCATGCCGCAGCGAATCACCCGGCTGCACGCCCTGCTCGAGCGCGCGCCTGAACGGCACAAGCCACTGGCCTGGTTCCTCACCGGTTTCGTCTCCGAGACAATCATCGCCAAGGATCTGCTCGACATCTGTCGCGATGCGTTGGTGGACGGCGTTCAGGAAATGCTCAGGGACCACCTTTGCGACGAGGCGCGACACAGTCGCTATTTCTGCGAAGTGTTCCATTACCTGTGGCTGCACCTGACCAGCGCTCAACGCCTGTTCTGCGCGGGTCTACTGCCGGAGCTCATTCGGGTTTTCTTTGAGGTCGATGAGCGTTGGCTGAAGACAAGCTTTCGCAGTGTCGGCCTCAGGGAGACCATCTGCCTGGAATTCACTGAAGGACTGTCCGATGCGCAAGCCACGCTGCAACGGACCCGTTCGGGCGCCAGCGCTACCCTGTGCGCCCTGAAAAACGCCGGGTTCTTCGACCTGTCTTACAACCGGCAACTCTTCACCAGAGCCGGGCTTCTTGATGAATAAAGTTATCGAAGCACCCCAGGTCAAAGAAGGCCGGGCCATGGTCATTCTGTTGATGACCATGACGCTGCTTGCTGTTTTCCCCCTCGACGTCGTGCTCCCGTCCTTTCCCGCGCTCTCCGACCACTTCCGCACTACGCCTGTCGATATAGCGTTGTCCGTCAGCCTCTTTGCCATTGGCCTGGCGTTTTCACTGCTGCTGATCGGGCCTCTGTCCGACAAGTTCGGCCGCAAAAAACTGCTGCTGGGGGGAATTGCTCTGGCTACCGTGGGTGCAACGGGTTGTCTGCTCGTCAGCGATTACACCTGGTTTCTGGTCTTTCGCGTTGTTCAGGCGATGGGCTGTGGCTCATTTGCCTTGTCGCAGGCACTGGTTCAGGACCTGTTCGCCGGCCGCGAACTGGAACGACTGCGAATCTGGATGGCAACCGCCGGCGGGATTTTCATCTCCAGTTCGCCGCTGATCGGCACCTGGCTACAGTTGCATGTGGGCTGGCAGGGCAGTTTTTATGTTTTCATCGGCCTGGCCATTATTGTCTGGTTGAGGTCCTGTTTCCTGCTAAAGGAAAGCCGTGGGAGTGCTCCATCGTCCCGGCGATTCTTCGGCGCTTATTGGCTGCTGCTTAGCGATACCCGTTTTACGGGTTACTGGCTGATATCCGGCCTCGCCTTTGCCTGCCATTTCTCGTTCATCGTCATTTCACCTCTCCTGTTCATGGAGCACCTGAACCTGTCCGCCTACCAGTTCGCCTGGGCGCTATTGCTGTATGGCGCCGCGTATGTGGTCGGCGGGATTATCGCCAGCCTCCTGCATCGCCATCTGGAGGGCGGACGGCAAATCAATATCGGCCTGGGCCTGATTGCGCTATCGGGCCTGGTGATGCCATGGCTGGTCTGGCAGTTTGGCCTGTCCGCCGCCACGGTTCTGATTCCCATGCTGATCTGTACCGCCGGCACCACCATTTGCCGCCCCATCGCCAACTCCAGGGCGATGAGCCTCTACCCACAACACGCCGGTACCGCGACCTCGGCCGGCAGCTTGTTGATTTTCATGTGTGGCGGCCTGATCAGCGCCGTTATCAACCTGGCCAGCGCCTATCTGACCACGGCCCTGGCCGTGTGCTTTTTGATGTTGAGTGCGGTGGGTATCGGCTTGAACGTCGTGATCAATCGCCGATAACCCTGTCCACACGTCTTGTCAGCGCTATCTCCAAAGCGGCAGCCATTCCCTCCTGACGCCAGCCGTGTAGAATCGCGACATTCATCGCCAGTCATCCCCCGGCGGGTTTATGAGCTCAAGCTGAAGCGCGCGGCGATCCCGCAAAGTTATCGGCAACTTCCGGACACACGGCCATTTCTGAGTGTTCCAGACGTCAATAGAAGCTCACTTCCCTTTTGATACCTGATTAGCCGCCCGGAGTGCTTCATGCCTGATTACCGCTCGAAAACATCCACCCACGGCCGCAACATGGCCGGCGCCCGCGCACTGTGGCGTGCCACGGGGATGAAAGATGACGACTTCAAAAAGCCGATCATCGCCATTTCCAACTCCTTCACCCAGTTCGTACCGGGCCACGTCCACCTCAAGGACCTGGGCCAACTGGTCGCCCGCGAAATCGAACGCGCCGGCGGTGTAGCCAAAGAATTCAATACCATTGCCGTGGATGACGGCATCGCCATGGGTCACGACGGCATGCTGTATTCGCTGCCGAGCCGCGAGATCATCGCCGACTCCGTCGAGTACATGGTCAACGCCCACTGCGCCGACGCCATCGTCTGCATTTCTAACTGCGACAAGATCACCCCTGGCATGTTGATGGCGGCCCTGCGCCTGAACATCCCGGTGATCTTCGTCTCCGGCGGCCCGATGGAAGCCGGCAAGACCAAACTGGCCAGCCACGGTCTCGATCTCGTCGACGCCATGGTGATCGCCGCCGACTCCAGCGCTTCTGACGAGAAAGTCGCTGAGTACGAGCGCAGCGCCTGCCCGACGTGCGGTTCGTGCTCCGGCATGTTCACCGCCAACTCGATGAACTGCCTGGTCGAAGCCCTGGGCCTGGCATTGCCGGGCAACGGTTCGACCCTCGCGACCCACAGCGACCGCGAACAGCTGTTCCTGCAGGCCGGCCGCACCATCGTCGAGCTGTGCAAGCGTTACTACCACGACAACGATGAGTCGGTGTTGCCGCGCAACATCGCCAACTTCAAGGCGTTCGAAAACGCCATGACTTTGGACATCGCCATGGGCGGTTCCACCAACACCATCCTGCACTTGCTGGCTGCGGCCCAGGAAGCCGAGATCGATTTCGACCTGCGCGACATCGACCGCCTCTCCCGCCACGTACCGCAACTGTGCAAAGTCGCGCCGAACATCCAGAAGTACCACATGGAAGACGTGCACCGTGCCGGCGGGATCTTCAGCATCCTCGGTTCGCTGGCCCGTGGCGGCCTGCTGCACACCGACCTGCCGACCGTGCACAGCAAGACGTTGGCCGAAGGCATCGCCAAGTGGGACATCACCCAGACCGACGACGAAGCCGTGCACCACTTCTTCAAGGCCGGCCCGGCAGGCATTCCGACGCAAACCGCGTTCAGCCAGTCGACCCGTTGGGAAACCCTCGATGACGACCGTGAAAACGGCTGCATCCGCAGTGTCGAGCACGCTTACTCGAAAGAAGGCGGCCTGGCCGTTCTCTACGGCAACATCGCGCTGGATGGCTGCGTGGTGAAAACCGCAGGCGTCGACGAATCGATCCACGTCTTCGAAGGCAACGCGAAGATCTTCGAAAGCCAGGACAGCGCCGTACGCGGCATCCTCGCTGACGAAGTGAAGGCCGGCGACATCGTGATCATTCGTTACGAAGGCCCGAAAGGCGGCCCGGGCATGCAGGAAATGCTGTACCCGACGTCTTACCTGAAATCCAAAGGCCTGGGCAAAGCCTGCGCCCTGCTCACCGACGGTCGTTTCTCCGGCGGCACCTCGGGCCTGTCCATCGGCCACGCTTCGCCAGAAGCGGCAGCAGGTGGCGCGATTGGCCTGGTGCAGGACGGCGACAAGGTACTGATCGACATTCCGAACCGCTCGATCAACCTGTTGATCAGCGACGAAGAAATGGCCGGGCGTCGTGCCGAGCAGGATCAGAAAGGCTGGAAGCCTGTGGAAAAACGTCCACGCAAGGTGACCACCGCACTGAAAGCCTACGCCCTGCTGGCAACCAGCGCCGACAAGGGTGCCGTGCGTAACAAGGCGATGCTCGACGGGCTGTAAGCGTCAATCGCAGTAATAAAAATGCCCCGCCAAGTGCGGGGCATTTTTTTGTCTGACCAAAACCTCCCAAACACTGGAGATCTACTGTGGGAGCTGGCTTGCCTGCGATGCAGACGACTCGGTCCATCAGACTAACCGCGTCGATGCCATCGCTGGCAAGCCAGCTCCCACAGGGACCGTGCTCGTCGCAACGATCCATTTACCTTTACTGGATTTCTTCCGGCTTCACGATCACCCAGTTCTTGTCCGCCGTAACCTCCAGCCCTTCCTTGGCCTGGGCCGCAGCGTTTGCGGCCATCATGCCGTTAATCTGGGTCATGTATTTGTCTTTGCGGTTGACCCACAAGTGGATGCCGCCCTTCTTCACGTCGACGCTGTGGAACAGCATGTAGCCGTCGCTGCTCGGCGTGTCGCCACCGACCAGCACCGGTTTTTTCCACTGATCGATGTAGGTCAGGATCGCCGCCTGTTTACCCGCCATCCAGGTCGCAGGGGTCCACAGGTACGGGGTCAGTTCGAGGCCGAGGTTGGCCTTCTCGTCATACTTGCCCGCGGTGATCTGCTTACGCGCGGTGGTCAGCTCGCCGGACTTCGGGTCCTTGAGCAACAGGCTTACGCCGATGACGTTCTGCGGTTTGACGTTGTAGCCGTACTTCGGATCGGAAGCGACCATGCGCACCAGCTCTTCGGAGGCGGCGGTCATCACGTAGACCTCGATGCCGTTCTCCATCAGCTTGTTGTACAGCTCGGCCTGGCCGGTGAAGACTTTCGGCGGGTTGACGTCGAGCTTCTTGACCACGTCGCCTTCGTAATAGGTGGCCGGAACCGGTTTACCGGACGCCATCAACTCATCGACATAACCTTTGAGTTCTTTAAGCGTGAAGCCGGAGAACACTTGGGCGACCCATGGGTAACACACCATGTCGTCAATTTCGCAGAGGCGGTAGTAGTAGCTGAACAGGCTTTCCTTGTGGTCAGCGGTGTCCTTGAACGGAATCAGTTTCAGGGAAGGGTCGAGTTTGTCGCGGGTGATCAGGCCCTTGTTCTCCATGAATGGCAGCAACGACTCTTCGAGGTCGTAGCGGTAACTGGTGTTGTCCATGTCGAACACCGCGTAGTTACCTTTATTGGCGTTGGCGGCAATCATTGCATCAAGCGCCTTGGCCTGATCGGCTGGCCAGTGTTTCAAATCGGTGGCGAATGCCTGGCCGGCAAGGCCCAGGCAAATGGCTGCAGCCAGCATTTTCGGTATGAATTTCATCTACGACTCTCCCTGAATATGAAAGACATCGACGCTAACAAATAAGTGTGACACTCCTCGTCTGTCAGCGACCGCTACCGTACCCATCGCGCCAGCTGCATCCCTGACAGCGACACCGGCTTATTCCAAAAACGACAGTTCACCTCCGATTTTGGTATTAATTCATTAGATATCAAGCTGTTAGGCTTTCCGGTTCGCGGCTGCCCCGGAAGGCAGCTGGCACATGTCTGATCGGAGTTTTTATGAATCTGCCGCTGATCCTCAATCTGCTGGTGTTCCTTGCCCTGCTGTTCGGCCTGGCACAAACCCGTCACACCACCTGGAGCCTGGCGAAAAAAGTCCTGCTCGCCCTGGTGTTGGGCGTGGCGTTTGGTGTGGCGCTGCACACCGTTTACGGCGCCGGCAATCCGGTATTGAAAGCCTCGATCGGCTGGTTCGATCTGGTCGGTAACGGTTACGTGCAGCTGCTGCAAATGATCGTGATCCCGCTGGTGTTCGCCTCGATCCTCAGCGCCGTGGCCCGCCTGCACAACGCGTCGTCATTGGGCAAGATCAGCTTCCTGACCATTGGCACGCTGCTGTTCACCACTGCCATCGCGGCGTTGATCGGCATCGGCTTGACCAACCTGTTCGGCCTGACCGCCGAAGGCCTGGTGGCCGGCACCCAGGAAATGGCGCGCCTGCAAACCATTCAGACCGACTACGCCGGCAAAGTGGCGGACCTGAACGTGCCGCAGCTGTTGCTCTCGTTCATCCCGCAAAACCCGTTTGCCGATCTGGCGCGCGCCAAGCCGACCTCGATCATCAGCGTGGTGATCTTTGCGGCATTCCTCGGCGTCGCCGCCTTGCAATTGTTGAAGGATGACGTCGAGAAAGGTCAGAAAGTGATCAACGCCATCGACACCCTGCAAGCCTGGGTGATGCGTCTGGTGCGTCTGGTGATGAAGCTGACCCCGTACGGCGTGCTGGCGCTGATGACCAAAGTGGTCGCCGGTTCCAACCTGCAAGACATCATCAAGCTCGGCAGTTTTGTCGTGGTGTCCTACATCGGCCTCGGCCTGATGTTTGTGGTTCATGGCCTGCTGGTGTCGGCGGCCGGGATCAACCCGCTGCGGTTCTTCCGCAAGGTCTGGCCGGTGCTGACGTTTGCCTTCACTAGCCGCTCGAGCGCGGCGACGATTCCGTTGAGCATCGAAGCGCAGACCCGCCGTTTGGGCATTCCGCAATCCATCGCCAGCTTCGCCGCATCATTTGGCGCGACCATTGGCCAGAACGGCTGTGCCGGTCTGTACCCGGCGATGTTGGCGGTGATGGTTGCGCCGACCGTGGGCATCAATCCGCTGGACCCGCTATGGATCGCGACGTTGGTGGCGATTGTGACGCTGAGCTCGGCCGGTGTGGCGGGCGTCGGTGGTGGTGCGACGTTCGCCGCGTTGATCGTGCTGCCGGCAATGGGTTTGCCGGTGTCACTGGTGGCGTTGCTGATCTCGGTCGAGCCGCTGATTGATATGGGGCGCACGGCGCTGAACGTCAGCGGGTCGATGACTGCCGGGGCGATTACCAGCCAGATCATGCAGCAGACGGATAAAGAGTTGCTGGATGCGGATGAGCATCCGGAGTTGGCTCACGCCTGAGTCTTTCAGCGACTGGGCGGGCCTCTTCGCGAGCAAGCTCGGCTCCTACAGGGATCAGTGGTGTTCACACGGTGTGTGTCCCACCTCAAAACCCTGTAGGAGCCGAGCTTGCTCCGGGCGGCGTTCCGACGATGCTTTTAGGCTTTTTCCCAGACTTCGAAGTTGTACGCAGGCTTGTCGCCTTCCGCTGGATTCGGAGTGTTGGACACCAATTTCCACTGCCCCAAATCAAACTCCGGAAACCACGCATCCCCTTCCGGGCTCAGCGCCACGCGCGTCAGGTACAACCGATCGGCCTGCGCCATCCCCTGCGCATACAACTGCGCGCCGCCAATCAGCATCAGCTCATCAACGCCCTGCGCCTTCGCCCATTCTTCGGCACGAACCACCGCAGCTTCCAGCGACGGGTAAACCTCGGCGCCTTCCAGCACCAGATCCGCCTGACGGCTGACCACGATGTTCAACCGGCCCGGCAGCGGCCGACCGAGGGAATCCCAGGTCTTGCGACCCATGATGATCGGCTTGCCCAAGGTGGTGGCCTTGAAGTATTTGAAGTCCCCCGGCAAGTGCCAGGGCATGCTGTTGTCGACGCCGATCACGCGGTTTTCACCGAGGGCTGCGATCAGGCTGAGGGGGAGTGATTTAGTCATGCCGGCGAGGATACCAGAGCCATCCGTACCCCGATAAGCGCCACAGCGGTTATGCTCACAGCTCAATGGAGCGATGGGATCGCGCGTGACTGAACTGACTGGACTGCAAACTCTCTGGCTGACCGAAACCGTGCGCCTGCGTGAAGAACACGCCGGCCTGCTGGAAGACACGGAAGCCAACCGACTGGCACGCAGCGCTGGCGGTGACTTGCCGACACGGATTCAACGGCGGGCCGTGTGGCTGGCCGAACGCGATGGTTTGGCCAATGCCCTGCAACACTGGCTGCAAGGCGCGCGACTGGCGCTGATCGTGATGGCGGCGCTCGCCGTGATCAGCGGCGCCGGTCTGGCGTTTGCCGCGATGGGTGACGGGCAAACCCCGGTGAATGTGTTCTGGGCCTTGGGCAGTCTGCTCGGGCTGAACCTGATTCTGTTGCTCAGCTGGGCACTGGGCCTGGTCTTCGCCGGCGAACACGGCGCCACCCTCGGGCGCTTATGGTTGTGGCTCAGCGAAAAACTCGCGCGTGATGCCAAAGCCGCGCAACTGGCCCCGGCCCTGTTGCTGTTATTGCAACGACACAAACTCAATCGCTGGGCCATCGGCACGCTGGTCAACGGCCTGTGGCTGCTGGCGATGCTCAGCGCCCTGGTGATTCTGCTGACGTTGATGGCGACCCGGCGTTATGGTTTCGTTTGGGAAACCACCATTTTGAGCGCCGACACATTCGTCGCCATGACCCAGGCCCTTGGCGCATTGCCGGCCCTGCTCGGCTTCAGCGTGCCCACCGTGGAAATGATCCGCGCCAGTGGCGATGCCGCGCTGAACATCGAAAGCGCTCGGCAGGCCTGGGCCGCGTGGCTGGTGGGTGTACTGCTGGTCTACGGGGTGCTGCCGCGTTTGCTGCTGATGCTGTTTTGTCGGTGGCGCTGGAAAACCGGCCAGGCAAAGCTGCATCTGGACCTGAACCTGCCCGGCTACGCCCAATTGCGCGAACGCTTGATGCCCACCAGCGAACGCCTGGGCATCAGCGACGCCGCACCGGAGACACTTCATCGTGTCGAAAGCGGTGTTACCGACCAGCAAAGCGACGGTGCCCTGCTGGTCGCCATCGAACTCGATGACCAACGCCCGTGGCCACCGCAACTGCCGAAAACCGTGGGCAACGCCGGGATTCTCGACAGCCGTGAATCACGCCACCGACTCCTCGAACAGTTGAGTCGTTTCCCCCCAGCCCGCCTGGCCATCGCCTGCGACCCACGGCGCTCGCCGGACCGTGGCAGCCTGGCGCTGATCGCCGAGCTGGCGCGCAATGCCGCCGCCACTCGCGTCTGGCTGCTGCAAGCGCCGCCCGGCGAAGCGCTGGACGCCGAACGCCTGGGTGACTGGCACGTCGCATTGCAGCAGCTGGAATTGCCGTTCGCCGATTGCGCGCCGATGAACTGGCTGGAGACCGGTCATGAGTAACGCCTGGAAGGCCCCGTTGAAGCTCGCTGTGGTCGGCCATACCAACGTCGGCAAAACCTCATTGCTGCGCACCCTGACCCGCGATGTCGGCTTCGGCGAAGTGTCCCATCGTCCCAGCACCACGCGCCATGTTGAGGGCGCACGCTTGTCGGTGGACGGTGAGCCGCTGCTCGACCTCTACGACACGCCGGGCCTGGAAGACGCCATCGCCCTGCTCGACTACCTCGAACGCCTGGAACGTCCTGGCGAACGCCTCGACGGCCCGGCCCGTCTGACGCGATTCCTTGAGGGCAGCGAAGCTCGGCAGCGCTTTGAGCAGGAAGCCAAAGTGTTGCGGCAACTGCTCACCTGCGACGCCGGTCTCTATGTGATCGACGCCCGCGAGCCGGTGTTGGCCAAGTACCGCGACGAACTGGAAGTGCTGGCCAGTTGTGGCAAGCCGCTGCTGCCGGTGCTGAATTTTGTCAGCAGCGCCCAGCACCGCGAGCCGGATTGGCGTGAAGCGTTGGCGCGCCTGGGTTTGCATGCCTTGGTGCGTTTCGACAGCGTCGCACCGCCGGAGGATGGCGAGCGTCGCCTCTATGAAAGTCTCGCGCTCTTGCTGGAAAACTCCCGGGAACAACTGGAACGTTTGATCGCCGATCAACAGGCTCAACGTCTGGCCCGTCAACAAAGTGCAGTGCGGTTGATTGCCGAGTTGCTGATTGATTGCGCCGCCTGCCGGCGCAGCGTCGCCAGCGATGCGGAGCAGGAACGACAGGCCATCAACGAACTGCACAAAGCCGTGCGTCAGCGCGAACAACGTTGCGTTGAAGCGCTGCTCAAGCTTTACGCGTTTCGCCCACAGGATGCGGCGGCCAGTGACTTGCCGCTGCTCGATGGCCGGTGGGGTGATGACTTGTTTAACCCGGAAACCCTGAAGCAGCTCGGTGTCCGGGTCGGCAGCGGGATCGCGGCCGGCGCAGCAGCCGGGGCCGGGGTCGATTTGCTGGTGGGTGGCCTGACGCTTGGCGCAGCCGCACTGGCCGGTGCGATTGCCGGTGGCGCCCTGCAAACCGCACGCAGTTATGGCAGCCGGTTAATCGGCAAGATCAAAGGCAAACGGGAACTGACCATCGATGACAGCGTGCTGCGGTTGTTGGCGTTGCGTCAGCGCCAGTTGTTACAGGCGCTCAACGCACGCGGGCATGCGGCAATGGACAGCATTCAGGTCGCCACGCCCCAGGACAAGACCTGGCGCGAAGGCAAGTTGCCCGAGGCACTGAACAAGGCTCGGGCGCATCCGCAGTGGTCGTCGCTGAATCCGCAGGCGAAGTTGAATCAGGGGGAGCGGCAGGAGCAGATTGAGGTGTTGTCGCAGCAGCTTTAAAGGTCCGCAATTTGTGTTGTCGGTGATGGCCCCATCGCGAGCAAGCTCGCTCCCACATTGAATATGTGAACGACGCAAATCCCTGTGGGAGCGAGCTTGCTCGCGATGGGAGCGACGCGGTTTCATGCGTCGATCACCACCAGCCACTCTTCAAAAACTCGCGCACCAACGCACTGATCCGACTTCGATCCGTGCGATCCGCCCGGCCATCATTGTCGACGTCAGTAGATAAAACCACCTCGAATGCACCGTCGTTATCCAGGTCGTGAACGGCCGCCTTATAGGCAATCTGTGCCCCGTCATGAAAGTGCAGCCGAACCGTTTCCGGGGTGCCATCGGCGCTGGGGTTTTGCGCGAAAATTCGCAGGTGCCGCGCCTCATCGTCGCCGGCGTTGTACCAGGCACATTTCAAATAGGTGGAGCCCAAGCGCTTCAGCCTGTGCAGGTCCGCTTGCGTGGCTTCGCGCTGCAGCTGTTCATCTTCATAAAAGCAGAAGTGCAACGTATCGGGCTGGCCGTCAGCGTTTTGATCCTGTGCGATGACTTTTAGATAACGCATCCATGCGCTCCGGTCGAAAACATCAGCCTGGACCGACTCGGTCCGACGGTCCATGGGATCGCTCCCTATCGTACGTGGGACAAGTCAACTCACCGTGCGGGACAACAGACCGACAGCCTTGCCCTTCAAGATGTCGAGGTCGATCACCGGCACGCGCATCTCTTTGGCCAACTCATCCCACTGGCGCATGCGCAAACTGACCTCGCACAGAGGATCCTGCTCGAAGGCTTCAGCCTCGGCCGCTGTCATCACTCCACCCTGATATTCCAGGGTGCGACGGCTGGCTTCGCTCAAACGGTCGTAGTACCCAGGCTCTTTGAGCGTCAGATAACGCTTGGCCTGCACGTGGTATTCCACGAGGCGCGCCATGCGTTCGCTGAAACCGGCGCGGCGCAGGTAGTCGGCGCCCAGCCGTTCGTGGCTGACCACACCGAAGCCGCCCATGTTCTCGGCGCTTTCGACGCAGATGTGCCCGATGTCGTGAAAAAACGCCGCCAGCACCACTTCATCATCGAAGCCTTCGACCATCGCCAGTTGGGCGGCCTGAGACATGTGCTCGATCTGTGACACCGGTTCGCCGATGTAGTCGCTGTCGCCAAAGCGTTCGTACAGACCGAACACCTCGGCGATCACCTGTTCGTGGTTAGTCATCAACGCTCTCCCAACAAAGTCGCCACATTACGTTCAGCCATCGCCGGCCCGACGCTCATGCCGACACCGGTGTGCATCAGCGCCACGCTCAATCCCGGAGCCGGACGCAAGAACGAAAACGGCCCCGGCCCCCGTGAACCATAGACACCCTGCCAGCGTTCGACCACTTGCACTTTGCAGCCCAGCGTCTGCTCGGCCAGTTCGATCATCCAGTCGTCCACTTGCTCGGCGTTGAACGGCGACGGATCGCTGCCGTAATGGTGAGAGTCACCGATGATCAATTCGCCGTAAGGCGTCGGGCTGATCAGCAGGTGGATACCGTTGTCATGCAGGTGCGGCTCGTCGCGCAGAATCTGCGCCTGCACCGCCGCCGCTTCCGGCAAATCGGCGAAGGCGCCGTAGTGCACGCAACTCAAACCGGTGAGCAACGCGTGTTGCAGGTTGAGGTTGATCTGCGGGCGGGCGCGAAGCATTTGCAGGCGGCAGATTTGTGGGTTGAGCTCTGCAATCTGTTCGGCCAGCAACGTCTGATAATCGTGGCCTGAACAGACGATGATCTGCTCGGCGCTGAAGGTGCCGGCGGTGCTGTGCAAACGCCCCGGTTCGATGTCGCGGACCAGCGTCGAAAAGTGAAAGGTCACGCCGAGTTCGCGGCGCAGGTAGTCGATCAGCGCCGGGATGGCTTCGCGGGAATACAACTGCTGATCGTCCATCCCGTGCAACGCGGCGCGGTGATGGGTGAACTGACCGCGGTACAGATCACGCAGTGCGGCGCCGCGCAGCAGTTCGACGCGGTAACCGTGTTCCACGGCGCGACCGGCGCAGAATGCTTCCAGAAGGTGTTCTTCGGCTTCGGTGCGGGCGAACAGGTATGAGCCGTTGCGCCTGAGTTGCAGGCCGGCGAGTTGCGCCCATTGGCCCCAGATCTCGCGACTGGCCTTGGCCAGATCGAGCATCGGGCCCGGCGGCTGGCCGGTGACGAGGGCCTGGCCGAAGTTGCGCACCGAGGCGCCCAGAGGCGTTTCGCTGCGTTCGAAGACGGTGACTTTCAGACCGCGTCGGGCGGCGGCGTAGGCGTGGGACAGGCCGAGGATGCCGGCGCCGATGATCAGCAGGTCGTTGTGTTGTGTCATAGAGTTTTGTCCTGAACTCAGGACCGCTATCGCGAGCAAGCTCGCTCCCACATTGGATTTGTGATCGACGCACATCCCCTGTGGGAGCGAGCTTGCTCGCGATGAGGCCCTGTCAGCCTACGAGGATTTACTTGGCAACCACTTTCTCGGACTTGCCGTCATAGCGCTTGCGCCATTCGGTCAGGATCTCGTCGCGGTTCTTGGAAGCCCAGGCAAAGTCGTTCTTGATCAACCGCTGCTCATAATCCGCCGGCAATTCAGTTTGCGGCTTGGCGATACCCGGCTGAGCCAGTACCGCGAAGTTCTCTTTGTAGAGCTCCATTGCCGCCGGGCTTGCCGAGAAGTCAGCCAGTTTCTTCGCCGCCTCTTCATGCGGCGTGCCTTTGATTACGGCGGTCGCTTCGATCTCCCAGCCCAGGCCTTCTTTCGGCAGGATGATGTCCAGCGGTGCGCCCTGGCGCTTCAGCTGAACGGCCGGGTATTCAAAGGAAATACCAATCGGGAATTCGCCGGCAGCCGCCAGTTTGCAAGGCTTGGAGCCGGAATGAACGTACTGGCCGATGTTCTGGTGCAGGCCATCCATGTAGGCCCAGCCCTGTTTCTCGCCGAAGGTTTGCAGCCAGGCGCTGACGTCGAGGAAACCGGTGCCGGACGAGGCCGGGTTAGGCATGACGATCTTGCCTTTGTACTCAGGCTTGGTCAGGTCTTGCCAGCTCACCGGCTTGGTCAGGCCCTGTTTCTCGGCTTCGACGGTGTTGAAGCAAATGGTCGCGGCCCAGACATCCATCCCGACCCAGGCTGGCGGGTTGGCGGCGTCGCGGTAGTTGCCGCCGATCTTGCCCAGGTCCTTCGGCGCATAGCTTTGCAGCATGCCTTGCTGGTCGAGGATCGCCAGGCTCGAAGCGGCCAGGCCCCAGACGGCGTCTGCCTGTGGGCGAGCCTTTTCGGCCAGCAACTTGGCGGTGATGATGCCGGTGGAGTCGCGTACCCACTTGATCTCGACGTCCGGGTTGGCTTTTTCGAAGGCTTCTTTATAGGTCTTCAGTTGTTCCGCTTCGAGGGCGGTGTACACCGTCAACTCGGTTGGCGCCGCGAAGGCGTTCAGGCTGAAAGCGGTGAGGACAGCAGCGGCCAGGGCCAGGGGCTTGAACATGATCTTTTCCTGTTTTGAGTTGAGGTTGCGGGATTGGAATTCAGTGGCCAGGCGCGGTCTGCCGCCAGGCTTGGGAGCGGCGCAGCAATCCGCGCGAGGCCCAGGCCAGCAGCAGGGACACGCCCGCCGAGGTGAACAGAATCAAAGTCGACATCGCCGCCGCGCCGCCAACGTTGCCGGCGTCGTCCATGTTCAGCACCGCCACCGCCGCGAGGATGGTGTCGGGGCTGTAAAGGAAGATCGCCGCCGAGACGGTGGTCATGGCCGAGACGAACAGGTAGCGCACGATGTCCAGCAGCGCCGGCAGGCAGATCGGCACGGTGACGCGCAGGTAATGCCGATACAGCGGCGCCTTGAGCGACAGCGCGGCGGCTTCGAACTCGGCGTCGAGCTGACGCAGCGCGGTGGTTGCGGTCATTTGCGCGGTGGTCAAATAGTGCGCAATGGTGCAGACCACCAGCAGGGTCATGGTCCCGTAGAGCACATGCAGCGGGTTGCCGGTGAGGTTGAAGAAGAAGACATAACCCAGGCCCAGCACCAGTCCCGGTACCGCCATCGGTACGAAACTGAGCATGCGCAAGGTCAGGTTCAGTCCGCGCTGGCCCTTGGTTTTTTCCATCAGGTAAGCGCCGGTGAAAATCAGCACGCTGCCGATCAACGCCGTGCACAACGCCATCTTCACGCTGTTGCCATACGCCAGCCAGCCGCCGCCCGCTGTGTCGTTGAACTGGTAGTGGCTGAGCGAGAGCGACAGGTTGTACGGCCAGAATTTGACCAGCGAAGAGAAGATCGCCATGCCGAACACCAGCAGCAACGCCGCGCTGATCAGCAACACGATGCCCAAGTAGCAGCCGTCGCGCAGTTTCGAGGGCGCAGGCTTGAACACTTGCGCACGTCCGCTCATGGAATCGCCGTGACGTCGACGAAGCCAGGCATCGACGCCGAAGCTGAACAGCGCCGGCAGCAACAGCACCATGCCGATCAACGCGCCGCGACCGAATTGTTGCTGGCCGACCACCGCTTTGTAGGCTTCCAGCGCCAGCACCTGATAATCGCCACCGACTACCACGGGCACGCCGAAGTCGGTGATGGTCAGGGTAAACACCAGACAGAACGCGGCGAATACCGCCTGACGCGTCGCCGGCCAGGTAATGCTGCGGAAGGCTTTTGCTGGACTTGCGCCCATGCTGGAGGCGGCATCGAACAGTCGCGCATCCGCCAGGGACAGCGCCGACAGCAGAATCATCAAGGCGTGTGGAAAGGTGTAGATCACCTCGCCGAGCACAATGCCCCAGAAGCCGTAGATGTTGTCCGAGAGCAGACCGCGCAATAGGCCCTGGTTGCCGAACAGATACACCAGTGCAATCCCGGGCAGCATCGACGGCGCCATCAATGGCAGCAGCGAAATACCGCGCCAGATGCCTTTGCCGGGAATCAATGTGCGTTGCAGGGCGTAGGCAAACAGATAGGCCAGCGGTACGACAATCGCCGCGACGCTGAGGGAAACGTTGAGGCTGTTGCCCAATAGCCAGTGGAAATTCTCGCTGGTCACCAACTCCCGCGCGGCCACCAGACCACCGCCCTGCCCGGCTTCGGCGCTGAAGCCGCGCCAGAAGATCGCCAGCAACGGCATCAACACAGCGACGCCGAGCAACACCAGCAACAGGACTTTGCCGCCGACCACGAACACCCGATCGCCGATTTCGGCACGGGAGGTCTGCCGAACCTGCTTGTGCGGTATCGGCAGCGCGATGTTCGCGCTCATCAGGCAAACACCTGCAGGCTGCGCGGCGGCAAAGCGACCATGATCTGCTGGGCGCCGAGGCGCGGCATGGCTTCCGGCGCCAGTTCGGCCAGCAAGGGGTGACCCGGCAATTGATCGAGTTCGAAGCTCATGCGGCAGCGGTTGCCGAGGAAAGTAATCTCGCGAACCTTGGCCGGGAACAGGTTTTCTTCATGCACCAGCGGATTGACGTTGATCGCTTCCGGGCGGCAGAACAAACGGCCCGACGCGGTTTTCGCACTGCCATCAGCCAAGCGCATGTTCAGCCCGCCGACCTGGGCGTGGCTGTCACTGCTGCGGCGGAACGGCAACCAGTTGCCCTGGCCGACGAACTCCGCCACAAACGGCGTGGCCGGGCGGTCGTAGATTTCTTGCGGTGTGGCGTACTGCTCGACCTTGCCGTTGTTCATCACGGCGATGCGGTCGGCCATCAGCATGGCCTCGTCCTGATTGTGCGTGACCATCAGGGTGGTGATGCCGAGGCTGCGCTGCAGTTGACGCAACTCGGTGCACAGGTGCTCGCGAACCCGGGCGTCGAGTGCCGACATCGGTTCGTCCAGCAACAGTAATGAAGGCGCCGGCGCCAAGGCCCGAGCCAGGGCGACGCGTTGCTGTTGGCCGCCGGACAATTGGCCGGGGTACTTTTTCTCACTGCCGACCAGGCCGACCAGTTCCAGCATCTGACCGACACGCTTGCGCACTTCGTCACGACCACTGCCGGCGAGGCCGTAGGCAATGTTCGCTTCGACGGTGAGATTGGGGAACAGCGCGTAGGACTGGAAGAGAATGCCGTAGTCCCGTGCCTGGGGTGCGAGGAGGGAAACGTCGCGATCACCGAGGTACAACTCGCCGCTGTCCTGTTTTTCCAGACCGGCGATGCAGCGCAGCAAGGTGGTTTTGCCACACCCCGACGGGCCCAGCAGACACACCAGTTCACCGGCCGCCACGTCGAGGGAAACGTTATCCAGCGCGGTGAAGGCGCCAAAGCGTTTCTGCACGCCGCGCACCTTCATCGGGGCGCCGGGGTTGGTCAGGGCAGTTGCGATCGAGTGGTTCATGGACAGGCCTCATCAAGCAGATGAAGGCCATCCTAGGGATGTAATGCGTCCGTCATGTGGCAGTGAGGCAAAAATGGCTGATAGTGGTATTCAGGGATTTTGGTTGGGAAATCCCACAGTCTCATGCCGGATGAAATTGTGGCGAGGGGGCTTGCCCCCGTTGGGTCGCGAAGCGGCCCCAAAACCTGTGATCCTGTTTCGTCAGACCGATCGCATTCAATGGTTTTACGACTGCTGCGCAGCCGAACGGGGCGATGCGGCGTTCCGACAAGCCCCCTCGCCACAGGGATCTACGCCGGGGCCATTTCCTGCGCCAACCCGAGAAACGCCGCCGGCAGCCGTGCGCCTTTGCGTTCCTTGAGGCAGTACAAATACTCGGGAATCTGCGGCGCATTTTCGATGGTCAGCACCCGCAGTTGCGGATCATGCGGTACTTCCTGCCGGGCAATGATGCTGATGCCGATGTTGCGCAGCACCGCTTCCCGGATCGATTCACGGCTGCCAATCTCCAGCAGCGGCCCGAAACTCACCCCGGCGCCAGCCAGCAACTCTTCAGTCAAGCGCCGGGTAGTCGAGCCCGATTCGCGCATCAACAATGTATGCCCGGCCAATGCGCTCAGCGGTACATGATCATGAACCGCCAGCGGATGATTGCGATGCACCGCCAACACCAGCGGATCGCTGCCAAGCACGCGGCGAATCAGCCGCGCATCGTCAAGTAATTGCGATGACGCCGCGACATCCACCCGGTAATCCTCCAGCGCTTCGAGCACTTGCTGGGAGTTGCCGATTTCCACCGACACCTCCACCTGCGGCAAGCGCTCGCGAAAGGTCTTCACCAGATCAAGGATGTAATACGGCGCCGTGGCCGCGATGCGCAACGTGCCCTGGACCTGGCCGCTGTTACGCAGGAAAAACTCGATGTCGGCTTCCTGCTGCAGCAATGCCTTGACCATCGGCAGCAGCCGCGCGCCTTCATCACTGACGCTGAGGCGGCGGCCGCCACGGTAGAACAGTTCAACCGAATACTGGCTTTCCAGGTTGCGGATTTGCGTCGTCACCGTGGGCTGGCTCAGGCCAAGCTTCTTCGCCGCCAGGGTAATGCTGCCCAGGCGGGCCACCATGTAAAACGCCTTCAGCTCGGCACTCAGCACACCCGCTCCTCATCACTTATTTGCGCAACAGGCGCAAACCATTGAACACCACCAACAGACTCACGCCCATGTCGGCGAACACCGCCATCCACATGGTGGCGATCCCGGCGAAGGTTACCCCAAGAAAGATCGCCTTGATCACCAAAGCGAGGGCGATGTTCTGTTTGAGGATGCTGGAGGTCTGGCGCGACAAGCGGATGAACGCCGGAATCTTGCGCAAATCGTCGTCCATCAAAGCGACATCGGCGGTTTCGATAGCGGTATCGGTGCCGGCCGCCGCCATGGCAAACCCGATCTCGGCCCGGGCCAGTGCCGGTGCGTCGTTGATGCCGTCGCCGACCATGCCGACGTTATGGCCCTGTGCATAAAGGGCTTCGATGGCTTGCAGCTTGTCGGTCGGCAACAGGTCGCCCTTGGCCTCGTCGATGCCGACTTGCGCGGCAATCGCCTGAGCGGTGTGGACGTTGTCGCCGGTGAGCATCAGGGTCTTGATGCCCAGGTCGTGCAGTTGCTGGATCGCTTCGCGGCTGGACTCCTTCACCGTGTCCGCCACGGCGAACAGCGCCAGCGGGCCTGATTTGTCGAGCAGCAGCACGACGGACTTGCCCTGTTTTTCCAGGGCGAACAGCTTCTCTTCCAGCGCTGGCGAGCAGAGGTTCAGCTCTTCCACCAGACGATGGTTGCCCAAGTGGTAGGTCTGACCGTTGATATCGCCGCGTACTCCGCGACCGGCCAGCGCTTCGAAGTTATCCACAATCAGCGGTGCGAACTGTTTATCCACAGCCGCGTTGGCGATGGCCAGCGACACCGGGTGATCCGAGCGACCGGCCAGCGCTGCGGCAATCGCCGGGGCGGATTCGTCAGCCATCGGGTCAAGCGACAGGTAATCGGTCTGCACCGGTTTGCCGTGAGTAATCGTGCCGGTCTTGTCCAGCGCCAGGTAATCGAGCTTGTAACCGCCCTCCAGATAGACGCCGCCCTTGACCAGAATCCCTTTGCGCGCCGCTGCCGCGAGGCCGCTGACGATGGTCACCGGGGTAGAAATCACCAGTGCACACGGGCACGCGACCACCAGCAACACCAGCGCCCGGTAGATCCAGTCAAACCAGACTGCGCCCATGAACAGCGGCGGAATCACGGCCACCGCGAGGGCCAGGATAAACACCGCCGGCGTATAGATTTTCGAAAACTGGTCAACGAAACGCTGGGTCGGTGCCCGCGCACCCTGAGCCTGTTCGACGGCGTGGATGATGCGCGCCAACGTAGAATTGTTGGCCGCTGCGGTCACGGCATATTCCAGAGACCCTGCCTGATTGATGGTGCCGGCGAAGACCTTGTCGCCGACGGTCTTCTCCACCGGCAGGCTTTCGCCCGTGATCGGCGCCTGATCGATGGTCGAACTGCCCGAAACCACTTCACCGTCCAGACCAATCCGCTCACCGGGACGTACCCGCACCCGCGCGCCCAGCTCGATGGTTTTGACGTCCTGTTCAGCCCAACTGCCGTCGGCCAACTGCACCGTGGCCTGTTCCGGGGTCATTTGCATCAAGCCGCTGATGGCGTTGCGCGCACGGTCCAGGGATTTGGCTTCGATCAACTCGGCCACGGTGAACAGGAACATCACCATCGCCGCTTCCGGCCACTGCCCGATCAGGATCGCGCCGGTCACGGCGATGCTCATCAGCGCGTTGATGTTCAGGTTGAGGTTCTTCAGGGCGATCCAGCCCTTTTTGTACGTGGTCAGCCCACCGCTGAGGATCGAAACCAGCGCGATGATCGCCACCACCCAGTTGGGCGCGAAGTGGGTGAAGTGGATCACTTCGGCGGCGAGCGCACCGACACCGGACAGCGCCAAGGGCCACCACGGTTTTTTCTCCGCAGCCGGCGCGGGCGCTTCGACGCCCTGCTCCAGCGGCTCGGCAACCATGCCCAGCGACTTGATCGCTTCGATAATCGGCGCGGTACTTGGCAGGTCATGGGTTACGCCCAACACCCGGTTGATCAGGTTGAATTCGAGCTGTTGCACACCCGCGAGCTTGCCGAGTTTGTTCTGGATCAGCGTCTGCTCGGTCGGACAGTCCATCGCGTCGATGCGGAAACTGCTCAGCCGTGCGCCGGCGGTTGGGGTTCCGCTCAACTTGATCAGTGAGGGTGCCGCTGCTTTGGAAGAACAGCAGGAATCGCCGTGCCCGCCATGCTCATGTTTCTGCACAGGCTGCAGCTTTTGGCTGTGATCGTGCCCAGCCTCGTGTGTGTGGGTGTGTCGGGAATCGCTCATCGGGTCGCGTCCAAGAAGGTGCCTGTTGCCAAGTAAAGACCCTGTAGCCACTATAGGGTCAAGCACCCATTTGGAGATTGCCGTCATGAAGATCGGAGAACTGGCCAAACTGACCGATTGCGCCGTGGAAACCATCCGCTATTACGAGCGCGAAAACCTGCTGCCGGAACCGGCCCGCAGCGACGGCAACTACCGCGTCTACACCCAGGCCCACGCCGAACGCCTGACCTTCATCCGCAACTGTCGCACCCTCGATATGACGCTCGAAGAGATCCGCAGCCTGCTGGCCTTGCGCGACAGTCCGCAGGATCAGTGTGAAAGCGTAAATGCGCTGATCGATGAACACATCCACCACGTCAAGGCGCGGATTGATGGGTTATTGGCGTTGCAGACACAACTGCTCGACCTGCGCCAACGCTGTGGCGAAGGGCCGGAGATTGATCAGTGCGGTATTTTGCAAAGACTGGAAGTGAGTGGCGGGGTTGTGGCGACGGAGGTTGAGCATTCCCATGTTGGCCGCAGCCACGGCCACTAAAACCACCACATAACCCTGTAGGAGCCGAGCTTGCTCGCGATGGCGGCCTTACAGTCAACATAGATGTTGAATGTGATGGCCTCATCGCGAGCAAGCTCGGCTCCTACAGAGTTAGCGGTGGTGCTTTAGACCGCCATTGGCGCGGTCATTGGCGCGTGGTGCTGATAGCCTTCCAGCGAGAAATCGCTCGGCTCGATCAGCTCCAGCCACTCCGGCTGATACTCACCCGTCTTGGCAAACTCTGGCACACGATCACTGATCACCAGTTTCGGCATCGGGAACGGCTCACGCTTGAGCTGTTCATTCAGCATGTCCAGATGGTTTTCGTAGACGTGCGCATCACCGATGAAATAGGTGAACCAGCGCGGCGTATACCCGGTCAAGCGACCAATCAGGCTCAACAGCGCGGCGCCCTCGGTAAGGTTGAACGGCGTCCCCAGGCCCAGGTCGTTGGAACGGATGTAGAGGGTCAGGGAGATTTCCCTGGTCTCGACATTCGGGTGGAACTGGTACAGCAAGTGGCACGGCGGCAGGGCCATTTCATCGAGCTGGGCAACGTTCCAGCCGTGGAACAGAATGCGGCGGCTGCCCGGGTCCTTGATGATGGTATCGACGCACTGGCGGATCTGATCGATCGCCTTATACAGCACCACGTAGGCCTGACCGTCTTCTTCACCTTCGGCAATCTGGCGGTAGCCTTGCTTCAAGGTCTGCTCGATGGCGGCTTGGTTGCTGACCGGGATCTGCTTGTACGCCGGCCATTTGCGCCATTGCACGCCGTAGATCTCACCGAGGTCGTCTTCGCCCTGACGGAACGGGTTGGCCAGCCACTGAGCGTTTTCGTTGGCGTTCTGGTCCCAGACCTTGCAGCCCAGTGCACGGAATTCGGCGGCGTTGTTTACCCCACGCAGGAAACCGCACATCTCGCCGATGGCGGATTTGAAGGCCATCTTGCGCGTGGTGATCGCCGGGAACCCTTCTTTCAGGTCATACCGCAGCATCGCGCCCGGAAAACTGATGGTGTTCACGCCCGTGCGGTTGGCTTGCTTGGTGCCGTTCTTGATGACGTGGGCGACCAGTTCGAGATATTGCTTCATGAATTACCTGTGTCCTTGAACCCGGAGGCCGTCGCCCCCGGGATTCGAATTTATACGGCTGCCGCTGGGGTCGCCGGGGCGCGGTGATACGCCAGCCATATCAGGAACAGACCGCCGACGATCATCGGCACGCAGAGCACTTGCCCCATGGTCAGCCAGTTCCAGGCCAGATAGCCCAGTTGCGCGTCCGGTACGCGGACGAATTCGACGATGAAACGGAAGATGCCGTAGAACAGCGCGAACATCCCCGATACCGCCATGGTCGGCCGCGGCTTGCGCGAGAACAGCCACAGGATCAGGAACAGCGCGACGCCTTCCAGTGCGAACTGATACAGCTGCGACGGGTGACGCGGCAACTGCGACGGATCGCTGAACGGCGGGAAGATCATCGCCCATGGCACGTCGGTCGGCTTGCCCCACAACTCGGCGTTGATGAAGTTGCCGATACGCCCGGCGCCCAGGCCAATCGGCACCATCGGCGCGACGAAGTCCATCAGCTGGAAGAACGACTTGTTGTTCTTTTTCCCGAACCACAGCGCCGCGAGCATCACGCCGATGAAACCGCCGTGGAACGACATGCCGCCCTTCCACACTTCGAAAATCAGCGTCGGGTTGGCCAGGTAGGCGTGCAGATCGTAAAACAGCACATAACCCAAACGGCCGCCGACAATGACGCCCATCGACATCCAGAAGACCATGTCGGAGAGTTTCTCCTTGGTCCAGGTCGGGTCGAACCGGTTCAACCGGCGAGAGGCCAGCAGCCAGGCGCCGCCAATGCCGATCAGGTACATCAAGCCGTACCAGTGGATTTTCAGCGGACCGATGGCCAGGGCCACCGGGTCTATCTGCGGGTAAGGCAGCATTGCGACTCCTCGTTAGAGTTGAAACCAAAATTCCCGGGCGACGCTGCCACCTCAGGATTAAGCCAGGATTGCGACGCGTGTCAGAGCAGAAAGCTCAGGCCAACGCAGAACAGCAAAGCGGCAAACAGTCTTTTCAGCAACTTCGGCGACAGCCTGTGGGCCAATCGCGCGCCGAAGCGGGCAAACACCATGCTGGTCAGGGCGATCCCCAGCAGCGCCGGCAAATAGATAAAACCGAGACTATGGGCCGGCAGCAACGGATCGTGCCAGCCCAGAATCATGAAACTTAATGCGCTGGCCAATGCGATTGGCAGACCGCAGGCCGATGATGTGGCCACCGCTTGTTGCATCGGCACACTGCGCCAGGTCAGGAACGGCACGGTCAATGAGCCACCGCCAATCCCGAAAATCGCCGAGGCCCAGCCAATCACGCTGCCGGCCAGGGTCAGACCGAGTTTGCCCGGCACCGTTCGGCTGGCCTTGGGTTTGACGTCCAGCGCCAGTTGCGCGGCGATGACCAGGGCGAACACGCCGATGATCTTCTGCAAATTCGGGCCGGAGATCGCTTCGGCAGTCAGTGCGCCGAAACCGGCGCCCATCAGAATGCCGACGGTCATCCACACGAAAATCGGCCAACGCACCGCGCCACGGCGATGGTGTTCGCGTACGGCGTTGACCGAGGTAAAGATAATCGTCGCAAGGGACGTACCGACTGCCAGGTGGGTCAGGATCGATGCGTCAAAGCCCTGCAAGGTGAAACTGAAGACCAGCACGGGGACGATGATGATCCCGCCGCCGACCCCGAACAGCCCGGCCAGCACGCCTGCGCAGGCGCCGAGCGCCAGGTAAAGCAGAAATTCCATGGATGCATCCCCGAAGAAGTGGGGCATGGTAACGGATGGAGGGGTCAACGCTCCACTGCGCGAGGCGATGGAACGACGGGCGAGGACTGCGTAGAGTGAGCAAAAAACACACAAGGACCACCTTATGTGCCTGATTGTCTTCGCCTGGCGGCCCGGCCACGCCCAGCCGCTGATCGTGGCGGCCAACCGCGACGAATTCTATGCCCGCCCGAGCCTGCCCCTGGCGCAATGGCCCGAAGCGCCTAACGTTTATGCCGGCCGAGACCTGGAAGCCGGCGGCACCTGGCTGGGTATTGGCGCCAATGGGCGCTTTGCGGCACTGACCAATATTCGTGATCCGCATCAGCCGCCATCGCGTAAATCCCGCGGTGAACTGGTGGCGGGGTTTCTGTTGGGTGACCGCTCGATTGATGACTATTTGAGTGATGTTGTCCGACGTTCCATCGAATATGCCGGGTTTAATCTGCTGATCGGCAATGCCAACGAGCTGTGGCACTTCAATGCAAGGGATTCTGAGGCGGTGATGCTGCCCCCGGGTGTTTACGGATTGTCGAACGCCGGGCTCGATACGCCATGGCCGAAACTGCTCAAGGCCCGGGCGGCGCTGGAAGAAGTGTTGGCAGATCCGCAACCGCAGGCGTTGCTGGCGTTATTGGGGGATGCGCAGACGGCGCCGTTTACCGAACTGCCGGATACCGGGGTCGGGTTGGCGACCGAGACGTTGCTGTCGAGCGTGTTTATTGCCAGCCAGAGTTACGGGACGCGGGCGAGTACGGCGTTGATTGTTCAGGCGGATGGGACGCGGCATATGGTCGAAAGGAGTTTCGGGCCGTATGGCGGACATCTGGGGGAAGTGGAGATAAGGCTTTAGTTTTTTGGCATTTTTTAAGATGCCATCGCGGGCAAGCCTTGCTCCTACAAGGACCGTGTCGTACGCCATCTGCGCGAACAACACACAACTGTAGGAGCAAGGCTTGCCCGCGATGGGTCCGCCAATGTCTTAGAGGGTCTTGACCGAAGCCGGATTGATCATCTTCGCCAACCCAAGGTTCTTCAGCGCCAGTTGCAGCGAGCTGTGGATAACTTGCGGGTTGTCGATGGTCATCAGTTCCGCGAGCAATTCCTTCGCTTTGCTCAGGTTGATCTGACGCAGCATCCATTTCACTTTCGGCAAGTTCGTGGCATTCATCGACAGGCTGTCGAAGCCCATCGCCATCAACAGCACCGCTGCTGCCGGGTCACCGGCCATCTCACCGCAGATGCTTACCGGTTTGCCTTCGGCATGGGCGTCACGCACCACGTTCTGCAACGCCTGAAGCACCGCCGGGTGCAGGTAGTCATAAAGGTCGGCCACCCGCGGGTTGTTGCGGTCCACGGCCAGCAGGTACTGAGTCAGGTCGTTGGAGCCGACCGACAGGAAGTCCACTTGCCGCGCCAGTTCCTTGGTCTGATACACCGCCGCCGGAATCTCGATCATCACGCCAATCGGCGGCATCGGCACGTCGGTGCCTTCGTCGCGGACTTCGCCCCAGGCCCGGTGAATCAGGTGCAGGGCTTCTTCGAGTTCGTGGGTGCCGGAGATCATCGGCAGCAAAATCCGCAGGTTGTTCAAGCCTTCGCTGGCCTTGAGCATGGCGCGGGTCTGCACCAGGAAGATTTCCGGATGATCAAGCGTGACGCGAATCCCGCGCCAGCCGAGGAACGGGTTGTCTTCCTTGATCGGGAAGTACGACAACGCCTTGTCGCCGCCGATGTCCAGGCTGCGCATGGTGACCGGTTGCGGATGGAACGCGGCGAGCTGCTCGCGGTAGATCGCCAGCTGCTCCTTTTCGCTCGGAAACCGCTGGTTGATCATGAACGGCACTTCGGTGCGGTACAGACCTACGCCTTCGGCGCCACGCTTCTGCGCCCGCGCCACGTCCGCCAACAGGCCGGTATTGACCCACAGCGGCATGCGGTGACCATCGAGGGTCACGCACGGCAAGTCGCGCAGGGTGTCGAGACCGAGCGCCAGTTGTTTCTCTTCTTCCACCACCTCGGCGAATTGCTTGCGCAACACTTCGCTTGGGTTGGTATAGACCTCGCCGCGGGTGCCATCGACGATCAATTCAATGCCGTCGACCTTGGCGTACGGCAGGTCGACCAGCCCCATCACCGTCGGGATGCCCATCGCCCGGGCGAGGATCGCGACGTGGGAGTTACCCGAGCCAAGAACCGAGACCAGGCCGACCAGCGTGCCTTCCGGCACCTCGCCGAGCATCGCCGGCGTCAGCTCTTCGCTGACCAGAATGGTTTTTTCCGGGTAAACCAGGTTCTGCTGACGCTCTTCCTGCAGATACGCCAGCAAGCGCCGGCCAAGGTCCTTGACGTCCGAGGCGCGCTCACGCAGGTAGGCGTCGTCCATCAATTCGAAACGGTTGACGTGCTCAGTGACCACTTGGCGCAACGCACCCTGAGCCCACTGGCCGGTCTTGATCACGGTGGTGACTTCGTTGCCCAGCGCGGCATCGTCGAGCATCATCAAATAGACGTCGAACAAGGCCCGCTCTTCGGGACGCAGCTGCGAGGCCAATTTGGCCGACAACGCCCGCATGTCGGCGCGCACGCCTTCGATGGCGGTCTTGAACAACGCCAGTTCGGCGTCGATGTCGATGATGGTCTTGTCCGGCACCACGTCCAGATCAGCCGGTGGCAGCATGACCACCGCCGTACCGACCGCCGCACCCGGCGAACCCGGCACGCCGACAAACTTGGCTTCCTGGATGCCTTTGCCCTGACGGCCCAGGCCGCGGATCGAACCGGTGGCCTCGGCGTGGGCGATTACGCCGGCAAGCTGCGCGCTCATGGTCACGAGGAAGGCTTCTTCACCTTCATCGAACTGGCGGCGTTCTTTTTGCTGGATGACCAACACGCCGACGACGCGGCGGTGGTGAATGATCGGCGCCCCGAGGAAAGAGGCGTAGCGCTCTTCACCCGTCTCGGCGAAGTAGCGGTAGCGCGGGTGATCCGCGGCGTTTTCGAGGTTCAGCGGTTCTTCACGCGTGCCGACCAGGCCGACCAGACCTTCGTTGGGCGCCATGCTGACTTTGCCGATCGAGCGCTTGTTCAAGCCCTCG
>Ga0302169_10000041_pt1 | contig 40330 bp, 36 predicted proteins | sample I_Fen_N1_3_FD_193493 | JGI IMG/M metagenome (GOLD analysis project Ga0302169, IMG submission 193493) | Peat permafrost microbial communities from Stordalen Mire near Abisko, Sweden - I_Fen_N1_3 | ecosystem: Environmental > Terrestrial > Soil > Wetlands > Permafrost | place: Sweden: Abisko...
ATCTGCGTGAGTCGTACGGGGTCGCCTTCCACTGTAAGCGCGAACTCGGGCAGTTCGGCGGTGAAGTGCACATGGTGGGAAGTCATCAACGGGCTACACACGTCGATGGCCTGATGGATGATCTGCACCATGTCGACGAGGTGACAATCCAGTCGCAGCTTGCCGGTGCTGGCACGGGAGACGTCGAGCAAATCGTCCACCAACCGAGACATGTGTTGCACCTGACCTTCAATCAGTGCCTGCATCCTCGGCAGTTCTTCACTGGGCACCCGCACCAGCCGGCCGGCAATCATGCTAATGGGCGTCAGCGGGTTGCGCAGTTCATGGGCGACCATCGTCAGGATGTTGCGTTGTTGTTCCAGGCTTTGCTCGGCCGAGGCTTGCAAGTGCTGTGCACTGAGGGCAGCCAGGATCAATTGTTCGTTGGCTTCGCGCATCTCCAGGTAGCGCTGCTGCTCCTGCGCGGAAGGCTGGGGTTTTTCCGCATCCGACTGCGCCAACAAAATCGCCAGGACCAATTGCTGATTGGCCTCGATCAGTTGCTCGAGTTGCTGGTTCTGCGCGCGCTGAGTGCTGGCTTCGTTCAGTTCCTGATTCAGCGCCGCCAGCACTGCGCGCGCCTCGACAGTTTTCTGCCCCAGCAGGAACAGCTCGCGAGCGGCCGAAGCCATCGCCAGTTCGTTCTTGCCTTCAGCCTCATTCATGATGGTTGCTCATCCATTGTCACAGCCCAAGCGGTGCCGGGTAGGACGGCCCCCGAGCAAACCTTCCTGGTCCGGCAACATGTCGCCGATCTGCAAACCGTTATCGTCGATGCGGTACAGGCGCAACTCATCGGAGTGAGCGCTCGCCCGGACTTTGACCACGGCCATGATGCGCAACAGGCGGCTCTGCACTTCTATATAGCGCTGGACGATGATCGCGTCGGTGAGAAATGCCGTGCCGTAAGGACTAAAGCGCAGGTCGGTGTAGCGGTCTTCCAGCTCCGAGGTCAGCAACACACTGACGCCGACGCTAGTGAGGGCGGTGACCATACGCGACAGCGATTCGCGAAAGTCTTCGCGGAAGGTCGGCGCCAGCGCCAGTTCGAACCCTGACAAAGAGTCGATCACCACGCGGGTGGCCTTCAGCCGTGTGATCTCACTCAACAGCAACTGCACGATCTCGTCAATGGACAGGTCCGGTGCGCGGCTATCCACCAGGCCCACCTGACCGCTCTGTATCAGGCCCGCGAGGGTGGCGTTCTGGGAATGATTAGGCCGTTGTTCGAACACAGCGATCACACCGGTTTCGCCATTGCGCGCACCTTCTGCGAGGAAGGTCGCCGCCAGAATGCTTTTACCCGAGCCCGACGGCCCGGCCACCAGCAACGAGTAACCACGGGGCAGGCCTCCGCCGAGCATTGCATCGAGCTGTGGCACGCCCATTTTGAGGCGCTTGATCGGGAACTCCAACGGCGCTTCAACCGGGTTGAGTGCTGCTGGCGCAAATACCTTGATTCCCGAGGTGGCAATACGAAAGGTGTGCAGCCCGGGCAGCGTCGGCTGGCCGCGCATCTTCATGATCTCCATCTTGCGCACCATTGAGTTGCGCTGAACGCTCTGGCGCAGCCAGATAAGGCCATCGGCCACGGTGAAAATCGGGTTGGTGTCGGTTTCAGTGAAATACTCACCAATCAGGAAGGTCGTCGCCTGCCAGGTGGTCATCAACATGCCCAATTGTTGAACGAACTGCGGCAGGTTGTTGTTCGGGTTGTCCTGGGTCTGGCTGGCCAGCACCACCGAACGGAACGAGTCGACGAACACCAGCGCCGGGGAATGCGTCTCCACCTCGCTGACAATGCGCCGCAGCACCTCGTCCAGATTCCCGGCCAGAGTGTCGGCGGCCAGGTTGATATAGCGGATCGAATGGTTGATCGCTTCGCTGTCGAAAAAGTCGAATTGCTGCTGATAACGCAGCATCTTCAGCGGCGGCTCACCCAGCACGGTAAAGAACAATGCCGGACGCTCGGGCGTTGCGAGGGCGAACATCATTTGATGTGCCAGAGTGGTCTTGCCGCAGCCAGGCGGGCCAGCGATCAGGTTGAACGAAAACTCCGGCAAACCTCCGCCCAGCACCTCGTCCAGTCCTGGCACACCGGTGGCCAGACGGTTGATAGTCACTTTGGTGCTCATGGCGAAGTTTCCTGCGAAGGGGTGTCGCTCAAAGAGGGGTCCCACACGCCACGCAGCAAACGGGCAGTGAGCGATGGCCCGATCAGCGTGGTTAGCAACTCGTAAAAAGTCATCAGCAACGTTTCGCCGAAAAACAACGCATCGGTTTCGCTTTGCTCAACGATTACGGACTTGAGGGCAATCAGATCCAGGGAGGCCTGAACACTGTCATAGGTTCTGGCTAGGCGCGGATGGTGGGAGGCGCACAGTTGAAGGCTGCGGCGATAAAGCGCGGCAACCCCTTGCTGGCCAATGATGGGCGTGAGGGCGGCGTCCATATCCTGCAATAATGAAGCGATCGCTTGTGCGACTTTTGCAATGTCAGCGTTGGGGCCAACACGGTGCGCCAGAGAAGCTACGATCTGACGGCTCTCTTCGCTTAGCGTGGACATGGCTAACTGATATCTGAAGGACAGGTATTGATACTACACCCTACAGCGAGCTCCTGAGACTTAATTGGCCGCAGCCTAAGAGCTACTGTTATTTATGGTGCTTAATGGGCCAAGGCGCAAATCTGTCTATTTGCCATTCTTGCTCGAGTGGTACCTTTGCGGCGGACAGCAATTAGCCTAAAGCGGATGAAATGAACGAATGAGAGATTGTCCCTGTCACCCGGATAGAGCCTTCAGGATCTGCAAATCCGCCTAACTAATTGAGGGTGCCATCCCATGACACCGATGGAGACGCTGACGAAATGGCACGAAAGCTGGAGGATTAAAGGGGGAGTAATTAGCTGTAAGTCTTGCCAGGCAGAGCAGCTTGAGTGCGACAGAGCAAACGCTTTTGCCCACGCACCGAATTGCGTGAAGACGACGCTAGGTATCAACCCATGGCAGGAGCTTGATGATGTCCAGAAAGCGTTTTCAAGCGGTAAGTCATGACCGCTTTAGACGTTTCTAGTTAGCATGCTGTTTTTACAGACTTCAACCGTCTGCTATTGGCCGATAGCTGCCGGTTACGTGAGGTCCGAATTCTTCAGTCGAGCCAAACCCTGTTTGATATGGCCTGCGTTTTCGCCAATGGTGTAAAGCGCCCCCCGCACGTTATCGCCCACCTCTACCGCATTTTGCTGCTCTGCCCACAGCGTCAGTTCCATCACGGCCGCTTCCAGGGCCAATTGATTGTGGTAAATCCGTTGCAGCACATCCGCCAGTGAATATTCGCTTGCCATGCTCATGCTTGCCGACTCCGTTCGAAAGAAATTCAAGCATAGCAGCGACAGTGCGCGGGCTTGGAAACCGAAGCGGCGTCAGGGGATGTGAAATCGGGGGGCGCGTTAAAAGTGGCTATTTTTCGCCACCCTGCCCGAAATCGAGCGATAAATGCTCTGCAGCCCGCGTAGCAAGTGACGTTGAGAGGTGGCGATCAGGCGCTCAGGTGGACTATTTAAAAAGGTATTTAAATAAAAAACCCTTATAAATCAAGTGTTTGAGGGGTGTGGGTAAATAGCTTTCCTGATAGCCCGAGAAATAGTTTGGGTGACCTGAAAAAGAGGATTGTTGAAAGCGCTGAAAGCCTTGTTCTGTAAGGGGTGTAGAGTAGAAAAGAAAATTAAATAGCTTTAATAGTCACTTTAAACATCAACCGGAAAATCGATTCTGTCCGGTAGGGTGGAGGCTATCTGACGGGCGAGGTTCTCACGGTCCGACCATACGGCTGGTTCGCTAGCATGGGGGGAGGTGGATTCTTGGAAACTGTCACCAAAACTGTCACCAGTCTTGAGCAGTCAGGCTTCTGCACCGCTGGAAGCCTTGAAAACAGTGGAGCGGGTGAAGGGAATCGAACCCTCGTTATCAGCTTGGGAAGCTGGAGTAATGCCATTATACGACACCCGCTCAGAGCGGCTGACTTTGTACCAGATGTGCGCGTGGAAATGAAGTTTTTCTTTGCGCTGGACTGCTTTAGCGCAGCGACAATACGGCACACACCGCAAAAACGGTCTATCGCGGGCAAGCCTCGCGCCTACAGGAATGCGTTCAACTACAGTAGGGCGACGCTTGCTCGCGAGGACGCTGTTTCAGATTGCCAGTGCATGTTGATCCTGGACATAGTGGTAACGCGTTCGGCTGGCGTGTGGTTCAGGTTTCAGGAACCCCAGCAGGGCATTGCGGCTGTCTCGGCAAGCGGCTTTGTGTTCCATGTCGAGAAAGTGGCCGGTGGCTTCCAGGGTCGTGAAGGTGGCGTGTTGCACATGGTTGGCGAACAATCGCGCGCCATCGGCGGCGGTGTATTCGTCCCATTCGCCGTTCATGAACAGCACCGGCACGTTGATTTTCTCCGCAGCCTTCAGGAAGCACTGGCGATCACTGTGCAGCAGGTCGCTGATGTGGAAGTGCATCTGCCCGTATTCGTGATCGGCCAGGCTGCTGACGTGCCGGTAGTTGAAGCGCTTGAACAGGGTCGGCAGGTGTTTGCCGATGGTGCTGTTCACCAGGTTGCCGACCCGGTCGCCGTCGCGGCTGCCGAGGTAGTCGACGCCGCGTTCGAGGTAGTCAAGCATGTGCGCGTTGATCTCCGGGGAGAACGAGCTGATCACGGCTTTTTCGATCCGGCGTGGCCGGTGGGCGAGGGCGACCAGGGTCGCGGCGCCGCCCCAGGAAAACGACAGCACGTGTTCGGCGCCGAAGTGGTCGATCAGCTCCAGGAGGATCTGCCCTTCGATTTCCTTGGTCAGCGATTTCTCGTGCACGTTGTGCGCCTTGGACTTGCCCGCGTAGGGCTGGTCGTAGCAGACCACATTGAATTGCGGATGAAGGTTTTTCACGGTTTGTGCAAACGACGCAGTCGTGGCCATCGAGCCGTTGACCAAGATAATGGTCTTCTCTGCGGCGTCTGCGCGATAGAACTCCGTGTAAACCCGATACTGACCCTGTATATCCAGCACAGCGATTTCTGGCCTCATGTCATAAGACTCCTGGCAAGCGGGTATGCGCGCAAATGAGATTGCACGAGCTTTGTGACAGGTAGGCATACGCCTGGAATTTGGAGGCCCATGTCGATCCGTACAGCAGGTCGACGGGTATTATTATTGGCGGGCAGTCTGCCGGTCTGAGGCGGAACCTTGGGGTTCTCTAACCGACAAAAAGTTTCTTAGAAGTATGGTGTGACTCGTCAGTCACATTTCGGCTGACGACCTGATTCAAGCAGGGGCGGCGTCATCGCGCAAGTGTCATTGGTGAATTGTTCGACAACTTCTGCTGAGCGGTCGCCTGCTTAGATCAATTGAATCTCTTCGGTGCGCAATGCGCGGTACTCGCCCGGTTTTAGCGCGTTATCGAGCTCCAGCGGGCCCATGCGCTCGCGGTGCAGGCGCAGGACCTTGTTGTCGAAATGGCCGAACATGCGCTTCACCTGATGGTACCGGCCTTCGACAATGCTCAGCCGCGCCGATTTCGGCCCCAGCAGTTCCAGCCCGGCGGGCTGTGTCGTGAGGTCTTCGAAAGCGAAGTACAGCCCTTCAGAGAACTTCAACGCATATTCCGGGCCGATGTCCTGCTCGGTCTCGACGTAGTAGACCTTGGGCAGTTTGGTCTGCGGCTGGGTCAGGCGTCGCGACCAGCTGCCGTCATTGGTGATCAGCATCAGACCGGTGGTGTTGAAGTCGAGGCGACCGGCGATGTGCAACTCGTCCTTGCCCGGCTCGTGGATCAGGTCGAGGACCGTCGGGTGCTCGGGGTCGCGGGTGGCGCTGACGCAGCCGGGTGGCTTGTGCAGCATGAAGTAGCGTGCAGGCTTGCCGGCTTGCAGAACTTCATCATCGACTTCGACGCGACTGAACTCGAGCACCTCGGCGTGCGGGTCGCTGACGATGTTGCCGTCAATCTGCACGCGCTTCTCTACCAGCAACAGGCGCACCTGTTTACGGTTGAAGCGCGGCAGGTTACTGAGGAAACGGTCAACGCGCATGGCAAGGGTTCGGTGGGAAAAGGGCCGCGTATCTTACGTGATCGGCCGGGCGCTTGCTTACAGCTGCGCCTCGACCTGCGCGCAGCGTGGGCACAGGCAGGATTTATCACGCAGTTCCGGCGGCAGCGCTTCGAGCACGGCCGGCTCGATGCTGACGCCGTAGCACCAGCAAGCGCGATCAGCGGTTTTCGGATCGGCGAGGGTGCAGTCGTTGGACGCACCGCAGGCCGGGCAGAAGTCAGGCTTGTTCATGGATTATTCATAGCTGGAGTGAGACTTTTCCACGCAGGTGCGGTTACGGCCGGATTGCTTGGCCCGGTACATCGCATGATCCGCGCGAGAGAGCAGGGTGTGCAAGGTGTCATCCGGTTGCAAGGTGGTCAAGCCGATACTGACGGTCAGCTGCAAGGCCTGATCGTTGTAGGCATAACGCTGTGTTTTCACATGCTGGCGAATTTTCTCGGCGACTTTCAGACCGGTCTCACCGTCGGTGTCCTTAAGCAATACGATGAACTCTTCACCGCCCCAGCGGCAGACGATGTCGGCGTGCCGCAGGCAACTCTGCAGATCCCGGGCGAAGCCGATCAGCACCTGATCGCCGGCCAGATGGCCGTAGGTGTCGTTCAACACCTTGAAGTGGTCCAGATCCAGCAGCAACGCGGTCAACGGTTTCGGCTCGCGCTGGGCTTCGTGCATGGCTTGTGCGGCCAGCAGGTCGAAGCCGCGACGGTTCGGTAATTCGGTCAGAGTGTCGAGAGTGGCCTGGGCCTGGATCTTGTCCTGATATCGCTTGATCACCCGGTTCAGCAGGGCCAGCACAATCAGGGTGACGAGCAGGCAGATCAGCAGGTTGAGGTACAGCGACTGACGGATTTCACTGAGGGCACCGTCTTCGCGTTTATCAACGAACAGGTACCAGTTCAGCTCCGGAATGAACCGCACGTTGAGGAAATGGCCCTGGCCCTGCACGGAATATTCGTAGCTGCCGCTGTGGGGTTTGGGCAGTTGGCTGACCAGGCTTTTCATGCTGTCGAGCTCAGCGAGGCTCTGCCCGATCTTCGCGCCTTGCGGGCCGCCCTCGGCGCCAGTGAGCACCAGGCGCCCGAAGTTGTCGACGAAATACACGCTGCGCTGATAGCGCTGCTGATACTTGTCGATCAGCTTGATCACCGCATCGACGGTCAGGCCGACGCCCGCCGCGCCGATGAACCGATCGTTGTAGTCGTAGACTTTGTAGTTGATGAAGAAGGTCAGGTTGTCCTTGTTGGCCATGTCCGGGTCGACATTGATTTCGTAAGGCTCGGCCATGTCACGCACACGGAAATACCAGGTGTCCCGGGGCTCAGTGGCCTTGATCTGTTTGAGCACGCCTTTGGCGTGGTAGTAAGTCAGCGTGCTGTTGGAGACGAAAAACGCGGTGTAGGCGCCGTAGTGGGTCATGACCTCGTTGAGGTAGCGGGTCATTTTTTCCGGGTCGTGCTCGCCGTTGACCACCCAGTCGCGCATGAAGGTGTCGCGAGACATCATCGAGGAAATCAGGATTGGCCTGACCAGGTCTTTCTGGATTTCCGAGTAGACCGTGTCCGATGTCAGCGGCAATTCGGTGTTGACGATGTTGTCGCGAATCGACGCGCGCGAGGCGTAGTAACTGAGGAAGGACGTGGCCAGGAAGCCTGCGCCCAGTAACGCGATCAGTGTGAGGACCAACGAACGTTGCGAATACAGCGGCGAGCGAAGCGGCATGACGATTCCGTTGGCAGTGACCCGATGGCGGGCATTCTAATGGCACTGCCGGGAAATAACTGCTTATGTGTGCCGAACACTGTCCTTGTGGGAGTGAGCCTGCTCGCGATGGCGGTGGGGCAGTCGACATCTTTGTCGGATGTTATGACGCTATCGCGAGCAGGCTCACTCCTACAGGGGGGAAGGCGTTCAGGTCAGGGATTGCAGGTAGGCGCGCCAGCCGCCCAGGTGGCTGATATCCACCGCGCCTTCCAATCCATACGCTTCGCAGATAAACCCGCTCTCCCAACGCCCATCCGCCAGTTGCACTTTGCCCAGCCCCAGCGGTGCTGGAATTCCGGTCAGGAACGACCCCAACTCGCTGCTCGGTAATTCCCAGACCTCCACCGCAATCGCCACGCCGCCATCCTTCACCCGCACCATCCCCGGACGAAACGGCGGGCCGCCGGCCAAGGCATACAGTTGATAGTCCGGCGAACTGAATGTCGTCTCGACCAACCGCGCCTCGCGACGCTTCAATTGCCAGTTCAGTGCCAACCCGTCCAGATGCGCGCCACACACCACCAGCCGCGCCCGGTCATTACGCGCCACCGTCGTTGGCGCCGCAGTGGCCAGACCTTGCTGGCGCTGGAAAGCATCCGCCACGCTCAGCAAATACTGATCGGTAAACGCCCGGCCAAACAGCGTCACGCCCCATGGCAGGCCATTGCTCATAAAGCTGCTGGGCACGGCGACGGCGGCGTAGTCGAGCAGGTTCATGAAGTTGGTGTAGTAACCCAGTTCCGAATTGCGCAGCACCGGTTCGGCGTCCAGTTGCGCCAGTGTCACCGGGCGGCCGATGGTCGGCGTGAGCACACAATCGAGTGCTTCGAGCGCCTTGTCGCACAGCGCTTTCAAGGCTTGCAGTCGATACTGCGCGCGGAAGGTTTGCACACCCGTCACCGCCGGCGCCTTTGCCAGCACCGCACGAATCACTGGCAACACGGCTTGCGGATTTTGCTCCATCAATTCCCCGGCCACACTGTAGCGCTCGGCCACCCACGGTCCTTCATAGAGCAAGCGTGCCGCTTCGAGAAACGGCGACATATCCAGTTCGACCGCTTCACCACCCAAGGCCTTGAGCCGGTCGATCGCATCTGCGAACAACAGCGGGCCTTCGGGGCAACCGAAGAATTCCAGGTCCTGCGCGCGCGGCACGCCGAAGCGGAAAGGGCGCGGCGTGCCGAATGCCGCACCGTCATTCCACTGCGGATTGCTACGGCTATATTCATCGCGCGGGTCGAGGTGTGCGGTGAGCGCGAGCAACTGGCTGGCCTCGCGAGCGGTTGCGGTGAAGGTCGTGACGCAATCCAGAGTGCGACAGGCCGGCACCACGCCCGCGGTTGAGATCAGACCTTTAGTGGCTTTCATTCCCACCAGATTGTTCAACCCCGCAGGCACCCGTCCCGATCCCGCCGTGTCGGTGCCCAACGAAAAACTCGCCACGCCGAGCGCTACCGCCAGTGAAGACCCAGCGCTGGAACCGCCCGACGGAAACTCAGCCAACACACTGTTCGGGCACGCGCCATACGGTGAGCGGCTGCCGTTGAGGCCAGTGGCGAATTGATCAAGGTTAGTCTTGCCCAACGGAATCGCCCCCAGCGCCAGCAACTGCTCGACGATGGTCGCTGATTGCATCGGCACATAGGCAAAGTCGGGGCACGCCGCGGTGGTCGGAATACCCGCCAGGTCGATGTTGTCCTTGATCGCGAACGGTACGCCGTACAGCGGCAGGCTGTCGATGTCGCGACCGTCGAGTGCAGCGAGGTACGGTTCCAGTTCTTCGACACTCAGCAAGTGGATGAACAGGTGATAGTCCGGGTTCAGCGCGGCGGCTTTGTCGCGCAGACTCAGCAACAATTGACGGGGCGTGATGTTGCCGAGGCGATAAGCGCTGCGCAGGGCGTCGAGTTGCAGATTGATGTTCATGGCGTTAATCCTTTTCGAAATGGGTTCAGTCGAGTTCCAGCACCACGACGCGCTGTCCGGCGCGCACGGCGGAACCGGGCTGCACACGAATCTCACGCACCACGCCAGCGATCGGCGCGAGCAGCGGAATTTCCATCTTCATCGACTCCAGAATCACCAGCACATCACCGGCTTCCACGCGGTTGCCGGTCTCCACCTGAACCTGCCAGAGGTTGCCGGCAATGTGGCTGTCGACGCTCATTTCACCGCTGGCGAGCGCGGCATTTTCAGTAGGTTCCGCCACCCATTCTTCGCTGTCGAAATGCGCCTGACCGCTGGCGATCCAGCGCTCGCGCTCGGCGTTGAACGCGCCTTGCTGTTGATCGCGAAACGCGGCGATGGTCTCGGCTTCTTTGGCCAGGAATGCCTGGTAATCCGCAAGGTTCAACTGGCTGTGTTCGATGTTCAGCTCGAAACGCCCGAGCGGGAAGTCCTTGCGGATGCGCAGCAGTTCATCGGCGCTCACCGGGTAGAAACGGATCTGGTCAAAGAAGCGCAGCAGCCACGGTTTGCCATCGAACGCGGCGACTTCGCGGTAGCGGTTCCACATCTGCAGCGTGCGCCCGACAAACTGATAACCGCCGGGGCCTTCCATGCCGTAGACGCACATGTAGGCGCCGCCGATGCCCACCGAGTTTTCCGCGGTCCAGGTGCGGGCCGGGTTGTATTTGGTGGTCACCAGACGATGGCGCGGGTCGAGCGGGGTGGCGACCGGTGCGCCGAGGTAGACGTCGCCCAAGCCCATCACCAGGTAGCTGGCGTCGAACACCGTGCGCTGCACTTCGTCGAGGTTGGGCAGGTCGTTGATGCGGCGGATGAACTCCAGATTACTCGGGCACCACGGTGCGTCCTTGCGCACGGTGGTCATGTATTTCTCAATGGCGAGCTGGCAGGCCGGATCGTCCCAGGACAGTGGCAAGTGCACGATGCGCGAGGGCACTTGCAGGTCCTTGGCGGCGCACACGGCGTCCCATTCACCGGCGACGATGCCAAGCAGGTCGGCCAGCGGCAGTTGCTCGGGTTGGTAATGCACTTGCAGCGAACGGATGCCCGGGGTGAGGTCGATCACGCCGTGCAGGTGTTTGCTTTCCAGGGCCTGCATGAGGGCGTGGGCGCGGAAGCGCAGGACCAGGTCCAGTTCCGGGGCGCCGATTTCCAGCAGCAGGTGAGTGTCCCCCGAAAGACGTGCAACCAACCGCGTATCCGCCTGACCCAAATCCAACACCACAGGCGACTGTAGGAGCCGGCTTGCTGGCGATGAAATTGACGCGGTGTCTGTCAGGGCCCCATCGCCAGCAAGCCGGCTCCTACAAGGGGTGTTCCATTTCAAGGCGAGGGTGCGGGCGGTCTGGATATCGACGGGGATGAATTGCACTTTGTCCCCGGCCTTCAATTGGCCCAGTTGCCAAAGGTCCGCCTCGATCACCGTCACCGGGCACACAAACCCACCGAGGCTCGGGCCGTCCGGGCCGAGGATCACCGGCATATCTCCGGTAAAATCCACCGCGCCGATGGCATACGGATTGTCATGAATGTTCGACGGATGCAGCCCCGCTTCACCGCCGTCGGCACGCACCCATTCCGGCTTCGGCCCGATCAGGCGCACGCCGGTTCGGCTGGAGTTGAAATGCACTTCCCACTGGGTCGCGAAGAACGTGCCGATGTATTTTTCGGTGAAGTATTCCGGTGCGCCATGCGGGCCGTAAATCACGCGAATTTTTCGTACGGCAGGCAACTCAGCGATTTCAGGCAGTTCGGCACCCGCGCTGCGGTCGATCAAAGCAGGCACATGCAACACATCACCCGCCCGCAACGCACGACCGCCGTGACCGCCAAACTGACCAAGGGTGAAGGTGCTTTTACTCCCCAGATAATCCGGAACCTGCAAGCCACCGCGCACGCACAGATAGCTGCGCGCGCCGGCACCGGCCATCGTGCCGAGACTCAATGTGGCACCCGCCGGTATCAACAGTGCCGTGTTCATCGCGACGCTTTCACCGTTCAGCGTCAGCGCAATCACCGCGCCCGTCACCGCCACCACGGCATCACAATTGAAGCGCAGCAACGGCCCGCTCATGGTGATTTCCAGCGCGGCGGCACCTTCCTCGTTGCCCAGCAACAGATTGCCCAGACGCAATGCGCGACTGTCCATCGGACCCGACGGCGGCACACCCACCGCCCAATAGCCGAGGCGGCCGGGATAGTCCTGAACGCTGGTTTGCGTCCCGGCGCTGAGCACTTCAAAGGTGTTGGTCTGATACACCAGACCTTCCAGGCAACGCGTCCACGGCTGGCCGCTGGCGAAAGGCGCATCCAGCAAAATCTGCCGCAGGTAATCGCGGTTGGTTTCCACGCCATAGAGCAGGCTGTCACCCAATGCCTGATGCAGATCGGCGCGTGCTTCTTCGCGGGTCGGTGCCCAACTGATGACCTTGGCGATCATCGGATCGAAGTATGGCGGGATCTCGCAACCAGCCTCGACCCAGGTGTCGATGCGCAGTTGGATGCCGTTGGCGACCGGGAAATTCACGGCGGTGAGCAAGCCTGGACTTGGCTGGAAATCACGCCCCGGATCCTCGGCATACAGCCGCGCCTGAATCGCATGCCCCTCGGCTTTCAGCCCTTGGCTCAACTCACGCAGCGACGGCAGATCACCCGCCGCGAGTTCGACCATCCAGCGCACCAGATCGACGCCCCAGACTTGTTCGGTGACGCCGTGTTCGACCTGCAAACGGGTGTTCACTTCCAGGAAGTAGAAGCGCTGATGTTCGCTGTCGAAGACAAATTCTACGGTGCCGGCGCTGCGGTAGCTCACTGCTTTAGCCAGTTTGATCGCCGCTGCGCACAGGTCGTCGGCCATGCCTTCCGGGAGGTTCGGCGCCGGGGTTTCTTCGAGGACTTTCTGGTTGCGGCGCTGCACCGAGCAGTCGCGCACGCCGAGGGCAATCACCTCACCACGGCCGTCGCCGAACACCTGGACTTCCAGGTGCCGCGCGCGCTGGATGTACTTCTCGATGAACACACCGGCGTCGCTGAAGTTGTTCTGGCCAAGGCGTTTCACGGCTTCGAAGGATTCACTCAGCTCGGCAGCGCTGCGGCACACGCGCATGCCGATTCCGCCACCACCGGCCGTGCTTTTGAGCATCACCGGGTAGCCAACCTGTTCACCGGCGATCAGGGCGGCGTTGAGGCTGTCGAGCAGTTCGGTGCCTTCGAGCATCGGTACGCCGTGTTGCTTGGCCAAGGCACGGGCGGTGTGTTTGAGGCCGAACACGCGCAGCTGTTCGGGAGTCGGGCCGATGAAGGCGATGTTGGCGGCTTCGCAGGCTTCGGCGAACGCGGCGTTTTCCGAGAGGAAACCGTAGCCGGGATGAATCGCCGTGGCGCCGGTGGCTTTGGCGATGGCGAGGATCTTGTCGACTGCCAGATAGGTGCCGGCGGCCGCGCCTTCTCCGAGGCTGTGGGCCTCGTTGGCTTGCAGGAGATGCAGGCTGGCGGCATCGGCTTCGGAATACACGGCGACGCCTTTGACCTGCAATTCCCGCAGGGTGCGCAGGATGCGGCAGGCAATGGCGCCACGGTTGGCAATCAGGACTTTTTCGAACATGGCATAACCCCCGGAGGCGATTGCGCGTCAGCCTCGACCTGGGATGCGGGCCGTCCCGCAGTTTTTCTTGATGCACCAGGGCCGTCCCCGGTGAAAAAACAGTTCATTTTCCAAACACCACCGTTCCCTTTTGGAACGAGCTTTTGTGGCGAGGGGGCTTGCCCCCGTTGGGACGCGAAGCGGCCCTAAATCCTGTCATCACGGTGCATCAGGTGCACCGCACGAAATGGTTTACGACTGCTTCGCAGCCGAACGGGGGCAAGCCCCCTCGCCACAAAAGCCCGCGCCCACAGGGTTTAGTGGTGTTTTTACTTTTTCAGGCACTGACCGGAGCGGGCCTGGCACAGGGTGAACAACCATTTACGCAACCGCGCGATTTTCAGTTCCATACCAGTAACTCCGCAGGTGTCGGGTTGTAGGCGTTGCACGGGTTGTTCAGTTGCGGGCAGTTGGAGATCAGCACGATCACGTCCATCTCGGCGCGCAAATCGACGAATTTGCCCGGCGCCGAAATGCCATCTGCAAAGGTCAGTCCGCCGTCCGCCGTGACCGGCACGTTCATGAAGAAGTTGATGTTCGGCCCGATGTCGCCCTTGCCCAGTCGCCCGTCGTGGACGCAGGCGCGCAGGTAGTTGTCGCGGCAGCTGTGCATGTAGCGTTTCTCCAGGGCGTAGCGCACGGTGTTGCTCTCTTGCGCGCAGGCGCCACCGAGGGTGTCGTGACGGCCGCAGGTGTCGGCAACGATGGTCAGCATCGGTTTGCCGAGGTTGGAATACAGGACGCTGCCGGTGCTCAGGTACACGCTGTTTTGACGACGCAGCGTGCGTTGCACGTCGTAACGTTCCTTGGGATTGGCCACGCTGTAGAACAACGTATCGACGGCTTGATTGCCCTCCAGATCGAGGATGCGCAAGGTCTGTCCGGCCTTGACCTCCATCAGCCACGGTTCGCCGGCCGGGATGGTTGCGCGGTAGATCGCGGTGTCGGGTTGTCTGCTTGTGTGAACGGCAGCGGTAGCGATTGCAAGTGACATGGCAGCGATCCTCAGGCGAACAAACGGTCGGTGTTGATGAAGCCGCGCTCGTTTTCCGGGCGCGAAGTGCGGCAATGTTCGGCGACGCTGGCGTCGGCGTTCATCCAGCTGAGCTTGAGTGGTTTTGGCGCGTATTCGGGCGATGGGTCCATCGGGTGTTGCAACGCGGTGAGCACCACCAGGGTGTCCATCGGCGCGTACAACTCGATGTAGTCACCGGCCCGGGAATTGCCTTCGACGAAGTGGAAGTGCCCGGCTTCGTCGACGTCGACGCGGCTGAACAGGTTGAGGGTCATCAGCAAGTCCGACAGACCCAATCCCCACTTGCCCAGTTCCACCAACAGGTTGTCGGTGCCATTGCGGAAGAAGCCGTTGCGCAGTTCCTGATAGCGGCCAGCGCCGTATTTTTCCGCGACTTCTTCAGCACAGAGCACGCCGCCGAGGCTGTCGCTCCAGCCACAGGTGTCGGCGGTGATTGCGGCCAGCACGCGGCCCATGTCCGAGTACAGGCAGTGGCCGGTGGTGAGCTTGGCGGTGTGTTGGCATTTGAGGCTGTCGGGCAGGTTCAGGCGTTCGGTTTTTTCACTGGCGTTAAGCAGCGTCAGGCTGACGTTGGCGCCGCCGCGCAGGTCGGTCAGGCGCAGCAGTTGGCCGCGCTTCAACACGAACGAACGGTGGCCGCCACCGGGTAGCAATTCTTCGGCGAAAGGTGTGAACAGTTGGGTCGAATCAGTCATGTGCAGAATCCTCTAAGCGATACGAAGCGTGCCTGCCATGGGCATCGGCAAGGCGTCGACGGCGGCACGGGTGGTGCGGCGGTCGCTGTTCAAAGGGATGTCGTAGGTGATGCGCGCGCCATAGGCACCGGGGGCGTGCGGGTCGACGCGAACCTTGTCGAACACCAGCAGGCGCGTGCCGAGGCTGAAACCTTCGGACAGGTCGTGGGTGACCATGAACACCGTCAGTTGTGTCTCGCGCCACAGCTCCAGCAGCAAGGCGTGCATGTCTTTGCGGATACCCGGATCGAGCGCGCCGAAGGGTTCGTCGAGCAGCAACACGCGGGGTTTCATGATCAGCGCCTGGGCGATGGCCAGCCGTTGCTGCATGCCGCCCGACAGCTGCGCCGGGTACTTGTCCAGCGAGTGGCCGAGGCCGACTTTGTGCAGCAACAACGAAGCCTGTTCCCGCGCATCACGCTTGGCGCTGCCGAACAGACGCCCGAGCAGGGGCGAGCGCGGCAGTTCGAGACCGAGGGCGACGTTGTCCAGCACGGTTAAATGCGGGAACACCGAGTAGCGCTGGAACACCACGCCACGGCTGGAATCCGGTTCGCCGGCCAAGGCCTGGCCGTCGAGCAGAATTTCGCCGCGACTGGCGCGTTCCTGGCCAAGCAGCAAGCGCAGGAACGTCGATTTACCGCAACCGGAGGCGCCGACGAGGGTGCAGAACTCACCCTCGTTGACGTTTAGGTTCAGGCCTTCGAGCACCACCTGATCACCGTATTGCTGCCAGACGTTTTTCACGGTGATGAAGCTCATGCGCGCGCTCCTTCATACCAAGGGAAAGCACGTTGGGTCAGGCGCTTCAGGCCCCAGTCCATCAGCCAGGCGAGGAGGGTGATCCACACCACGTACGGCAGGATGACGTCCATCGCCAGGTAGCGGCGCACGAGAAAGATCCGGTAGCCGAGGCCGTCGGTCGAGGCGATGGCTTCGGCGGCAATCAAGAACAGCCACGCCGAACCGAGCATCAGCCGCAACGAGATCAGCAGACGTGGCAACAGTTGCGGCAGCACTACGCGCAGCATCAAGGTCCAGGTCGAGGCACCGAGGGTCTGGGCCTTGATCAGCAACTCGACCGGAATTTCCCGGGCGCGCTGTTCCAGATCACGGGCCAGGGCCGGGGTGATGCCGATCACGATCAGCATCACTTTCGACAACTCCCCAAGCCCGAACACAATGAACAGAATCGGCAGGATCGCCAGCGGCGGCACCATCGACAGCACCGTCAGCAACGGTGACAACGGCGCGCCGAACAACGGCAAAGTCCCGGCCGCCATGCCCAGGCACAACCCTGCCAATGCGCTGATACCGAGGCCGATGGCCAAGCGCCGCAGACTGGAGGCGCTGTCCTGCCAGAGCAGGTATTCGCCGGTGCGGGAGTCGGCAACGAAGGCCAGGCGTTTCACCGCGTCGGTCATCTGCACGGCGCTCGGCAGCAGCTTGTCGTTGGGGTTGTCCGTCAGCCGCTCGGCCGAGCCCATGAAGTAGGCGAACAGCACCAGGGCGAACGGCAGGATCACCAGCAACAGGCGACTCGGGCGATCCGGGTGGCGATTGATCAGGCGCATGGCCAGCTCCTCGTGATTACAGCTTGGCGTCAGCAGCCATCTGCACGTAAGTCGGGTCGAAGCGCAGCTTGAGGTTGGATTTGTCGCCGCTGGTCACGCCGTTGGCGAACGCCATGCCGACGGCGCTGGTGTCCTTGGCGCCTTCGCCGAGCAAGCCGTGCTGGAACGAAAACTCGGCTACTTTGCGCATGGTTTCCGGCAGTTGCTTGCTGGTGGAAAAGTCCAGGGCCTCTTTAGGTGTGGCGAACAATTTGGTGGTGTCGAGTTGTGCCTGGAAACCTGGCAGGTCGGTGCCGGACGCCTTGGCCATGTGTTCAAGCGCGACTTTGCTGGCGGCGTTTTTCGCGTTCATCAACTCGACCACTTCGAACCAGGCACCGGTCAGCGCTTTACCCAGGGCCGGGTTGTCTTTGAGGGTGGCGCTGTTGACCACCATCATGTCCATGATCTCGCCGGGGATCTGGCTGGAGTTGAACACTTCGGTCACGTCAGGCTTGGCCTTGATGTCCGAGAGCATCGGGTTCCAGGTGGTGACGGCGTTGACCTGCTCGGTGTTGAAGGCGGCCGAGATGTCGGCGTCGGAGGTGTTGACCACCTTCAGGTCTTTCTCGGTGAGGTCGACCGAGTCCAGCGCGCGGGCCAGCAGGTAGTGGGAAACCGAGAGCTCGACCAGGTTGACGTCCATGCCCTTGAGGTCGGTGATTTTCTTGCCGTCACCCTTGAGCACGATGCCGTCGTTGCCGTTGGAGAAATCGCTGACGATCAGCGCGGTGCTGTCGACGCCGCCGGCGGCCGGAATGGTCAGCGCGTCCATGTTGGTCATGGTGCAACCGTCGAACTGGCCAGCGGTGTATTGATTGATCGATTCGACGTAGTCGTTGAGCTGCACCACATCAATCTTGATGCCGTACTTCTTCGCCCATTTGTCGACGATGCCTTGGCTGCCGGCGTATTCCCACGGCATCCAGCCGGCATAAATCGTCCAGCAGACGCTGAAGTGGTCTTTCTGGGCGGCCTGGGACGAGAAACTCACGAAGGCTGCGAACGCAGCGGCGAGCAGGGCGGGTAAACGAAGCTTGGACATGGTGGTTCTCCAGTTGATCAGGGGCGGGCAGGAGTCAACGCGGCACCGCGAACGGTGGCTTGTCTCCCGGGCTTTTGTCCCGCCGTGTAACCTCAACTGGAGGTCGCCAACTCTCGGACCAGCCACTCGCACAAGCGAGCCGGAACCCTAGTCAGCCATTGCAAATTGTGGTGCCGCGAACCTGTGATGAACTCCTGCACACTGTTGCTAAAGCGAGAGGCGTGCCAAGTCCGTGCGGGCGCTCTAGCGCGGGGGCGGACATGCGGACTGGTGCCGGAAGAGTAGGCGGGTTGCCTTCTGATGGTGCGCGCCTGCACCGCAATGGGACGGGCGGGTCACGGATCGCGTTATTACGGCGGTGGATATCACGGCTGGCACCATTAATCAGCGTGTGAATAGATGAAAAACCTTTCATCGGGCAGATGTTTCAATGTGTTTCATGGGCGCACCAGATTTCGAAATCGATGTCTGATCTATCGACAGTCACCGAATAATTGACTGTCGCTCGCCAGCGTCGCTGGTGTGGCTCACTCGCGGTCCAGGAGGCCGCCATGAACTGTCGAAAACAGCTCAGCCGAATTCTTCTGATTGCTCTGTCCGGATTGTCGCTGGGTGCGTGCGTGCCCTATTCCGATGGAGGAGACAGCTACTACAGTTCCGAGGTCTATACCTCGCCAGCGCCCACCTATTACGCCGGTGGCAGTTCTTACTATTCCGGTGGCGGCGGTTACTACTCACCGCCACCCCGGTACTACTCACCGCCAGCGCGGTATTACCAGCCGACGCCGCGCTATTACTCTCAACCAAGGGTGTATCAACCGGCTCCGCGTTATTACCAATCGCGAGGTGATTACCGGGGCCATCAGAATCAAGGGTGGGACGGTCGTAACCGAGGCGGCTGGAACAATGACTATCGGGGTGGTGGTGGACGCAACAACAACCACGGTGGGCGCGGGGACCACAACGGCCATGGTGATCACGATGGCCACCGTTAATTCGAACTAAATACAAAACCTGTGGGAGCAAGCGCGCTCCCACATTTTTGTTCAGTATTCCGACAAATCCGCCAATGGATGCCGGCCTTCCCAAGCCTTCTGAAAGTGCGCCTCCACCACCGCATCCGGCACATTATTGATGTCCGGCCAATGCCAGTGCGGTTTCTGGTCCTTATCAATCAACCGTGCCCGCACCCCCTCGCTGAACTCCGGATGACGGCAGCAGTTGAGGCTCAGTGTGTATTCCATCTGAAAAACCTGAGCCAGCGACATGTGCCGGGCCCGAACGATTTGCTCCCAGACCAGATGCGCGGTCAGCGGCGAGCCTTCGCTCATGGTTTTTGCCGCACGACTGAGTAGCGGGTCGGCGCTATCGCGTTGCAGGCTGATGGCTTTCCAGGCGCAACTCACATCACTGACATCCAGCAGTTCATCGATGTGCTGGCGCCGTGGCAACCACTGGGCTTCGGGCATTTGCGCAACCGCTTCCTGCTGCAAGGCCTTGAGCAAACTGTTGAGTTGCATCGGCGTTTGTTCCTGCCAGTTCAGTTGCAGCAACCCTTCGAGCAATTCTTCCTGCTGTTCATCGAGCAGGAAGCGGTCGGCCAGGTCCAGGTCGATGGCATCGCGTCCGTTCATGTGAGCGCCGGTCAGGCCCAGAAACAGGCCGAGTTTGCCGGGCATTCGCGAGAGGAACCAACTGGCGCCAACGTCCGGGTACAGGCCAATACTGATCTCTGGCATCGCCAGCCGACTGCTCGGCGTGACAATCCGGATGCTCGCGCCTTGCAACAACCCCATCCCTCCACCGAGCACATAGCCATGGCCCCAGCAGATCAACGGTTTCGGGTAGGTGTGCAGTTTGAAGTCCAGGCGATACTCGGCCGCAAAGAAGTGCGCGGCCAGCGGCGGCACCTCCCCGGGATGCGCGCGACAGGCTTCCACCAGGCTGCGCACTTCGCCGCCGGCGCAGAAGGCCTTGGCGCCGTTGCCGCGCAGTAACACGCAGACGATTTGCGGGTCCTTGGCCCAGGCGTCCATTTGATCGCTCAGGGCGTTGATCATCGGCAAGGACAGGGCATTGAGGGACTTTTCGGCATCGAGGCTGGCGATGCCGATGCGCGCGCCGTCGGTGCCGGTGAGTTCTTCGAAGTGCAGATTCATCGTGACCTCGATCGGGAATTTGAGCGTTCAGTATGATCGCTGTTGAGGAAAGTGCCGGATGTGCGTCAGATCAATTGACAAGCGTGATGGGCTTTCCTAGGGTTCGCCCCATTGTTTTTGCCGGATGTAACCATGACTGCTGACGACCGTATCAAACTCGAACCGAGCTGGAAGGAGGCACTGCGTGCCGAATTCGACCAGCCCTATATGGCGCAGTTGCGTGAATTCCTGCAACAGGAGCGTGCGGCGGGCAAGGAGATCTATCCACCGGGCCCGATGATCTTCAACGCGCTCAACTCCACGCCGCTGGACAAGGTCAAGGTCGTCATCCTCGGTCAGGATCCCTACCACGGCCCGGGTCAGGCCCATGGTTTGTGCTTTTCGGTGCAACCGGGCGTGCCGGCGCCGCCGTCGCTGGTGAACATCTATAAAGAGTTGAAGCGCGACCTGAACATCGACATTCCCAACCATGGCTATTTGCAGAGCTGGGCCGATCAGGGCGTGCTGATGCTCAACACCACCATGACGGTCGAGCGCGCCAATGCCAATGCGCACAAGGATAAAGGCTGGCAGTTTTTCACCGACCGGATCATAGAGGTTGTCAGTCAGCAGCAGCCGCACCTGGTGTTCATGCTGTGGGGCGCACATGCCCAGAGCAAGCAGAAACTGATCGACGCGACCAAGCACCTGGTGCTGACGTCGGTGCACCCGTCACCGTTGTCCGCGTACCGCGGATTTCTGGGATGCGGGCACTTCAGCCGGACCAACAAGTTTCTTGAGCAGAATGGCGAAACGCCGATTGAGTGGCGGTTGCCGCCGGTTTGATGCGTTGGCGGTGAGGGCCTCTTCGCGAGCAAGCCCGCTCCCACACTTAACCGAATTGGCCGGACGAACTCGGTCAAATGTGGGAGCGGGCTTGCTCGCGAAGGCGGCGACTCGGTCTATCGCCTAATCCGGCATCCGGTTCCAATACTTGAACAACGGCTCCGCCAGAAACAGCACAAACAACAACCGCATCACCTGCATCGCTGTCACCAGCGGCACCGACAATTGCAGTGTCTCCGCCGTCAGGCTCATTTCCGCAATCCCGCCGGGCATCATGCCCAGGGTCAGCGAGCGCAGATCCAGATGGGTCAACGCACTCAACCCCAGCGCCGCCGCCGTGGCGATCAACATGGTCAACACCGTGCCGATCAAGGTCCGGCCCATGAACGAAGGCGCACGCCGGAAAAACTGCCGGTTGAAATGACAACCCAGGCCGCTGCCAATCAGCCATTGGCCAATCTGACTGCCGCCGTGTGGCAAACCGATGTGCAAATCCCATCCGATGCTCACCGTCGCACTCACCAGCAACGGCCCGAACAGCCATGGGTTGGGTTGACGCAAACGCTCCCAGAGCCACGCCGCCAAGGCGCCTGCCGGGAACAAAAGGGCCAGCCACCACCCGTTGACGGCTGTCGGATGAACAACCGGCGCACCGTCCCCCAACAAATACTTGAACGCCGCCGGTACACACAGCACCACCACCAGCACCCGCAGACTTTGTCCCGCCGCGACACGGCTGAGCACCGCGCCATTACGGGCGCCGAGGTTAACCATCTCCCCGGAACCACCGGGCATGCTGGAAAAGAAGGCAGTGGCGCGATCCTCACCGGTACGGCGCATCAACCAGACGCCGACCACGGCCGACAGGCTGGTGACCAACGCACCGAAGAAAATCAAACCGAAATGACTCAACACCTGCTCCATCACCACCGGGGTGAAGTGCAGGCCGATACCGATCCCCACAATCCACTGACCGCACTTGCGGCCGCCAGGGATTTCCGCCAACTGCCACGGCGTGAGACAGCGCACGAGGATGATCGCCAGCAACGAGCCGACCATCCACGGCAACGGCCAACCGATCTGACTGGCAAGGTAGCCGCCCAGCGCGCCGACCAGCGGCGTACCCCACCAGGCGTTGAAGGGTGTTCGATCAGACATCGGCGATCGCGCGTTGGGCGGCCGAACGCTTGCGCCAGATGCGGATAATCGGCATCAGCAGCATGATCGCAGTCAATACCCAGACACCGAAGGTGATCGGGCTCGACCAGAGGATTTCCAGCGCGCCGTTGGAAATCGACAGGGCGCGACGCAGGTTCTGCTCCATCAGGCCGCCGAGGATGAAACCCAGCAAGACTGGCGACAACGGGAAGTCCAGCTTGCGCAGGAGGTAGCCGAAGATGCCGATGCCGATCATCAGGAACAGGTCGAACGTGGTGGCGTGCACTGCGTAGACGCCGATCCCGGTGATGATGGCGATTACCGGCACCAGTGCCCAATTCGGCACGGCGAGGATGCGGGTGAAGATGCGGATCATCGGAATGTTGAGGATCACCAGCATGATGTTGGCGACGAACAACGAGGCGATCAGGCCCCAGACGATGTCGGGTTGCTGTTGGAACAGCAGCGGCCCCGGTGTGATGTTGTACAGCGACAAGGCGCCGATCATCACCGCCGTGGTGCCCGAACCCGGAACACCGAGGGTCAGCATCGGCACCAGCGCGCCGCAGGCTGCGCCGCCGATGGCGGTTTCCGGTGCCGCCAGGCCACGCATGTCGCCTTGGCCGAAGGTGCCTTTGGCGCCGGCGATACGTTTTTCGGTCATGTAGGCCACGGCGCTGGCGAGGGTCGCGCCGGCACCCGGCAATACGCCCATGATGAAGCCCAGCACACCGCAACGAATGTTCACCACGAACACCGCCGAGGCTTCCTTGAAGTTGAACATCATGCGTCCGGTGGCTTTCACCGCTTCCTGGCCGTGATGGGTTTTTTCCAGCAACAGGAGAATTTCACTGATGGAGAACAGCCCCAGCACCAGCACGACAAATTGAATGCCGTCGGTCAGGTGAATGTTGTCCCCGGTGAAGCGATACACGCCGCTGTTTGCATCTATGCCGACGGTCGACAAAAACAGGCCGATCAAGGCTGCAATAAACGTCTTCAGCGGTCGGTCACCCGCCATGCCGCCAAGGCAGACGATGGCGAATACCATCAGCACGAAATATTCCGCCGGGCCAAAGGCAATCGCCCATTTCGCCAGCAGCGGGGCGAACAGCACCATGCCGCAGGTGGCGATGAACGCACCGATGAACGAGCTCCATGCCGACAACGACAGCGCAACACCGGCCAGGCCTTTGCGGGCCATCGGGTAACCGTCGAGGGTGGTCATGACGGTGGAGGCTTCACCGGGAATGTTCAGCAGGATCGAGCTGATTCGCCCGCCGTACTCGCAACCCAGGTACACCGCCGCCAGCAGTATCAATGCCGATTCCGGTGGAAGGCCCAGGGCAAACGCGATCGGGATCAACAGCGCCACGCCGTTGATCGGGCCCAGACCCGGCAACAGGCCGACCACGGTGCCGATCAGGGTGCCGCACAAAGCGGTCACCAGGTTGTACGGGCTCAGCGCGACGCCGAAACCCTGACCCAAATAGCCAAGCGTATCCATATCAGTTCTCCAGAACGTCGAGCACGCCCAAGGGCAGCGGGACATCCATCACCTTGTCGAACAGCAGATAAAGGCCGACGGCCATTAGCGTGATGATCACAATGCTGGGCACCCAGCGACCGCCGTACAGGCGCGCCATCGGAATGCCGATCAGGATGCTGGCGACGATGAAACCAAGGGGTTCGAAGGTGCCGGCAAACACCAGCAACAGCACCACACAAATGCCGATTTTGTTCAGGGTCTCGCGGTCCATCGGGGGGTCGTCAGCGTCGTGCTTGATGGGTGCGGGACGAAACACCATGTACATCAGCGCCAGGCCCATCAGCCCGAGCATCAGCAGCGGAAAGGCCCGCGGCCCCACTGGTTCGTAGGAAAAAGCCGCTTGATACGGCCACGCCATCAGCGCCAGGCCAACACAGGCCAGTAGCAGCACCGAAGCAAAAATGCGTTGTAAGAGCATGGGAAACTCCTGTGCCGCAGCCCCGCGAAACGGGGCCGCAGCCGCTAGACAGAGGCGATCACTGAATCAGGCCGAACTCTTTGGCCAGCACTTTGTAGTCCGCCACCTGCTTCTTCACGTAGGTGTCCAGCTCCGGGCCGGTCATGGCGAACGGGAACAGTTCACGCTGATCGCGCAGCTTGGCAAAGTCTTCGGAAGCCAGCAGTTTGTCGAAGGCCGCTTTCCACCAGGCGTAGTCTTCGTCGCTGACCTTTGGCCCTAGGTAGAAGCCGCGAACCACCGGCCAGACGATGTCGTAGCCTTGCTCTTTGGCGGTCGGGATGTCTTTCATTTCCGGCTCATCCAGACGCTTGTCGGCGAACACCGCCAACAAGCGCATGTCGCCGCTCATGATGTGCGGCATGGAGTCGGAGATGTCGGTGCTGCCGACCTGGATGTGGCCGCCGAGCAGGGCAGTGGCTATTTCACCGCCGCCTTCAAGTGCAACGTAACGCAGGTCACGCGGGTTGATCCCCGCGGCCTTGGCGATCAGCGCGGTTTGCATCCAGTCTTGACTGCCCACAGTGCCGCCGGAGCCGATCACCACTTTGCTCGGGTCTTTTTTCAGCGCCTGAACCAGATCGTCCAGGTTCTTGTAAGGCGAATCACTTTTCACTGCGATGGCGCCGTAGCTGGTGCCGACAGCGGCCAGCCAGCGAACGTTGGTTTCATCGAAACGTCCGAACTTGCCTTGCGCCAGGTTCAGCAATGAACCGCTGGACCAGGCCACCAGCGTGCCAGCGTCGGCCGGGCGCTGAGCGACCACTGCGTTGTAGGCCACAGCGCCGACACCGCCGGGCATGTAGGTCACGCGCATTGGTTTGGTCAGCAGTTTTTCATTCACCAGCGCGCTCTGCGCCAGTTTGCAGGTGAGGTCGAAACCACCACCCGGTGACGCCGGGGCAATACATTCCGGACGTTTAGGTTCGGCCATGAGTTGGCCGGCGAACAGCATGCAGCTGGCGGCGAGGGCGAAACGGCGCAGTGAACGATTCATTTTTTGTCTCCACGGGAGTTTTTGTTTTTGGGGATGTTTCAGGTGCGGCGGTTTCGCGCCGTGCAGCCGGCAACGGCGTGGGCGAGCGAGAACAATGGGAATCGGATGAAAGGGTGGGGGATGTAGGCCTGAAGCGGTATGCGCAGCATGGTGCAGTACCTCAGTTTATTGTTCTTATTGGCGAAAACGCGTCATGGCGTTTTTCGGGAGCTACATTTCAAAGCACGATTGGAAGGTCGGCAGTCGAAACCATCCGTGGGGCGACTCTAACGGCCCAACCTTTCGCTAACCTTTCAGCAGGCTTTCACGGTTATCGGGCTTCACAGCAGCGGATGCGGCTGTAAACTCCGCGCCAAAGAATGGCGTTGACCATCCCCTGAATGAGGTAAAGATCCATGCGCGTTCTGCTCGTCGAAGACCATTTGCAGCTGGCCGAAAGTGTCGCCCAGGCGCTCAAGAGCACCGGGCTGACCGTGGATGTGCTGCACGATGGCGTGGCCGCAGACCTGGCCTTGAGCAGCGAGGAATACGCGATGGTCATTCTCGATGTCGGCCTGCCGCGCATGGACGGTTTTGAAGTGCTCGCGCGCTTGCGTTCCCGGGGGAAGAACCTGCCGGTGCTGATGCTGACCGCGCGCAGCGACGTCAAGGATCGGGTGCATGGCTTGAACCTTGGCGCCGACGATTACCTCGCCAAGCCTTTTGAACTGACCGAACTCGAAGCACGGGTCAAAGCCTTGTTGCGCCGCAGTGTGCTGGGTGGTGAACGTCAGCAGCGCTGCGGCGTGCTGGCCTATGACCTGGACACCCGGCGCTTCACCCTCGGTGAGGAACTGTTGACCCTGACCTCGCGCGAACAGGCCGTTCTCGAGGCATTGATCGCCCGGCCCGGTCGGGTGATGAGCAAGGAGCAACTCGCCTCCCAGGTGTTCGGCCTGGACGAAGAAGCCAGCCCTGACGCCATCGAAATCTACGTGCATCGCTTGCGCAAAAAACTGGATGGTCAACCGGTCGCAATCGTGACCTTCCGGGGGCTTGGCTATTTGCTGGAAAGCCGCGATGCATAAGCCCAGCAGCCTGCGCTGGCGGTTGCTGTGGAACCTCGCGCTGTTGCTGGTGGTGTTGATGCTGGCCAGCGGTTTGAGCGCGTACTGGAATGGTCGCGAAGCGGCGGACACGGCGTATGACCGCACCTTGCTGGCGTCGGCACGGACCATTGCGGCGGGGGTATCCCAGCGTGACGGTACGCTCAGTGCCGACGTGCCTTACGTGGCGCTGGATACGTTTGCCTATGACAGTGCCGGGCGAATTTTTTACCTGGTCAATGACATCCACCAGAATCTGATTTCCGGTTACGAAAACCTCCCTGCGCCCCCGCCGGGAACGCCGCGCACCGATGACTACCCGGCGCTCGCTCGGTTTTACAACGCTACGTACCGCGGTCAAAACGTGCGAGTGGTCAGCCTGCTCAAGCCGGTCAGCGAGCCGAACATGAATGGCATGGCGGAAATTCGCGTGGCGGAAACCGATGAGGCAAGGGTCAGCATGGCGCGCAGTCTGGCGGCGGACACGTTGCTGCGGCTGGGCATGCTGGCGATTGGCGCGCTGTTGTTGGTGTGGTTCGCGGTGAGTGCGGCGTTGCGTCCGCTGGAACGCTTGCGCACAGCGGTGGAAGAGCGCCAGTCGGATGATCTGCGGCCATTGCCGTTGGTGGAAGTGCAGCGCGAGCTGTGGCCGCTGGTACGGGCGCTCAATCACTTTACCGAGCGGCTACGCGGGCAGTTCGAACGCCAGGCGCAGTTCATCGCCGATGCTGCCCATGAACTGCGTACGCCGCTGGCAGCGCTGAAGGCGCGGCTGGAACTTGGCCTGCGGGCGAGTGAACCCGAAACCTGGCGCAGTACCCTGGAAACGGCGGCCCAGGGCACGGATCGATTGACGCACCTGGCGAATCAATTGCTGTCGCTGGCGCGGGTCGAAAACGGTGCCCGGGCCATTGCCGAGGGCGGCGCGCAGTTGCTGGATTTGAGTCAGTTGGCGCGGGAGTTGGGCATGGCTATGGCGCCACTGGCCCACGCGCGCGGCGTGGCCCTGGCACTGGAAGCGGATGAGCCGGTGTGGCTGCGTGGTGAGCCGACGTTGCTGAACGAGCTGCTGAGTAACCTGGTGGATAACGCGTTGGCCCATACACCATCGGGCGGCAATGTGATTTTGCGGGTCACGGCACCGGCGGTACTGGAGGTCGAGGATGACGGGCCGGGGATTCCGGTGGATGAGCGGGATCGGGTGTTTGAGCGCTTTTATCGGCGTAATCAACAGGTGGCCGGGTCGGGGCTGGGGCTGGCGATCGTGGGGGAAATCTGCCGTGCGCATTTGGCGCAGATCAGTCTGCATGATGGTGAGACGAAAGGGTTGAAGGTGCGGGTGAGTTTTATTGCGGGGGAGTGAGGGTGTTTGTTAGGACCCCATCGCGAGCAAGCTCGCTCCCACAATAGATCTCCGTCACACCGAAGATCCCTGTGGGAGCGAGCTTGCTCGCGATGGCAGCGACTCGGTCCCGCCTAGTAAAACATCGACCGCGATTCTTCCAGATCCTTGATCACCGCATCATTCTCCAGATCAATCCCAAGCTTCTTGAATGAAGGCACGCTGGTCAGGTCGAAACGGGCCAGCGGGTGTTCGCTGTCCTTGTGGCAATACAGACTGGCCACTTGCACCAGATCCACATAATCAATCCGCTCAGACTCACGCTTGAAGTCCAGGTATTGCCCCGGAACCTTCACCAGTTTCTCCGGAAACTCCCAGACCCTGAGCAGTTTGTCGCCGATCAAGGGGTGAATGTGGTCGATCACATGGTTGAGGCTGACCGGGTCGGACAGCAGCTCATAGTGATCTTCGGCGTAGGTCAGAATCGGCAACACGCCAATCTGATGCACCAGACCGCCGAGGGCGGCCTGATCGGGCTTGAGTTGCGTGTAACTGCGGCACAGCGCATAGCTGACCCCGGCGATTTCCAGGCTTTTGCGCCAGACATCGTGCATCTTCTGCTGCACCACCTCGGAGCGGGCGTGGAAAATCTGTTCCATCACCAGCCCGATTGCCAGATTGCTGCTGTAGTTGACGCCCAGACGCGTGATCGCCGTGTGCAGGTCGGTGACTTCTTGAGTCGCGCGCAGCAGTGGGCTATTGACCACTTTGATCAGGCGCGCCGACAACGCCGTATCGCGGCCTATCACTTTGCTCAGAGTGCTGACACTGATTTCCGGGTCTTCGGCGGCCTTGCGAATCTGCATGGCCACTTCCGGTAATGTTGGCAGAACCAAGTCATCGTTATCGATGGCCTCAACCAAATCCTGTTGGACCTTTTCCGCCAGATCGCTCATTTCGTTTCTCTAGGGTGTTGCAACAGATGCTGCGGTTAACGCTGGATTTCGCGATCGCGGTCCAGTGAATAAGGCAGGTCGAGCAAGTTTAGGGCGGGTCCTTCCAGGGTGCCGAGATGAATGTCGCCACCCTCAGCTGCTTCGGCTTGCAGCACAGCAAGGAGTTCAATGTTTTGTTCCCCGTTGGCCGCCAGCACCACTTCACCGATGGAACTGCCATGGCTCGGGGAAAACAGCGGCGTGCCGGGGGCGGGCAATTCGCTGGCGTCCAGAGTCAGACGGTACAAGCGACGCTTGAGTTTGCCCAGGTACTGCATGCGCGCGACGATTTCCTGGCCGGTGTAGCAGCCTTTCTTGAAGCTCACGCCACCGACGGCTTGCAGATTGAGCATCTGCGGGATGAACAGCTCGCGTGTTTCTGGCATGACCTGGCCGATCCCTGCGCGGATCTGGCCCAGCAACCATTGATTCAGACTGCCTTCGGCCAGCAGGGCGGACAACTTGCCCTTGATGGCGTCAGCCTGATCGGCGGCGACCCACAGTTCAGCGCGATCCGGCGAGACGCGGATGGCGAGCAGACCTTCAAGACGCACGACACTGTCGGTATCCGCCGGCAATTGCAAACCGAGGCTGCTCAGCGCGGCGTCGCCATGATCGAGTCCGAAGCGGACCCAAGCGGCGCTTTCGTCGGTCAATTTGGATTTGGAGAACACGGCGTATTTTTTCAGGTCCGCCAGTTGCGGCTCCAGCAGTTCGGTGGACATGGCCATCACCACGCCGTCACCTTCCAGCAGAATGCGGAAACTCGACTGCATCCGGCCTTTTTGCGTACAGCGCGCGCCCAGACTGGCTTGGGTTTCACTCAGGTAATTGAGGTTGCAGGTCAATTGGCCTTGCAGGAATTTGCCGGCATCCGCGCCGCGGACCGCGAGAACGCCTTCGTGAGACAGGGTGCAGAAAAAAGCAGAATCGGCCATGGGTCATCGCAGGGTAAAGAGTCTGGGGGACATCATAAGGGGGCGCCCGTGAAATGGGTAGTTCACAAAAGGTCGACAGTGCCCGACCAAAGCCGACTGTTCGACGGGGCGCGGGGCTGTATACTTGCCGCCTATTTGAGGAGCGCTCCATGGTCGAAGATGTTGAACTGAATCGCCTCTACTGGCACAGCCGCCGCGGCATGCTTGAGCTGGACGTATTGCTGGTGCCGTTTGTAAAAGAAGTCTACCCGCACCTCAATGATGTCGACCGCGATTGCTACCGCAAGCTGCTCGAGTGCGAAGATCAGGACATGTTCGGTTGGTTCATGGAACGCGCCGAATCGGAAGATCCGGAGCTTCAGCGCATGGTTCGCATGATCCTGGACCGTGTCCAGCCCAAGTAATACGTTCGAATGCCGCTGGCATGCCTCACGGCAGTTGCTGGCGGCGTATCTTCTGGCCCAGCTGTTCGCGCTGGGTTCGTTGTTTATTCTGTCTATACCGGTCTGGGCCTGTTTGCTCGGCGCTTTTTGCTGTCTGGCGCATGGCGTTCGGGTGTTGCCCCGTCAGATTCTGCTGACACACCCGCAGGCATATCGCGGATTGCGTCGCGATGCCGAAGGCTGGCAGTTGTGGAATCGGGCACGGGGTTGGCAGCCGGTGCAACTGCGACCGGACAGCCTGGCGCTGCCATTGATCGTTGTGCTGCGGTTTCGCCTGCCCGGCGAACGGCAAGTTCGGTCGATCTGCGTACCTCGCGACTCACAGGCGGCGGATGTGCACCGACGCCTGCGGGTTCGATTGACGTTCAGTCGACGTAGGTGGGCGGTACCAGAATAGTATCCAGGGCAACCGGGAGCATGTTCGGATAGTCGAGTGTGTAATGCAGGCCCCGGCTTTCCTTGCGCTCCATCGCTGACTGGATCATCAGTTCTGCCACCTGAGCCAGGTTACGCAATTCGATCAAATCGCGGCTGACCTTATAGTTACTGTAAAACTCGTCAATCTCGTCCAGCAACAGCCGCACGCGATGTTGCGCACGCTGCAAGCGTTTGTTGGTGCGCACGATGCCGACGTAGTCCCACATGAATCGGCGCAGTTCATCCCAGTTATGCGCGATGATCACGTCTTCGTCGGAATCAGTGACCTGGCTCGCATCCCAGATCGGCAGGGCGGCTGGAATCGATACGTGCGGCAGCTGTTCAAGAATGTCCGCCGCTGCCGAACGGGCGTAAACGAAACACTCCAGCAGCGAGTTGCTGGCCATGCGGTTGGCGCCGTGCAGGCCGGTGAAGCTGGTTTCGCCGATTGCATACAGCCCCGGCACGTCGGTGCGGCCATTCTGATCGACCATCACGCCACCGCAGGTGTAGTGCGCCGCCGGAACCACCGGGATCGGCTGCTTGGTGATATCGATGGAAAACTCAAGGCAGCGTTCGTACACCGTCGGGAAGTGCGTCTTGATGAACGCTTCGGGCTTGTGACTGATGTCCAGATAGACGCAGTCGATACCCAGGCGCTTCATTTCATGGTCGATGGCCCGGGCAACGATGTCCCGAGGCGCCAATTCTGCGCGCGGGTCGAAGCGCGGCATGAAACGCTCGCCGTTAGGCAGTTTGAGGTGCGCACCTTCGCCGCGCAGGGCTTCGGTGATCAGGAAGCTTTTTGCCTGTGGGTGGTATAGGCAGGTGGGGTGAAACTGGTTGAACTCGAGGTTCGCCACCCGGCAGCCAGAACGCCAGGCCATGGCGATGCCATCACCACAGGCGCCGTCGGGGTTGCTGGTATAGAGGTAGACTTTGGCTGCGCCACCGGAGGCGAGGATGACGAAGCGTGCGCCGTAGGTGTCGACTTCGCCGGTCCCGCGATTGAGTACGTAGGCCCCGAGACAGCGGTCGCCTTCAAGGCCGAGGCGTTTTTCGGTGATCAGATCGACTGCGACGCGCTGTTCCAGCAGTTCGATGTTGGGCCTTTGTCTGGCTTGGGCCAGCAACGTTCTGAATATCGCGGCGCCCGTGGCATCGGCGGCATGAATGATGCGTCGATGGCTATGGCCGCCTTCGCGGGTCAGGTGAAACTCGAACCCGCCGTCTTCAGTCCCGGATTGTTCATCTCGGGTAAACGGCACGCCTTGGTCGATCAGCCACTGAATCGCCTCTTTACTGTGTTCGACGGTAAACCGCACGGCGTCTTCATGGCACAGGCCGCCGCCGGCGTTGAGGGTGTCATCGACGTGGGACTCGACGGTGTCAGAGTCGTCCAGCACGGCAGCGACACCGCCTTGGGCCCAGAATGTCGAGCCGTTGGCGAGGTCGCCTTTGCTCAGTACCGCGATGCGCAAGTGACCGGGCAAGGTCAGCGCAAGACTCAAACCGGCAGCGCCGCTGCCAATCACCAGAACATCGTGTTGAAACTGTTGGCTCATTTCAGGATTCCGCTCAAAGCGACCCGGGTCGGGGTTGGCGCAAGACTGCTGGAACGGCGAGTCGAGTCGGCCACACAGCCCACTAGTATATAGAGGGGGGGAGCGGCACAATACCCGAGCGCATATGGCATTGTGAAACTACTGTGACAGGAAATACCCGACGCTTCGTCGGATGGTTTTTTGCCCGAATCGACGACAAGACGACTGTATCGTGGATTTAACAGTATTTTTCCATTCACGGTTGCACAATGTCGGTGCCGTCTGGTTATAAATAATGGAACTTTTGCCAAAGGCCCAAGATCAATAGACGGTTGCCTGATTCAAGGAACAGTGTCGGCTTCAGGGCAGGATCTGCAGTTTGATCCTTGCTGGCGAATCCGACGACAAGATTATTCGCGCAGCCGGGTAACCCGCGCTGCGCTTTTCGTGCGTGCCAAATCAGAGCCCGCAGGAAACTTGCTTGGAGGGGGAGAACTTTTGCGAAAAGCCCGAGTCTATGTTTGCAAGTCTGGTCGTTTAGTTCTGCAAGTCTCCTCTGAGCTTATCGAGGAGTGTTCATGCTAACCCAGGAAGAGGATCAGCAGCTGGTCGAGCGCGTTCAACGTGGCGACAAGCGAGCTTTCGATCTGCTAGTGCTGAAATACCAGCACAAAATTCTCGGGTTGATCGTGCGTTTCGTGCACGACACCCATGAAGCCCAGGATGTGGCGCAGGAAGCCTTTATCAAGGCGTACCGAGCCCTTGGAAATTTTCGCGGAGACAGCGCGTTTTATACGTGGCTTTACCGCATCGCCATTAACACGGCGAAAAACTATCTGGTTTCACGCGGCCGTCGGCCGCCGGATAGCGATGTCAGTTCCGAGGATGCAGAGTTCTACGATGGCGATCATGGCCTCAAGGATCTCGAGTCGCCAGAACGTGCGTTGCTGCGGGATGAGATCGAAGGCACCGTCCATCGGACCATCCAGCAACTGCCAGAAGATTTACGTACGGCTTTAACTTTACGTGAATTCGATGGTCTGAGTTACGAGGACATTGCAGCCGTCATGCAATGTCCGGTGGGTACCGTGCGCTCCCGGATTTTCCGCGCTCGGGAGGCCATCGATAAAGCCCTGCAGCCGTTGTTGCAGGAAAACTGAGACAGCGGCGATAGCCAAGAGAGGAACGCCATGAGTCGTGAAGCCCTGCAGGAATCGCTGTCCGCAGTGATGGATAACGAAGCGGACGAACTGGAATTGCGTCGGGTATTGAATGCCTTTGACGATGTTGAAACCCGTGAAACCTGGGCTCGTTACCAAATCGCTCGGGCAGTCATGCACAAGGACTTGCTGCTTCCACGCCTGGATATCGCTGCGGCAGTGTCTGCTGCGTTGGCCGACGAAGCCGTACCGGCAAAAGCCTCCCGTGGTCCATGGCGCAGCCTGGGTCGCCTGGCAGTAGCCGCGTCGGTAACACTGGCTGTACTGGCTGGCGTTCGTTTGTACAACCAGGACGAGATCGCTGGTGTCGAACTGGCTCAGCAATCCAATCAACCGGGTTTGACCGTTCCTCAGGTTAAAGGTCCAGCTGTATTGGCAGGCTACAATGAGAGTTCGGATGCCACTGGCCCTATGGCCAACGGTGTATTGCAAGGTCAGCCGGGCTGGCACGATCAGCGTCTGCCAAGCTACTTGCGCCAACATGCTCAACAAGCTGCACTGAAAGGCACTGAAAGTGCTTTGCCTTACGCTCGTGCAGCAAGCCTGGAAAACCGCTAAGGAGGATCATGCGCTCCATACCTCTACTTTCGCTTCTGCTCGCAGGCTGGTTTGTCGTACCAGCCCACGCTGATGAAGCCCAAGACTGGCTGACCCGTCTGGGCCAGGCCGAGCAACAGCAAAGCTTTTTCGGTACATTCGTTTACGAGCGTAACGGTAGTTTTTCTACCCATAACATCTGGCATCGCGTCCAGGATGGCAAAGTCCGAGAGCGTTTACTCCAGCTCGACGGCTCCGCACAGGAAGTCGTGCGCATTGATGGGCATACTCAATGCGTCAGCGGCACCCTTATAGCAGGGCTGGGTGACTCACCCAATTCTGCTGCTCGTGCACTGGATCCACAGAAGTTAAAGAATTGGTACGACCTCGCTGTCATCGGCAAGTCGCGTCTGGCTGGGCGGGCGGCAGTGATTGTTTCGCTGACGCCACGTGATCAGCATCGATATGGTTTTGAGCTTCATCTGGATAAAGAAACCGGCCTGCCGCTCAAATCATTGCTGCTCAATGACAAAGGGCAGTTGCTGGAGCGATTCCAGTTCACACAACTGGATACCGCTGACGTGCCGTCCGAAAAAGACTTGCAGGCGGGCGAAGATTGCAAGGCTGTCACCCTCGACAGCGACAAGGCTTCCGCCATCAAGGCCGCACAGGTTTGGCATTCGGACTGGCTACCACCCGGTTTCGAATTGACCAGCAGTAGCGCTCGCAAGGACCCGGAGACTAAAACGCTGGTGAACAGCCTGATGTATGACGACGGCCTGGCACGTTTCTCGGTATTCCTTGAACCGTTGAATGGCGCAACCGTGACAGACACCCGCACACAGTTGGGCCCCACCGTTGCTGTATCCCGCCGTCTGACCACGCCTCAGGGCGAAATGATGGTGACGGTGGTCGGTGAGATCCCGATAGGCACAGCAGAACGGATTGCGCTGTCCATGCGCACCGATGCCACTGCGACCAAATAGTGGGCCTTTACCGAAATGTTTGGTGAGCATTTCAATTTGCAAAAAATCCTTAATGTTTCTATAGGTCAGAGCCTCACGGCTCTGGCCTTGTTTTGTTGTTCCCGGAACAAAAATACCGGCGTATTGTTCCCGGTGTTCCTTGCTCCATATCGCTTAACCATGCTCGTCGTAACGGGAGCCGTATGTCGATACCACGCTTGAAATCTTACCTTTCCATTTTCGCCACCGTGCTGGTGCTCGGTCAGGCGGTCACTGCGCAAGCGGTTGAGCTGCCTGATTTCACTCAGTTGGTCGAGCAGGCCTCGCCTGCCGTGGTGAACATCAGTACCACCCAGAAACTGCCGGACCGCAAAGTGTCCGGGCAAATGCCCGACCTTGAAGGCCTGCCGCCAGCGCTGCGCGAGTTCTTCGAGCGGGGCATGCCTCAGCCGCGTTCGCCTCGTGGTGATCGCCAGCGTGAGGCCCAGTCCCTGGGTTCGGGTTTCATCATTTCGCCTGATGGCTACATCCTGACCAACAACCACGTGATTGCCGATGCCGATGAAATTCTCGTGCGTCTGGCTGATCGCAGTGAGCTGAAAGCCAAGCTGGTCGGCACCGATCCACGTTCCGACGTGGCGCTGCTGAAAATTGAAGGCAAGGACTTGCCGGTTCTTAAACTCGGCAAATCCCAGGACCTGAAAGCCGGTCAGTGGGTGGTTGCCATCGGTTCGCCGTTCGGTTTCGATCACACTGTGACGCAAGGCATCGTCAGCGCCATCGGGCGTAGCCTGCCGAACGAAAACTATGTGCCGTTCATCCAGACCGACGTGCCGATCAACCCGGGTAACTCCGGTGGTCCGCTGTTCAACCTGAATGGCGAAGTGGTCGGGATCAACTCGCAGATCTACACCCGCTCCGGGGGCTTCATGGGCGTATCGTTCGCGATCCCTATCGATGTCGCGATGGACGTTTCCAATCAGCTCAAAGACGGTGGCAAAGTCAGCCGTGGCTGGTTGGGTGTGGTGATTCAGGAAGTGAACAAGGACCTGGCCGAGTCGTTTGGTCTTGAGAAACCGGCCGGTGCGCTGGTCGCTCAGATCCAGGACGACGGCCCTGCGGCGAAGGGTGGTCTGCAAGTTGGCGACGTGATTCTGAGCATGAACGGTCAGCCAATCGTCATGTCAGCTGACTTGCCACATCTGGTGGGCGCGCTGAAGGCGGGCGCCAAAGCCAATCTGGAAGTTATTCGCGAAGGCAAGCGCAAGAACGTCGAACTGACGGTCGGCGCGATTCCTGACGAAGGCAAAGAGCTGGATTCGATGCCTAAGTCGGGCGTTGAAATCAGCAGCAATCGTTTGGGTGTCTCCGTCGCCGAACTGTCCGATGAGCAGAAGAAAACCTACGACCTCAAAGGTGGTGTGGTGATCAAGGAAGTTCAGGACGGTCCTGCCTCGCTGATTGGTTTGCAACCAGGTGACATCATCACTCACCTGAACAACCAGGCCATCGGCTCCAGCAAGGAGTTCACCGAGATTGCCAAGGCGCTGCCGAAGAACCGTTCGGTCTCGATGCGGGTTCTGCGTTCGGGCCGTGCCAGCTTCATCACCTTCAAACTGGCTGAATAAACCGGTTGTTGGCTGAATAAGAAACCGCCTCGAAAGAGGCGGTTTTTTTGTGCGCGGAATTTACAACTGAGCCGTCAGCCCATCATGTCCTTGATCATGCGCTCCTGCTCCATCAGCTCACGCTGGCGTGCATCGATACGCGAAGACAGCGGGAAGTTGCCGGCAGCCTTACGCTTGGCGAAATCCAGTTGCTGAATGGCCTGAGGATAGTCGCCGACCAACGCAAAGTACTCCGCCCGAGCCTGATGCAGGCCGATGATGTTGCCCGACAAACCGCGAGTCTCGGCTACCTGATACCACACGTCCGGATCGTCCGGTCGCGACTTGAGCAGGCCTTCCAGCGCCTTTTCAGCATCGGCGGTGCGGTTCTGTTTCAGCAGCAGATCGACACGCACCTGATTCAGCGGGTAGTTGCCGGGGTATTGCGTGAGCATCCGGTCGACGCGTGATTGAGCATCCGGCAGGCGATTGTTGGTGATGTCGAGGTCGATCTCAGCCAGGTTATAGATGATCTCGTTCGGCGCCTTGGCCAGCAGCGGCTTGAGGTTCTCCCGAGCTTCATTCAACTGGCCGCCCTTGATCTGGGCGATTGCCAGGCCATAACGCGCGACGTCGTTTTTCGGGTTTTCTTCAAGTAGGGCGCGGAAGCGCTTGGCGCCCAGGCCTGGGGTTTCTTCATAGAACAACTGGACGCGTGCGCGAATCAGCTGATAACGCATGGTGTCTTCGATGCCGCCCTGTGGAGCCTGTTCAGCGCGGTTGCGGGTGTCGGCGATCCGCGATTCGGTGACCGGGTGAGTCAGCAGGAATTCTGGCGGTTTGGCATCAAAGCGATATTGGCGCATCAACCGTTCGAACATGGTCGGCATCGAACGCGGGTCGTAACCGGCCTTTTCCAGGTTGACGATGCCGATGCGGTCGGCTTCCTGCTCATTCTGGCGCGAGAAGCGCCGCTGTTCCTGAATCGCCGCCGCTTGCGTACCGGCAATGGCCGCGATCCCGGCATCGCCGGCACCGGCCGCCGCAATCACGATCCCGGCCAACAGGGCGGCCATCATCGGCACTTGCATGCGCTGCTGCGCTTCAATGCCCCGGGCGAAGTGGCGTTGCGACAAGTGAGCCAATTCGTGAGCCAGTACCGAGGCGTACTCGCCTTCGGTCTGCGCATAGAGGAACAAGCCGCCGTTGACCCCGACAATCCCGCCCGGCGCCGCGAAGGCGTTGAGTTGCGGACTGTTGATCAGGATGAACTCCAGGCGCCGGTCATTGACCTGGCTGGTTTCCACCAGTCGGTAAACGCTGGATTCGACGTAATCCTTGAGCTGCGGATCGTTGAGCTGCGCAACCTGGCTGCGCAACAGCGCCAGCCAGGCACGGCCCAACTGGTATTCCTGTTGCGGCGAGACGATGGCAGAACTGGCGTCGCCGAGTGACGGCAGGTCGTCAGCAAAGCCCGGTGAGGCGAGCAGGCAAGCGAGCGTCAGCAGGGTAGGGCGCAAAAAAGTCATGCACAAAGCCTTAGTCGACAAAGACCTTACTGTAGCCGGACACTGGGCTTGGGACCAGATATTCTAGGCAACTCAACCAAGTGCCCCGGAGTGAAACAATGACCGACGCTGTAGCCCATGACGCCGAACTGGACGCCAGCGGCCTGAATTGTCCGTTGCCGTTGCTCAAGGCCAAGCTGGAACTCAATCGCCTGGCCAGTGGCGCGGTGCTCAAGGTGATCGCCACGGATGCGGGATCGCAGCGCGACTTCCGCACCTTTGCCCGATTGGCCGGTCATACGCTGCTTCGTGAAGAAGATGAGGCGGGTGTTTACCGCTACTGGTTAAAAAAAGCCTGAGCCTGCTGCGTTCGTTTCTAAGGAATATTGATGTTCAAGGTGTTACGCGACTGGATTCAGCGCTACTTTTCCGATGAAGAAGCCGTGGTGCTGGCGGTGCTGCTGGTCCTGGCATTCACCGCCGTGCTCACCTTGGGCGGCATGCTCGCGCCGGTACTGGCCGGGATGGTGCTGGCCTACCTCATGCAAGGCCTGGTCGCTACCCTCGAACGCTTGCGCATGCCGGGCGGCGTAGCGGTGGGGCTGGTCTTCGCGCTGTTCATGGGGGCGCTGCTGGTCTTCATGATTGTGGTGGTGCCGCTGCTGTGGCATCAGCTGATTACGCTGTTCAACGAGTTGCCGGGCATGCTCGCCAAGTGGCAGTCGTTGTTATTGCTGTTGCCCGAGCGCTATCCGCACCTGGTGTCCGATGAGCAGGTATTGCAGGCCATCGAAGTGGCGCGGGGCGAGATCGGTAAATTCGGCCAGTGGGCGCTGACGTTCTCGCTGTCAAGTCTGCCGCTGCTGGTGAACATCATGATCTACCTGGTTCTGGTGCCGATCCTGGTGTTCTTTTTCCTCAAGGACCGGGAGATGATCGGCCAGTGGGTGCGCGGTTATCTGCCCCGTGAACGGGCGCTGATCACCCGCGTCGCTCACGAAATGAACCGACAGATCGCCAATTACATCCGCGGCAAGGTCATCGAGATCTTCATCTGCGGCGGCGTGACCTACATCGGGTTTGTCGTACTGGGACTCAACTACGCGGCACTGCTGGCTCTGTTGGTGGGCGTGTCGGTGGTGGTGCCTTACGTCGGCGCCGTGGTGGTGACCGTGCCGGTCATGTTGATTGCGCTGTTCCAATGGGGCTGGAGTGACCAGTTCATCTATTTGATGGCGGTCTACGGGATCATTCAGACGCTGGACGGCAATGTGCTGGTGCCGTTGCTGTTCTCGGAGGCAGTCAACCTGCACCCGGTGGCGATCATTTGCGCGGTGCTGTTGTTTGGCGGGTTGTGGGGATTTTGGGGGGTGTTCTTTGCGATTCCGCTGGCGACGCTGTTCAAGGCCGTGCTGGATGCGTGGCCGCGTAAGGAGCCGGAAGTCGCGCCATTGCTTTGAGTCTTCAGTGAGGCTGATGGCCTCTTGGCGAGCAAGCCCGCTCCCACATGTGATCGCATTCCTTCAGGAAAAACTCGGTCTAAGTGGGAGCGGGCTTGCTCGCGAAGGCGCCCGAACAGGCGCCAAAAAATCAGGCCTTGTTCAACGCCTGAGCAGCCGCCAACACCGCATCCACATGCCCAGGCACCTTCACACCACGCCATTCCTGACGCAGCACACCGTTCTTGTCGATCAGGAACGTGCTGCGATCGACGCCCATGTATTCCTTGCCATACAGCTTCTTCAGTTTGATCACATCAAACAACTGGCAAAGCGCTTCTTCCTTGTCGCTGATCAGCTCGAAGGTGAACGCCTGCTTGGCCTTGAAGTTCTCGTGGGACTTGAGGCTGTCACGCGACACGCCGAATACTTCGGTGTTGGCCGCTTTAAACGCGTCAAGTTGATCGCGAAAACCCTGGCCTTGAGTGGTGCAACCCGGCGTGCTGTCCTTTGGATAGAAGTAGATCACCACTTGCTTGCCTTTAAGGCCCGCGAGGCTGACGGTCTGTCCATTGGTGGCGGGTGCTTCGAAGTTGGCAACCGGTTGGTCGATGGCAACGGCCATGAAAGCTTCCTTACATTGGGTTTTGTGGGCGCCACGGTTCGATCAGCGCATCCAGGTTCAGCGCGTCGGCGAAATCCAGGAACTGATCGCGCAGCCAGCTGATCTGCACGCCAGCCGGCAAGGTCACGGTAAACGTGGCATTGAGCATGGTGCCGCCGGTTTGCGGTGCCTGATACGTGTCGCAGGTCAGGTTTTCCAACTCGACGTTGTGGTCCATGAAGAACTGGCACAGCTCATTGATGATGTCCGAGCGGTACGCCGAGCTGACATAAGCCACGTAAGGCAGCGCCTGAGGACGATTCTCCAGGGCCGCGCTGCGCACCACATTGACGGTGAACGCATGTTTTTTGGAGAGGCTCGGCAAGCTGCCTTCCAGGCGCGCCAGGGCGTCCCAGCTACCGGAAATCTCGAGGATCAACGCACTGCACTCGCCATGACGGGTCAGGCGGGAAGTGACCACGGCGCAGCGATTTTCATGGCTGGCGCGGCACAGGACGTTAGTCAGCTCCATGGGGTTGGCGCCGAGGGCACTGATGACAAGGAATTGTTCGCGAACTGTGGGGGTGGACTTGCAGCA
>Ga0302169_10000042_pt1 | contig 40114 bp, 55 predicted proteins | sample I_Fen_N1_3_FD_193493 | JGI IMG/M metagenome (GOLD analysis project Ga0302169, IMG submission 193493) | Peat permafrost microbial communities from Stordalen Mire near Abisko, Sweden - I_Fen_N1_3 | ecosystem: Environmental > Terrestrial > Soil > Wetlands > Permafrost | place: Sweden: Abisko...
GCGCGGCGGGCTGAAAGCGCTTGCACTTGTCGAGCTTGATGCGCAGCCGGGCCGCCAGTGACTTCAAGGTAATGCGCGCCTCGAAAGCCACCTTGAGGCCCGCGATCAACGACACCAGCTGACTGCGCTCCGGGGCAAAACTCTCGGCCACCGCGCGGATCTTGCGTTGATGCTCGCGGGTCCAGATGCCCGAGGCGGCATCGAGCCGGATCGCGTATTCGGTCCAGTGATTCAACGCGCTACGGCGGATGATTTGCCCGGTGCTGGCCGTGTCCGGCACGGTCAGCACCACCGAGCCGTCGAGCAGCCAACTACCGTCGAGCACATGGCCACCGGCGGCGACCCATTGCGCGTGGTAGTCCGCTTGCTCGATCAGCTCCAGCACCGGATAACCGAACGCGGCCAATGCCTGTTTAACCGCCCAGGGCGTGCCGCGCTTTCGGTGCCACTGAATAGCGCCCTTGATCAAATCCCGGCGCTGTTCATCGGTGTCGGCCAGCTCCCAGAAGTCCACCGACAAGGCCCAAGCCAGGAACGGCAAGAACTCGGGCGGGCACAGGTCCGCGTCCCAGAGCGTGCGAATCACGTCCGGGTCAATGCCTATGACAGAACCCGCCTCGACAATCGACCGCTCCAACAGCGTGCTATTGGATGGCAGCAGCTGCGCGTTACTCATAGGCAATCACCGACTCCACCACAATGCCGGTGCAGTACGGCGCGCCCTGGTCGTCACCACCCACGGCCACCATAGGGCTTGAAAGCTCGATGCCCGTCACACCAACGACACCGAGCGCCGCAATGACCATTTCGCGTGTTACCGAGCCACCTAACTCGCGCTGCGCCTCGGCATATGCCGCTGCCGCATCGCGAGCGGCCAACAGGGCCGGTTCCGTGGCCGCACCTGACGGAAACTTTAGGACCGCATTGAGTTGCCACGGGATGGCATACGCGGGCACCACATGCACCGTGTCACTGAGCGGCCGCACATCCTCAGCATTGAGCCGCAGCGTGACCGCTTCCAGCACCTCGGCCGACGGCACCCCATCACCCAGGCGACTCAGGACCGTGACGCGGATCGATCCGTCATCGAGCCGTTCCGCCCGCGCATCGAGCACGTCATCGTGCGCGCTACGGGCGTGATATTCGTAGGCCTTGCGCGGGCCTGCCGTGCTGTAGCCATACGGGGCTTGGCGGCCCCGCTCGCGGAACGCATCGTCTCCTTCGCCTTCCAGGCGCTCAGCACCCAGAAGGGACAGCACGCTATCCAGATCGCCTTTGGTCGACGACGGCAGCAGTACCGCCCGAGCCGCCGAGTTGACCCGCGCCCGCAAGAACACGATGGAATAACAGAAAGTCTCGAACTCTTTCATCACCGGGTCAGACTCAAGCTCAGCCGTCCAGCTGCTGCCCATCGACGCCTTGAACCGCGCAAGAATCTCTTGGAACTCATCCTCAAAACTGAGGGTGTCAATCACATCAGGAACGGGGAGTTTCGACAGATCAACGATGCTCAAGCGGCCACCTCCGTAATTTCGTCGACAGCCTGCCCGAGGTATTCACCCACCAGACGCAAGCCAATTTTCCCGTTGAGCACCGACACCACCACGACCCGCTCCAGCTTTAGCCGAGGCTCCCAGACCTTGAGCGCCCGAACGGCCTCGGCCTGCACTGAGCCTTTCCAACCCTCGGTGACAGGCATGTCGACGTAATTGGGGATGTTGCTGCCGTAGGTTGGCCGCATCACCCGGCTACCAATGCGCGTACTCAAGATGTCGCCGCAACACTGGATCAAGTGGGCAATGCCGCTGATCGGCAGGCCCGTGTTCCGGTCGCGTCCGATCATCTGTCGTTACTCCTTGACCAGCTCGAAGTCCGCGTGCGCCTTCAAGTAAGCCAGCGCTTCTGCGTCATCGGCCGCCACTTGCCCACGGGCCACGGCCAAGGTGCGACCAGAGGGCAGAACCAGGGTGCGAGAGGTGAATACCGAATCGGCATACAGCGGACTTGGCGGCGCGACAGGCGCAACCACGGCCGCAGCCGCTACACCGTTAACAACAGGGGTATCAGCCGCCTTTTCAGCAGGCTTTTTTGCAGCAGTTACAGCAGCCATCGGTTTTCCTCCAGGCATGAAAAAGCCCGCCGAAGCGGGCCATGAATTGACTGTTAGTGCTTGTGGTTTGGACTGTTGCCGCCCTTGTCCATGATCGTGCCGTCAGCGTCGACGTTACCCTTAACGCTCAAGTTGCCTTCTATGGAAACGTTGCCCTTGAGCGTGATGTTCGGCGCATCTACCGTCGCGGTAGTGGTCTTGGCCGCCACCGCGCTATCCGTAACGGCTACTGTCGACGCGCCGACCTTGATGTTCACGGTTCCCGTGGGCACCGTAATGTCATAGGTCTTGGCCTGCCAGTCGTAAACGATCCGGCCGCCGTCGTCGAATTCCCAGACCTCGACATGATCCCGATCATCCGGCGCCGTACCGCCATCCCCGTACACACCCCCCATGAACCGCGCCGCCTGGGGCACACCGCTGGGACTGAACAACGTGCCCGATTCACCCAGGCTGGGCGCTCGCCAGTGCCGCGCCTTACCGGCCGAGGCGCTATGCCAGCGCACGAAAGGGCTTACCCAGTCGCCGCACTTGATGCGGATCATGGCCCTTTTGAGGTCGACCGCCACCACCTCGCCCGTCTTGACCATGGACGCAATCATGCGGTCATGATCACCCACCGCCTCGCGACTCACAGAGCCACCAGCTCGACGTCAACTTCACCCGGAGCAGGCGCGAGCCTGACCGGCGTGTTGACGATTTCCGGGAAAGGCCAGTCCTCGATATCGCCAATATGGATTTCTTGGGCCCACTCCAGACCGAAGACCTCGAAGCCTTCAAGCGCCGGGTTCGGCGCCGGGCCGCCCTTAACGTCCGCCGTGGTGTCAACGAAGTCCAAGCCCCAATACTGAGCGCGCAACACTTGCGTCAGCTTGAGCGACAGCCAAGCAGCCTGCAAAGCCGCCTTTTCAAGGGTGGGATCAGTCAGGACAACAGCCTGAAACCGGGCGTTAATCACCGTCACGCCCGTTCCCGGGTCGTCTGCCGGAACCCAGTCAGTCATAGCGAAGAACACGGCCGGCAGATTGAAACCGTCTTGCAGATCCGGCTGCCAGTCGACAAGCACGTTTTCTGGCAGCGCTGCCTGAAACGTGGCCTTGATCGCCCCATACAGCTGCTCAAGCTCGTTCATTACTCGCGCCTCAATACCAAAACAGCCATACCGGTGCCGTCCGGCTTGATTTGCGTGACGGTGTGACGGCCACCCCCCTGCGCCAGGGACAACTGGACGTCGACGACATCGCCCTTTTTGAGGGCCAGCACGTCAGCGGCACGCATTTCAAACGTCGGCTCTGTCACCTCGTCCGGCGTGGCGACATTGCCCAGGTTGATACGGTGCGTGCCCTTGGCCTTGTCGCCGCTGTAAGGCGAGATGAACTCGCCCGACAGTTCGCGCCCGTCATCGAGCAACGCCCGGTCGCCCAGGGTATTTACCAGCACCGCGTCCATTTTGGCCGCCTGCGCCCGAAAGGCCGCGACCGGCATTACTGGATCAACAACGCTTCGGCGTAACCGCCCGTAGCGTCAGTCATCAGCTTTCCGAAACGCACCGAGTCGGCGGTATCTACCGCCACCAACGTGCCCGCCAGCACACTGACGGCCTTGCCGGCCTTAAGCGCGCCGGTCACCGGCAACACCCAGACGTCCCCCAGGACGGCGGTGAAGGGCTGCCCCTTGACCGTGGATTCCAGCGGAATCACCACCATGTCGTTTATCACTACCGGCTGCCCGGAGGTGGTGCCCCCCGTAGGCGATGTGAGGGTGATGGTTCTGCCCGTACCCGAATAATTTCCAGCCATTACTTGATTCTCCATGCCACAGAAACGACAAACCCCGCACAGAGCGGGGCTTTGAGGAAAACGGCGAATTATTTGCCGTTGGACTTGTACAGACCGCGATAGTCGAGCGGCGCCACGCCGGCATCGATCCGCACCTTGGTCATGACGCCGTCCGAGGTGAAGCCTTCTGTCTGCTCCACATACGGGGTTTCGATGCCATCCAGATACGCGACCTCGATGGTGTCAGAGCCTTGTTTCGCCGCCAGATACCACTGATCCGGGGAATTATCATCCAGACGCGGCTCGCCGATCACTTCGGCAAAGTTGCGGATTGGGTTCGCGATGCCAGCATTAGAAGTCGTCCCGGGCATCGACTCCGAAGTGATGATTTGGCGCGCCTTGTCTTCCAGGGCAATCGGGGTCAGCACGAAGGCCGGGCGGATGTTCAACGTGCGCGGCTTGCCGCCCTTCACGTCGACTTTCTGCAAGGCCATGGCGGTCTTGCCCGCACTCAAGGCTTCCACCGACAACGCAGAACCGGCACCGGTACCGAGGTTTTTGCGCGACGCATCAAACAAAAGCTTGTCGTCGCTCAGCTTTGGCGGACTGGTCAGGATCGCATACACCAGGTCACCGATGGTCGCGCGTGCCGCCTGTCCCATCTTGTACGGAATGTCGCTCAACAGCGACAGGTCGTCGTTGATGATTGCCTGGCGGTTGATGCCGAATAGCTCGCCGTAGGTCGCCAATTGGATACGCTCCCCTCGGTCGCCCAGGGTGATGTGCTTGTACTCGGCGCCCGGGCGCACTTCGCGCAGGCTTGGAAACTCGCCCAGGCCAACCCGCGCCACCGTTTTAAAGTCGCTCAAGCGGCCTTTACGGGTCCATTTCTGGAAGGTCTCGTCCGACTCTTCCCAGCCGAGCAATACCGACTTGCCCGCGATGTCGAGCAGGATCTGGCCGAAGTCGCTGGACGTGTGCGTGAACGCCATACCGACCATCTGCATCGGCGCAAGGGTTGCCACCAGAATTCCGCGCTCGGTCAAGGAGGCTCGCGCCAACTCGCGCAGGCTCATGTTATTGAAACCGTTACTGGCTTCGATTTCCGCGTGGCCCACACGGGCCATCAAAGAGGAACGAACCGAATCGCCCACCAGATTGCCGTTGGAAATATGACCTGGATGCTGGCCCGGGGCCGCGACTGTAGAGGCCGTGGCGCCTTCGCCCAGCTTGGCAAGCAGCTTTTCTCGGGCCACTGCAACTGAGCAGTTCATGTCGGTAATGCAAGCGTTCAGCAACTCGGTCTGGGACGCAGCAAAACCGCCAAAGGCAGCGGTAATTTCAGTACGGCGAACGCCGTCTTCAGCCACGACCTGGGCGCGGATCTGTTCGACCGTCAGGGTGTTAACAGGCGCAGCTACTGGCGCGACAGGGGCTGACTGCGCAGGCGCATTGCCGCGCGGGTTCATCAGGGTTTGAAGCGCTGCTTCTGGTGGCATGTTGGTAAACTCCTGCATGCGTTTGGATGTGAGAGAGGCGGCAACCTTTAACGGCTCGATCAATTCGTCAGCGAAACCGGCTGCCACCGCTTCGCCGCCTTCCATCCACGTCTCCGCTGAAAGCAGCGCGTGAATTTCTTCGGGGGTTTTGCCGGTTTTGCCGACGTAAGCCTGAACAAGGTTGCTTTCCACCTTGTCGAGCAGAGCCGCGTATTGGCGCATAGCCTCGGCGTCACCGCCCTGCACGCCCCACGGCTTGTGAATCATCATCATGGCGTTGGCCGGGATATAAACCCGGTCGCCCGCCATCGCCACTACGCTTGCCATAGAGGCGGCCAAGCCATCGATGTACACGCTCACGTAAGCCGGGTGGCCCTTGAGCGCGTTGTAAATCGCCATGCCTTCGAACACATCACCGCCGGGCGAATGAATGCGCACATTGATCTGTGACACGTCACCGGCTGCGAGCAGATCCAGAACAAACTGTTTGGCGGTGATTCCCCACGCGCCAATCTCGTCATACATCATGATTTCGAGGGTGCCGCCTGCCAGGGCGCGCATGGCGTACCAGCTTTCTTGCGGCTTGTTCTCGACGGTGATAGCCGTCGTGATGGCCGCCACAGATGCACGGGGCATCATTAGCGGCTCAGGACTTCTTACTGAGGTCTGCATTGAGGGTCACTTTCCCGTAGAACGTGTGATAGGCGTCCGAGCTGAACACCAGCCCCGCCGCCCGGTTGGTTTTGATTTCCGCCGTGCGTGAGGCCTTGAGTTCCTGCGGATTGCGACCGCGCGCGCGCGACACCTCGGCCTCATCGGCAAAGCCCGCCTCAACCAGCAGTTTCCAGGCGTTGGCCTCTTGAACCGGGTTGATCCAGGGCATCACCGGCCCCTGATACACCGCGTTGTAAACAGAGGTCATATCAAGATCAGGCGGCGCCCTGAGCACCCCACTAAGCAAGGCCATTTCGACAAACGTCCGGTACACCTTGCGGGACCAATAGTCGATAAACTCATGCTGCAACTGGTCATAACCCAGCTGGCTCTCCACCAGCTCTTGACGTTGCGCCGAGTAGGTGCCGTTGTAACTGCGCGTGGCCGTCGAATAACCCATACGGGTGCCCGCCGCGACTGCCCGCAACTGCCCGTTGCGGAAGCTCTCAACAAACTGACTTGGCCGGTTGCTTTCGATCATGCCCACGTCTTCACCGGGCATCAGGCCATCGAACACCATGCCCGGGGCAATCGGGATGCTCCGAGCACCAACGGCCTGACCGTCACCGCCTGCGGCGCCCGGGCTGGGCGTGTAGTCATCGGGCGAACCCTTCTTGATGAACATCGCCAAAGCGGCACTGATCCGCGCGGCAACCCGCTCGCTTTCCTCGTAATCCTTGATGTCTGCAAGGCGTGTCAGTACGGCATGCAGCAGTGGTTGCCCACGGCTCTGCCCGATCCGCTTACGGTTCGCGATATGCAACATGCGGTCGGCCGGGACAAACTTGGTCTTGAACGACGAGGCATAACCCAGCACGCTGCCCGGGTGCTGGGTCAGCAGGTTGAAACCCTTGACCCGCCGCCACGCATCGCGGGTGATGCCCTGCACCACACCGTTGGCCGCATCGTTGTAATTCCAGGGCAGGTAGTCCGGCTCCAGCAACTCAATGGAAAACGGCACTGCGTGCAAGTGCGTGAAGTTGGAAACTTTGCCCAGCAGCAGTTGGCCCAGCGCCTCACCATCACGCAACCACGTCCGACACACCAGCCGCTCCATCTGCGGGCGAGTCAGTTCGCCCGAGGTTTCAGGGCACAACGACCATTCGGCGTAAGCCCGCTTCAGTTGTGCCGCAAAGATGGTGTGGACGTCCCCGGACTTATCCAGCGGTAACGGCTCCACCGCAATGCCCGAGCCACCCACTACCCGCTCTTCCAGGCGGTCGAAAATACCGGTTACAAGGTCGTGATTCTCGTCCAAGTGGCGGCTTTGCTCGCGCAACGACACACCCGCTATCTGCAACGAAGCGTCAGCACTTTTTGACTGTCGCGCGGCCTTGTGCGTGCGCGTCACCTTGGCCGCTTCGAATGCCTGAATTGCATGGTCTGCGGCTATGCGCTTGAGCACTAGCCCGGGGAAAACCGGCTTCAGAATCCGGTCGACGATGTTCAACGAAAGGTCGCCAGCGAGTAACCCGGGTTACCACGGGCCGCAGCAGCCTGGGCATTCACCCGGCGCTCCCACTCCTTGCGACCCGCGATGATTTGCGGCAGATCCGCGCGGACCAGCTTGCGACCGTTGAAGTTGATTTCCTTGCCTTCCAGAACCGCCGCCTCAGCGTCAAGGTACTTGTCCAGCATTTCCTGAGCGGTCATAGCCATCCGTTGTTCTCCATACCGAGCCAGTCACCAGTGGCGGCGGGCTGGACTGTTTGCGGGACAGCCGAAGGCGGCGGCGCAGATCGCACCGGCTCGGGCTGTTCGATTTCTTCGGGTTCATCTTCCGGCGCTTCTGGCACTTCCCACGTACCCGACTCGGGCACGTATTGGGCCTCCATTGCGAGCCGGTCCAGGTCCAGGCCAAAACGCTCCTGACTGATCCGCAACGCGGCCAGCGCGTACACAAAACAGTCGAGCGCTTCGTTACGCCGCTTGCTGGCATCCCAGCGCAGCACGCGCCGACCCTTCGCCAAGATCCATTTCTTGGTTTCGCTGGTCAGCTGCTTCAGCTCGTCGTCGTCACAGATCAGGTCGTCTGCCGGGAAGTGGATCAGGCCCGCCATGGCGCGATTGCCGTCCGGCTGCAATTTGAGCCGGTTGTAAATGACCTCTTTGGCGTTGTCGGTGCCGATTTCGGTCAAGTACGTTTTGGACTTTTTCTCCTTCTTGCGCGGGAAGTTGGCAATGGGTTTGCCGTAGGTGCTTGCCCCGAATATCGGGATAACCCAGTGCAAGCCGTGCTTGCGGCTCTGCGCCCTGACCGTCTCAGAGTGGTGTCCACCCGAGTCCCAGCACCAGCGCATAACGCCCATTTTGGTCCCGTCAGCCCGGGTGAACTGCCTGTGCAGCTCTAACCCAACCTGACGCAACAGCTCGGCGCTGGCCGGGTCGCCCGTCAGTACGCGGCGATAGATCAACCATGACTCTTCGCCAGCACCAAAGCCCCACACCCGCAATTCGTAGCGGTCGTCCTGCGTGTCGATCCCGCCCGTCAGTACCACGCAACGGGCCGGAACATCGGCCGTATACACCTCTCGACGGGCGCGCAACTGCTCCCAGTCGACCTTTTCGGTGAAGTCTTCTTCCCATGGCTCGCCCAGTGTCGTGTTGACAAAGGTCTTGAGCTTGCCCCGATCCTTACCGGCCTTATCTCGCTCGTCCGCGATCTTCACCCAGGTGGTGAAGGTGGAATAGATCGTCCAGATATGGAACGTGAGACGGCGGGGTGTGGGGATAGGCGCATCATCAGCGCCAAACCACTCCATGCTGTCACGGGTCCAAATGCCCGTTTTCTCGCAGATGTAGCGACCCGAACGCGAACCCTCGACCATCTCGTGATGCTCGAAGGTGCAGCCGTTACCCGACTCGCACAGATACCAAGCCTTATCGACCTCACCGCGCGCGTCCTTCGACCACTTGAGGCCATACGGCTCGTCCTTACCGCCCCACTTGAGGGTTTGCTCAGTGTTGCAGCACGGACAGCGGACATGGAACCGGAGCAGGTAGGCCGACTCTTCGGCCGCCCGCGTGATCTGGCAACTACCGGCAAGCTTGGGGGTAGAGCCGCGTATGGACTTAGGAAAGGTCGCACCCTCAAGTCGCTTATCCCCGAGAAAGGTGGGAGAACCCTCGTTGTTGATGTCCGCGTCAAAGCTGGACAACTCGTCGTAACCCACCTCGTCCGGGCTTTTCTCGCGGTAGTTGCCAGCGGCCTTGCCACCCAGCCACCACAGAACCTTGCGGTTCTCAAATGTCTTTTGGTCCTCGGTGTTGTCCTTGTGTTTCTTGCCGAACCAGGGCGCCATGGCCTTGATAACGGGCACGTCCCGGATCATCGGGTCAACGTGCTTTTTCATGATGCCTTTGGCGTCGTCGTCCGTAGGACTCCACATGCAAATGCTGCGTTTCTTGTGCTTGATCTTGTAGGCAATGTTCGCCAACAGCATCTTGGTGTAACCGATCCGTGCCGATTTCGGCAGGTTCAGTTCGTGAATCAGGTCGTTACCCATAGCGTTCAGCAACGCCACCTGGAACGCCTCGGTCTTCCACTTGCCCTCGCCATAGGACGACTCTGAGGACATGTAGAAATATTCGTCTGCGAATTCAACCGCCGTCATGGGCGGATCAACTTCAAGATTCTTTAAGCCGCGCCGAACCGCCTCAACCAGTGCTTTCATCCAGAGAGGAGACGTATTCATCTAAAAGCTCCGGAATGCGATCAGCCAACCCGGCCGCCGCGTTACGCGTAACGGCGATTTCTGTCTCGACCGCCTCAAGGTGCCGAGCGCCAATATCCGGGTGTTTGCGCTTTACGTTCTTGTGGACGGTGTTAAGGGTTGAAGCCAGCTGCGCCGACAGACTTGCCAGCGCGTAAATCATGAAACCGACAGGGACAAGCTCCTTGTCGCCTACCTTGTTTTTGCGTGCCTGGGCATCGGCCTGTTCTTTGGTCAGGCGCAAGCGCTCGACATCGATCTTGTAACCAATCAGCGGATCGACTTCATCCGAGCCAGGTTGATGCTTCACGCCTTGGTGCTTGAGCCGGTTATCCAGCACCGACCGAACGTCGTAAAAGGACTCGCGGCCGATCTTCGCGACTGCCTCAACGCCCCATTTGTCAAAGGCCTGCGTCGAAATTCCGAGACTATCGGCCATGCTTTTTTTGTTCAGCCAGAACGGCTGACGTGTGATCGTTGTGATTTTCATAAAGAAACAACAACCAACCTCTAGAAAAGGGTCATACGTAGCGAAACGACGGGCCTCGAATTACCCCCTAGGGGGCGGTACGTCCGGGAGTACCTTTTTGGAAAAGCGCAAGACTTTTCGTAGATTTTTCGATCTTTTTTTTCATGGCCTCATCACTTCGCTGTGAGCACCGCCGCCGTCATTGCCAGCTCAGCCTCGACAGGCAGTCGAGCCGATACGATCCGATCAGCGATGCCGTAGAAGTCGAACAGCGAGCCATACGACGGGTCTTTACCGAACGCGAACAACATGTTGATTGAGCCGCCTTTCTTGCCGACCCTTTCAGCAATACCCAGCGCACCACTACCTTTGCCCAAGACAAAGAAGCGGCGTTGATTGCCAGCACTGCGCCTGCTGTCGGTACTGTTCGAATGCTTATCGCCTTGAGCGCCGAGACCCGAAAGAATCTTTTGCAGCTGGCCGCGACTGATGTTGCCGTGAGCATCCAACTTCATGCCCGCCCCAGGCATAAGCGACTTACCCGAGGGCAGCAGGCCACGCGCGGCGAATAGCGATTCACTGCGCTTACGTGGCCGAGCGCCACCCATCACCTCGGGCATAAGCCATTTGGTAGGGGCCGCGCCCTTAGACGCGTAATCCTTCACGCCCAGTCGAGCCTCAAGGCGCCCTTTCTTGGCGAACTTGATAAACAGGCTGTTGAGCGTGAACTTGGTGGGCCGGTCGAAAGCGGCTTTCATGGCCGCTATCTCGGCGTCCCTTGCCTGCTCTGCCGTCTTGTTGAGGGCAGTAGCAAGGGCGAACGGCAATTGCCGCTGCTCAAGGTCGGACAACTTACGGCTCAGCAAGGCCGCGCCTTGCGTGGATATTCTCAACACGGGGCGACCTCGCTAACCAATGAATGACTGCCGGTTACGTCTCCGGCGTCCGTGCTGCAGGACCGCACTAGGGGCACACAGGGCCGCTGTCGGGGCCAGTAGCAAACTGGCGCACTCCGGGTCGGTATTCAGGTACACCGCCGACCATCGCACCCGTTCTTTCGTGTGGCTCAACGCCCCTTTACGGCCGGGGAGGCCTGCGAACTACTTCATATCAAAACCTCCCAGCGCCCAGATCACACCCACCACAATGGCAAAACCGTAAAAGGTCACAAAAGGCCACCAGCGGCGCTGCTGAATAAACCGCGCTGGCTGGGTGGTTGGCGGCGGCTCTGGCGGTCCCGGCTCCGGCGTCCACTCACTCAACGACCTTGGATCATGGAACATCACAAGATCAACAATGGCGCGGGGCGCGCTGCGATTCTGAGAGTAATCCACTCCTAGAACCTGTACGCGCTCCACCTTGACATTGGGCGCAGCCAGGTCGAACTCAGAAGCTTTAGCCGCAGCCTCGGACAGCAGTGCGTTAAGCTCGGGACCTTCCAAAATGCATCGCACCGAAGTGAGATTGGTTCGATTTGGAATGACTTTCATCTCAAACCCTCGTTAACCGCGCTCTACCGACTGGCGATGATCCATCAAGCCCTGAATCTGCGCGGCGATGGATGCGGCGCATTCAGGCGTCGCGCCTGTGATGCTGATCGTGCCAATGGTGACAGTCGGCGGCAGATCAACCGCGAAGGCCTCACCGGGAGCCAGATCAGTAACGACCGATTTCAACAGCTCCACAGACGCCGCAGGCGCTGCCAGCACGCGACTGGCATCGGCCGAAACCACGCAGGTGTCAGGGGGAAAGTGCGCGGTCAAGTTGTTGGACTCATCGCGGAAGTTAACGCCCTGCTCGGTAATGCAAAAACAAGCGGCCACTACCGTGGTGCGCGAAAGCAAATCACCAAACACAACAAAACTTTTCAGCGGGTGTTTTTGCTGATCGTTCATTTCAAACCCTCGTTATGCGTAACGGCCGAGACCTGACAGGCCTCAGACTCTCGACAATCCACATGCCCCATGAAGGCGTAAGCCAGCAGAAGCACCAACAACGTCACCAGCGGCCGGCAACTCACAGCGCATCCGCCTTTTTCTCAGCCCAGCGACGGCCGAGCTGGCGAACCCACTCGACGCCGAGAATCCCGACAAACCCGGCGACGGCGTAGGACAGCCCGCCACCCATGCCGAACTTCTCGGCACCGACACCGACCAGGAACACCAGCACACCACCCAGCGACGCCTCAATCAGGCGTCGATCCCATCGCGGCTCTTTGTCGTCGTAAAGAATGCGCAGATAGCTCAGACCGAAAGCCAGCAAGCCGGCAAAACCGTGATCCTTGAGGGCTGCAATGACAATGACCCAGAAAGTCGGGTCTTTTTCTGGGGGCATGGTCGGCATCTCGTTTTCTCCCGAAGCACGGGGAATAGGCATAAAAAAACCCCCGACCTATAAGGGCCGGGGGCTGAATTGACTGATACTGGATGAGCATCGTGGCCGGAACAACACCACAATGACGCAAACGATAGGGGAAACTGCAAAGCCAGTCAACAGTTCGTGTAAAAAAACACTATTCGTGCAAAACCCGCGCACTGTCAACCCTGCTTTTTTTGGCCCCGCCTCACAACGCCAGGGCGATCTCCGACCGCGCCAGAAGGCACCGCGACTCACGCCCCCAAGTGCCGCCGCAGCCCCGTGGCAGCTCCTTCTGACAGTTTTTGCAAAGCCGCCCGGCCAACTTGCCCTGCTCATGCCGCAACCGCTTCACGTCGTTACGGATCAGCGTTTTGATGTACTCGGTTGTTGTGTACGGCTCACCCTGAGAGCCCCGGCCCGCGCGGCGTTCGTCCAGCTCGGCGCGCTCGTACGGGCTAAATTTCAGTTCCAACACCTCAACCCCGGCCGCCTTTTCGCGTTCGCGCTGCTCGCGCTTGCGCTGAGCCTCGGGGCTCAGGTCGCTTTCATCCTCGCCGTGACGTGTCACAAGCCCGCTTTCCTCGGTCAGCTCGACGCACGCCTCGATAGTGGCTGCGAGTTTTTCGGTCTGGTCGTACCGCTCCAGGGCGCTTTTGGTGCTCATATAAATCCTCTTAGATGATTAATTTTGGTTTAGGGCTCTAGGCCAGCCAGCCGGCGGGGTCCAGGGCAACCGGCTTAACGGCGCGTCTTGCTCCTGTCTTGTCGTGCAACACGTCAAAGCCCTGCGCATCGAGCCAGGCGTGCCAGCGCTCCAGGGCGTTGCGTTTGAGGACTTCCCCACGCGATTGGAAGTAGGTCGCCTCTAGATCCGTCAGGGAATGATTGAGCAGCAGCTTGGCCACAAGACCGTCCACGTCCAGTTCGCCCCAGGTGGTCCGGGCCAGTTTGCGCAGGTCGTGACTGGTCCACTCGCCGGCGCCGAACTGGGTAAAGATGGCAAAGGCATGGCTACGGGACATCGGTCGGCCGGAACGCGCAGACGATGGGAACAGATAGGCCCCGTCATAGCCCTGGGCCTGCTGCTGGTCTCGGTGACGCTGCAGAAAGGCCACGGCTTGCGGGGTCAGCGGCAACAGGTGGTCGCGGTGGGATTTGGTGTCGAGTGCCGGTATGAACCACTCCCCCGCGTCCAGATGGATGTTTTTCCACTTGGCCAAGCGGGTTTCGGTGATGCGGGTCGCATGGGCCAGCATCATCACCAGCAGCGCCACGGCCGCCGGATCACGCGCGAAGCCATCGGCCCAAGCGGCCAGCAGATCGACCACGGCCACATGTCGCAAGCGCGCGCCCTTAGGCCTGATCCTGGCCTTGGTGAAGTGCTTAAAGGTCAACTCTTTGACCGGGTTGACGGTGACCTTCTTCAGCTCCAGGGCAGCACCAAACACCACCTTGAGCACGTCCAGCACCGACTTGACATAAGACAGGCTGTATTCGGCTTGCATGTGCCGGATCAGGTGGCAATCAAGGGTGTCGGCATTGAGTTTGCTCAGGTGCAGCTCGCCCAAGGCAGGCAACAGCTGGCACTTGATGGCCGACAACGTCGAGCCTCGGCGACTCTTAGACAGGCTGTTATCGGTCCTCAGGCGCTCGGCGTACCACTCCAGCACCTGGCCGACGCGCTCCCAGCCATCCACCGTGGCCGATGCCGCCGGATCAGCCAGCAGCCGAGCATGGACCACCGGCAAACTGTCGAGCATGACCCGGGCCGGCACGTCGGGCCAGTTGGCCGCCTTTCTCCACTTGGCGCCGCCGTCATAGCGCACCAGATACCAGCTGCCTTTGCTGCGTTCGTTACGGTAACGAAAGCGCAGCGGGTGCCGGGGGTCTTTCAGCTCGCCAATGCTCGGATCACCGGCATAGCGCTTAATGACGGCATCGGAGATTTGGACTTGTAGGGTTTGTGCCATGTACGGGCCTCACTGGTGCCCACGGCCGGGCCGGCGGGCGGCGTTGTCTTTCTTCAGGCAAAGCGAACCCACAGGCGATACTTCGCCTCACTCGCTTTTGATGGGTTAGAACCTTGTTATGCGTAACGCGACGTCAGTAGCTTTCGACTTCAGCGGTAGGCCAAATTACCCGGGCGGCACTCAAAGCATCGGCTTCGGTACAGGGTGGGCACAGCATTGGAAACGCGGCATAGCCCGGCACTCGGACCAGCCATGCCCCGCGCAAAATCGGCATCAGCTACCGGCCGCCTCAGATGCCAGATCGCCCGCCCCGGTATAGCCAAGCCCTTCATGAAGGCAGACCTCGGCAAAGGCCGTCAGCGGCTTAACAAACAGCAGGCAGTGCGCGCCCGGCGCGTCCCAGCCACCGGCATAATGAAAGCCGGCCAGATCCTCACCGGACAACTGACGTTGCCGATGTTCGGGCGACAGACATGCAGGCAGTGCACCCCGGGCGCATTCGGCGTGCACGGCAAAACCCAGGGCCTGACCGACCGCATACAGGTTGGCACCGGAAAACCCGGCAAAAAGTGGGTGCATGCTCATGTGATCCCCAGCAACGTTTGAATGGTGTCGCGCGCTTCAGCCAGACGACTGCGATAGGTTCTCAGGCTCACGCCCAGGGCTTCGGCCTTCTCAAACTGGCCGATACCCTCCTGCTCATAACTGGCGATGTTTCGACGAATAACCACCGACCACCAGTTAGCGCCGTACTCCAGGCGCAACACGTCAGCACGCAACGGATGGGCGACAAACATGCTGTACACCGCCGCCTCGATCATGCTTTCCAAACCATCGACCGGCCCGCTGACTGGGCCTGAGCCACCGAAAAAAATCTCACCTTTGTTGTCGATGAGCTTGGCCAGCATTGATTTACCGCCGGCCGTTCCAACGCTCTCCGGCCAGCTCCAGCGCGCCCAAAGCTCAAGGGCCTGATCGAGACGGTTATTGTTTTTGCGCCTTGCCATACCGCCCCTCCCCTTTTTAGCCGCCGGCTTCGGGCGTTAACTTGTAGCCATTGCGCTGGCCTTTTTTGCAGGACGGAAAGGTCAAGCCGCTGGTGCAGACCGGCAGGTCAAACAGGTACTCCACTCGCTGACACACCGCACAACCCAAGGTACGCAACTGCTGCACCTCGACGATCTTGGCCGGGTCGCCGTAGGCATACCTCGGCAAGGCCGGACTATCGCGCAGGGCCATCGGCCAGATCCTCCAGCATTGCGCGCACCGACCCACTGCGCGCCAGATAGGCCAGCAGCGCCTCAGACAGCGCCTCCATCGGTTCGCGAACGTGGGCAAAGCCCTTCTGTCCATCGGTCACCATCAGGTCGCCCCGGCGAATGCTCACCACGCTGGACGGGCGGCTGTACAGGTGCCAAACAAATCCACCACGGCGGCGGATTTCGGCGGCCTCCAGCTCACTCAAACAGTGCGCGACAATCACGCCTTCGACGGCCGAGCGCTCAGCCGCGGCGTCGGTTGGACCGTCGAGAAAGGCCTGCAGAATCTCGACGCGGCGCGACGGGTAATCCGCGCTTGGCGTGGCCTGGGCATAGGCCGCCAAAGGCCCCTTGCCGGAACTGACGAGGCGGTCGGCTATTTCCAGGCGCTCTTTTGGATAGCCGCCAGACAGTGCAATCAATAACAAGGAAATTCCCCTCGGGCCGGCCGTCAGCGGCGAGCCACTTCTAATTTTTCTTTGCGCACAGTCTTCAGAAAGTTATGCAGGTTCGGCGGCGTGAGCCCCGCACCCGCTTTCATTGCCAGCTCTATGGCGGCATTCATCTCGTCAATCGTGACGTTCGTTGCGCACCAGTGGCGGAACAAAGACTGGTTGTAAGGGTCTTTGCCATGGTGCGCCGGCATGCTCAGTTCGGCGGCCAACCATTGGCACCACTCATTGGCGACCTTGGGCAGCTGTGAGGCCGGAACAAATCCACCCGGGTCAGCCAGCGTTATGCGTAACGGTGCGCCCGGCTCGGGGCTTTGCTCCACGGACAAAAAACCGTCCGCCGCCACATAGGTGAGGAACACATTCAGCTCAAGCGGGCCGACCTGCAAAGCGTCACGCCAGTCACTGGCCGGCAGCTCGATAACCCCTAAGGCATGGTCAGGGCTGGAAGACAGCAGCTCCAGCAACTTGATGAGGCGAGCAAAGCCCGGCAGGCCGAAACGCTGCTCGACCTTGAGGACGATCGGCAGTGAAGAGAAATTGATAGGGAGATTAAGCGACGCCATGCTTCACCCCCCGGCCTTCAGCAGCTTGCGGGCGAATGGCGCAAAAATACCGTTCCAATCAACGGCACCTTCAGACAGCAAAATGATGTTCATGCAGGACGTTAGGCGTGGCATGCGCTCTTTGCGATACCAGGCGGCTACGGTGCGCGGGTTTTCACCCAGCAGACTGGCTACCAGGCGCAGGCGGGCTAGGCTCACCCTTCCCGGTGGCTCGGCATCGCCGATGGTTTCAATCCACTGGTTCAGTTCCACAAATAGACACTCTTTCACACGATTCGTGTAAGTCTATTTCCAGATCCACCAAACCTTCAAGCTTTTTTTCTTGTGCTATACACTTAATGTGTATATTTCTTCGGGTTACAGATAATATTCATCAATTGACAAGGTGTGGCCATCACGGCGCCCATTGAGAGATTGCGCATGTCCGAATTATCAACAATTGTTTCCGGCCGCTTAAGGCAGTGCCGACTCCAGGCTGGCTGGACGCAGGTCGGAACGGCGGAACGCCTCAACTCTTTATCGGGTCAGTCGATCACCAAATCGGCGTACTCGAACTGGGAGCTTGGCCTACGTATGCCACTCCCCGAACAAATCATTCATCTGGCCAAATTATTTGGAAAGCCACCCGCCTGGATTCAGGGCTTTACTGAAAATGACAGTTTGGGGGCCATATCCGCTAATTATGTGACTGCCAACACCCCTAACATATCCACCAAGACGGGCCTGCTGCCGGTCACGCAAGCCACGGACTCAACGGCTTATAGCCTGGAGTATCTAGCGGGTCGTGGACTTAACAAGAACAAACTACTGTCCATCCTCCAGCTCGATACCAGCATGCACGGAGTCATAGAAGAAGGTGACGAGGTATTGCTCGACGGCGACTCGACCGAGGTACGCGGCGCCGGCCTGTTTGGCATCGTTGTCTCAGGTCTGATCTGGATACGCTGGATACGCCCGGAAATGGGCGACACCTTTACCTTGTGGGCCGAGGATCGGGAAAACTACCCGCCGAAAACCCTGACCCGCGAAGAGCTGGACGAACTGGATATTGTCGGACGCGTGGTCCGTGTCGCCCACGACAGATAAAAAGTAAGCCCTTGATCCGAGGCCTTTTCTATTGTTGCAATTTACACTTTACGTGTAACATCACACGCAACTTAGGAAAGGCAGGGTTCACCATGCAGCAAGGTAGCAATCAAATCGTCAGCGCCGCGACTCCCGGTGGGCTCGCGCAACCGCAGCAGGCGGCGTGGTATCAGGCCGTGCAGGAAATTGGCGCCATGTGCTCCGGCATTCAGCATATTTCCAGGTACTGCGCCGATCAGGGGCATGTGACCCAAGATCACATTGAACAGATTGCGGCGCTATCGAGTGTCATGCACCGACACCTGGCTACTCTCGGCAGCGCGATTGCTGACCACTGATTCCCCCCTCTTCATCCATCGCAAGGAAGCGTCCCCCATGAATGCCCGCGCTCAGATCCACGGCGAGGAAGTCATCGGCTACCCCGGCCAGAACCTCACGGACCACGAGCTGTTTGTTCTGGTCAAAACCGCCGAGGGCTTTCCCACACCCGTAATCGCCGCTGAATTGCACATTGACGACGTCGGCATGCGTTTGGTGGAGCGCAATATCTTGAGCAAGCTAGGCGCCAAGAACAAAGCGCACATGATCACGCGCGGCTTCACCTTGGGTGTTCTGGTTCCGCAAGCGCTGTGCGTCATGCTCTGCATGATCGCCGCCTTGGAAATCGACACCGACTTCAATCGTCCACGCTCCCAGCGCCGTAGCCGCACCCTCACCGAATTTTCGCGCAGCGTACGCACCTCCCCGGCTTCGGCCGGCGGCCCGCCCTCCAAGCAAATTCTCTACGTCTGACCAATTCGTTATTTCGTTATTTCGTTAAATCGTTATTTTCTTGATCCTCGGCATGGGGCGGCCTATACTCGCCCATACGTTAACGAATTAACGAAATGACGAATTAACGAAATAAGGGAATTCTCACCGTGGCTTTGAAAATTGGCTTTGCAACTCAAAAGGGTGGCCCTGGCAAATCCACCGACGCACGCGGCACAGCTGTCGGCTTCGCGCAAAACGGCTGGGCAGTGAAAGTCGCCGACTTTGATCTCAACCAATCCACTTGCACCCGATGGCATCAACGCCGCCTGCAGCGCGGTCACCAACCTGAAGTATCGGTCGAACAGTTCGGCTCTGTTGCTCATGCGCTCAGCCGGGCCGACGATTATGACGTGATGATCTTCGACGGCGCACCGCGCGCCAGTAAGGACACCGCCGCGATGGCAGAAGCGTGTGACCTGCTGGTTATCCCAACCGGCCTATCGGTTGACGACCTCGACCCGGCTGTCGAGCTGGCCGACGCGCTGCACTACAAGCATGGAATCCCCGTTGAGCGCATCGCGTTCGCCTTGAACCACGTCGGCGACAGCTTGGCCGAACTGGAAGAGGCTCAAGAGTATTTGAGTCAGAAGCCCTATCACGTTCTGGCCGGCTACCTGCCGCAAAAAGTCAGCTATAGCCGCGCCATGGACGTTGGCTTGTCGGTGATTGAGGTTTCACACAAGGGGCTGCGCGCCCAGGCCGAACAGCTAATTAGCGCGATCATCCAGCGGGCGACTGCGCTACAATCCAAGTAACGAATTGACGAATTAACGAATTAAAGGAAACTGCGCAATGACTGTCGACGCCCCAAAACCACCCAAGCGCAAACCCTCTACCAAGGGCACGGCGCCGGCTTCACCACTGGCGGCCGAAGCATTGGCCAAGGCTGGCCATACGACCCAAGCCGCACCCGAAGAACTGGTGACCGCTAACTTCAAGGTCGACGCCGCGTTCAAGCATGAATTAAAGATGTTCGCCGCCATGCATAAAATGAGCATGGTCGACGTGCTGCGACAAGGTTATGCCTTGCTTAAGGAAGCCAAGGGCGGAAAGTGATCGCCGACTAACAACAAGCCCCGCACTTGGCGGGGCTTTTTTATGTCCGCGTGACAGGTCACGACTCGACAATAAACGCCCGAATGCCCAGGCTACTGGTGAAACGCTCCAGGGTGTCGAGGCTGGCCCAGGTGCGCACTGCCTCGCGCTGCGAACGTACGGCCAACCAATTCGACGCCGGACCACCCAGGCGCACATAGACCGCCCAGCGCTCGCCGTGGCGCGCTGCCTTGCACTCGCGCACCGAATGCCCGGCGATCAGCTCCAGCAACTGCCCTTCGTCGAAGCCTTTGCGCTTCATAGCACCGCCGGCCTTGCATCAAAAAAAACCACCTCAACCCCTCATGCCAAGTCAACACCCGCCAGATACCCCGGGCTGGCCATACAGCCCGGCCCCGGCATGGCGTCCAGTATGCCGCGCAGCGTACCAATTGACCGCCCTCGACGCGACGACCATTCAAGATCGAGGGTCTGCGCCGTCAGCGGAATCACCTCGCGATAATCGAACCCATCGGCACCGAAGTCGCGCAGGGCCAGCACCAGGGCATGGCTACGGGCATAAGCAGCATACAGGTGCGCCGTCCCGACCCAATAGGCGCACAACACCCGTTCGGCGGCCGGTACGTCGGCAAAGTCCGGCGCCCCGTTGGCGACCATTATTTGCCCTCGACCAATTCATCAGCCGTTACGCCGAAGAACTGCGCACCGAACAGCTGCACGCCCTCACGCCAGCGGGGCAACAGACGGCGGCGAGCAGCCCCGGCAGACTGGACCAGCTGCCGGCGGTAAGGGGCCACCTCGGCCGCGCTCAGGCCCATGGCTTGCAGCCGGGCCAACAGCGACTCAATGAACCAAGCGTGATGCTGTATCTGCGCCAGACTGTCGAGCGCAGCAAACTGATCCAGCTCGCCAATCAAGCCGCAGGCCCACGCGTGTCGCTGCGACACCGTGGGCACCGGCAGATCCGCCCAGGCGCGCGCCCTGACGCGGTAGATACGAAAGGAATACGCGTCGCCCTCCTTGGCGTAGCGGGCCGCGACCCGTCGCTTCCAGTGCCCACGCACCACCCCTTGACCCTCCAGCTCGATCAGCAGCCAGCGCGCCCGATTCAGGCCGATGCCAAAGCGGCGCTTCAGCGCCCCGGGACCGGTGAACCGCCGCGCCGCGACAAAGCGCGTCACCGCTGGCAACAGCGGATCGGACCAGGCCACGCCGCGCGGGGCCGTGTGGCCGATGGGTGCGTAATGGATCGGCAGCGCCTGGAAGTCCTGCAGGATGGGGCCGCTCATTGCTCATACCCCGCCAGATAACCCGGTTCTTTTTGATCCATCAGCAAGCCGCGCAGGGTCCAGGCCAGGCGCCCGGCCTCATCGGCCAGGCGAGCGTCCAGGGTGTCGGCACTGACCGGCGCCACGTCGTCGACGCTGTAGGTGCCAGGGCCGGCGATGGCATTGGCCAGGGCCAGCGCCTGGGCTTCGTCCTCGGCCGCATAAATGTCGTCATCACCGACCCAGAAGGCCAACAGCGGCCGGGTCAGGTCGCGCACAGGGCTGCTCATTGGTCGTCGTCCTCGTCCTCGTGCAGCTCGATGGACTCGCCGCCGTCCTCAATGATGGCCAGCGCCGCGTCGTCGAACAGGTGATGTAACGGCGTCGCGCCCTGCTCGTCTTCGCGCAGCAGCTGCGCGACCAGTTCGGTGACAAAGCGCGGCCGGTTGACGATGGTGGCCGCCGCCATGCCATCGCCCTGGACCGGCCATTGGTCACCCATGGTCACCGAATGACAGAGGGTGTCGACGTGGATACGAATCACCAGTTCGTCACCCTCACGGGCCACGCTCGGCAGGATCAAGTCAGGGGTAGTCGTCATGCGTTGAATCTCCTTTCTCAGTGAGTTGTGACGCGTCACGCGCCGGACTTGGCCAGAACAGCCGACTTCACACGCTCCGCCTCTAGCAGATCCTCGCCCTGCTGCGACAGCTCCCACAGCGCCGGGCTGCGCTGTACGCGGATCAGCAACCCCAATTGCGTCAGCAGGTCGAACCAGTGGCGGCCGATATCGGCGCCCTGGTTGTCCTCGGCGCACGCCCAAAAGCGCTGCAACTTGCTGACGACCTTGGTCGCAAACGGCGCCGGCTCGCCGACAAACTCGGCCTCCAGCAGCACCGCCGGATCGGCGACCTTGGCCATGCGCGCGCACTCACGCGCCCATTCGTCGCGGGTGTAGCTGCCCGCGCCGTTCAACATGCGTTCCATCTTGCGGCTGAAGTAATCGACATCGAGGCCGTGGCTGTTTTTCATCGCGTTGAATCTCCTTTTCTCAATGGGTTGTGACGCGTCACGCGGCGTTATTCGCCCCGTTGCCTCTCAGCCGGCTGGCCGGTCACCCGCGCCTGTATGGCGGCCCAGGTCGGCGTGTATTCCGGCCAGTCGCTTTCGATGACCAGACATTCGCGGCGTGGCAGATGGGCCAGCAGGGACAACATCGGTTCAACCAAGCTGCTGCGATAGCCGACCGGAACGTTTTCCAGGTCGCTGCACTTGATGACGATGTAGCGGTCTTCGCGCTGAAAGGGCGGGTGGGGCATTTCGCTGTCGCGGGTGGGGTGTTCCATGGCGGGCGGTTCTCCTTGGCGAGTGAGTGGCGGTGTGTGCGTAAAATCACTTTAAGCATAAATGATATATCACTTATGGCACTTCTGATTACCACAGGCGCAAAAAAAGACCCCCGGCAGACTCACATCTGACGGGGGTCATTGAACATATAACGCGTTATCCGTAACGCGCGGGTCACTCGCGCGCGGCGCGGGCCTCTTGCAGCGCCTGGGCGATTTCACCCGATAGGCGCTGTTCATCCTCACCGGTGATCGCCTCGACGGCATACAACGCCGCGACGTAGGCGATCGCATAGACCCGATTAAACTCAATGTCTTTATCCGTGCGCGCCGCGCGCAGGCTGTCGATTTGGTGGCGTGCCTCGCCCAGGGCGAAAGCGCGGGGGTTATTGGCGACCGGTTCCGGCGTGTCATGCTCAGGCATCCACAGCGCCGCCGGATCAATGCCTAGGACAACCGACAACGGCTCGACCATGTCGCTCATGATGCCGCGCAAGCCCAGCTCCCAGTTGCTGCAAGTGCTCGCCAGGACTTTGGGATAACCCTGCGCCTGGATCAGCTGCGCGAGTTCGTTCAGGGTCAGCGACTTGGCCGCCCGAGCGGCGCGAATCACCTGGCCAATGCGGGTGACGTCTTCGGCGTATTGCTCAGAAGTGCGGCCGGCGGATGTGCTCATAATCGGGGTTCCTTGGGTATGTGTGCGCATTATTTACAGGTTCGGCCCAGGCGGAAAAGTTTTACCGAAAACGGGTAAGGTTTTTCCGGTCCAGCGCTCGGCGCGGCTGGCTTCGCGGATACGCGCCGAACCGGCGTCGTAACAGGCCGGGCACCAGCGGCAGCCGTAGACCTGGCACGGTGCGCCGCAGTCCTCACAGGTGCCATTGGCGTGATTGGGGTTGTCGGGGAACTTGGGGGGCGGCTCGATCATCGTGGGGGATTCCTTTCAATTGAAACGTTACGGGTAACGCCGGGTTATTCGCCCGGCTGTTTGCGGTAGTCGGTGGGCAGGCCGGCCGCCTTGAGCCGCGCGGTCAGCACCGCCACGGCGTCGAAGGCCTTGGCGCGGTCGGCAATTTCGGCGGCGTTCTGGCTTTCAAGGCTCGCGATTGTCCGGCGAAGCTCGGTCACCTCGTCCACCTTGCCCGACGCCGGCACAGCGCCGCCGACTTCGGCGACAATTTCCTGCAGGGTGCTTTGCAGGCGCTGGACTTCCGCGCGGGCCTTGGCCAGCTCGCGGCTCAGCTGATCGGTTTGTTTGCGCTCGTCTTCGTAAGCCTTCCAGCCGCGTTTAGCCTCCTGATCGCGGCGCTTTTCACCATTCAAAATCCCTTGGTCGTGGCCCAGCTGCTCAAAAAAAGCCTCAGTCCACAGGTGCGAGCCTTTGAAAATGCGGGTCAGGCTGTCGCGATAACTGTCATCGCTCAGGAACGCCAGATCAGCGCGCGCCGTGCAAAACGCATCGATCCCGATATACAAATGATCGAAGTCGTTCCGGGTCAACAGCACCGAACGGGCGCCCTGCTCGGCTTTTAATTCGCGCTGCCGCAACCGAAAGGCCCGCTGTCGCGCGGCGTTGCTCAGCGGCACTTTGGCATCCGGGTCGTGCGGGGCATCGCCGAACATCGCCAGCTGGCCGTCAGGCCGCACACCGGCCAGGGCATCGATCAGCCAGGCCGGGCGCTTCTCTGGATGAAGGCGCGCCCAGGCATTGGCCGCGATGGGCTTGGCCCCGCCTTCGGCGTGCAGCAGCTCCAGCACCAGGCGCCGCGCCGCTTGATCCACCGTTTCACCCAGGCACGACGTCACCGTCAGCATCGCCGCGCGAAACCCCTCAGCATTGATAAACGGCTTATCCAGATCCACCGCATGCAAGGCGCAACCGTGATGGTTGCCGAGCATGTCGGACGACAGCACCACGCGCAGGCGCAGGCCTTCGACCTCTAGCAGAAACTCGCCGTCCTGGCCCCAGCACGGCACCTGCCCAGGCTTCGCCGCCACCGCGCGCGCCAAGACCCTGGCCGCGCGACTGTCGTCCGCCGCGCACCCTTGAAGGGTTTCCCCGTTGAGCTTGTAGACCAGCGCGGTATAGGCGCCCTCCATCTGATCCAGCACCGCGACATGCCCCGCGATAACGGCGTCGTGATACTGCTCGGCGCACTGGCGGGCGATGTCGGGGAACTGCTCAGGCAGGACATTGGCAAGCTCAGCCACCAGCGCCAGAAACTCGGGACGCTCTTCACGGGGGATGTATTGCAGGGGTTTGTTGCGGGCCATCGCGGGCACTCCATTGTGAACCCCAGCCACTGGCTGGGGCCGCTTCCTTAAAGACCGATTTCGTCCATCAGGCTATCTAAAGCGTCGTCGCCTTCGCGGTTCTGGTAGGCCGTCAGCAGCGCGGCGCGCGTCATGTTTTCTACAGGTGGCAGCACAGCACCACCCATAAAACGGACGACCTCAATTAGACGGGAAGTTGGGAGTTGGTTGGCCGCTTGTTGCATTAGGGCCGAGTGTTGCGCGGTGGTCATCGGGTCTGCTCCGGTGGTGGCCCTGGGTGAATCCCCCGGCCTTGGAGCAGACTTTAAAAACTTTTCGTTAATTCGTCAATTCGTTATTTCGTTATTTCGTCATTTGAGTAACTGGGCGCATCGGCCAGACCCGCATAGATGCTCAGCAGGCGCCACACCGCATACGGCGCCTCACCGTCACCGCCGGCCCACTTGCGAATCTTTCGGGCATCGACACCCACCAACATGCCGGCCTGACTGGCCGACAACTCAGCCACCCGCAACAGTTCGCGAAACTCGGCTACGCTCGGGGGCTGCCATCCAGGCGCGTACGCATCAAACAATCCCGGGCGATCTAGGGCCAGCTCTCGGCGTACCTGATCGGCCGACATCGAGCGGGGCGGATCGCCGGGCACTTCCAGTTGTTCGGCATCAAGGCGCAACGCGGCGCGCATCGCCTCCCACAAATCAGGCGCCTCTATTTCCTCGCGTGACCCGTCACGCAGTAGCAACGCAAACATCTATCAGCCTCCAATGCTAAACCGCCGGCAGTGCCGGCGGGTTTCAACTTTTCGTTATTTCGTTATTTCGTTATCGATCCACAATCGGACCTTGATCGACACGCCAGCATTCCAGCAGGTCCAACCTGATGGCGACGCCAACAGACCGACGCGGCCGTAATCCTCGCACAGATAGTAGCCTTGAGCCTCCAGCCAAATACCAATCTCTATCAACTGCGCGCGGTCAATCTCGGCGCGCTTCCTGAAGTCCGGCACGGCCAGAACGAGGCAATCGCGTTGCGATCCGCCGGCAATGCGTGCATTGAGTTGGATTGCGTAACGCTCAAAAAATGCCGCCTTTAAAGCGACCACATGGGCTGCTTGCTTGGTCATCGGATTAACCCCGGATAGCGGCCTTGGCGTGATGCCCGGCCTTGCGATGAACCTTATTTGTCTTTCGTTATTTCGTCAATTCGTTATTTCGTTATTGTGCTACCAACCCCACAGGCAGCACCTGTCGGCTGAGGCTTCGCCAGAACGAACGCACGCCGCGCAAAGGCCGCAGCGCAGCAACGCTATAGATTTTGCCGAGAATGATCCCAGGCAAGCACTGGCGACCCCAAGGACGGACAAGCAGCGTAAGCGCACCCCCCTTCGCTGATAGCTGGAGCGCTTGCGCGACTGACAAGGCGTAGCCGGCGCGTGAAGGAGCGAAGGGACGCTACTTGGGCGTTGAGTTGCGCAGGGTTCTGGAGCGTCCCACAGCGACTGGAGGGCGCCTTACTGGAGGAACGGCGGCGGCACCTGCGCCGAGCTGTTCACTTGCCCCGCGCCTCCAGGCGCGAAGTGGGCAGTCATATTAATTTCGTCAGCCAGTCATGCACAGATGGCACGGTTCATGAGCTTTAAAGGCTCTTTCTTTATGCCTTGCGGTACCACCACACATAAAAACTTGCAGATTTATAAAAGCCACACGCATGGCCGGCCGTCACTGACGGATTATTCACGGGCAGGAACACGACTTAAGGGGGGGAGCAGGGCGGAACGAGGGGGATTTGCAGCGCCTGAGCGCCCGCTGGCGGGCTTTTCTGCCGTACAGGCGTGCGAAGGCACCGCGCTGGGCGGTAATTGGCGTAGAGGGGTTACTGGCTGGCGTATCGCTGATTGAACAGCTTGATTTGTTGGGGCACCGATAGCGACTGAGTCTCAGGCTCGGCGACGAATGCCACCCAGGCGGCCGCACGGGCGCGCTCTTTATCCTCGGCGGTCTTGGCTTGCGCCAGCGCTTCCTGGCGGCGGCGCGCAGCCTGGGCCTTGACGTGCGAACTCTTGCGCACTTCACGGTCAGCGGCGTTGCTGATCAGCGCGTCGGCGCGCTGCTTGCCGAAGGTGGCCAGCAGTTGGGTCCGTTTGGCCTTCTTCTGCGACCGCGCTTCGGCGAGCTGATAACCCAGCCCGAGCTGGATGAAGAAGCGCGGACGGATGTTGATCGTTGTGCGAGTGATCCAGAAGCGGCCGTTATGGCAGATCCGGCGGTGCTTGCGGTAGACCATCTTCGAAGCCACCAAGGCCCCCATCAGGCGCGAGACGGTCCACTCTTGTAGGGTGGTGTCTTCGGCCAGCCCGCGCTGACGGTTGAGGCGAAATTCGCCGGCCTTGTCCATGTAGCCCATCACCAGGGTGGCAATGTCCAGGCGCGCCAAAATCGGTTCGATGATCTCGGCCAGGGAATCCCAGCGCGTTTGGCTGGTGCGGTAGCCGCTAGCTTGGAAGGTGTCGAAGTCGCGCAACCACTTGCATTGGCGCTCTTTGGCTTCCTCTCGCACACGCTCGGCAGCGGTGCCCAAGAAGGTGCGGCGCTGGGCGTCGGTCAAGGCCCGCGGACGGCGTGGCTGCGCCGAACGATCGACACGCTTGAGGCGTTTGGGCGGGGCTTTGACCGGAACCACCGACAGGCCGTTGTAGGCCGCCGATTTCGGGGAGCTTGGGAGGTGGTGAACGGTGGCCGTGACGCGTTTCATAGCGAGCCACCGACAACCAGAGGCGCGCGCAAAGCGCAGGCCAGGGGCTGCAAATCTATACGCCCCCGCATAAGGCCGGGGCGGCCTTCTGTCGAGGCTTCGCCGATCATCCAATACATCCCTAATGGCTAGGGCTTGCTTATGCGGTGATCAGCTAATAGACTTCTACCTGCCCGGTGAGTAAGCCTATTTTGTGCTGATCGCCGAAAACCTCCGTCCCGCCAAGGTCGGGGGTTTTCTTTTTTAAGCCTGCCGAAAACTTTCCAATTCTTCTTTACTACGGTGCCCCTGAGGGCTGACGGCGCTCAGGATAACGCGCCCGTCTTTCATCGTCCACAATTAGTGTAAATTTACACAACCTTCAGCGAAACAAGGGCCTGCCGCAACGTTTCCAGTTGCAGCGCTTCCCCTGGGTGCGCCTGTTCGTCGTTGGCTTTCTGGATGCACAACCACGCAACGTACTGATTAATCGCGTCGATAGTAGACGCAACGTCACTTTTGATCAAAGGGTTTACAGAAGCGGTATTCGGCATAAGGGATTCCTTTCTACAGCAGTCGTTCATGTGCGGCGATTCTATCTAGAATCGCCCAATACTGGATAGATAAACAGTAGTGGCCTTGCGCCATTTCAGCGCGACAGCACTCTACCCGAGCCAGCGCTTAGGCCCGCTAACCGTCTAGCGGATAGACAGGCCTTGATGATTTAACTTAACGGCTGAGCTTCACCTTTCAACGGCGCCGCGAAAATATCCTCAACCCCCATCTTGGGAATTGAAAGCCGCTGCGCAAAGCCATCAATCAGGGCGGCGCCTGCCGCTGACTGGCCTCCCACACCCCCCGCACATAGCCTTGGCACGCCTTGAGCGCAATCAATCCTTGGTCGCCGTCTCCGGTGATGCTGACAATTCGTTGAGCATGCGCTGGGTCAAGTTCGGCTCTTGTGCCTCCATGAACCACGCCGCCGGCGCTGGTAGCGGCTGACACCCCGTCACAGCTTGTGCGGCCGGCATCGGTGGCGGCGAGTAGGACTGACAACCGGACATCAGCAGTGGCAAGGCGATCAGACAGATGTTGCTGAGCTTTCTGTGCATCAGACAGTTCCTTGTAATGGGTTCGATCATCGGCCTGCAGGCGAGCCTCCAAGGCCCTGCGCGTTTCCTGCTCGGCGGTCAGCGTGGCCAGCACCGCCTCGACGCGGGCCGTGGCTTGCTCGCTGGATTTACGGGCCTGCTCGGACAGTTCGTTACCGTAACGCCAGTCCTGAATGACCCAAGCGCCTGCAGCGCCGGCCCCGGCGATCAGCAGCAGCCCCAGGGCAACCGCCCAGGCGCGAACAGGCAGCGGTATCAGATCGATGAGGGACATAGCACCCCCTTGGCCACGGCCCACAGCGCCCGGCGCTCTTTCTCGCCATTGCTGCCGCCATTGATCACCCGCGTAATGCGGTCGAACAGGCCGGCGTCGGCCAGCTCGTTCAAACCACGATCCCACCAGAACCAGGCCGCCGACAATGCGGCGAACTCCGGCTGCTCGAGCAGCTCGGGTTGCTCCAGCAACGGCACGCCCAGGGCCTTGCCGCACAGCCGATAGTTATCGCGAAAGGTGATGCCGATTCCGCCCCGGGCGCGGTAGCGGTAGCCATCGCCCGACGCCTCATCGCCGTTACCGTTACGCCCGCCATAGACGCGGTTGGCCAGCTTTTGCGAATTGCACAAGTAAGCCTTGGCGTCCTCGATCTCTGCAGGATCGACCCGGCCGTTATGGTTCAGGTCAAAGCCATACTTGAACAGCCGCGCGACCCGCTCGGGGTCTTTGTAATAGAGGCTTTCCGACAGCTTGGTCAGCTGGCTGGACTCATGCCCGACCTGGGCGAGAAAAGCCGCCTGCCGAACCGGTGACGTGATGTCAAAGCGCGCCATGGCACGATTCAGCGCGGGCACAAAAACGCCCGCGACTGGGCGGGCGTTGGGCAGGATTTGCAACAGTTGCGATTGCGTGAGAGGCATACAAACTCCAGGCACAAAAAAGCCGCTCAAGGCGGCGTGGGTGTTGCGTGACAGCGGTTACAGATTCACGATTTTTAGCGGCGTTTTCGGTTTCTTCTTACCCTTGGCGTCGGCCTTGCCATCCTTTCCGCCGTTGCACTCCACGCTTGTCGTCCAGCCGCCAGCATCCCACGACTGCTCTACCGTGTCGGCCAGATACAGCCCGTTAAGGCCGTCCTTGAAGCCCTGGGCGTCAATCTGCGTTTCTGCAACGACGTCTAACCGGCCGTCCATTTCTAGCCTGACTTCGGCTGTAGATCGGTTGAAGCCCGCCAACCGCGCCTTAGCCGCCGCCTCGGCCGCTGTCTTGTTCGGGTGGATATGCCTATCCGTATGCACGGGGGGCGCACCAGACGGCGCCGAATCGTTGCCAATCTCAACGACGGCCAGCTTGCCCTTTTCATCCTGATAACCCGCCTTGACCGATTTCTTAACGCTGTCGTCACCCAGGCGGAAAGAGTAGCGACTGACGTCCGTCTTGCGGATCGTGACCACGGGCAGGGTCTTGCCGCTCGAACTCTTGCCAGCCTGACGGGGCAGGACGATCAGTTTGCCGTCGGCAAGCTTGGCCGTGCAGTCGTACTGCTTGGCAATGCGGTTGATAAAGTTCAGATCGGATTCCCCGAGCTGGTCAGCACGTTCAACCGGTGTGTCCACGGTGCATTCCGGGGTCCAACCGTTTCGCTTGGCAACGTCGGCCACGATGGTCGACAGCGGAACGCCCTCCCAGCTGCCATCGCGGGTGGTCTTGGCGCTGCCCCGCGTATCGCCTGATTTGCTGCGAATCACCATGGTGTCAGGCGGCCCGGACACCTCCACCTCGTCGACGGTGAAGCGCCCCAGCAAGCCCAGCTTTTCCCCCTCCCAGCCGAGGTAAACGGCCAGCTCGACACCGCGCCTCATCAAACCCAGCTTGCTGTCGCGGTCGTCTAGGCGGATTTCGAAGTCATCACTGTCGACGCCGGGCTTGTCGGTCACGCGACAACCTAACAAGCGGTCATTGATTAGGTTCGTGATGTCCAGCCCGTTCGCGACGATTCGGTGTTGTGGCTTCATCTTTAAGGCTCCAGAAACAAAAAAAAGCCCGCACATGGCGGGCCCTGGACGGGGTCGGGTCAGTCCCAGAGGTGGATGGTGTCATCAGCCTCAACGGCCAGATCCGGCAGCGTGATCAGCACGCCAGCGCGGAAAGGTTGAGGCTCTTTTGCCAGACGCTCGTTAGCCTCCAGCACCGCCTCCACAGCGCCATTCAAGTGGCCGTAGTAGTTGTGGCAAATGGTGTCCAGACGATCACCGGCTGCGGTTCTACATGTCGTCGCCATAACGTACAAAGTCCAAGTTAAAGCCCTGTTTGCGGGGGATTCCGCCTTGCATGAGGGCTTCGCGATCTTCGTTCACCGAACTCAAGCACCACGTACCCAGCACCTCGCCATAGCCCGACGTGAGCAATAGCGGCTGCATCCTGTCACCGATGGTTCGTATCGCATCGAGCTGCTTAAGCCCGCCCTTGAAGCCCGGGAAGATCACACCCTTGAGCGAGATTTTATCCTCACCCAAGCCGACCGCCTGCTGTGCTGGACGCCGCCCAAGCCGCTCTTGGCTCGCCCAACGCCAGGCCGTGGAACGGCTCAACGTTTCGAAAGCCGCCGTATCGAGACCGAAGTGATACGCCTGCTGCTTGGGGTCCATGGGCTGGGCGATCAACAGATGCGGGTACGCACTGACCGCCTGGGCGGGCGGCGCCGTCGGCGTAGCAAGCGCAGCCGTGGGCACGACTGCAACCGGCGCCGGAGACGCTTTGGCCATCAAACTACTGGCGGCCGCCTTGGCCCGCGCCACTTGCCCCTCCAGCTTACCGGCCATTTCCTTGACCTTTGCCACCCCCTGCGTAACCCGCGACGCTGTAGCCATCACCTGATTGACGCGGGTCTGGGCGTTTTGAATTGCACCCATGACCCGCCCCAGCTTGGCGCCAATAGCAGGCCCAACGAACGGCAGGCTCTCCAATGCGTCAGCTGCATCCGTCACCATGTAGACCGCTTTGCTGACCGGCGACAGCATCCCCTCGACGTTCTTGCGCCCGGTTTCCCCGGCTTCGATCATCGAGCCAAGGCCCGACTGCAACTTATCCATGTATTCCATTCAGGCCCCCTATGTGTGCGTATCGTCGGCCATCTGTCGCCGGGTCGCCTGCTTGGCTAGCCCGTCCATTTGCCGCTTGATTTCCGGCATCAGCTCCTGAGCAAGCAAGCGCGGGTCTTTTACGTCACCCGTTACGGTCACGTTGAACACGGGCGCCATGGTCAAGGTCTGCTCAACTTTCGGCGGCGCCGCCGCAATGGCCGGGGCGTTGGCCTGCTCGATGGGCTTCATGAGCACCGCCATGGGCGTGGCTTCGGTCGGAGCGGCAAAGGATCGGGCAACATCACCCAGGCTCGGCGCGCCGGGAACCTCCCCGTTACGCGTAACGGCTCCGGGCGCGACCGCTGGGCGAGCGGCCGCAATGCGCCGCTCATCCTCGCTACCGCCGTTGGCTACATCAAAAATCCCCTTGCCCGCCTTGCCGCCCAAAAACTCGCCGCCAAGACTGCCCAGGTAGCCGCCGACCAGGGCGCCGACCGCCGTCCCGAGGATCGGCACCACCGAACCAATGGCCGCACCGGCCGCCGCACCCGCCATAGTGCCCGCCAAGCCGCCCGCAGCTTCACCGTAGCCCTCGGCTTTCTTCTCGGCCGTATCGTCGCTCATGTACGTTTCTACGGCCTTGGCACCAGCCTCAAATAGAGCCGCGCCAGGGACAGCCCTGCCGAACTTAGACGCGGTGCTAGCCGCTGACGTGGCCCGAGCCATGACCCCAGCCCGAGGGGAAACGGCAGCGGCTGGGGCCGTCGGCGCCGGAGAAGGCACCACAGGCGCAGCCGTCGGGACTGGTTGCCGTCGGGCGCCCGCACGACGACCAGCGCTCGCACCACCAGAACCCGCACGGCCACGGCGCCCGCGACCTCGACCACGGCGAGCGCCAGGCTCACCAGCCGCCGCGCCAGATCCGCCCGACTGAAGCGCGGCCGCATTGACTACAAAGACCTTTTGCGTGCCACCGCTGCCCACGCCATCATCTTTACCACCACCCGTCATGCTCTCCAGCACGCCAGCGCCAGCCTTGAAAAGCTTGGACTTGGGGTTTTGGCTGTCAGCTGCACCATCGAGCGCCCCAGCGTTACGGTCACGGCCGCCCATGGCGCCGCGCGCCAAGTTGATAACGCCCTTGCCCATCTTGACCGTGCTCAAGAGGCCCATGCCCGTAACGATGGCGGCGCCCAAAGCCGTAATACCCATCGTCAGATTGGGCGCCTTGTCGCTGACGTCCGTGATGGCCCGCCCGACGCTACCCAGTACATCGGCCACCGTGTCAGTAATCGGACGCAGCGCATCGCCCACGCTACGGGTCGCGTCGTCGAAACTTTGAGCGACTTCTTTCCATTTCTGCGACGACGTTTCGCGCCGCTCGGCAAGGTTCTTATCAAGAATCCCCGCCGCAGATGCGGAGTCATTTTTAAGCTGCTCGTACAGCACCTTGTTTTGCGAGTACGCGGTAAGCGCGGCCTTGACCTGCATGTCTGCGAACAGATCCCCAGTGCGCAGGGCCTGCTCAAGAGAGGTCATCATGGTCTTGGCTTTCTCGGGGTCGACCTCCTTGCCGATCTTCGCCACGCCCTCACTCATGGCCTTGGCTTTCTTCGGGTCCGTCTTTTCGACGTACTGCATCGCCAGCGCAAACGAAGACTCAAGCGTTGACTTGCCGTTTTGCAGGCCGGTGTTCATCGACCCTTGGTAGTCAATCCCAACGTCCGCGTAAGCCTTGACGACCTCCCCGGAGCCGATCTTTTCCATCCAGTTTTTCAGGTTGCCTGCCGCCTCGTCAGAGCTGCCGGCTGTTTTCATCTGGACTTGCAGGATCGCGCCCAGCTGCGCCACCGAGTCGTTGCCAGTAATGCCCAGCTTGCCCATGCCCGCCAGCAGATCCGGGAACCACTTAGCCATGTCGGCCGCTTCGAAGCTGCCCGCCTGACCTTGGAACGCGATAGCCTCCAGGGCCTTTTGCATCTGGCCCGCGTCGGTGATCTTGGCGTTCTGGCCTAAAGCGTTGATCATCTTCGCGGTAGACGCACCATCGGCGCCCTGCCCGACCACAAACTTGGCCGCGACCGGCGCATATTCCAGCGCCTTGGCAAGGTCCATACCGGCCCCCACCAGCTCGTTAACCACGTTTGCCACTTCGTTACGGGCAAGCCCCGAATCCTGCGCCGTGGTGATGATGGTCCGCGACATGGCGGCCTCTTCGGGCTTGTTGGCAATGCCCGCCTTGATCGCGATGTCACGGGTAATCGCCCCGTAGTCCGCGCTGACCTTGGCCGCCACCCCAACCGCCGCAATACCCACGCCAGCGGCTATACCGGCCTTGCCCATACCCTCGGCCCCGGCGCGGATCTGCTCTTGCCCCTTGGCCTTGCGCTCGGCCGCCAGCGCCTGTCGGGCCTGCTGCTCGTAGGCCTTGCCCAAGTTGCGGACTTCGACGCCTTCACGCTTGAGCGCGGCAAGGTTGGCTTCCAGCTTGCGCCGCAGACCATCCGCCCCCGCCGACCCCGCCATGTGTGCCTTGCGCCATTCCTCGCGCAACTTGATCGTGTCACCGATATTGCGCTGCATCGCCCGCGACTGGGCGCCCGCTTTATCGAGGGACTTGATTCGGCCATCAATGTCTTTGAATGCGGATTTAACGGTGCCGCTAACAGCGCCACCGATAACAAGACCGAGTTTTAATTCGTTCGCCATAATCCCGCCTTTACTTAAACGTTATGGCGAGTGGCGGCCTAATCGCTAAGCCACCACAGCATATCCGTGAACGGCATAGATTCAATCTCTACCAGGGTAAACCCGGTTTCCTTTGATAGCCGTTTTGCGATCCTTCGCATTGTTGGAACGTCGAAGTTAATCCTCTTCGACCATGCGAAAGTAAGCGATGTTTAACCGGTTGTAGTCTTTCATCTTCAACGCAGAAATATCAGCCGGAGGGGCATCGCACAGGCTGGCGAACAGGTTCAGCTCAACGGCGTCCGCGTCGCCTTTGTTCATCTTCTGGACCTTGCGGACCTCGGCCAGCGTAGGCGAACGCATGCGCAGAGAATCAACCTCTACGCTGTTGATGGATGCCTTGACGGAGAGCTGAACAGTAACGCCATCGCCGTCCAAGTCAGAGATCCAGACCGGCAGTTCTTTGGTAACAGTTTCAGTTGCCATGTTGATTAACCCTTAGATTCCGAGTGCGGCGGCCATTTCGGCCAGCTGATCGACGCCATTGATAACGCGCTTGTAACCCAGCACGTCGATTTCATAGATAACTTCGCCCGCAACTTCCAACTTGTAGTAAGTCAGCGAAGCCGCAAACTTGAACTCTGCTTTATCGCCCGCCTTCCAGTCGCCCGGATCGAGTTCTGTCAACATGCCGCGCACCGTGGTAACCACCGGCGTAACAGCACCGCCCTGCCCTTTGAAGCCACCCCGGAAGGTCGCACTAAATGCGTTTTGGTCAGCCAGACCAAACAGCACAAGGCCCTCTTTTCGCACGCCCGTGGTGGTAAAGCTGCACTCCAGCTTTTCAACACCCTGATCCATGTCGATTTCGCCGTCAGTGCCGCCAAAACGAGCGGCCTCGGTTTTGATCTTCAGCTTGGGTAACGTGAAGCTTGGAACATCGCCCTGGAAGCTGACGCCGCCGATGGACATGTTTTGACCGAACAGCGTTTGAGGAATCATCGCCATGAGTACGGCTCCTTAAGACTTGATGTCGAGAACTTGAGTGACCCATTGGTCAGTCACTTCAAACAGGAACGTCGGGTTTTCAGCCACCGGAACGTCAGTGAAGCGGATGCGCCAGAAAATCCGGCCCTGGGACAACATCGACGCAGTGGTCATTTCAAGGTCGGGGTAGACCTCAAAGTTGATGATTGCGCCCTGCGCCTTGAGGTCGCGCATGAAGGCTTGAAGGCCTTCGGTCACGTCCTTGACGTAGGTCTTGGTAATCCCCAGGTCAACGGCCCATTTATGCCCGGCCTGCACGGCCGACATGATGATGTCGAGGGTGCGCACACGGGTGACGAACGACCACTTGGCATCGCTGGACAGCGTGCGGTTGCCCCACAGGCGATAACCACCGTCACGAATGATCGTGGTGATAAACGCGTTGTTGAGCAGGTTGGCCCGGCACGTCGCGTCATTCTCCAAATACTCGACTTGGCGCGTGGTGCCGGTGATGCCGACCATTTCCTTGTTGGACGGAGAGACCCAGAAACCGTAGGTCGCATCGGTGTAGGCAAACATGCCCGCAGCCCACGCCGAACCACCCGAGGCCACATCAGCGTTTGCCGTGGTGTTCCAGCTAATGACGCCGGGGTCGACCATGAACAGACGCTTGGAACCGAAGTTCAGCGCGTATTCCATCGCGGCCTCATCGGTCGTACCAGGGCCGTCGATGATCGCGATTGCGCCCAGCTTTTCGGCCAGGGCATCCATGGCCGTCGCCACCGCCTCGGTCGACGAATGAAGCGGCGCCACCAGCAAACGCGGCTGGGCGTTGAAGCGGCTCTTGCCGTCCAGCAGGGCTTGCAGGCCGGTACGGTCGCCATTGGCTTTTACGCCACCGATAACGGCCGAGGTCTGCGCCGCCGCGTCGGCGGCCTTCTCGACGCCCACCGCCACGATAACGGCCTTGGCGCGAACGTAGATCGCCTTGCAGGCGCGAGTCATGGCCGAGTCCGCGCCGAACGCGGCGATGGCTTCACGCTCGGTCGTGATCAGCACCGGCACGCCCGGCTTGGCGGTCGGAATGCCTTCGGCCAGCGGGCCGGGGGCAGAGACGAAGGTGTCGACCAGGCCAATGATCGAGGATGACGGCAGCGAGATAGTGCGCGGCCCGTCGTTCACAATCGAGGTCGTGACACCGTGATAAAAGGACATAGAGCAATCTCCAAAAACGAAAAACCCGCCGAAGCGGGGTCATGGGTGCAACAGGAATGCAGCGTTACGCGTAACACTTACGTGAGGGGGTCGCCACGGTCAGGTTCGATGTTCAGCTCGCAATGGTCCTTTTCGAACCAGTCAAGGGCCTTACACAGCACGCAGCCCCAGGCTCGATGCTCGCGCGCCGCCTTAGCCGCCCGGGAACTGATCGTCTCGTCTTCGTCACCACCGAAAGCGGTGTTGGCCAACTGGTCGAACGACACGGCCAGGCGCCACGCACGCCCGCTGCCGAACAGCACGGACACGAACATCCAACCCAAGCCGACCAAGGCGGCGAACGCGCACAGCAGCCACAGGGCCAAGCCCAGCGCGACACGCTTCACCATACGATGGCCCCCACCTCTTCCAGGGTGTCTGCCTTGTCCAGCAGATCCTCGGCGGCCTGACGCTTGCCAATGATTGCGCCCGAATACGCGGCGTAGCTCACCGCCTTCTCTTGTACGCGCCCCGCCAGCTCAGCGACCGTCAGGCCGCGCACCTCGGCAATGGCTGACAACAATGGCGCAGCGGCGGGAGGATCGAGCAGCAAGCCCGCCGCTTCCTGAACCTGCTGCGGCCAGCTTTGCAGCTCGCCGGGCGGGTAACTGGCGGTCAGGCTCGACAACGCTCGCTCACAGCCGGCATTCAACTCGACCAGCTTGGCGGCCTTTGCCGCCTCCAGCTTGTGCGAGTCGGCCGCCGGGTATTCCAGTTCGCCCAGGTACTCGGTATCGGCCAGCGAACAGGCAGGGATTTCGGCCGGCTGGCCGGGCAGAATCACCGCGACAAATAGGCCGTTTTCGCGGTACTCCGGCGGCACCGACCAGGCGCGAACCAACGCGTCGGCCTGAATCGCAGGCAGCACAACGGTCTGGCCGTTAACGGTCAGGGTTCCATTTTCGATATTCAAGTGCGCTCTCCTTAGAGCAGAGGACGCCCGCTCAGCGGGCTAGCCCAAAGACATGACACAGGTCACAGGACCCATTACACCTTCGCGAGGCGGCCGCCGACGCCCGGGCTCGCGTACGACGCGACGCTGTAGATGTGCAGACAGAACAGCCCGGCGCCCGCGCTGCCGGTGTGGGCGCCACCGTGATACGCCACGGCGCTGTAACTCTGATAGAAAATGTCGCCATAGCTGCCATTGCTGGCCGTCGTATCACCGGTGGCCGGGGCAAAGATGTCGCGCAAGTCATAGTCGACGCCCGTGTCCTCGGCCATGGTCACTGGGTAGGTGCCGCTGGTGGGGGCGGCTCGGGTGGTGGTTAGGTACGACTTGTTGCCATTGCGGTCCCATATCTTGAACTTGCTCGATGCATCAGTCTGCAGGCCATCGACCATCTGATAGACATTGCCCCACAGCCCGACGATGCCGCGCCAGGTGGCTAGCGCTACAGTCCCCTGATTGACGTATACGACAATTCCAGTGTTGACATTGCCCTGGCCAATCAGCGCTTGCGAATCGGCGCCGCCCATTTCGATCATCGCCAGCGTCTGAATGGCTGACAGCTGGTAGATCGACCACAGCGCAAAACCGCTGACACCCGCCGTATTGCGTGCGGCAGCGCGGGCCTGCATGGTCGGGAAGTCGATGTCGGTCAGTGGCGCCTGGCCCGGACTGGAGCCCAGCTTGACGCCGTCCGGCGTGCCCTGATACTTGCCGACCCAGAACTGTGCCAGGTCTGCGCCTGCGTTTTTGAACGCCGGATGCAAGGTGAAGCCTGCTGCAGGCTGGTCGGAGATCCATACAGCCTTCTTACCGACGTTTACGCCCGAGGAAATGGTGCCACGCTTCACGTAAAAAGCCGGAATGCGCACCATGTTTTGGCCGTCAATGACCTGATCCTGGATCGCACCAAAGGTGGCATGCGAGCTGAAAAACGAGGCGTCCGTCACCTTGGTCGCGCCGTTTTCGTCCACGCGAGCCCAAGTCCCTGCGCCGCCACCCGTAGACAGCATCGCAATACCGATCACATTGGCGAAGGCGGCCTTGGTGGTGATCTTGCTTTCGGTTGACCACTCCGACCAGCCCTTAGCGGCGCCTTTATGACGCACCTGTAGGTAATAGCTCAGCTGGCCCGGCAGCAACTTACCGGCGGGAACCACTGCCGTGAGCTTGTTCGTGGCGTCCTCTCCGCTGTCCCATACGGGAGCGGCGTAGCTGCCTGCGGCTGCACGAATGCGCCATTGGCTGGCTGCGTGCGTATCGGTACCACCTGAAACAACAAAGGCCGAGCTGGTCAGTGTTGGCTGCTCAGGCACGTCCGTGGCGTTAGCAGCCGGCCCGGTAATGCTCGGCGCCGCAACATAGACAAACGACGACGCAGTGGTGAAGCTTGAGACGACCGAATAATCCGACCACAGGCCCGCCACGTCCTGCACCCGCGCACGCCAGTAATAGACCGTATTCGCCAGCAGCACACCCGCCGGTAACGCGTAGGACAAACCAGAAGCCAGCACGCCAGAATCATGCAGCACTGTGGCAAAGGTCGCAGCAGTCGCAATTTGAAACTGCACGCCGGCCTGGGCGTTGCCTGACGGCGTGCTGTAACCCGCCAGGGCCAGCGTGGGGCGCTCCATAACACCGGTGGCAGCGGCTAAGGGCGCGCTAATCAGCGGCGTAGTCGGACGCAGATCCGGGTTAATGAAGCCGCCAAGCCCCGTCGTATTACCCAGCGCCACGATGTGCGCAATGGTCATCGCCTCGCCTTCGACATCCAGGCGCAACCCACCATCGCCGCGCATCGGCAGGATGTATTCGTAATCGGCAAAACCGACCGGGATATCACCACCGGTACGACGCTGCGACCAACCGGTTTCTTTCCAGGTCGGCTGGTAGCCGTCGCGGTAGTACAGTCGAGCCATCCCGGAGTTCAGCGTGCGACGAATGACAACGGCGCCACCGGCCTGATCGGTGCCGATGTTGATCGAGCGGGTCAGGTAGATATCACCCGGCACCGCCGCTGCATTCGAGGCGCCCAGCACCTTGATACTGGAACGCAGCACTGACGCCGCAGCCCCCCAGTTACGCGACAGGTTCGCCGTCAGACGCACGCGCTGGCTCGACAGGATCGCCTGTACCTGCACCAGCGCCGAGACAGGCGCAGGGTTACCCGATCCATCCAGGGCGGTCGGATCGTTCAATACATAGAACTCACCGACGCGCAGGCCGCTGGTGTCGGCCACGTCGAGCGAATCGTCGCCGTTCACGCCCTGCATCACGGCGACCGGCGCCAGATCGATCAAGGTGTAACCCTTCACGAACATTTCGAAGTTGATCACGTTGTTGCGGTACATCCAGTCGAGTGCCTGGGCCTTCTGCACCGATACCGCGCTGGAGGCTTCCACGCCGTCCAGGCGCTGGGCGAGTTGACCAGTAGCTTGGTCCGTCGCCTGTTTGTTCGATTCGACGGCCGCCTTCACTACCACGGTGTTGTCGAGCAACTTCTGGTAATTCCCGTTCCACGTATCGGGATGGGCCACACTGTTGTTAGTCAAGGCCGGAAGACTGCTAGAAAATTCCGGGTTAGG
>Ga0302169_10000043_pt1 | contig 38642 bp, 34 predicted proteins | sample I_Fen_N1_3_FD_193493 | JGI IMG/M metagenome (GOLD analysis project Ga0302169, IMG submission 193493) | Peat permafrost microbial communities from Stordalen Mire near Abisko, Sweden - I_Fen_N1_3 | ecosystem: Environmental > Terrestrial > Soil > Wetlands > Permafrost | place: Sweden: Abisko...
CGGGCAGATCAGTGCCAAGTCGTGGGAGTTGCTGCTGGCAATGCTGGTGTTCGAAGCCGCGTTCGGCCTGCCGGGGGTGGTGGCGGGGCCGATTTATTACGCGTATCTGAAGAGCGAGTTGAAGCTGGTGGGGATGGTTTGATCAGGTCGATGTGTATTGCCTGATCTGGCCTCTTCGCGGGCAAGCCTCGCTCCTACAGGGGGTCGCGTAGGAGCGAGGCTTGCCTGCGAAGGACGCAACTCGGTGCTGGATCAGTCCATCGAACCGTAACGTTTCATGGCCTCAATCGCCAAACCACTGCCGATGCTGCCAAAGATGTTCCCTTCCACATGCCGCGCGTTCGGCAGCATCGCCGAAACGCTGTTGCGCAGCGCCGGAATCCCGCTCGAACCACCGGTGAAGAACACCGTATCGACCTGATCAACCCGCACGTTGGCATCGGTCAGCAACTGCGTGACACTGTTGCGCACCCGCTCCAGCAGGTTGTCGATGGCCGATTCGAACAGGGCGCGGGTCAGTTCCACGCTCAGGCCTGGCTCGATGCGGTCCAGTGGCACGTGACGGCTGTCGGCGTGGGTCAGCTGGATCTTGGTTTCTTCCACTTCCATGGCCAGCCAGTGGCCGGCGCGCTGGTCGATCAGCTTGAACAGGCGATCGATGCCGCCGGTGTCTTCGATGTCGTAGCGCATGCTGCCCAGGGCCAGGGTCGACTTTTGTGAGTACACCGAGTTGATGGTGTGCCAGGTCGCGAGGTTCATGTGGTGGCTGGTCGGCATGTAAGCGCCGCTTTTCATGCGGCTGCCGTAGCCGAACAGCGGCATCAGGCCTTGCAGGCTCAGTTGCTTGTCGAAATCGGTCCCGCCGATGTGCACGCCGCCGGTGGCGAGGATGTCGTCGTGGCGGTTGTCGTGGTTGCGGCGTTCAGGTGACAGGCGCACCAGCGAGAAGTCAGACGTACCACCGCCGATGTCGACGATTAGCACCAGCTCTTCTTTTTCGATGGTCGACTCATAGTCGAACGCCGCCGCAATCGGCTCGTATTGGAACGACACATCCTTGAAGCCGATGGCGCGAGCCACGTCGACCAGGGTGTTTTCGGCTTCCTGGTCGGCCATTTCATCGTCATCGACGAAAAACACCGGACGACCCAGCACCACTTCCTCGAACTCCCGACCAGCGGCGGTTTCGGCGCGCTTCTTCAGCTGGCCGATAAACAGCCCGAGCAGGTCCTTGAACGGCATCGCCGTACCGAGAACGCTGGTGTCGTGCTTGATCAGCTTGGAGCCCAGCAGGCTCTTGAGCGAGCGCATCAACCGGCCTTCGTAGCCTTCCAGGTACTCGTGCAGCGCCAGACGGCCGTAAACCGGGCGGCGTTCTTCCATGTTGAAGAAGACCACCGAGGGCAGGGTGATCTTGTCGTCCTCCAGCGCGATCAGCGTTTCCATGCCGGGGCGCAGCCAGCCGACGGTGGAGTTGGACGTGCCGAAGTCGATACCACAGGCACGGGCTGGAGATGCGTTTTTCATGACTTTCAGGTTCCGGTTAAAAAACGGCCGCGCAGTGTATGCCAGGAAGGCGAATAATCGAAGGCCGACTATCCGCTAATTTGCTGGCATTAGCGCTTGAAACACTCAGCTTTGCCCCAAACTTGCTGGCATGGGCCTGGTAGCCAACCGGCGGTCGCAAGAACCGCCGCCCGCTGCCGATAAACTTCTGACGCGCCGCCCGGTCACAAAATTGAGATCGGTCAATCCAAATGCTGCAAACAAGAGCATGCTGTGCGTGGCTGCGCGAATTGATAACGGATGGTGATCCTTAGATGGACTTCAAAGACTATTACAAGATTCTCGGTGTGGAACCGACCGCTGACGACAAGGCAATCAAGGCTGCCTATCGCAAGCTGGCGCGCAAATACCACCCCGATGTCAGCAAGGAAAAGGACGCCGAGGCCAAGTTCAAGGACGCCTCGGAAGCCTATGAAGCGCTGAAAAGCGCCGACAAGCGTGCCGAATACGACGACTTGCGCAAATACGGCCAGCACGGCCAACCGTTCCAGGGCCCGCCGGGTTGGCAGGGGCGTGGTGCCGGTGGTTTTGGTGGTGGTCAGGACACGGGCGATTTCTCGGACTTCTTCAGTTCGATCTTCGGTAACCGTGGGCCTGGTTTTGGCGGTGCAGAGTCGCGTCGCAGTGCCGGACGTCGAGGGCAAGACGTGGAAATGGAACTTGGGATTTTCCTGGAAGAAACCCTTTCGAACGAATCGAAGAAGGTCACCTTTCAGGTGCCGCAATACAACGCGGCCGGCCAGCATGTGAGCAACACCCCTAAAAGCCTGAACGTGAAGATTCCGGCCGGTGTGGCGGACGGCGAGCGTATACGCCTCAAGGGGCAGGGAGCTCCGGGTGTTGGTGGCGGCGCCAATGGCGACCTGTTCCTGATCATCCGCTTTGCGCCGCACCCTAAATTCGACGTCGAAGGCGAGAACCTGATCATCACGTTGCCGCTGGCACCGTGGGAGCTGGCGCTGGGTACCGAAGTGGCGGTGCCGACCCTGACCGGCAAGATCAATCTCAAGGTCCCGGCCGGCAGCCAGAACGGCCAGCGCATGCGTGCCAAGGGCCACGGCCTGCTGAACAAGGCGGGCGAGCGTGGCTTCCTGTTCGTACAGTTGAAAGCCGTCATGCCAAAAGCATCGAGCGATGAGGTCAAGGCGTTGTGGCAGGAACTGGCGAAAAAAGCCGAGTTCAACCCAAGAGAAAACTTCTGATCCAAGAGACGGAGTAGCCCATCATGAGCACCCCCCTGATCGTTCACCTGGACCTGGCAGAATTCTGTGAGGCGACCGACCTGTCGGACGTCTACGTGATCGAAATTGTCGAACACGGCATCCTCGAACCTCAGGGCAAGCAGCCCAAGGATTGGCGTTTCAACGATTACGAGCTGGCACTGGCCAAGCGCGCCGCCAAGTTGCGGCGCGACCTTGAACTGGAGTGGGAAGGCGTTGCTTTGGCGCTGGACCTGCTGGAAGAGGTTCAGCAGTTGCGGGCTGAGAACCGGATGTTGAAGCAGCGGCTGGGGCGGTTGGTGGTCGAGTAGTTCTCAAGATTCCTGACACTCAACCTGTGGCGAGGGGGCAAGCCCCCTCGCCACAAAGGTGTTACACCTTGCGGGGCAACACCACCGTAAACAGCGTCCCGTCAGTCTCGTTCGAACTGACCTCTATCGTCCCGCCATGGGCATCCACCACTTCCTTGACGATAAATAACCCCAGGCCCAGGCTGGTCGTTGGCTGGCCGAGTTCTTCGTCAGCGCTGCGCACCAGCGGATCGAAGATTGTGCCGATGGCCTCCTCGGGAATCGGCACGCCAAAGTTGTGCACCGTCAGACGAACTGCGTCCGACTCGCCGCTCACGGTGAGGTTGACATCCCGTTTGTTCAAACCGTGCTGCAACGCATTGCCAATCAGGTTTTGTAACAACTGATCAATTCGCCCGGCATCCCAGACGCCTCGGGTATCGCCCACCACGATCACAGTGGGATCGCACTCCGGGTTACCGGCGCAGGCCACGGCAATCGCCGCGTGCGCTGCGTCCGCCAAATCCATGGGCGCAGGCTCGATCGGCAAGCTCTTGCCCAAACGGCTGCGCACCAGCTCCAGCAAATCGCTGACCATCACCGCCATGTGCCGGGCGCCACGCTTTATGTTGTTCGCACAGGCCAGTGCGTCGCCTTGCAGCGCGACTTTTCGCATCAGCATTTCAGTGGACATGCTCACCGCTTGCAAGGGCGCGCGCAGGTCATGCCCGAGAATCGCCAGGAAGATGTCCCGTGAGTGATTGACCTGTTCGGCATAGGCTGCGGTGGACTCGGCGAGGGCTTCGTCGATGGCTTCGTTGAAGCGGATCATGTCCTGGAAGTAGTCCAGGTCCGGCGACTCGAGGCTGTCGACCCACAGGCGAATCACGCAGGCGCGCAGGTGACGGAATTCGCTGGTCATCTGCACCAGATCGAAACCTACGGTATGCCGTAGCTCGCCATGGCTGGCGCCGGCTTCGTCCAGGCTCGGGGTCTTTTCCGGGCCTTCACCTTTGGCCTTGGCGCGCTGTTCGCTGGCGGTTTGCGCAGTGGTCATGTCTCGCGCCGCGGCCAACAAAATGGCCTTGGCGTGATCGCGCAAGGCGACCCGGTCCATGTTTTCGGCGGCTGGGGTGATGGTTCTGGCGAACTGTTCCCATTCATCGACGATACGGTCCACGTTTTGCCTGATGAATTCGGATAAGCGCATGGACGTTACCTGGCTGGAAGTCTGGGCATCTTATCCCCTTTACCGCCGGGTAAGAACTACCGCTGACAAACCGGATCATGCCTGCGCTTTGTGTGGGTGGTATTTAGTTGTTTTTTACATTCGGAACCTGGATGTTGTTGTATGTTTTGTATCTGTTTTTCAGCAGTAATTTAAACTTTTGTTTTTGTTGGTATTGACTAAGCTGGGTGCTCTTTTGGCCGCATAAGGATATGCGCAATGAATGAGTTATCAGAAAATCCACTTGTTGATGTTTATCCGAAAGTAAACACCAGTGAGAACGTTTATGCGAAATATCTTGCAACTAAAGTTCCCGCTGTCATTAAAAAGCCGTCCGTAGCGAGGCAGGTATTGATTGCAGATCTGAAGCCGGACTTTCCCGAGTGGTACGTAAAGGCCAGCGCTATTGATCGTCACTATCTCAAGGAGCTCATCGGTGAGCGTTGGCGATTGCAAGACACTCTGGATGACACCCTGGGTGATTTTCAAAAGGACATCAATGCCTTCGCTGAACCCTTGCTCGTCAAGGCGCTGAAAGAAAAGCTGAACCTGACACTGGATGTCCACGCAACGACGGTGCGGCTTTATATTCCCGCGCTTCTGGGTTTTGGCATCGACACCGATGCCAGCCGGCTCAGGCAGTCCACCCTGCTGGAGGCTGCGCTGCACAACTTCGAGGAGGCTGAAACCCGTGCAGGCGCCTTTCGCGATGGCTCCGGTGTTTTCACCACCGATGGCGAAGGGGCCCTGAAGCGCCATCCGTTGACCATCGAGAGCTTTGCGAGCCTCTGCCGGAGTCTGGATCTCGGTGCGCAATATCAGCGGCACATTAGCGGTTTGCTGGACCCTGCTGGGGTTGCTGCAAAGGCGTCCCTCGAGCGGCATTTCATCGGCACCGAAAAGGCCGCGTTCAATGAGTCAGCGATGATTGCGTATTTGAAGGGCGATATCACTTCTTATGCGTATGGCAAATTACAGCAACTGCGGGATAACCAGGCGAACATCACGCTGAACAACCGCCCGTTACACACTCATCGATTGTCCCTGTTGGGTGTGAAACTGTCGGGCATCGTGTTGTTCAGTGCGGTGGCTGATCCAAAGCAAATCAAACAAATCTATGACGAACTGGTTCCGACACATCAACGAACAATGCTGGAGTGGTCGCGCAAATTGGATATCTTGCCCGGGCAGGAGTTTGACCAGTTCAAACTGCTCAAGGCATTTTTTTCCAATGGTCCTTCCGGTGTCGTTGAAGAGATGCTGCGCAGGGACGATATCGACAAGCAAAGTCGACTGGACGGGACCCTGATCGCCTACGTGCCCGACGACCCTGATCATCCCTTGAAAGAATATGCCTCCTTCACCGATTTCATGAAGGCGCTGACGAGTCAGCTTCGCTCGGCGGACTATCAACAATTTTTCAGCCGATTCGTACCGCAAAAAGACAAGGGCGTGTTTTTCGCTCGCGTCAGGGAGCGCTTCACTACCTTTACCTGGAATCAGCGCGAACCGTTGAGCATGGGCCCCTGGTGGCGGGAAACTGCAGTTGAAAACCCCCATGCGGAGCCGATCACCAAGGTGATTGAGGGCGCGCTCTGGCCTCAGCTCAGTCGATGGCGCTGTGAGAAGGTCATCGCGGATGCACGACACATTGCCGTTCCCACTGATGATGAAGATGCCAATGCTCGCTGGAGGCGACTGAGCAGCTATCTGAACATCGGCTGGAACGTGTTCAACTTCGGCGCGATGCTGGTGCCGGGCCTGGGAGAGGCCATGCTGGGCATCATGGTCGGGCAAATGCTGCTTGAAACCATGGAGGGCATTGAAGACTGGAGCAAAGGTGACAAGGAAGAGGCGGCGGCACTCCTGACCGGTGTCCTGATCAATGCTGCCCAGTTGGCAATCATGGCGGCAGGGCATGTGTTGCCCACAGGCGCAGCGGCAGCGGTCAAGCCTTCGCCTTTTGTCGACCAGTTGAAGCCGGTCGTGCTCTCTGACGGCAACACCCGTCTCTGGAACCCGGACCTGAGCGCTTACGAGCATCCCGTCAATTTGAGCCCTGATTCGAAGCCAAACGAACGAGGCCTTCACCTGCACAACGATCAGGCGTTCCTGTCGCGCGACGGTAAGGCCTTCGCGGTGCAAGACGATCCACTCACGGGCGAACCGCGAATCCGTCATCCGCAGCGCCCGACGGCTTACCAGCCGAAACTCGAGCACAACAATGCCGGTGCCTGGCACACCGAACTCGACCGTCCTGTTGAATGGACCACTGCCGAACTCATGCGCCGATTCAGTGCGAAGGGCGAAACGCTCGATGAGGCGACGCTTGAACGCATCCGCATTACCAGTGGGGTCGAAACAGACGTATTGCGGCGCCTGCACGTCGAAAACGAAGTACCACCGGCGTTGCTGCTCGACACAATCGACCGGTTCAAGGCATGGGCGGATACGGGGAAGCTGCCTGAGAACGGTGTGCCGCTTTCAAACAACGCCGGCGTGCTGGTGCTTCAGAATACTTTTGCGCAATTGCCCACTCGCGTCGCCGAGGAGCTGTTGGCCGCCGCTGATCCGGCTGATTTGCGAGTACTTGCCGAACACCAGCGTATTGGCCTGCACCTCAGGCAACAGGTACGCACCGCCTTACTGGAGGTGCGCCTGGCGCGAGCCTATGAAGGGCTGTTCCTTGATTCCCTGCATGCTGCGGATACGGAAAGGCTGGCGCTGCGTACCCTGGAAACCTTGCCAGACTGGCCCAGCGATGTGCGCATCGAAATTCGCGAACATTCGTTCACTGGTCACCTGCGTGACAGCATTGGTGCCGAAGACGCGCCCCTGCGAAAAATCCTGGTCAGCACGGATGAGGGTTATGAAACGCGCAGTGCTGAAGACGATCACCTGCACGGTGCCGATGACCTGTTTTCCTCGGTACTGCATGCCCTGCCTGACGCCGAACGTAAAGCGCTGGGGTATGAGATCAATCAAGGCGCGACACTCAAACGTACCGTTCAAAATGCACCGTTGGCGCGAGACACGTTCAGGCCGATGCTTGCTCAAAATCCTTTGCGCAAGCCTGCCTATGATCCCGAGACCATGAAGTTGCGCGGCGGTATGCCGTTAACTCATGGCATTCGGCGGCTCACCGGACGACTGACGCTACAGGAGCGAGTCAGGAGCGTGCGGCCCGGGTGGACGGAGGTTGAGGCCCAGGCTTATCTGGACGGCGGTGGCAGCGAAGCGAATCCGGAGCAGCGTGCAAGCGCACTGGAAGCGGAATTCAACCGCCTCAACGCCAACTTCCAGCGCTGGCTGAATTCGCCGACCGAAGCGTTCAGGTTCAGCCCTGCCGGCATTGCCGAATGGCAGTCCAGAAACAAACTCTACAAGGCCATTCGGCAGTGCTGGCAGCATACCGGGCCCAGAGACGTAGACTCTTTCGGAAATCTGCAAGGTACGGCGCTGGACCTGAGCAATATCCCCCTGGGCAGGCATTTGGGGACAATGCCCCCCCTTGAGGCCAATTTCGAACATGTCACCAGCCTGAACCTGCTTGATACCGGACTGATCGACGTACAGGTGTCTTTTCTTGATCATTTCCCAAAGCTCCGTTTGCTGAATCTCACCCGTAACAAGCTGACGAGATTTCCTCGTGCCGTGGGAAAAATGCGGGGGTTGACGGAGTTGTATCTCGGCGATAACCGGATTGTGCTGGATATGCAGGGCGCTTCGTACTTTAGATGGCTTACCCGACTTCAAAGTCTCGATGTGCAGGGAAACCCGTTAGGGCGAGTGCCGGATATCGGCGGTATGCGCATGCTGCACACGGTGATGCTGGGTGAGACCGGTATCAATACCTGGCCGGACGGATTGTTTTCTCAACCCCGATTCAGGCATTTTTACTTGAACTTGCAGCGCAATGAGCTGACGGCCATCCCTCAGGTTACGGCCGGCTCTGTGGAGGCGGAGCTGGTGGCGCGAACGGTATTGAGTCGTGAGCAGCCATGGCTGTCGCCCGAGAATCTGGACACGCTAAGAGACCATATCAGGTCCGTCGGTCTGGACCCTGATCGACCTTATCCACCCCGTGGCGTGCGTGACAGTCTTGACTGGGAGGAAGGATTGACGCGGCCCGAATGGGTTGCCCGGCAGGGCATATGGAATGAGGTGGAGGACGAGTTCGGCTCGGTGTCTTTTTTCAATCAGATCAGGAAGCTCACTCAATCAACCCACTTCATGAACGACAGAGTCTTCAGGGTGGACATGACCCAAAAGCTCTGGCGAATGCTGGAAGCCATGTCCAAGGACAGTGAGCTGCGACGTAATCTGTTTGTCATGGGCAGGGATGAGGTCACCCAATGCGTTGATGCCGGGGCGCAGTTGTTCAATGCGATGGGCGTGGAAGTACTGATCCACGAGGCTTACGCATTGGCCAACCCTGGCTTGGTGGAGGCCGAACTGGTGCAGTTGGCCAGAGGCAAATCCCGGCTTGATGAGTTGAGCCGGATCGCCCATAAAGTGGTCGCCGAGCGCCTGGCGAACGGTGAGCAATTCAGGGGGCTCGATGCCAACGGCCGAGTCTCGGGAAGTATCGATGAGGTCGAGGTGCACCTGGCGTACATGACGGATCTGGCAGAACGACTCGACCTGCCCTGGCAGTCTCGTGACTTGCAGTTTCGCACCCACACGGGTGTTACCCCGCAGATGATCGAAAGTGCCTATCGGCGGGTACTGGATCTGGAAGCCGGCGATTTACTGCGTGACTCGATCATCGAACAGCGGTTCTGGGAGACTTACATCCAGGGCTCGAATCGAAGCGCGTTGAAGGTTTTCAGGCGCCGAATCGATGCGACAACGGAGTTATACATGGCGCTTGAGAGGCGGGCGACCGAACCGGATCTTTCGCTTGAGGCGAAAGCCGATCTCAAGCAGGAACTCAGGGTACTCGCCGCCGAACTGGGTAAACCTGAACGCGCAATTGCCCCGGGGCAGGTCATGACCGACGAGGCCTATGCGGCCGAGTTGAACGTGATCGACACCGAGATGAAAACGCTGCTCAAAACCCTGACCCAGCAGGCGATGGATCGGGCGAAACTGCAAAGGGTGGACATTCCCTTTACGGTCGGAAAAAGCACCTGATTGCTGAAGTTTTATGTAGGAGCCAGGCTTGCCGGCGAAGGCGTCATCAAGATCGCCCTCGCCGGCAAGTGAGGTTCTTCGAGTTCGTCAAAACAGAAAATACCGCTGGGCCATCGGCAGCACATCCGCTGGCTCACACCAGAGCAAAACCCCATCAGCCTTGACCTGATAAGTCTGCGGGTCGACATCAATGTTCGGCAGATAGTCGTTGTGGATCAAATCGGTTTTCTGCACCTCGCGGCAGCCTTTGACCACGGCGATTTTCTTCTTCAGGCCCAATGCTTCTGGAAGACCTGCCTCCTGCGCCGCCTGGCTGATAAAGGTCAGACTGGTGGCATGCAGCGAGCCGCCGTAACTGGCGAACATCGGGCGGTAATGCACCGGTTGCGGCGTCGGGATCGACGCATTGGCATCGCCCATCAGGCTGGCCGCGATGGCGCCGCCCTTGAGGATCAGCGTCGGTTTGACCCCGAAAAACGCCGGCCGCCACAGCACCAGATCGGCCCATTTACCCACTTCAATCGAACCCACTTCATGGCTGATGCCGTGGGTGATCGCCGGGTTGATCGTGTACTTGGCGATGTAGCGTTTGGCGCGGAAGTTGTCGTTGCCCTCGCCATCTCCGGGTAGCGGGCCGCGTTGTTTTTTCATCTTGTCGGCGGTTTGCCAGGTGCGCGTAATGACTTCGCCTACGCGGCCCATGGCCTGGCTGTCGGAGCTGATCATCGAGAACGCGCCGAGGTCATGCAGGATGTCTTCTGCGGCGATGGTTTCGCGGCGGATGCGGCTTTCAGCGAAGGCCACGTCTTCGGCAATGCTCGGGTCCAGGTGGTGGCAGACCATCAGCATGTCCAGGTGTTCGTCGATGGTGTTGCGGGTGAACGGCCGGGTCGGGTTGGTCGAGCTCGGCAGCACGTTGGCAAAGCCGCAGGCCTTGATGATGTCCGGGGCATGACCGCCGCCCGCGCCTTCGGTGTGGTAAGTGTGGATGGTGCGGCCCTTGAACGCGGCGAGGGTGGTTTCGACGAAGCCGGATTCGTTGAGCGTGTCGGTGTGGATCGCCACTTGCACGTCGTATTGGTCGGCGACGTTCAGGCAATTGTCGATGCTCGCCGGGGTGGTGCCCCAGTCTTCGTGCAACTTGAGGCCGATGGCGCCGGCCTTGACCTGTTCGATCAAGGGCTCCGGCAGGCTGGCGTTGCCCTTGCCGGTGAGGCCGATGTTCATCGGGAACGCGTCGGCAGCCTGAAGCATACGCGCCAGATGCCAGGGCCCGGAGGTGCAGGTTGTCGCGTTGGTGCCCGTCGCCGGGCCGGTACCACCGCCGATCATGGTGGTGACGCCGCTCATCAGCGCTTCTTCGATTTGCTGTGGGCAAATGAAGTGGATGTGGGTGTCGATGCCGCCAGCGGTGAGGATCATGCCTTCACCCGCAATGACTTCGGTGTTGGCGCCGATGGCGATGGTCACGTTCGGCTGCACGTCCGGGTTGCCGGCCTTGCCGATGCCGGCGACACGGCCGTCCTTGAGGCCGACGTCGGCTTTGACGATGCCCCAGTGGTCGATGATCAGCGCATTGGTAATCACCGTGTCGACGACTTCGGCGGCCAACAGTTGGCTCTGGCCCTGGCCATCGCGGATGACTTTGCCGCCGCCGAATTTCACTTCTTCACCGTAGGTGGTGAAGTCTTTTTCGACTTCGATCCACAGCTCGGTATCGGCGAGGCGAACCTTGTCGCCGACGGTGGGGCCGAACATGTCGGCGTAGGCTTGTCTTGAGATTTTCATGCGCATGCCTTGAGATTCAATTGTTTTTGAGACCGCTCGCGTTGCTCGCTAATCGCCAGCAAGCCGGCTCCTACAGGGGATCGCATTCCACCGGTATTTGCGCGTTGGAATGCGATCCCGTAGGAGCCGGCTTGCTGGCGATGGGGCCGGTACTGGCGCCGAATGACTTAAAGGTCACCCATGATCCGCCCGGCAAACCCGAACACCCGGCGATGCCCGGCCAAATCGACCAGCTCGACTTCCCGACTCTGCCCCGGCTCGAAGCGCACGGCGGTGCCCGCCGGGATGTTCAGGCGCATGCCGCGGCTGGCGGCGCGGTCGAAGGTCAGGGCGTCGTTGGTTTCGAAAAAGTGGTAATGCGAGCCGACCTGGATCGGCCGGTCGCCGCTGTTGGCCACTTTCAGGCTGACCGTGCGGCGGTCAACGTTGAGTTCGATGTCGCCGGGCTGGATCTGGTATTCACCGGGAATCATCAATGGGCTCCTTGCAGAATCTTGTAGTAGAGCGCGGTCGGTTTGTAGCGCCCGCTCGGGTCGCAGGCGTAGTCGGGGATCTCGCCCGCCCGGATGTAACCCAATGCCTTGTAGAAATCCTCGGCGGGGGAGCCGGCCTCGGTGTCGAGGAAAAGCATGCCGCGCTTGTGCTGGAGCGCGGCCTGTTCCAGAGCGCTCATCAACTGTTGCCCCAGACCGCGACGACGCGCGTGTTCACGCACCAGCAGTCTTTGCACTTCGGCGCGGTTCAGGCCGTTGGCTTTCTGGCACAGGGTCAGTTGCACACTGGCTTCCACTTGTTCGTCGCGAACCACCACCCACAGCAGCACGTTGCCCTTGTTCAGGTTCTCCTGGACTTCATCGAACCAGGCGCGGGCCTGGGTCGCGTCCAGATTGGCCATAAAGCCGACGCTGGCGCCATAACCCACGGCGTCGAGCAGCAGATCAATCAAACCCTGGCGGTAGTGCGCAAAGCTTTCAACATTGACGCGTCGCAGTTGGGCGGCGTTCATCGGGCGTTACTCCTTGCTGGCGACAGGCGGCTCCGCGCCAGGATTGAGGGTCAGTTGCATGAAGGTCAGGTCCAGCCAGCGGCCGAACTTGGTGCCCACCTGCGGCATTTGCCCGGTGGTGATGAAACCGGCACGTTCATGCAGACGAATGGAAGCGGCGTTACCGCTTTCGATGGCGGCGACCATCACGTGCTTGTCGCAACCTTTTGCGCGTTCGATCAGCACCGTCATCAGTTGCGGTCCGAGGCCATTGCCGCGCTGGTCGCTGCGCACGTACACCGAGTGCTCGACGGTGTGGCGGAAACCATCGAATGGCCGCCAGTCACCAAATGAAGCGTAGCCCAGCACGTTGTTCTCACCGTCGACGATCACCAGAATCGGATAACCCTGGGCTTGCCGGGCGCTGAACCAGGCCTGGCGATTGCCGAGATCAACGGCCTGTTCATTCCAGATCGCCGTGGTGTTGAGCACGGCGTCGTTGTAGATGTCGCGGATCGCCGGCAGGTCGGCATGGACCGCGTCACGGATGGGGTAAGTCATGGCGGCTCCTCAGGCGATGGGTTGGTGGACGGTGACCAGTTTGGTGCCGTCGGGGAACGTCGCCTCGACCTGGATCTCCGGGATCATTTCCGGGATGCCTTCCATGACTTGTTCGCGGGTCAGCAGCGTGGTGCCGAAGTGCATCAAGTCGGCCACGGTCTGGCCGTCACGCGCGCCTTCGAGCAGGGCGGCGGAGATGTAGGCCATGGCTTCCGGGTAATTGAGTTTCACGCCGCGCGCCAAACGCCGCTCGGCCACGAGGCCGGCGGTGAAGATCAGCAGCTTGTCTTTTTCGCGTGGGGTCAGGTCCATCGTTGGAATCCATATCGGCAGTTAAAAGGTCACTCAACCTGTAGGAGCGAGGCTTGCCCGCGATTGATACGCTGCGGTGTGTCAGATGCACCGCGTTATCGTTCATCGCGGGCAAGCCATGCTCCTACAGGGGGATTGTGTTTCAGGTGCTCCATATTCTTGGGGGGACCGCTTCCCGGCCCAGCAAGGCTGGCCTGAGCAGTCGCCATAAATCAATCAACCAGCCGCGCGCCAGCAGCGCTTCACTGGCCAGGCAACGAGCCACCAACAGCCCCGGTAGTTGGGTCAAATCCCCGCGCACGGCATGGGGCAGCGATCGACAGGTTTCCAGCCGTTCACTGTCGATCTCCCCGGTCACCAGCAACGTCGCAAACACCGGTTGCCCGTCCAGCCCAATCGGCGAATCCAGCAACCCGTCATTCCCGACAATGCGCTGGCGTTCGTGCCAGAGCAACTGGCCGTCGCGGCGAATGTCCAGCCGCGCCTGAAAATGCCCGAGGTCAAAACGCTCGCCACTGGCCGGGCGGCCCAGCGCCACAACGTCCCAGTAGAACAACCGCGCGTCACCTTCCAGCTCAATCGAGGTGCTCAATTCGGCCTGTGCATCGCTGAAGATAATCGTCTCCTGCGGCAACCATTCCAGCGTTCCGCCAGCCGCCACTTTCAGATCCAGTTGCTGATAAGCCGGGCCCGCCGCGCGGTACCACTTGGCTGCGCCTGGGCTGGTGATTTGCGCCCAGGCATTCACGCCGACACTGGCCGAGATGTCCAGCCTATCACCACCGGCAATCCCGCCCGGCGGGTGAACGATGATGTGCTGGCAGACCTCGGGGCCTTCGGCATACAGGTGCTTTTGCACCCGCAGCGGGCCTTTGTGGCGGCGCTGGACCGGGCGCGTGCTGTCGCCGAAACGGGCGTAGCCCAGCTCCAGCTCAGCGTGCCAGCTCGGGGTAAACAGGACAGTAGGAAGAGGTGAATTCATATTTTCTATTATCGTTAGGACGCTACAGATTAGACCGTAGCCTTAAATCGTGACTAGCCCGCGCACACCCTCGGCTTCCATATTTTCACCGCGCCCCTGTTGCACGATTTCGCCCCGGGACATCACCAGGTATTGATCGGCCAGTTCGGCGGCGAAATCGTAGAACTGCTCCACCAGCAGAATCGCCATATCACCGCGGGCCGCGAGCTTCTTGATCACCGCGCCGATCTCCTTGATCACCGACGGCTGGATGCCTTCGGTGGGTTCATCGAGGATCAACAGGCGAGGTCGGCTGGCCAGCGCCCGGCCGATTGCCAGTTGCTGTTGTTGACCGCCGGACAAGTCACCGCCGCGCCGTTGCTTCATTTGCAGCAGCACCGGGAATAACTCGTAGATGAACGCCGGGACTTCCTTGGCTTCGCTGCCGGGGAAGCGTGACAGACCCATCAGCAAATTTTCTTCGACGGTCAGCCGACCGAAAATCTCACGACCCTGCGGCACATAGGCGATGCCGGCATGCACGCGCTGGTGTGGCTTGAACGCGGTGATCGGTTTGCCTTCCCAGTTCACCGCGCCTTCCTTGGCCGGGAGCAAACCCATCAGGCATTTGAGCAGGGTGGTCTTGCCGACGCCGTTGCGCCCGAGCAGGCAGGTGACTTCGCCGACCTTCACGTCAAACGTCAGGCCGCGCAGGATGTGGCTACCGCCGTAGTATTGGTGCAGCTTGTCGACTTGCAGCATTTTCAAATCCCTCTCAACCCCTGTAGGAGCCGGCTTGCTGGCGATAGCGGTGGGTCAGGCGACATTGATGCTGACTGATACGCCGCCATGGCCAGCAAGCCGGCTCCTACAGGTTTTGTGTTTGCAGACTCAGCGACCGAGATAAACCTCAATCACCCGCTCATTCTCCTGCACCTGTTCCAGCGACCCTTCGGCCAGCACGCTGCCCTGGTGCAACACGGTGACGTGGTCGGCAATCGAACCGACAAACCCCATGTCGTGTTCGACCACCATCAACGAATGCTTGCCGGCCAGGCTCTTGAACAGTTCAGCGGTAAATTCGGTTTCAGCATCCGTCATGCCCGCCACCGGCTCGTCGAGCAGCAGCAGTTGCGGGTCTTGCATCAGCAGCATGCCGATCTCCAGAAACTGCTTCTGACCGTGGGACAACAAGCCCGCCGGCCGATTGACCGACGTGGTCAGGCGAATGGTTTCCAGCACGTCAGTGATGCGATCTTTCTGCTCACCCGTAAGGCGCGCCCGCAGGCTGGCCCACACCGACTTGTCGGTTTTCTGCGCCAGCTCCAGGTTCTCGAACACGCTCAGCGCTTCGAACACCGTCGGCTTCTGAAACTTGCGACCGATACCGGCCTGGGCGATCTGCACTTCGCTCATCTGCGTCAGGTCCAGCGTTTCACCGAACCAGGCCTTGCCGTGGCTCGGGCGGGTTTTGCCGGTGATTACGTCCATCAACGTGGTCTTGCCGGCGCCGTTAGGGCCGATGATGCAGCGCAGTTCGCCGACGCCGATGTACAGGTTCAGATTGTTCAGCGCCTTGAAACCGTCGAAGCTGACGCTGATGTCTTCCAGGGTCAGGATCGTGCCGTGGCGGGTGTCGAGGCCGGGGCCGACGCGTTGGCCGTGACTGATGGCGTCGCGGCTGGTGCCGGCATCCTTGTTTGGCTCTACGGGAAAAAAGGCTGGTTCGAGCATGAATTCCGCCGTGGGTGTGATTCTCATTGTTCGCCCCTTTTCTTCAGCAGACCGATCACGCCCTTCGGCAGATACAAGGTCACAACGATGAACAGGGCACCGAGGAAAAACAGCCAGTATTCCGGGAACGCCACGGTGAACCAGCTCTTCATGCCGTTGACCACGCCGGCGCCCAGCAGCGGACCGATCAGCGTGCCGCGACCACCCAGGGCCACCCAGACCGCTGCTTCAATCGAGTTGGTCGGCGACATTTCGCTCGGGTTGATGATCCCGACCTGCGGCACGTACAACGCACCGGCCAGACCACACAGCACCGCGCTCAACACCCAGACAAACAGCTTGAAACCGCGCGGGTCGTAGCCGCAAAACATCAGGCGATTTTCCGCATCGCGCAACGCCGTCAGCACCCGACCGAACTTGCTTTGCGCCAGACGCCAGCCGATGAACAGGCTTGCCACCAGCAACACCACCGTGGCGAAAAACAGCACGGCGCGGGTGCCGGGTTCGGTGATGCCGAAACCGAGAATGGTGCGGAAGTTAGTGAAGCCGTTGTTGCCACCAAACCCGGTCTCGTTGCGGAAGAACAACAGCATCCCGGCGAAGGTCAGGGCCTGGGTCATGATCGAGAAATACACGCCCTTGATCCGCGAGCGGAAGGCGAAGAAGCCGAACACCAGCGCCAAAAGCCCAGGCGCTAATACAACAAGACACATGGCCCAGAGGAAGCTGCTGGTGCCGGTCCAGTACCACGGCAATTCGGTCCACGACAGAAAGGTCATGAACGCCGGCAAGCCGTCGCCCGAGGCCTGGCGCATCAAGTACATGCCCATGGCGTAACCGCCGAGGGCGAAGAACAAACCGTGGCCGAGGGACAGCAGGCCGGCGTATCCCCAGACCAGATCCAGCGCGAGGGCGACGATGGCGTAGCAAAGAATCTTGCCCACCAGCGTCAGCGTGTAGGCCGAGACGTGAAACACACTGATCGGCGACAACAACGACAGCAGCGGCAACGCCAGCAGCAGCGCTAGAATCACCGCGCCGACCGCGATCGTGACCTTGGGGCCGGCCTTTTGTGTGGCCGTGAGCAATAGGGGCTGGTTCATCAGTCGATCACCCGTCCTTTCAGTGCGAAGAGGCCTTGCGGACGCTTCTGGATGAACAGAATGATCAGCGCGAGGATCAGGATCTTGCCGAGCACGGCGCCGATCTGCGGTTCGAGAATCTTGTTGGCGATACCGAGGCCGAACGCGGCGAGCACGCTACCGGCCAACTGGCCGACACCGCCGAGTACGACCACCAGGAACGAGTCGATGATGTAGCTCTGGCCGAGGTCCGGGCCGACGTTGCCGATCTGGCTCAGCGCCACGCCACCGAGGCCGGCGATGCCCGAGCCGAGGCCGAAGGCGAGCATGTCCACGCGTCCGGTCGGCACGCCGCAGCAGGCAGCCATGTTGCGGTTCTGGGTGACAGCGCGCACGTTCAAACCCAGGCGCGTCTTGTTCAGCAGCAGCCAGGTCAGCACCACCACAAACAGCGCAAACGCGATGATCACGATGCGGTTGTACGGCAGCACAAGATTGGGCAGCACTTGAATCCCGCCCGACAACCACGCCGGGTTCGCCACTTCAACGTTCTGCGCGCCGAACACCAGGCGCACCAGTTGAATCAGCATCAGGCTGATGCCCCAGGTCGCGAGCAAGGTTTCCAATGGGCGGCCATAGAGGTGACGAATCACCGTGCGTTCCAGCGCCATGCCGATGGCGGCGGTGACGAAAAACGCTACCGGCAACGCGATCAGCGGGTAGAACTCGATGGCGTGCGGGGCGTAGCGCTGGAACATCATTTGCACCACGTACGTCGAGTACGCGCCGAGCATCAGCATCTCGCCGTGGGCCATGTTGATCACACCGAGCAGGCCGAAAGTGATCGCCAGGCCGAGGGCGGCGAGCAGCAGGATCGAGCCGAGGGACATGCCGCTGAAGGCCTGGCCGAGCAGCTCGCCGATCAGCAGTTTGCGTTTGACTTGGGCGAGGCTGGTTTCGGCAGCGGTGCGCACGGCGGTGTCGGCTTCAACGCCCGGCTCCAGCAAACTTTCGAGGCGGGTGCGGGCGAGTGGGTCGCCGGTTTCACCGAGCAAACGCACCGCGGCGAGGCGCACGGCGGGGTCGCTGTCGACCAGTTGCAGATTGGCCAGGGCGAGGCTGAGGGCGGCGTGGACGCTGTCGTCTTTTTCGCCGGCCAGTTGCTGATCGAGGAATTTCAACTGTGCGGGTTTGGCGCTCTTTTGTAGTTGCTGCGCGGCGGCCAGACGGGTTTTCGGGTCGGCGGCGAGCAGTTGATGGCTGGCCAGCGCGGTGTCGATCAGACCGCGCAGGCGGTTATTCAGGCGCAGGGTTTTGGTTTGGCCGTCGACACTCAGTTCGCCTTGTTGCAGGGCGTTGATCAGCTCGATACGGGCCGGCTCGGGCTGCGCGGCCCAGGCTTCCAGCAGTTTGGCTTGCTGCACGGGGTTGGCGGCGACGAAGTCGTCGGTGTCGCTGGCGTGTACGGCCATCGGCAGCAACAGCGCAATGGCGAGAATCAGACGATAAAGGGCGGTGGGCATAAGTAGTCGCCTTGACACGGACATTGTGGGAGCTGGCTTGCCTGCGATGCAGACGACTCGGTGTGTCTGATGCTCCGAGGTGATGCCATCGCAGGCAAGCCAGCTCCCACAGGGATTTGTGTCGGGCCCGGGCTCCATGCCCAAGCCCGACATCCAGTGGCTTAGTTGCTCTTCATCGCATAATCCGGCTTTTTGTCGTTGCCATCGATAAACGGGCTCCACGGCTGGGCGCGGATCGGGCCTTCGGTTTGCCACACCACGTTGAACTGACCATCAGCCTGGATCTCGCCGATCATCACCGGTTTGTGCAGGTGATGGTTGGTCTTGTCCATGGTCAGGGTGTAACCGGACGGCGCGGCAAAGGTCTGGCCGGCCAGCGCTTCGCGGACTTTGTCGACGTCGGTGGACTTGGCTTTTTCAGCCGCTTGCGCCCACATGTGAATGCCGACGTAGGTGGCTTCCATCGGGTCGTTGGTCACCGCTTTGTCGGCGCCCGGCAGGTTGTGTTTCTTGGCGTAGGCTTTCCAGTCCGCGACGAACTTCTTGTTCTGCGGATTCTCGACCGATTCGAAGTAGTTCCACGCTGCGAGGTTGCCCACCAGCGGTTTGGTGTCGATGCCGCGCAGTTCTTCTTCACCGACGGAGAACGCCACGACCGGAACGTCGGTGGCTTTCAGGCCCTGGTTGGCCAGCTCTTTATAGAACGGCACGTTGGAGTCGCCGTTGACGGTCGAGATAACGGCCGTCTTGCCACCGGCCGAGAATTTTTTGATGTTGGCGACGATGGTCTGGTAATCGGCGTGGCCGAACGGGGTATAGACCTCTTCGATGTCCTTGTCCGCCACACCTTTGGAGTGCAGGAACGAACGCAGGATTTTGTTGGTGGTGCGCGGGTAGACGTAGTCGGTGCCGAGCAGGAAGTAGCGCTTGGCGCTGCCGCCTTCTTCGCTCATCAGGTATTCAACGGCGGGGATCGCTTGCTGATTCGGCGCGGCGCCGGTGTAGAACACGTTCGGCGACATCTCTTCGCCTTCGTACTGCACCGGGTAGAACAGCAAACCGTTGAGTTCTTCGAACACCGGCAACACCGATTTACGCGACACCGACGTCCAGCAACCGAACACCACCGCCACTTTGTCTTGAGTCAGCAACTGCCGGCCCTTTTCGGCGAACAGCGGCCAGTTCGACGCCGGGTCCACAACCACCGGTTCCAGCATCTTGCCGTTCACGCCGCCCTTGGCGTTGATCTCGTCGATGGTCATCAACGCCATGTCTTTGAGCGACGTTTCGGAGATCGCCATGGTGCCGGACAACGAATGCAGAATCCCGACCTTGATGGTCTCGGCGGCCTGGACCGTCCAGGTCATGCCCATCGCGGCAATGCTTGCCGAGAGTGTGAAAGCCTTGATCAAGCTACGACGCTTCATTGTGCGATCTCCATGAACTTATGAATTTTTTGGTTGGCAGATGCAGCCTACTGAAGGGTGTTTTGCAAAGGCTGTGCCCGGTCGGCAAAAGGCAGGGAAATGTCGTTTTAGAGCGCTCGCGCGGTGTGGCGGCGCACCATGAAGGGACGAGGGCGGGGCGGTGGTGCGAGGGTATGCGTCATTGTGGTGCTGCCGCTTGGCGGCAGCGGTGATGCAGAGGGGCTCAGTTGGGGCCGGGAAATGAGTCGACGTATTGGATCTTGAAATCGGGGAAGGAATCGACGATCTGGATTTTGTAATCCGGGAAGCTGTCGACGGTTTTCCACTTGCCTGGCGAGTCCGGGAACGAGTCGACCTGCTGCACCTTCAGATCGGGAAAGGAGTCCACCACCTGCACCTTGTAGTCCGGGAAGCTGTCGACGAACTGGATCTTGCCGTAAATCTTCGAGACATCGACGGTGGTATCGGCCCATGCGGCGCTGGCGCCGAACACCAGCAACGACAGGAAAACAGATTTCAACATGAGGCTCATCCTGAGAGTCGTGAGACACGCAGTGTAAGGAATCTTGAGTCCTGGTGGGAATGAGCTTACTTGCGGTAGCGGTGTGTCAGGCAAAGTGATGTTGAATGTGCCGCCGTCATCGCAGGCAAGCCAGCTCCCACAGTAGATTTGTGGTGCATGCGGAACCTGTGGCGAGGGGGCTTGCCCCCGTTCGGCTGCGAAGCAGTCGTAAAACCATTGCACGCGGTACACCTGATGCACCGCACTTGCAGGTTTTGGGGCCGCTTCGCAACCCAACGGGGGCAAGCCCCCTCGCCACAAGTGCTCACTCTCACAGGTTGTGTTTCTAGGTGGGAACGACGTTATCCACCGCGCGGTTCACCGCCAGTTCAGCGAGCATGATGATCTGCTGGATGGCCATCGCCTTGTGGCGTTGTGGGCCGATCAGGTCGGTGGCGAAGTCGCTGGCCAGGACGCTGGCGGAGGCCAGGGATTCACAGGCATGGACCAGCAGGCTTTCGGTGTCGTTGTTTGGGGCGATCATGTACATGGTGCTGGGGCGACGGGGTTTTTCGGTGAAGAGCTCCGGGGGATCGAGGTAGTAGTCGAGGGCGCGTTTGATGGCTTCGCGGTCTCGGAGCAGGTCTTCGTTGTGAGATGTTTCGGGTTCGGGCGTGGTGGTGTCGATGGGTGGGTCTGGAACAAGTTTCTTATTCATCTTGGGGCTACTCAATTGAGGCCACCACTTAATCGTTCTCACACGATGAAGGGGTGGCAGCTATGTGCGGAGTGAGAAACCGAGAGCACCCAAACCCGGCCGGACCGAAGTCCGCCCGCACACAGCCGCCATAGAGCATTGACGCAAGCGCATTAGCCGGCGGCAATTATGGTGGTACTGATGCTGGATTAACAGGGGCTGCCAGGTTCTCACACCCGATCACTGGTCTTCAGTGACAGCCCCAGACTAGACAGCCCACGTCCGACGAACAACCTGAAAAAGTCGTGGGAAACGTCCGGTCTTTTTACTTCCGGTTAAACACATCTAAACATTCCCAGCATCACAACCCCCCTGTAGGAGCCGAGCTTGCTCGCGATAGCGGTCTGTCAGGCAAAGTGATACTGAATGTGCCACCGCCATCGCGAGCAAGCTCGGCTCCTACAGGGATCAGCGGCGGCGCATGAGGCCGATGAAGAACAGTCCGCCGATGGCTGCGGTGGCGACGCCGATGGGCAAGTCCTCGGGGGCAATGAGGGTACGGGCGGCGACATCGACCCAGACCAGAAACAGGCTGCCGAGCAACACGCACACCGGCAACAATCGCCGATGCTCCGCGCCGACCAAGCGCCGCGCAATGTGCGGCACCATCAACCCGACAAAGCCGATGGACCCACTGATCGACACCAGCACCCCGGTCATCAGTGACGCAATCAAAAACACCCGCAACCGCACGCTGCGCGCATTCAGTCCGAGGGTCACCGCTGTCTGCTCGCCAGCCATCAGCGCATTCAACGGGCGGGCCATGCCCAGCAGCAACACCAACCCCAGCAACACGCTCACCGCCGGCACTGCGAGCAATTCCCAGCGCGCCAACCCAAGCCCGCCGAGCATCCAGAACATCACCGCCGAGCTGGCGCGGTGATCGCCCAGAAACAGCAGCAGATTGGCCATCGCCATCATCACGAACGACACCGCGACGCCGCACAGCAGCAGCCGATCACTGTCCAGCCGCCCGTGACGATGGGCGATCACCAGCACGATCAACATGCTGACCAACGCACCGATAAACGCCGCAATCGGCAACGTCAGTAACCCGACGATTTCACCCACATGCAGCACCACAATCACCGCGCCGAGGGTCGCGCCGGACGTGACCCCAAGCAGGTGCGGATCGGCCAGCGGATTGCGCGTCACCGCTTGCAGCACCGCGCCGATCAACGCCAGCCCTGCACCCACCAGCGCGCCGAGCAACATGCGCGGCACACGGATCAGCCACACGATGTGTTCCTGCCCGGCGCTCCAGCTCACCTCGCCAAGCCCAAACACCTTGTGCAGCAAAATCCGCCACACCACGTCCACCGGCACCCGCGCCGGGCCGAAACCCAGCGACACCACGCACGACACCAGTAACAGCGCGCCGAGGGCCAGCAGCAACAAGGCGTAACGACGGTTGATCATTCGCCGTGGAACCCTTTGGCCAGGGTTTCAACCGCCAGCACGTTGTCGATGCCGGGCGTGGCCTGCACGTAAGGAATGACGATAAAGCGCTGGTTCTTGATCGCGTCCACCGATTGCAGCGCCTTGTTGGTGAGCAGGAATTGTTCTTTCTGTTCGGCAGTGACTTCGCCGTAGTCGACGATCACGATCACCTGCGGATTGCGCTCGACCACATTCTCCCAGTTGACGCGCGTCCAGCTCGCGTCGACGTCATCGAGAATGTTGCGCCCGCCCGCCGCATCGATCAGCGCCTGCGGCATGCCGAGGCGGCCGGAGGTCATGGCGCGGTCTTCACCGCTGTCGTAAAGGAACACGCGCGGCTTGTGCGCCGGCAGGTCCTGGCGCACTTCGTCGACTTGCGCCTGCATCTGCGCGATCAGGGCATTGGCGCGGTCCTGCACGTCGAAGATTTTGCCGAGGTTGCGCAGGTCGTTGTAGGTGTCTTCGAGACTGGCGGCCGGTCGCTTCATCACGAAGGCGCAGGACTCGGTCAGCTCATAGACGTTGATGCCCAGTGGTTGCAGGGTTTGCGGCGTCAGGTCGCCGCCCACGCGCATGCCGTAATCCCAACCTGCGAAGAAGAAATCGACGTTGGCATTGAGCAGGGTTTCCACCGACGGGTACTTGGCCGCGAGCTCCGGCAAGCCGTCGAGGATGCTCTGCATCTGGGGCGTCACCGACTTCCAGCCGCTCACGCCGCTGTAGCCGGCCATGCTCGGTTTTAGGCCGAGGGCGAGCATCATTTGGGTCATGTTGATGTCGTGGCTGACCGCGTGTGTCGGCGCGTGCTTGAAGGTCACTTCGCGGTTGCAGCTCTGCACCGTCAGCGGGTAATGAGTGGCCTCGGCCAATGCCTGGGCACTGCCCAGCAGAAGGGCGGCACACAGCAGGGGACGCAACGTCATGGTTGGGTTATCCAGGTGATTCGTGGGTAGCCGTGCAAGGGGTGTTCGTCGATCAAGGCATCGACGCCGAAAACATTGCGCAGCAGCGGGGCGGTCAGGACTTCTTTGGGGGTGCCACTGGCGACGATGCGACCGTGATTGATCACGTACAACCGATCACAGAAAGCAGCGGCGAGGTTGAGGTCATGGATGCTGGCGAGGGTGCCGATCTGCAGGCGTTTCACCAGTTGCAATAATTCGAGCTGATAGCGCGGGTCGAGGTGATTGGTCGGCTCGTCGAGGATCAGCAATTGCGGTTGTTGCGCGAGGGCGCGGGCGAGGATCACCCGTTGTTTTTCACCGCCCGAGAGGGTGGCGAAAGCGTGGTCTTCGAAGCCGTTGAGGCCGACGGATTCCAGCGCCTGGGTCGCGAGGTTGCGGTCTTCGAGGGTGTCGCCATCGAACAGGCCTTTGTGCGGCGTGCGGCCCATGGCGACCACTTCTTCAACGGTCAGGCCGAAGGCGTCGGGGAATTCCTGCAAGACCACGGCGATGCGTTGCGCGCACCAGCGTGAGGATTGCTTCCAGACATTGTGGTGATCGAGTCGGACCTCGCCGCGCTCGGGTTTGCTGAAGCGCCAGGCACACCGCAGCAGGCTGGTCTTGCCGCTGCCATTGGGGCCGATCAACCCGACGAACTCGCCGGCGGCCACGTGCAGCGAGGCATCACGCAGCTGGAACTGGTGATGGCAATGGCCGTGGCCCAGGGGTGTCCAGGCGAGGTTCTTGAGGTTCAGCGAGGTCATGCGTTTGCTCGGAGATTTGGGTGTTGCTGATGGCCTCATCGCGAGCAAGCTCGGCTCCTACAGGTTCACGCAATTCCTGTAGGAGCCGAGCTTGCTCGCGATGGGGCCTTTGGATCAGAACGTCATTAAGCGTTACACAGTAACACTAAAAATGAGCGCGAGATAAGCGCGGGAAGTCTACAGGCCTCTCTAACCCGCGCATCTCGCCTGTTTCATGATGAAGATGAGGCCGATTCAGTTTGTCGGGTGAAACGCGACAACAGCACGCGATCCAGCACCCAGACCACCACCAGCGAAGCCCCCACCAGCGGAAACATCACCGCCAGGGCGAACATGATCACCATCGCGGTTTTCCATTTCGGCAGGTCGTGGCGCAGCGGCGGCACTCCGAATTTGCCTTGTGGACGACGCTTCCACCAGATCACCACGCCGCTGACGGCACTGAGCAAAATCATCAGGCAAATCAGCAGCACGATGATCTGGTTGACCACGCCGAACATCTTGCCTTCATGCAGCATCACGCCGATTTCGGTGGCGCGGGCGACGGTGCCGTAGTGCTCGAAACGCACGTCGGCGAGGACGTCGCCAGTGTATTGATCGACGTGCAGCGTGGCGTCGTTGCGCGGGTCGTCGGCGAACACGGCAATGGTGAACACGCCGGTAGCGGTTTTCGGGAAGGTGATGCTGTAACCCGGCTCGACCTTGCGTTGCTCGGCGATGTTCTGCACGTCTTGCAGGCTGATGGTCGGGGCGGCCGGGCCGGCTTGTGCGCCGCCGTGGGCCATGTGTTCGGCGTGGTCGCCGCCGGACATCGGCATCGGCGTGTTTTCCATCGCCCACGGCACGGTCTGGCGGGTGGCGGTGTTGAGGCTGCGCGCCTCGACATCGGACGTGGGCACGTTGTCCCACATGGCGGCCGGGAATACATTCCAGACGCCGGCGTATTGTTGGCCCCAGAACCCGGTCCAGGTCATGCCGCTGAGTAGCATCACCAGCAGCAACGACGCGCCCCAGAACCCGGTGACCGCGTGCAGGTCACGCCACAACACGCGACCACGGCTGGTCAAGCGTGGCCACAAAATGCCCGCTGCCTGGCCGCGCGGCCACCACAGGAACACCCCCGACACCACCAGCACGATGCCCCAGCCGGCGGCCATTTCGATCAGTCGATCACCGACGGTGCCGATCATCAGCTCACCGTGAATCGCCCGCGCAATGGCTTGCAGATTTTTCTTGGCGTCTTGCTCGCCGAGGATGTCGCCCTGGTACGGATCAACGAACACGTTAAGTTCGGTGCCGCCGTTGATCACGACGAATTGCGCGCTGCGTTCGGCGTTGACCGGGGGCAGGTACTGCTTGATCGTGGCTTGTGGGTAAGCCTCTTTCACCCGCTTGAGCAGGTCATCGGCGGACACGGTGTGGTGGCCGGCCGGGACGTTCATCAGGCTGCCGTACATCAATGGGTCGAGTTGCGGTTTGAATAAATAAAGGGTGCCGGTCAGGGCCAGCATCACCATGAAGGGGGCCACGAACAGACCGGCATAGAAATGCCAGCGCCAGGCCAGGTTGTAGAAATTCACTTTGGGCTGTTTCATCACGTGTGCTCCGCTTTGGCTTGGATCTTTTAGTTGTTTGTTGGCGGTTGCGTTGCAACCGATCGCGAGCAGGCTCGCTCCTACATGGACGGTGGTGTACCTGTGGGAGCGAGCCTGCCCGCGATGCTTTTAGAAGCTCATGTCCACCTTGGTCCAGAGCGTTCGCCCCGGTTCCTTAATGGCCTGCGGGTCATTGGCCGGGTAGCCAAAACCGGCGTTGCCGGCCAGGTTCAAGTGCTCGGCGTAGGCCTTGCCGAACAGGTTGTCGACGCCGGTGCTGACCCTCCAGTGCTGGTCGATCCGGTAGGCACCGTTGAGCGAGAACACGCCGAAGCCCGGGGTCTTGTCGAAGTCTTTGCCGACGACGTTGCCCTTGTTCTGATCAATGCGGTTTTGCGCCGCGACCACCCGCCACAAGGCGCCGGCGCTCCAGTTGTCTTCGCTGTAGGTGAGGCCGAAACGCGCGTCCAGTGGTGGCATTTGCGGCAGTGCGTGGCCGTCGCTGCTGTTCTTGCCCCAGGCGTAGGCCAGGGTCGCGTCGGCCTTCCAGTTGGAGGTCAACCGGTAAGCCGCGCCGAGTTCGCCGCCCATGATTCGCGCGTCGATGTTCTGCGCCTGAGAGGTGGTGCCCATCGGGGTCGGGAGGTAGTTGAACAGGATGTAGTCGTGGACTTTGCCGACGTATCCCGAGGCCCAGGCGTCGAGGTCTTCGGTTTTGTATTGCAGGCCGACGTCGAGCTGGGTGGTTTTCTCGGGCTTGATCGAATCGAAGGCATTCACCGAGCCGACAGGGCCGAGCTTGGGTGAAAACAACTCCCAGTAATCAGGGAAGCGTTCGGTGTGACCGAGGCCGGCGTAGAGGGTGGTCGGGCTGTCGGCCAGGTCATGCTCATAACGGACGAAGCCACTTGGCAGGGTGTCGGCGCGGGTGTCGTCGGCGGTCGGGTTGGGGCGGGTCGTCATCCCCGAGCCGATGGTTTGCCGGTAATCCTTGGCCGAGGCGCGGTCCAGGCGCGCGCCGGTAATCAGCCGGTCGCGGTCGGCGGCGTACCAGGTCAGCTCACTGAAAACGCCGTAGTTGTGGAAGTCGGCATCCTCGGTGTAGGGCAGGTCCTGGTAAGTGTCGACGCCCATGCTGCCGCGCTGGCGGTGTTCGCTGGTCTGCGCATCGACGCCGCTGATCAACTGCACATCGGCCCAGTGCCAGGTGCCTTTGATCCGCGCGCCGAGGGTGCGGCGGTCGACGTTGGAGGCCATCGGGCCGGACATCATCCCGGTGCCGGAGGGCGTGCGCAGGGTGTAGTTGTCCATCACGTGGTCGGCGTAGTTGTAGTAGATCTGCGCCTCGACCTTGTCCAGCACGTCGCCTATGTTCGACTTTTCGAAACGCAGGCCCAGGCTTTCGCGCTTGAACTGCGAGCCGTCCATGCCACGCCCGGCGTAACGCGCTTCACCGTCGCCCTTGCCGGCGGTCAGTTCCAGCAACGTGTCGGCGTCCGGGGTCCAGCCGAGCATGACGTCGCCGTTCCACTTGTCGTAGCGCGAGGGCACGGTGTCGTTGTTGCCGTCGCGGTAGTCGTCGGAATGCGCGGTGTTGCCGATCACCCGCACGTAGCCCTGCGGCCCGCCGGCAGCAGCGTCCAGCACTTTGTCGAAGCGGCCGTTGGAGCCGCCCAGGACGCTGGCGTTCACCCGCGTACCGAGTTCGCCGAAGCGTTCGGGTTCACGGTCAAAGAGGATGGTCCCGGCAGACGCGCCCGGCCCCCAGAGGACGGTTTGCGGGCCTTTGATCACGGTAAGTTTGTCGTAGGTTTCCGGCGACAGGTACGAGGTTGGTGCGTCCATCCGGCCGGGGCAGGCGCCCAGCAACTGGCCGCCGTTGGTGAGGATGTTCATCCTCGAGCCGAACATGCCGCGCAGCACCGGGTCGCCGTTGGTGCCGCCGTTGCGCACGAGGGCGAAGCCGGGGATGGTTTTCAAATAGTCGGCACCGTCGCTGGCCGGCACCGGTTGGCGTGGGTCCTTGGGGTTGGTGACGATGGTCAGCGGCGAGCTGGGGGCGATCGCGGTGATCACCGTCGGGCTCAGTTCTTCGATGTGGCCGGCGTGATCATCGGCCAGTGCCATGGGCGTGAGTAGAGCGCCACAAAGGAAAGCGGTGGCGTGCCTGAAACGAACACTGGATTCGTTCAAGGCGAAAGAGGCTTGAGCAGTGCTCAAGCGTGAGTCAGCAGAAAACCTGGACATGACAATTTCCATCGAGCGGCATAAACGACACGGCCGACAGCGAGGCAGTTTCCTTGTGGGAGCGAGTTTTTGTGGCGAGGGGGCTTGCCCCCGTTCGGCTGCGCAGCAGTCGTAAAACGTTGCATGCGGTGTATCTGATACACGGCGATTGCAGGTTTTGGGGGCCGCTTCGCGACCCAACGGGGCGATGCGGCGTTCCGACAAGCCCCCTCGCCACACCAGCGCTCACACACAGGTTGCTTTAGCTGTCTTGCGGACCGTGTGAGATCAGAGGTGGGTGTTTACGCGACGATGGGCGGGGCGCGGGTTCGGGCGCCGGGGAAGAAGGGTTGCCGGGCGTGGCCCAAGCGGGGGGACGGGGTGGTGAAGGTGTTCGCGGGCGGGGTGTTGAACGCGGTGAATGAAACGCCGCCAGTCAGCGCCGGGCAGTTGAACAACAGGCTGCAATAGCCGCATTTTTCCCAGATCGCGTGGTGCGACGGGGTGGGCGGGCAGTGCTCGGCAGCGGGTTGCGCGCCGTGGTCGGCGTGCTCCATCGCCGACATGTCCATGCTCATGTCCATGCTCATGTCCATCGACATGTTCATGGTCATTGCCGAGGCGCGTGGGTCCATCGGCATCGACTGAGAAATCAGCGGACCGATAAAGATCATCAGCATGGCGAACAGGCTGATCCAGCTGCCGCGCGTCAGTCTCAATGACTGACGGCGGGACGCGGATGACCTGGCGCTAGGCGGGCGCATGGCGGAGTCTGCTCAGCCGGTTACTGGGCGTGAGCGTGCATCTGCATGTCTTCTGGCGGCTTCTTCTGCACCGAGACTTCGACCGTCACGTTACCGGCCTTCTCGAAATGCATCGTCAGCGGGAAGCGTTTGCCGTCGCTCAACAGGCTGCGGTCTTTCAGGTTGACCAGCATCACGTGATAGGCCATCGGCGCAAACGTGACGTTGCCGCCAGCGGGAACATCGACGCTCGGCACCTGTTGCATCTTCATCAGATCGCCTTGCATCACGTGCTCGTGCAGTTCGGCTGCGGCCGAAATCGGCGAGTCGACACTCAGCAGGCGGTCAGCAGTTTTGCCGTTGTTGTGAATCATGAAATAGGCGGCAACGGTTGGCGCATTGGGCGGCAACTCCTGCGACCACGGGTGAGCGATTTCCAGCTCGCCGACGGTGTATTCGTGGGCATTGGCAAAGCAGGCAGGCAGCAGCAACGCGGCCAGAACGATAAATTTGTTCAACATGGCAGTTCTCCAGAGCGATTCAAAACGCAGGTCAATTGCGAGAAAAAATCACACCAGAGGGGAGGCGCGGGGGTTGAGACTGGGCCATTGCTGGCGCGGTGTGGGAGTATCGAGTGTGACGGCGGGCAGGCTTCGATTGGCCTCGAACTGCGCGAAGTACAGCTGCGGCTCATGCCCTGGCAGCGCCACCACTGGCGCTGCGCCCGAGCAACACCAGCAATGCTGCATGTTGGAATGGTCGTCGCCTTGCGGCGCTTTCTGACCGAGATCGCCCAGGGAAATCGCCACCATCTTGGTGCCGCTGGACGTGCAGAAACTGCCCCACAACAATTGCTCGGCCGGCGATTTAGCCGACTGGGCCATCGCATTGCTCATCGGCATGGCGAGCATGTTGAACAGCACTGCGAAGCAGGCGATCCAGGCAATTGCAAGCCGATGTCGGGACATGGGGAAATCCGTTTGGGTGGGCGATCAAGCGCGGCTATTTAGCCTGATCAGGGCCGATAAGTAAAAAAGCGGCGTGCGGTGTGGTGTCGCAGTGCCATTGAACAGAAGTGTAGCGGCTTCGATTCAAAATGCTGGGGAATTGAGTTCAATTGAACCCTGTGGCGAGGGAGCTTGCTCCCGTCCGACTGCGCAGCAGTTGTAAATCCTGCCAGCAGGGTGTGGCTGACAAATGATGGGGCCGCTGCGCAGCCCAGCGGGAGCAAGCTCCCTCGCCACAGGGGTTATTCGTCAACCAGGGCCGTCAAGACTTCGGTTACCGAAACAAACTCACGATCAACCTGTGGCAAAACCGGCCGCTTCAACACAATCACCGGCACCCCCCGCTCCCGCGCCACTTCCAGCTTCGGCTCGGTCGCGGTACTGCCGCTGTTCTTGCTGATCAGCACATCAATCTGCCGACGCTCAAACAGCTCGCGTTCATCCCCGATCACAAACGGTCCACGTGCGCCGATGACGTCGCAGCGGTCGTTGCCGGGGTAAACGTCCAGCGCGCGTAGCGTCCAGAATTGCTCCGGCGGGATTTCGTGCAGGTGCTGCAAAGGTTCGCGGCCGAGGGTAAACAAGGGGCGGTGGAAAGGTTTCAGGGCGTCGATCAGTTCGGCCCAGTCAGCGACTTCGCGCCAGTCATCCCCGGCCTGGGGTTGCCAGGCCGGACGGCGCAGCGCCCAGCAGGTGATGCCGGTCAACTGCGCGGCAGTCGCGGCGTTGTGGCTGATTTGTGCGGCGTAGGGATGGGTCGCGTCCAGCAGCAGGTCAATGTCTTCATCGCGAATGAATTGCGCCAGACCTTCAGCGCCGCCGTAGCCGCCGACGCGCACCTGACAGGTCAGATCTGTCGGCACCCGGCCCACACCGGCCAGGCTGTAAATGTGTTCAGGCCCAAGGGTGCGAGCGATGGCCAGCGCTTCCGTCACGCCACCGAGCAGCAAAATGCGCTTCATTGGAAAACTCCCGCATGGCCGACAATCCCGCCCTGACGATCGATGGCAAATACTTCGACCTGAACCTGCGCCGGCACCACGCTGCGTGCAAACTCCAGGGCGTGCTGACACACCGCATCACCCAGCGCGATGCCCGCAGCGGCAGCCATCGCCAAGGCCTGCTGGCTGGTGTTGGCTTCGCGAATGGCCTGTTGCAGCGCTTTATCTGCGCCGACTGCCGCCGCCCATTCGGCCAGTTGCGGCAGGTCGATGCTCGAATGTCGACTGTGCAAATCCATGTGCCCGGCCGCCAGTTTGCTGATCTTGCCGAAGCCGCCGCACAGGCTGAGTTTATCCACAGGCACTTTGCGCAGGTGTTTGAGCACGGCGCCGACGAAGTCGCCCATTTCGATCAGGGCGATTTCCGGCAAATCGTAGACCCGGCGCATGGTGTCTTCGCTGGCGTTGCCGGTGCAGGCGGCGATGTGCAGGTAACCGTTGGTTTTGGCGACGTCGATGCCTTGGTGGATCGAAGCGATGTAGGCCGCGCAGGAGAACGGTCGGACGATGCCGCTGGTGCCGAGGATCGACAAACCGCCAAGAATCCCCAGCCGTGGGTTCATGGTTTTCAGCGCCAGCGCTTCGCCGTCCTCGACGTTGACCGTGACCTCGAAGCCGCCGCGGTAGCCAAGTTCTTCGGCCAGCAAGGTCAGGTGATCGGTGATCATTTTGCGCGGCACCGGGTTGATCGCCGGTTCGCCGACGGCCAGCACCAATCCGGGGCGCGTCACCGTGCCGACACCACGTCCCGCCTTGAAACGAATGCCCGGTTCGGCGCTCAAGCGCACCTGCGTGTAGAGCAGGGCTCCGTGCGTCACATCAGGGTCGTCGCCCGCATCTTTGATTGTTCCGGCTTCGGCGCCGTCGTCGGTCAGGCGACAAAATTCCAGGCGCATCTGCACGTGCTTGCCCTTGGGCAACACGATCTCGACCGCATCCGCACCCATCCCGCCCAACAATAGACGCGCTGCGGCCAGGCTGGTCGCGGTGGCGCAGCTGCCGGTGGTCAGGCCGCTGCGCAAAGGGGCAGGTTGTTCGGCGGTTTCATCACGCATCGCAGGGCTTCGTCACGTCCAGCAAGGTAATCGGCAGCGCCTGGCGCCAGGTGTCGAACTCGCCCAGTGGCTGCGCCTGCGCAATGTGGATGCGGGTCAGCTCGCCGCCATGTTGTTCGCGCCAGGCCATCAGGGTCATTTCACTTTGCAGGGTGACCGCGTTGGCGATCAATCGACCGCCGGGCTTGAGTTGCGCCCAGCAGGTGTCGAGGACACCTTCGCGGGTGACGCCGCCACCGATGAAAATCGCGTCCGGGCGTTCGAGCCCGGCCAAGGCCTGTGGCGCGTTGCCGCGAATCAGTTGCAGGCCGGGCACACCGAGGGCGTCGCGGTTGTGTTCGATCAGCAACTGGCGACCGTCATCGGCTTCAATGGCCAGCGCGCGGCACGTCGGGTGCGCTCGCATCCACTCGATGCCAATCGAGCCGCTGCCCGCGCCGACGTCCCACAGCAGTTCACCTGGCACCGGCGCGAGACGTGCAAGGGTGATGGCGCGCACGTCGCGCTTGGTCAGTTGGCCGTCGTGTTTGAAAGCGGAGTCCGGCAGCCCGGCCAGTCGCGAAAGGCGCGGCGTGCTCGATTCGGCGATGCACTCGATGGCGATCAGGTTCAGGTCGGCGACTGTCGAGTCATTCCAGTCATTGGCAACGCCATCGATACGCCGTTCGGCTGCACCGCCCAGATGTTCCAGCACGGTGAGGCGGCTCGGACCAAAACCGCGTTCGCGCAGCAGAGCGGCAATCGCCGCCGGGCTTTGACCGTCGTTGCTCAGCACCAGCAAGCGCACGCCACTGAACACCTGCGCATTGAGGGCGGCGAGCGGCCGGGCAACCACGGACAGCGTCACCACGTCCTGCAACGGCCAGCCCATTCGCGCAGCAGCCAGCGAACAGGAGGAGGGCGCCGGCAGGATCTGCATGTCTTCAGCGGATACCTGGCGCGCCAGGCTGGCACCGACGCCGAAGAACATCGGATCGCCGCTGGCCAGCACGCACACCGGCTCACCGCGACGGGCCAACAGCGGCTCAAGTGAAAAAGGACCAGGCCACAACTGGCGCTCGCCACGGATGCACACCGGCAGCAAATCCAGTTGCCGCTGACCGCCCATAATCCGCGAAGCGCGCAGCAGGGCATGCCGGGCGTTCCTGCCCAGGCCCTTGAAGCCGTCTTCACCGATTCCCACTACCGTCAGCCAGGGTGACATCTACCGTCCTCAAAAATAGTCCTCAAACGGACTGTTCCGACGGGCAGGCTTTTCATGCCGCCCGACAAAGCAGGCATAATACCGCGCCTTCGCCCGCGAAGCGCCTTTCCCACCTAGCCGGTCTCCCCCTTGAACGAACGTCCGATGTCCACTGCCTTACGCCCCTCGGCTTGCCCGGGGTTGCTGCGTATTGTTCAGGCATTGGATGGCGGTATCTGCCGGATCAAGTTGAATGGCGGTTCGATCAGCGCCGATCAGGCAGACGCGGTTGCGCAGGCTGCCGAACGCTATGCCGGGGGCGTGATCGAGGCGACCAACCGCGCCAACCTGCAAATTCGCGGGATCGGCGGTGAACACGGTGCGTTGATCGACAGCCTGATGGCGGCGGGGCTCGGCCCGAGCAGCGCTGCTGGCGATGATGTGCGTAACCTGATGCTCAGCCCGAGCGCCGGCATCGATCAACACCTGTTGATCGACACGCGTCCGTTGGCCGGGCAGATGCTCGCCACGCTGCAAAGCGATGCACGCTTGCATGACCTCAGCGCCAAATTTGCCGTGCAACTCGATGGCGGCGAAGCCTTGGCGATGCTCGAGCATCCCCATGACCTGTGGCTTGCAGCGGTTGAGCGTGACGGCGAACAACGCTGGGCCTTCGGTCTGGCCGGGTGCCCGACAGACGCCCCCGCCGGTTCGGTGGCGCTGGACCAGGGCCATGCGCTGGTCGTTGCGGTGCTGGAGTTGTTTCTTGAAGAGGCACGTCCCGAGCAGACACGCATGCGCCATCTGCTCGTTGAGTGTTCACTCGACGTGTTTCTCGCTCGACTGGCCAAGCGAGTGCCGCTGAAAGCCATCGAGGGTTGGCAGCGCATCGCAGGTCCGAATGCCTTGCACATCGGCGCACATGCGCAGCGTGACGCCGGGCGCGTGTACATCGGCGCAGTGCCGCCGCTGGGGCGTCTCGATCCGGCGATGCTGCGCGGTGTCGCACAATTGGCACGGGAGCACGGTGACGGCAGCCTGCGTTTCACGCCGTGGCAAAGCCTGTTGTTGCCCGGTGTTCATATCGACAATGCCGCTAAAGTTATCCACAGCCTTGAACAGCTCGGCCTGCGCTGCTCGGCCGACGACGCCTTGGCCCACCTGATCGCCTGCACCGGCTCGACCGGTTGCGGCAAAGGCCTGGCCGACACCAAGGGCGATGCCCGGCAACTGGCTGCGCTGCTGCAACGCCAAGGGCAGGCGCTGAACGTTCACCTGTCGGGTTGCTCGCGTTCCTGCGCGGCTGCGCACATCGCGCCGATCACTTTGCTGGCGGTTTCCGCCGGTCAATACGACCTCTATTTTCGCGATGCAGCACAGCCCGGTTTCGGCGCGCTGCACGCACGCAATCTTACTATTGAAGCGGTCGCAGCCTTGCTCGACGACCGCTCACGGAGCCCCCTAGATGCTTGATTACATCCGCGACGGTCAGGAGATCTATCGCAACTCCTTCGCGATCATTCGCGCCGAGGCCAACCTGGCGCGCATCCCCGCCGATCTGGAGAAACTCGCGGTACGCGTGATCCACGCCTGCGGCATGGTCGATGCCATCGACGGCCTGCAGTTTTCCGAAGGCGCGGGCAAGGCCGGGCGCGAGGCGCTGGCCGCTGGTGCGCCGATTCTGTGCGACGCACGGATGGTCAGCGAAGGTGTCACGCGCACGCGGTTGCCCGCTAACAATCAGGTCATCTGCACCTTGCGCGACGACAGCGTTCCGGAGCTGGCCCGCGAGTTAGGCAACACCCGCTCCGCCGCTGCGCTGGAACTGTGGCGCCCGCACCTGGAAGGCAGCGTGGTAGTGATCGGCAATGCGCCGACCGCGCTGTTTTACCTGCTGGAAATGCTCGACGCCGGTGCGCCGAAACCGGCGCTGATCCTCGGCTTCCCGGTGGGCTTTGTCGGTGCCGCCGAATCCAAGGCCGCGCTCGCCGCCGACAGTCGCGGTGTACCATTTGTCATCATGCAAGGCCGGCTGGGCGGTAGCGCCATGGCTGCCGCCGCCGTTAACGCCCTCGCCACGGAGATCGAATGATGCAGCAACCTGGACGCTTGATCGGCCTGGGCGTCGGCCCCGGTGATCCGGAACTGATTACCATCAAAGCCCTGCGCCTGCTGCGTGAGTCGCCGGTGGTGGCGTACTTCGTCGCCAAGGGCAAAAAGGGCAATGCCTTCGGCATCATCGAAGCGCATTTGCAGGACGCGCAAACACTGCTGCCGCTGGTGTATCCGGTGACCACCGAAGCACTGCCGGCACCGCTGTCCTATGAGCAAGTGATCAGCGATTTCTACGATGCGGCCGGCGAAGAACTCGCCGCGCATCTGGACGCGGGCCGTGACGTGGCAGTGATCTGCGAAGGCGATCCGTTCTTCTACGGCTCCTACATGTATCTGCACGATCGTCTGGCCGAGCGCTATGAAGCGGAAGTGGTGCCGGGCGTGTGCTCGATGCTCGGCGGCGCTTCGGTGCTGGGCGCGCCGTTGGTGTACCGCAATCAGAGTCTGTCGGTGCTGTCCGGTGTGCTGCCTCACGACGACCTCAAGCGCCGGCTGGCCGATGCCGACGCGGCGGTGATCATGAAGCTGGGGCGTAACTTTCCCAAAGTGCGTCAGGTGCTCGAAGAGCTCGGCCTGGCGGAGCGTGCGCTGTACGTCGAACGCGCGACCATGGCCAATCAGAAAATAGTGCCACTCAATGAGGTCGAGCCGATGTCCTCGCCGTACTTCTCGCTGATCATCGTTCCCGGTGAAAGGTGGCAAGGCTGATGGCCCGTCCAGTTCCGGCGATTGTCATTCTGGGCAATGGCAGCCTCGCGACAGCGCGCAAAATTCAGCAGGTTTACCCAGGCGCGATGATCCATGGCCTGGCTGAACGGGTTGAAGGCGCGGACCGTGTGTATCACGAGTTCGGCGCAACGTTGCGTGAGTTTTATCAACAGGACACGCCGATCATCGCACTGTGTGCGGCCGGCATTGTCATTCGCACGCTGGCGCCGTTGTTGCTGGAAAAAGGCGCCGAGCCGCCTGTGCTGGCCGTGGCCGAAGACGGCAGCGCCGTGGTGCCGCTGCTCGGCGGGCTGGGTGGCGTGAATGTCATGGCGCGAGAGATTGCTGCCGGACTTGAGGTCGCAGCGGCGATCACCACCAGCGGTGAATTGCGCTTTGGCACTTGCCTGCTCAATCCACCCAGCGGTTATGCGCTCGGTGATCTGGAACTGGGTAAACGCTTTGTCTCGGATTTGCTGGCCGGCCAGAGCGTGCGCATCGAAGGCGCGGCGCCTTGGCTGGCGCAGGCTCAATTGCCGGAAGATCCCCAGGCGCCATTGTCGATCCATGTCGGCAGTGCCGAGCGCACGCCGGCGGCCAACGAATTGCTGATCTACCCGCGCAGCGTGCTGGTGGCGGTGAACGCCGATGTGGCGGACCTGCCGACTGCGATTCGCGCGGCGTTGCATCAGGCCAACATCGCCGTGCAATCGCTGGCGTGCCTGTTGGCCAGCGATCTGCACATGGCTAATCCGGCCTTGCGCGAAGCGGCGCTTGAGCTGGGCGTGCCGCTGCGGTTTGCGTCGGTCAACGGCGGCGTCAGCGAACTGGCCCGCCACACCGTGCCGGACGCTACCGTTGTGTCGGCGGATACTGGCATCGCCATCGCGGTGGCCAACGAACCACTGGAGCTTGCACAGATCGGTCGTGCACGCGGCCGTCTGGCGGTAATCGGTCTGGGCCCGGGTGCCGCCGAACTGATGGTGCCGGCGGTCAAGGCCGAACTGGCGCGCGCCAATGATGTGCTGGGTTATGAAACCTACGTGCGTATGGCCGGGCCGTTCCGCGACGATCAGGTGCTGCACTGCACCGACAATCGCGAAGAAATGCAGCGGGCGCGTCATGCGTTCGAACTGGCCGCTCAAGGGCGCTCGGTGGTGGTCGTGTCATCGGGTGATCCCGGCGTGTTCGCCATGGCGGCAGCGGTGCTGGAAGCACTTCACGAATCTTCTGATGCGGCGTGGCACAACGTTGATCTGGAGATTCTTCCGGGTGTCTCGGCATCGCTGGCGACCGCTGCACAGGCCGGTGCACCGCTGGGCCATGACTTCTGCGTGATGTCGCTGTCGGACAACCTCAAGCCGTGGGCGATCATCGAGAAGCGCCTGGATCTGGCCGCCGAAGCCGACTTGGCGCTGGCGTTCTACAACCCGATCTCCCGTTCGCGTCCCTGGCAGTTGGGGCGGGCACTGGAGATTGTCGCGCAGCACCGCAGCGCAGAGACGCCAGTGGTGTTGGGCCGTGATATCGGTCGCCCGGGGCAGACCTTGCGCGTCACAACGCTGGGGAAATTGACCCCGGATCAGGTCGACATGCGCACCATGGTGCTGATCGGCTCGTCGACCACCTGCGTATTTGCGCGTGCCGAGGGCGGCGAGTGGGTGTATACGCCGCGCTGGTATGGCGACAAACCAGCCACTTGAGTCTTGACGCCCCTTTCGGGGCGTTGTTGTTCCTGTCTGAGCAACAGCCTCTTCGGCCGCTTTATGGCTGCCGCCGCCTCAATGCAAATCGTTTCATAACCTGATCACGGAGCTTGTTCGCCATCAGTTCTCTTTTCGTGTCGAGTTCGGCCCTATTCAATTTTAGAAAGGCGCTCTGTTGCACCAGCGTTGCCGATTGTTTTTCCCAAGGCCAAAACAAAAAACCGCTTTTTTGGGTATCGGCAACCAGTTCGAGATAGAAAACCGCCATGTGCAGATTGCCTCTGGTGTCATAACGCGAAGGCGCCACCTGGAAGCGACGTCCTCTAAGACTTTCCTGGTCCAGTGAAAGCGCGGCAGGCGTGTCGGCTTTTAATGCATCAAGGGTGTCAATCATGGCGTTTCCTTGCCGTGGATCCTCCATGGTTTTCGCACGCTGCACCAGAAAGTCGGCAACGCTCCCCGTAAGGGTTGAGCGTGTGCGTGTCGTGATGACGCTGTCATGCAGCGACCAGCCCAAAAACATCAAGGTGCGAACGTATTCATCCAGCCAGTAGTTGGAGTTCGCAAAGCGATTCTGAGTAAGGTCAGCCGACCTTGTGGCCAGTCGAGTGCAGTCCGTCAAATCATCAAAGTCTTGCAAGGACAGTTCGCCGATACATGAAACAAGGTTGTGGCCTGCGACGACACCGGTCGGTGTTTGGGTGCTCATGAGCTATTCCTGATTGATAGAAGGGGTTGAATATTTCGCAAGGAGACTGCGAGCGGGAGACACTTCATGCAGATTACTATGTGGAGCACTAAGGTCAGTTCCGAAAGTTGTTCTTGTTGTGTTTTTTTGTCGGGTGAGTGACGAGCGCGTTAAAAAAGTTATACATATATGGAATACAAATTCTGATTGTTGATTGGAAAGCGCTGCGTTAATTTCTCGGCTCGCCCAATAGCGGGTGTTGATCAATCTTAAGGAAACTCTGAAGAAGACTTCCAAATCTGGTGAAATACCCGCCTGACACGAACACGACGGTTGAGTCCCGATGAAACAGATATCCTTCGCCGATGCCGAGTACGCCGGCAAACGTAAGCAGA
>Ga0302169_10000044_pt1 | contig 38617 bp, 36 predicted proteins | sample I_Fen_N1_3_FD_193493 | JGI IMG/M metagenome (GOLD analysis project Ga0302169, IMG submission 193493) | Peat permafrost microbial communities from Stordalen Mire near Abisko, Sweden - I_Fen_N1_3 | ecosystem: Environmental > Terrestrial > Soil > Wetlands > Permafrost | place: Sweden: Abisko...
CCCTTGCCTCTGGCTAACACTTCCCCTTGCCGGGTGTGTAGAGGACTTTCACCTCCAAGTCACCAGCGTGGCCACCACAGCCAAACTGGTTGCGCTGACGCGCAACGCGCCATGCCTGGCGCACCCATAAAAAAGGCGACCCGTCGGTCGCCTTTTGCACGGTGAGTGGGTTAAGCCCTTACCGCACCCCCTCTGCACGCAGCGCCGATGGTGTGTAGTCGGCAATCTTGGCTTCGAAACCAAACTCGAAACTGTGCTTCTCTTCGTTCTTCATCCCCAGGGCGATATACCGGCCGGCAATGATGTCGTAGAGCGCTTCCAGCGTGTACGCCTGGGCCTGGTGATCGTAGTAATACTGCGCATGCCCTTCGGCCACTCGCCACAGTTGCCCGCGACCGTCGTAGTGATCCGCCAATGCCACTTGCCAGCTGTCTTCGTCGATGTACATGTGGCGCTTGGCGTAGATGTGACGCTCGCTTGGCTTGACCGTGCCGACCACTTCCCAGACGCGGTGCAGCTCATAACGGGTCAGGTCCTGATTGATGTGGCCGGCCTTGACGATGTCGTCGTACTTGAGGCTCGGCGAGTCGAGTTTGTAGCTGTTGTACGGGATGTACATTTCCTTCTTGCCGATCAGTTTCCAGTCGTAGCGATCGGGCGCACCGGAGAACATGTCGAAGTTGTCGGAGGTGCGCAGACCGTCAGCGGCGGTGCCCGGGCCATCATAGGCCACTTGCGGGGCGCGACGTACACGACGCTGGCCGGCGTTGTAGATCCACGCCAGACGCGGTTCCTTCACCTGATCGAGGGTTTCGTGCACCAGCAGCACGTTACCCGCCAGACGCGCCGGCGCGGTGACCGACTGTTTGAAGAAGGTCAGCACGTTGGCGGATTTGTCCGCGTCCAGGTCCTTCATCAGTTGCGGGACGGCGATTTCTTCCTCGAAGCGGATCGGCGTGTAGCTGCCGTTCGTTTGCGGGGTCACCTGAGTGATGATGCGTTTGAGGTTACCGCCGTGGTAACGGGTGATGTGGTTCCACATCACTTCGACACCGTTCTTGGGAATCGGGAACGCGTAGTAGCGGTTACCGGTGAACCCGGCCAGGCCGTTACCGTCGTTGATGGTGCTCACGTTCAGCGCACTGCGCTTGGCCGACTCGTAGATTTCCGGCGGCACGCCCACGGTGCGATGGGTCGGGTAGACCGGGATCTTGTAGGTTTGCGGATAGCGCTTGAACATCGCCACCTGGCCTTCCGACAGTTTGTCCTTGTACTTGTCGACGGTTGCCGGGGTGATCACGAACAGCGGTTTTTCGTTGGCGAACGGGTCAGCGAGAAAGCCTTTGCTGTCCACCGCGCCAGCATTTTTTGGAATGCCACCGGTCCAGGCCGGGATCGAGCCGTCGGCGTTGCCGGCCTTCTCGGCCCCCAGCGGCGTGAGGCTGGTGCCGAGTTTGTTCGCTTCATCCGGCGACACCGCCGCCATCACGTTGGCAGCCAACAAGCTCAGGGCCAGGGCGCCGCATTGCAGAATCATCTTGCGCATTGAAATCATCCTTCTCAGCCAGATCAGAAGTTCACGCCGAAGCTCAGCGCCACGAAGTCGCGGTCTTCGAGGACGTTGTAGTCACCACCAAAGAAGTCGGTGTAACTGAGGCTCGCGGTATAGGTGTTGCGATAGTCGGCATCGACACCGACGCTGACCGCCTTGACGCCTTCGTTGAACAGCCCGTTGGGGCCGTAACCGGCAACGTCATGGGACCAGGACAAGTTGGGCTTGAGGTTGACCCCGGCGAACACGTCGGCGTAATCGAGAATCGCCCGGGCGCGATAGCCCCACGAGGTCGAGGTGACAAAGCCTTCGGTGTCGCCACCGAAACCGTATTGACCGTAGACCGAGTCGCGGCCGTAACGCAGTTGGCTGCGCCCCTCCAGGCCACCGACGTGAACCACCGCCGCTTCACCGACCACGGTCAGTCGTTGCGCGCCCAGTACCTGATCGAAGAACTGCGTCAGGGTGCTCTGGATCTGCGTGACTTCCTTGCGGCGGTAGCCTTTGTTGTCGGCGCCAGGCGTCGTCGCGATCGGCGATGCGGCACCGCCGGCGATCGGGTTGATCAAGGCCAGGGTCAGGTCGTTGGTGTTGACCTGCACCGGAGCATTCGGGCGATAGCTGATCTCGCCGCTCCACGCCGTGCCGGTCGGCAAGGTGGTGGAGAAGCTCGCGCCGTAGAGACGAATGTCTTCGGGGTAGTCGAGGTAATACTGCCCGCGACCGAGCATCACACTTTGCGCCAGCCCCGCACCGCTACCGGGTGCCAGGCGGTTGGCGATACCGACCATGCCCGGCAGGCTCGCCAGTGTCGACGCGCCGGCCGTGACGGTGCCCACCGTCGGTGTGCGGCTGTGGTAGTTCATGAAGTACAAGCCGTACTCGGTGTCATCACCAAGCCAGCGCAACGCGGTGCCCCACTGCCCGGAGTCCCGCGCATCGCGGTCGCCACCTCGGGGAACGACCACCCCTTCGCGGGTCACCAGGATCGGTTGGCCAAACGCTGCTGCCAATGGCGCCAACGGCGCAATCGCCGGGCTGCCGACGGTGTAGTTGTTGTTGCAACCGTCCGCCGCCACGTCGACAGCGAAGAAGGTGCCGCAGTTATCGAGAACAGTCTGGTCCCATTCCAGTTGGTAGAACCCGTCGACCGAGAGCTGATCCGTCAGGCCTTGGGAGACGTACAGCATGTTCACCGGAATCAGGCCTTCCTTGATCTCTGCACCGGGACGGCGAAACGCAGAAACGTCGATCGGGTTGATGCTGTTGATCGAGTTGCCGATGAAGGTACTTTCACCCCAGCTCACCACTTGCTTGCCGGCGCGCACGCTACCCGGCAGGTCGGCAATGGCGTAGTTGTGATAAACGAAAGCGTCGAGAATTTGCGCGCCGGCAGACTTGGCGCCTTCCTTGCGGCCGTGGTCGCTGATTTGCTTGAACGGGCGATCTTCGTCCTCCAATTCGAAGTCGTACCAGTACTTGCCCCGCACGAACACACCGGTGTCGCCATACTTCAATTCGAGGTCGTGGATGCCCTTGACGATTTTGGAAAAAGTTTCGCCCTTCCCGAAGTTCTGCCGCCCGTCATCACCGGTCGACGACTGCCCGGTCCCGCCGTTGACGGTTCCCACCAACGATTTCTCGGCATCGCGCATGCCCCAACTCGCGCCGACGGACAGTGAGGAGTCAAACGTGCCCTCGATCTCGCCGATATTGAATGAAACAGCCTGCGCCTGGGCACAGCAACCCAAGGCCACCGCAGCGGCCAGCGCGTGCGGTTTGAAGATGGCGCGCATTGTTGTTTTTGTCATGCGTCTTCCCCGTTGAGTGACAGAAGGCCCCACCCTACTGCCGCAACCGGGGAGCGATAAGCGCACCAAGGAGGTATTCGCGGTGTACCTCTAAAGGATGAATGGCCAGGCGAGACGCGGGTTTGCGCGGGGCATGGATGGGCTGGATGGAGGGGTATCAGCCAGATGCATGGGTGTGGTGTGCCGGGACTGTTACTCATGCTGCAACACTGCATGTTGCGAATCGCTATTTTTCCTTAGGGCTCAACGGCTTATTCTTGGCGGGCTTTCACGGTGATCTGCCGGACAGCACGAAGCCATTGGGTGTGATCAACCCACGCCATCGGCGACAGAATTCAGATGAATCGACGCATTTTCGATTGATCGCCCCGTGTACACAGACGTTGATTTGTAGCTCCTGATCCAACGTCTTACTTGGCCGCTGCGTTTGCAGCGGCCTTTTTTATGGGCGATGGTTTTGTGAGGATGAGAACCGGCGGGAAGAACGCAGGACTCAGGCAAGCCCTGCGCAGGGGTGCATCTCGTTCAGAGGCAAAACTTCTGCAAATTCCCCATCATTTCCTTCAGCGCTTCAATATTGTCCTTCGGGTGCGCCGCACCCTCGAAATCACAAATCTGCTCCCACTGCGCCGCCACATCTTCCGGCGAGAACCCCACCCGCGGATCGAATCCGGCGCCCAGGCTGCGCTCCCAACGCACCTTGCCCATCCAGCCGCCACCGACTTCAAACAACCCGGAAGTCTCTTTGCAGTTTTCACTGGCCAGATACACCACCAGCGGGCTGACCAGTTCCGGTTTGAGTTGTTCGAACACTTGCGGCGGGATCAGGCCTTCGGTCATGCGCGTGCCGCCAGTCGGTGCGATGGCGTTGACCAGGATGTTGTTCTTGCGGCCTTCGATGGCCAGTGTGCGAGTCAGGCCATAGAGGCCGAGTTTGGCCATGCCGTAGTTGGACTGGCCGAAGTTGCCATAGATGCCGGAGGTCGACGCAGTGAAGATCACGCGGCCATAGTTTTGCTCGCGCATGTGCGGCCAGGCGGCGCGGGTGACTTTGTAGGCGCCTTCGACGTGAACGCGGTAAACCAGGTCCCAGTCGGCGTCATCCATTTTGTGGAAGGTCTTGTCACGCAGGATTCCGGCATTGTTGACCACCACATCGACACGGCCGAAAACGTCGAGGGCGTGCTGTACAATTTTATCGCCGTCGGTGACGGAATCATGGTTGGCTTCGGCGATGCCGCCCGCCTCACGAATCTCGGTTACCACACGGTCTGCTGCGGACGCGTTGGCGCCCTCGCCTTGCGCCGAACCGCCGAGATCGTTGACCAGCACTTTGGCGCCCTGTTTGGCGAACAGCAGCGCATGTGCCCGGCCCAGGCCGCCGCCTGCACCGGTGACGATCACGACTTTATCTTCGAAGCGCACAGACTCATTCATGGGGGAACTCCAGCAGGCCAGGGACAATAAGCCCGAGTGTCAGGCACGGCGCTGCTGGTCACAATGAACAGGGGTGAGGCTGAATGGTGCCCGATAAGGCAGGGGGATAATCAGGAGTACGCGAACCTGCGCGGCGGCAAAATCAGCCGATCACGAAAATCCAGGTAATGCTTGAGCACCTGCGCCGGGGCTTCGGTCTGTGGGTAATGGCCAATCTCGGCCAGCAGGACTGTGTCCGGGTTGGGGATCAACTCCCGATAGCGCGCGACCATGTGCGCACCGGAAATCGGATCGACTTCGCCATCAATCACGCGCAGCGGCACTTTACCGCGCTGCATGGCGTCGACCCACCGCTCACGATGGACACGCCGTTCGGGAATGTAGGTGATGAGTTTATGCATGATCCGCTGGCCGTGATTGCTGTCGATCAACCCCCAGAAATCATCCATTTCACTTTCAGTCGGTCGGGTCATCCGCCCGAAAATCTGCCGAAAACTCTTCACCAGCGCGTCACGCGTGAAGGCGCGGCCAATCATCCAGCCCAAGGGGCTGAGCAGCAGTTTTTGCGCCAGCAGCGGACGATGGGTTTCGGGAAACAGGCCACCGTTGAGAAACACACAACTGGCGAGGTGAATGCGGGTTTCGTAGTGCCGGGCCAACAGTTCCTGCGCCACGCTATCGCCATAGTCGTGAGCCAGTACGTGCACCGGTTGCGTGACACTCAAATGCGCCAGCAATGCCTGTTGCAAGTCGGCCTGTTCGAGCAGGCTGTATTCATGGTCCACCGGCTTGGCGGAGTCACCAAAGCCGAGCATGTCGCAGGCAATCACCCGATAGCGCTGCGCCAGGGGTTGCCACAAGTAATGCCAATCCCAACTGGCGGTCGGAAAGCCATGGATGAGCAACAGCGGCTCACCCTGCCCGGCCGTCCAATAGCGAATGGTCTGACCACGGAATACGAACATCTGGCCGCGTTTGCGCCAGACACACAGGGGGATCTCGGCAAGTTCCATTAGAGTTTATAACCCGGGTCTTGTTGATCGAGTTTGCGTAGCAGCGCCGGCCAGGCCAGCGCGCCACCCATCCCTTGAGCACTTTTGGTCACGCCGGCGATCATCGCTTTGGCGCCCGCCAGAATCTGCGGTTCGATGGCGATCAATTCGGCGCCGCCATTCTGTGCCAGCACCTGGATATCGCAGGCGCGCTGGAAGGTAAACATCATCAGGAACGTGTCGGCGATGGTGCCGCCACAGGTCAGCAGACCGTGGTTGTGCAGCATCAGGAAGTTGTTTTCACCGAGGTCGGCTTGCAGGCGCGCTTTTTCTTCATGGTTCAGCGCAACGCCTTCGTAAGCGTGGTAACCCAGGCTGGACAGGACAAACAAGGATTGCTGGCTGATCGGCAGAATGCCCTGCTTTTGCGCCGAGACCGCAACGCCGGCAGCGGTGTGGGTGTGCAACACGCAAACCACATCGTGGCGAACTTCATGCACGGCGCTGTGAATGGTGTAGCCCGCCGGGTTGATCTCGTAAGGACTGTCCATCAGCTTGTTGCCAGCCTGATCGACCTTGACCAGGCTCGACGCGGTCATCTCGTGAAACATCAACCCGAACGGGTTGATCAGAAAATCTTCGGTGCCCGGCACTTTGGCAGAGATGTGCGTAAAAATCAGATCGTCCCAGCCATGCGCGGCGACCAATCGATAACAGGCCGCCAGATCGACGCGAGTTTGCCACTCGGCGGCACTGACCTGCCCTTTGACACTGTGGGGCGACTGGACGGGAGCAACATTCACGGCAAGACCTCCTGTTCTTATTGTTGTGCTGTCGTAACAGCAGTCTAGTCAGCCCCCGGTCTTCGTGTAGTTGCATTGGCAGCCAGCTTGATGGCCTAGCGAGTCAGTGGCGCAATGAGCCTGGATCCATGTCAAAGGACCGACGCCAGTAACCCTGCAGTGACCAGACTCAGCGAGCTCGTCAGAAGTATGACGAGCCTCATCTTCAGCGCAAAACGCCGGCCAATTCCGCCAGCCACGGCTCAGCATCGGTTTCCGGGGTCACTGTTTCGCTGGCGTCTAGGCGCAGCATCGGCAGTGCTTCACGCAGGCCCAGTTCACCGAACAATTCGCGCATTTGTTCGCCGCCGCCACAGAACGTATCGCCATAGCTCGCATCACCCAAGGCGATGACCGCTCCCGGCAGACCGCGCCAGGCGGCGGGCAGTTGATCGCGAATCATCGAATACAACGGTTGCAGGTTGTCTGGCAATTCACCCATGCCGGTGGTCGACGTCACCGCCAGAAACGCTTGCGGTTCGAAAGCCAGGACATCGGCCAGTGACGCGCGCGGGTTGTGCAGGGTTTCGAAACCGGCGGCTTTCAAAATATTCGAGGCGTGACGGGCGACTTCTTCAGCCGTGCCGTACACCGAGCCGGAAAGGATGGCAACTTTCATCAATCTGATCCTGAAACTGAGCGAAAGACCGGATATTAACAGCAGGACTTGCATTGTTCTTTTAGAATGCAACACACCCTCACACCGGAAAGGATTCTCCGATGATCAATGCCCAACTGCTGCAAATGGTGATCAACGCCTCCAACGACGGCATCGTGATTGCCGAAAAGGAAGGCGAGCAGGACAACATCCTCATTTACGTCAACCCGGCGTTCGAGCGACTGACGGGTTACACCAGCGAAGAAATCCTTTATCAGGATTGTCGTTTCTTGCAGTCGGGCGACCGGGATCAGGAAGCACTTTCAATCATTCGCGCGGCCTTGAACAACGAGGGATCCTGCCGGGAAATCCTCAGGAACTACCGCAAGGACGGCACACCTTTCTGGAATGAACTCTCACTGTCGACGGTGAAAAACCCGAGCGACGGGCAGACTTATTTCGTCGGCGTGCAAAAGGACGTCACCACGCAAGTCAAAGCGCAGCAACGCGTTGCGCAACTGGAAACACAGTTGGCCGAGGCACTCGCCGAACTATCTGCGCTGAAAGCGACGAACGGCGCAAACAAAACTGCGAATTAAGTGTCATTAACTACAATCACCAATGATTTTGTAACTATATCTTTCGAGCAAGCCATGCAGCGCGACGCACTCCTCACTCAGGATGAGCTGGATTTCATCCAGACCATGCAACACAACCCGCAGCTCAATGTGCGGGATGCGACGTCGAGCCTGCTTGTCAACGGTGGTTCGCAGATACGTGATTTGCTCACACGCCTCGCGGCTCATGAGCAAGTCACCATCCAGGCCAACTTCGAAAACCAGCAAATGACCTTCCCCTTGCACCTGGTGGAAGACGAGTTTCATGCGCTGCATTTGCGTCTGGGCGTGCCAAGCATTTATGAAGACGGGCCGATGGTCCGTCCTTGGCGCCTGGTCCTTGAAGAGCCGGTGGCGCTGGAAAACGCCAAAGGCCAGCCAGGCACAATGTTTGTGCATGAAGTGTCGTTCAAGGGTGTGTTAATGGAAGTGCGCAACAAGACCAAGCCACCCAAGCATTTCGCCTTGTGGTTCAGCCCGTCTGGCTATGAACGGATCGCATTGCGCGGCACCTTTGAGCGTGAAACCGAACAGGGTTTCTACGCCTACGAGTTGAGTCAGTCTGACAAGGATGAAACCGAACGTCTGCGCCAGTACATCCTTCAGCAACATCGCCTGACACACCCTGCCCTACATACCTGAATCTCAGGTATCCAGATTTCCCGCCAGGAACTGTTTCAGACGCTGGCGCATCACCGTCCCCTGATTCCCCAGACAACCGATCGACGACCCGGCCAGGCTTTCCTGAGCCAGTTCCGACGCATCACCGGCGAGCATCAACTGACAATCCAGGCTCATGGCCAGGCGATTTAGCCGCCGAGGCAATTCTGCGGTCGGCGCGTGATTGGACACCAACACCAAGGCCTGGGGTTTGACCCGCTCACAGATCAGAGTCAACTCATCGAAGGGCTGACCAATCGCCAGCACCTGAATCGCCGAATCGACACTGCTCAAGTACAACGCGGTGACCAGAACTTCCAGTTCACGGGCCTGGTCGGCCAAGGCACAGACGATGATTCGACGCGGTTGCATGACACGCACCAGCAGCAGCCGTTGCAACACGCGAGAACGTAGAAAGGCGTCCAGAAAAAGCCATTTGCTAGTCAGGCCAAAGGCTTCATGGTGGTGCAGCAATTGCTTCCAGAGCGGCAGCAATATGTCCTCGAACACCACTGAGAGCGGGTAGCTGGAGAAGATCTGCCCATAAACCTGCTCCAGCTGAACCTCGTCAAAGGCCTTCACCGCGGCCAGGACTTGTTCCTGCCATTGCTCATAGTCAGCGTGGACGAGTTCGTTGGGAATGATATGTGCCAGCGTCTTGAGCGGTTCGATCTTGGCCAGGATCTTGCCAACCTTGCTGACTGCGACGCCGCGCTCGACCCAGCCAAGGATGCTGCGAACGCGCTCGATATCGGCCATCGAGTACAAGCGGTGCCCACTTTCGGTGCGTGTGGGCTGGATCAGACCATAACGCCGCTCCCAGGCACGCAGCGTAACCGGGTTGATACCTGTCAGCCGCGCCACCTCGCGAATAGGAAAGAGTTCTTCCCTACCCAGGGAAACATTCGATTGCGGGACAGCAGTAGCGTCAGTCTGGACAGGCATCGGATCGTCGACGTCCACAAGCAAATTGGATCCTATTTTAACGCTCATGCCCCCCGACTGTTCAAGGAATTAATAATAGACGGACGCCGCTGGTGAAATATTCATAATCAGGAATAATCCTTGCTTGTCTCAAGTCGCAGCCCACCACCCCGGTGCTGTGCCTGGCGAAACGCCTACCCGGTGTAACGCAAACGTCTACGGAGATACATGATGTCTACCTCACCCGTCACGCTGATGGTTGCGCGCCGCGTTGCCGAAGGGCGCTATCAGGACCTGATGCTCTGGTTGCGCGAAGGCGAACAACTGGCCACCGATTTTCCCGGTTATCTCGGCTCTGGCGTGCTCGCTCCGCCACCCGACGATGACGAATTCCAGATTATTTTCCGCTTTGCCAATGAGCAGACCATGCACGCCTGGGAACACTCTGCCTCACGCACGGCCTGGCTGGCGCGCGGCAGTGACCTGTTTGCCCACAAGACGGAACACCGCGTCAGCGGGATCGAAGGCTGGTTCGGTGCGGTCGGTCAGCGCCCGCCCCGCTGGAAACAGGCCGTGGCGATCTGGTTGGCTTTCTTTCCGGTGTCCCTGTTGTTCAACTTCATCCTGGGGCCTTTGCTGAACGAAGTGAGCCTGCTGCCACGGGTGTTTATCAGCACGCTGTGCCTGACACCATTGATGGTCTACTTCTTCATTCCCTTGTCGACCCGCCTGCTGGCCAACTGGCTGAACAGCACTCCGGCACGACCATTGACCGTCCAGCCTTCCACACAGAACCGCTAAGCCGTCACCAACCTAGGTACACGCCTCCCGTCGCTGGTATAGTTTTGCCCTTACCGCGACGCGAGCCGTTCATGACCTCTTCCGCAGCCCCAATCCTCATCACCGGTGCCGGCCAGCGTGTCGGCCTGCATTGTGCGCAGCGTTTGATTGAAGATGGCCATCGGGTAGTCTTCAGCTACCGCAGCGAACGCCCCGGCGTCCAGGCATTGCGCGATCTGGGCGCTATCGCAGTGTTTGCTGATTTTTCCACTGAGACTGGAATCCTCGCGTTCATTGCCGATCTGAAAACCCACACCGACAGCCTGCGGGCGATTGTCCACAACGCCTCCGAATGGCTGAGCGAAACACCGGACAACGACGCCACAGCCTTCACCCGCATGTTCAGTGTGCACATGCTTGCGCCCTACCTGATCAACCTGCATTGTGCCGACTTACTGCAGCGCTCCCACCCGGCGGACATTGTGCACATCAGCGATGACGTGACCCGCAAGGGCAGCAGCCAGCACATTGGCTACTGCGCCAGCAAAGCCGGGCTCGACAGCCTGACCCTGTCCTTCGCCGCGAAATACGCGCCGACAATCAAGGTCAACGGTATCGCGCCCGCCCTGCTAATGTTCAACCCCGAGGACGACGCGGCTTACCGCACCAAGGCGCTGGCCAAGTCCGCGCTGGGCATCGAGCCTGGCAGCGAAGTGATTTACCAGAGCCTGCGCTACTTGCTCGACAACCCCTATGTCACCGGCACCACCCTGACCGTCAATGGCGGAAGGCACATCAAATAAGATGCCCCGCGAGGATGCTCCATGACGCTAATCCTGCCCCAGAACGCGCTGTCCCAAAGCTACCGCGAGATCCTCATCGGTCTCGGTGAAAACCCGGATCGCGAAGGCCTGATCGACACCCCGGCGCGCGCGGCCAAAGCCATGCAGTACCTCTGCCATGGTTACGAACAAAGTGTCGACGAGATCGTCAACGGGGCGCTGTTCGCCTCTGACAACGATGAAATGGTCATCGTCGACAACATCGAGTTGTACTCGCTCTGCGAACATCACCTGCTGCCCTTCATCGGCAAGGCCCATGTGGCTTATATTCCAACCGGCAAGGTGCTGGGCCTGTCGAAAATTGCGCGGCTGGTGGACATGTTTGCCCGTCGCCTGCAAATCCAGGAAAACCTCACCCGGCAAATTGCCGATGCGGTGCAACAGGTGACCGGCGCGGCAGGCGTCGCGGTGGTCATCGAAGCCAAACACATGTGCATGATGATGCGCGGTGTCGAGAAACAGAATTCAACCATGAACACCTCGGTGATGCTCGGCGCCTTCCGCGAGTCGAGTAACACCCGTCAGGAGTTCCTGCAATTGATTGGACGGAGCACGTCGTAATGCCACAACTTCAACCAGGCATGGCACGCATCCGGGTCAAGGACCTGTGCCTGCGGACCTACATCGGAATCAACGAGGATGAAATCCTCAACAAGCAGGATGTGCTGATCAACCTGACCATCCTGTATGCGGCCCAGGAAGCAGTGCGCGATAACGACATCGATCACGCGCTGAATTACCGCACCATCACCAAGGCAGTCATCGCCCATGTTGAAGGCAATCGCTTTGCGCTGCTCGAACGCCTGACCCAGGAGATCCTCGATCTGGTCATGGCCAACACGTCGGTGCTGTACGCCGAAGTTGAAGTCGATAAACCTCACGCCCTGCGATTTGCCGAATCGGTGTCGATTACGCTCGCGGCGAGCCGCTGACCGCGTCTGGCGCATTGGTCGTCAGACTTTTATCATCCGCGTCACGATTTGACCGCACAGAGCCCGCCATGAACGATCAACAACGCCTGGAACTTGAAGCCGCCGCCTTTCGCCGGCTGGTGGCCCATCTGGACAGCCGCAAGGATGTGCAGAACATTGACCTGATGAATCTCTCCGGTTTCTGCCGCAACTGCCTGTCCAAGTGGTACAAGGCCGCTGCCGACGAACGCCAGATCGACGTCAGCCTCGATGACGCCCGCGAAGTGGTGTACGGCATGCCGTACGCCGAATGGAAAGCCCAATACCAGCAAGAAGCCAGCGCCGAACAACAAGCGGCGTTCGCCAAAGGAAAACCCAATGAGTGATTTGAACACCCTGCGCGCCAGCCTCAAGAGCGGCGAACACGTCTTTGCCGACACCTTGGCCTTCCTCGCCGCCAATTACGACTATCAGCCCCAAGCCTTCAACAACGGTGGCGTAGAAAACGCCGCCGGTCAGAACGAAGGTTCATGCAAGACCCTGGGTCTGGCGCTGCTGGAAGGTCTGAGCGATGAAGAAGCGCTGCTGGCGTTTGGCGAGCATTACCGCTCAGTGGTGGCAACGCCGGAAGGTAGCGATCACGGCAATATCCGTGCGCTGATTGCTCATGGGCTGGCTGGCGTGAAGTTCACTCAGCAACCACTGACTCGCCGCTAAATTGTTACCTACACAAATCCTGTAGGAGCCGGCTTGCTGGCGATGGGGCCCTAGAGCCTTGCATCGCCCCTGCGGACGCCATCGCCAGCAAGCCGGCTCCTACAGGGATTAACGTACCTCCATCCACATCCCGACTTTTAAGATTGACCCGGCCACTTTATTTCGTTTGCCCCAAACCGCTGCTCACGGCTTAGATAAAAAGAAGCATCCCTTCTTCAGAGTCGGTCATCCATGAGCAGCGAATCCATCAGCCGGTCGATCAACATCGTTCATCCTGTCACGCTCAGCCACGGCAAAAATGCCGAGGTCTGGGACACCGATGGCAAACGCTACATCGACTTCGTCGGTGGCATCGGCGTGCTGAACCTCGGCCATTGCCACCCGCGCATTGTCGACGCCATTCGCGAACAAGCCACCCGCCTGACCCACTACGCGTTCAACGCCGCCCCGCATGTGCCCTACCTCGAGCTGATGGAACGTCTGACCGCGTTCATTCCGGTGGATTACCCGGTCAGCGGCATGCTCACCAACAGCGGCGCGGAAGCGGCGGAAAATGCCCTGAAAATCGTTCGTGGCGCCACCGGACGCACTGCCGTGATCGCCTTCGACGGCGCCTTCCACGGCCGCACCCTCGCCACCCTCAACCTCAACGGCAAGGTCGCCCCCTACAAACAGAAAGTCGGCGTGCTGCCCGGCCCGGTGTTTCACTTGCCCTACCCGAGCAAGGACAACGGCGTGACCTGCGCCGAAGCGCTGAAAGCCATGGACCGACTGTTCAGCGTTGAAATCGACGTTGAAGACGTGGCGTGTTTTATTGTTGAACCGGTGCAGGGTGAAGCGGGCTTCCTGACGATGGACGTGGCGTTCGCCCAAGCGCTTCGTAAGTTCTGCGATGAGAAGAACATCCTGTTGATCGCTGATGAAATCCAGTCCGGCTTCGGCCGCACCGGCGAGCGCTTTGCGTTTTCGCGGCTGGGCATCGAGCCGGACCTGATCCTGCTGGGCAAAAGCATTGCCGGTGGCGTGCCGCTGGGTGCGGTAGTCGGGCGCAAGGCATTGCTCGACACGTTGCCCAAGGGCGGTCTGGGCGGGACTTACTCGGGCAATCCCATCGCCTGCGCCGCCGGGCTGGCGACACTGGACGAAATGACGGATGCCAACCTGCAAGCCTGGGGCGCGCAACAGGAAGAAGCGATCGTCAGCCGATACCAAGCCTGGCGCGCCAGCAATCTTTCTCCGTACCTGGGGCGTTTGACCGGCGTTGGCGCGATGCGCGGCATTGAACTGGCCAATGCAGATGGCACACCGGCGCCGGCCCAGTTGACGCAACTGCTGGCGTTAGCCCGGGAGGCAGGCTTGCTGCTGATGCCCAGCGGCAAGTCGCGCCACATCATCCGCCTGCTGGCGCCGCTGACCACCGAGGCCTCCGTGCTGGAGGAAGGGCTGGACATCCTTGAGGCCTGCCTCGCGAAACTGTCCTGACAGCAAAATGAGCTCAGGGACTGACATAGCGAATTATGGTCGCTTGTTGTCCCTGAATTCGCGTCGCAATACTGACCAAAGCCCCCTTTACCTAGCGAGATCGTCACCACCTACAAAACCGAGGCAGTTATGTATCACGACAATATAATTTATAAGAAAAAGTCTAACGATCCTCAATTCCTGCTCGGTGTAGCCGTGGTGCTGTTTCTCGGCTCCTACCTGATGAACCTGGGTAACAGCGCCCTCAGTCATTTTCTGCAACCGCTGCTGGGCAATGCCCCGGACAGCCTGACCGCTCGCAACATTGCCATTGGCCTGGGCATCGCCGCACTGGGCACTCTGAACTTCCATGTGCTCGGGCGCTTGAAGTTCAAGGTGCAAACCACGGTGGTGTGGGTCGAGTTGCTGATTCTGTTTCTGGCGTTCTTCGACACCTTCGACCTCTCCTACAGTTTCATTCTCGACAAGGTCGGTTTCCTCATCATCCAGGGCGCCGCAACCACCTTGTACATTTCTGCCGTGGCCATTGTGATCGCGTTTGTCCTGGCGTTGATCGGCGCGGTGGCGAAGCTGTCGAACAACGGCCTGGCCAATGCGCTCGCGTCGTTCTACACCTCGTTCTTTCGCGGCGTGCCGCTGCTGATTCAGATCTACCTGATTTACCTGGGGCTGCCGCAACTCGGCTATGTGGTTGACGCCGTGCCGGCCGGCATCCTTGCGCTGTCACTGTGCTACGGCGCCTACATGACCGAGATTTTCCGCGCCGGTATCCAGAGCATTCCGGTCGGTCAGTGGGAAGCGTCACGAGCGCTGAACATCAGCCCGTTCAAAACCCTCAGCCGCGTGATTATGCCCCAGGCCCTGCGGGTGATCATTCCACCGACCGGTAACCAATTCATCGCCATGCTCAAGGACAGTTCGCTGGTGTCGGTGATCGGTGTCTGGGAACTGATGTACCTGGCCAAGACCCAGGGCCGTGCCGACTTCCGCCACTTGGAGATGCTGATTACTGCCGCGATGATTTACTGGGCGCTGTCGTTCATTCTCGAACGGGTGCAGGCGCGGATCGAAAAACGGGTCAACCGTTCCACGGCAAGGGGCTGATACGTGATGACTCGAACCAATACTGCTGAACAACTCGACAGGGTCGCGGCTGTACAGCCCGCCCCTTCGATGATTTCGATCACGGGCCTGAACAAGTGGTACGGCAATTTTCACGCCTTGCGCGATGTCGACCTGACTGTCGCCACCGGTGAAATCCTGGTGGTGTGCGGACCGTCGGGTTCTGGAAAGTCAACGATGATTCGCTGCATCAACCACCTGGAAAATTTCCAGAAAGGTCACATCCAGGTCAACGGCATCACCCTCACCAGCGAAGCGGAAAGTGTCAGCGCCGTGCGCAGCGAAATCGGCATGGTGTTTCAGAGCTTCAATCTGTTCCCGCACTTGAGTGTGATGGACAACCTGACTCTGGCCCCGCAACTGGTGCAAGGCGTGTCGTCTGCCGAGGCGAAAAAACGCGCACAGGTCTACCTCGAACGCGTGCGCATTGCCGAACACGCGCACAAGTATCCGTCGCAACTGTCCGGCGGTCAGCAGCAACGCGTGGCGATTGCGCGGGCGCTGTGCATGAATCCGAAAGTGATGCTGTTTGACGAACCAACCTCCGCACTGGACCCGGAAATGGTCCATGAAGTGCTGGACGTCATGAGCGAACTGGCCACCGACGGCATGACCATGATCTGCGTGACCCACGAGATGGGCTTTGCCAGCAAGGTCGCTGACCGGGTGTTGTTCATGGATCAGGGCCAGGTCATCGAACAAGCCACCCCGGCCGAGTTTTTCAACAACCCGCAGACCGAACGTGCGCAGAAATTTCTGTCGCAAATCATCGGTCACTGAGAAGCGCTTTACCCCCCGCATAACAATAACGAAAAGTGGAGATGGACATGCTCAGTAGAAAACGCGCAATCACCCTCGCAGCCTCCCTGTCACTGTTGTTTGTTGGCGTCGCCAATGCCGGCGCCGTGCTGGACAAGATTCAGAGCAGCAAGACGATGACCGTCGCCACCTCGGCTACCTGGCCACCCCAGGGGTTTATCAATGACAAAAACGAAATCGACGGTTTTGACATTGACGTGTCCAAAGAGATCGCCAAGCGTCTCGGCGTCGAAGCCAAATTCATCACACCCGACTGGGACGTGATTACCGCAGGCAAGTGGAATGGCCGATGGGACGTGTCTGTGGGCTCGATGACCGCGACCAAAAGTCGTGCGCGGATTCTCGACTTCCCGGGGACCTATTACTACGTTCCCTATGTGTTTGCAGTGCACAACAAATCCACGGTCACCGACCACAAAGCCCTGAATGGCAAAACCATCGGCGTCGAAGGCGGCACCACGTCCGAGGATTATTTCAGCCAGGCGCTGGCCATCGAAACCACTGACGTGCCGCCAGTCGTCTACGACGTCAAAACCGAGAAAATGAAGACTTACTCCGGCTCCGTCGGCCCGCTCGACGATCTGCGCCTGGGCGACGGCATCCGACTGGACGCCATCCTCACGCAACGCAGCACGCTGGATGCTGCCGTCAAGAAGGGTTATCCGTTGCGCGCCGTCGACAACGGCGTGGTGTTCTACGAACCGTTGGCCGTTGCCACCGACAAGGGTGACCCGGAGTTGAAGGCCAAGCTGGGTGAAATCATCGGCGAAATGCACAAGGACGGCACGCTGACCAAGCTGTCGGACAAGTGGTACGGCGTCGACTACTCGACTATCAAGTAAACGCCCCCCCTTTCTGTGGGAGCGATCAGGCTTGCTCCCACAGAGAACCGACTCTTCAAGGATTGACCATGTCCTTCCCAAACACCTGGTATTCCCAGACCTCGCTGCCCCGCCCAGCCAGGTCCGAATTGAACACGGACGAAACCTGCGACGCGTGCATCATCGGCGCCGGCATCGCGGGCCTCACTGCTGCCCTTGAGCTGACCCGTCGCGGCAAGCGCGTGATCATCCTCGAAGCCCATCAGGTCGCTTGGGGCGCGTCTGGACGCAATGGCGGAGTGGTCTCGCCGGGCTGGGCGGAAGGGTCTGGCGCGATTCGCAAGAAACTTGGGCTGGAACACGCCAGGGCGCTGTTTCAGATGTCGGTCGAAGGCGTGGAGATTGTCCGCCGCAACATTGCTGAATTGGCCCTGAGCGGTTGCACGCCGTCCGCCGGCACGATTCGGGTCAAGCGCTACGACGACGGTGCCGGCGTGAAAAACCACATTGACGCCATGCGCCGTGATTTTGGATATGAACTCAACTTTCTCGACACCGCGCAGGTCCGCGAACGGGCACACACGCTGCGCTATTTCCAGGGTGTCGAAGACCCGAACGCCATGCATTTTCACCCGCTCAACTATTGCCTGGGCCTGGCCCTGGCCATTGAGACGGCGGCAGGCAGGGTTTTCGAGCAATCGAAGATGCTCGCCTGGCACCGTGAAGGCAGCGACAACATCATCAAGACCCGGCATGGCTCCGTGCGCTGCAAGGACCTGGTGTTCTGCGCCGGCGGTTATGGCGGCCCCGAGCTGCAAAAGCTCAGCCGCGCGTACCTGCCTATCGCCACTTACGTGGTGTTGACCGAACACCTGGGCGACACGATCAAAAACGTCCTCGACTCCGGCGCTGCTTTTTCCGATGACCGCCGCGCATCTGACTACTACCGCATCGTCGAAGGCGACCGGCTCCTTTGGGGCGGACGCATTACCACCCGCAACGAACAGAATGAACAGGCCCTGGCGGCGATGCTCAAGGCCGACATGGTGTCGGTCTATCCGCAACTGGCACCGGTAAAAATCGAATTGGCCTGGTCCGGTCTGATGGGTTATTCCACCAATAAAATGCCCAACCTGGGACTCCTGGAGCCGGGTGTTTGGGCCTGTACTTCATTTGGCGGTCACGGTTTGAATACCGGCTCGATAGGTGGACGGGTGATTGCCGAGGCGGTGTGCGGGGAAACGAAGCGGTATGAGTTGTTCAAGCCTTACCTGCTGGACTGGAATGGCGGGCCGTTCGGGCGCGTGGCCGCCAACGCGATCTATCAATCGCTGAAGGTGATGGATTTCGTTCAGGAGCGGCTCAAGGGCTGAACCGCACACAGGTTCTTTGATTGGTCACCGAATTGCGGACACAAAAAAACCGGCCGAGGCCGGTTTTTTCATTTCAACGATCTCAGAACTTGGCGTTCTGCAGGTCGTCCAGGTAACGCTCGGTGTCCAGTGCCGCCATGCAGCCAGCACCGGCCGAGGTGATGGCCTGACGGTAAACGTGGTCAGCCACGTCACCGGCGGCAAAGATACCTTCGACGCTGGTCGCCGTAGCGTTGCCTTCACGGCCGCCCTGCACCACCAGGTAGCCGTCTTTCAACGTCAGCTGACCTTCGAACAACGAAGTGTTCGGGGTGTGGCCGATGGCGATGAACACGCCGTCGACTTTCAGTTCGTCGAAGCTGCCGTCGTTGTTCTTCAGGCGAGCACCGGTCACGCCCATGTTGTCGCCCAGGACTTCGTCCAGGTTCGAGTTCAGTTTCAGCTCGATCTTGCCTTCGGCAACCCGGGCATTCAGCTTGTCGATCAGGATCTTCTCGGCGCGGAAGGTTTCGCGACGGTGGATCAGGGTCACCTTGCTGGCGATGTTGGCCAGGTACAAGGCTTCTTCAACCGCGGTGTTGCCGCCGCCAACCACAGCCACTGGCTTGTTGCGATAGAAGAAACCGTCGCAGGTCGCGCAGGCCGACACGCCTTTGCCCATGAATGCTTCTTCGGACGGCAGGCCCAGGTAACGAGCGCTGGCGCCGGTCGCGATAATCAGCGCGTCGCAGGTGTACTTCGCGCTGTCACCGATCAGGGTGTACGGCTTGGAAGCAAAGTCCACGGCATTGATGTGATCGAAAACGATCTCGGTTTCGAAACGCTCGGCGTGCTCTTTCATGCGCTCCATCAGCGCCGGGCCGGTCAGGCCGTGGACGTCGCCCGGCCAGTTGTCGACTTCGGTGGTGGTGGTCAGTTGACCGCCGGCTTGCATGCCGGTGATCAACAGTGGCTTGAGGTTGGCACGGGCGGCATAGACCGCAGCGCTGTAACCGGCAGGGCCGGAACCGAGAATAATCACTCGCGAATGACGGACTTCAGACATGACCTGCTCCTGTTGACCGGCCCTGGACACCGGGCGCGGAACGCCGGGTTGCCGGCGGGAATAAAAAAGGACCGTGGTTGACCTTGGGGAAGGCTTGGGTACGACAGTCCTGCAAAAAGATTGGGTGCAGCGTATCGAGGGGGCGAAGATTAAGGAAATACGGTTTAACAATCCAGCTCATAGGTGGTCTCTATCCCACTGCGGCGACTATATAGGCGTCTTTGTTACAGTGAATGTCGATACCGCTGCCGCGCTTTCGCCCTTTCGGCAAAGCCGGTAAGGTCGGCGCGTTTCCCTCTGCCCGGAGCACGTTATGCCCGCACCCGTCCTGTCCGGACCGCAATACCTGCGTGAAGGTCTCAAGTTGGTCCTCAGCCCCAGCCTGCGTTTATTCGTGTTGTTACCGCTGGCCATCAACCTGGTGCTGTTCGTCGGATTGATTTATCTGGCCGGCCATCAATTCAGTCTGTGGGTCGATACGCTGATGCCTACCCTCCCCGACTGGCTGAATTTTCTCAGTTACATTCTCTGGCCGATTTTTGTGGTGCTGGTGGTGCTGATGGTGTTTTTCACCTTCACCATGCTCGCCAACGTCATCGCCGCCCCCTTCAACGGTTTCCTCGCGGAGAAAGTCGAAGTGGTGGTACGCGGCACCGACGATTTCCCGTCCTTCAGCTGGGGCGAACTGATCGCCATGATCCCGCGCACCCTGTCCCGGGAGATGCGCAAACTCGGCTACTTCCTGCCCCGGGCGCTGGGGTTGTTCATCCTGTCCTTTATCCCGGTGGTGAACATCATTGCTGCACCGCTGTGGCTGCTGTTCGGGGTGTGGATGATGGCGATCCAATACATCGATTACCCGGCGGACAACCACAAGCTGGGCTGGAACGAAATGCTCGCCTGGCTGCGGCAGAAACGCTGGCAGAGCATGAGTTTTGGCGGGATCGTTTATCTGGTGCTGCTGATTCCGGTGGTCAACATTTTGATGATGCCGGCGGCTGTGGCAGGGGCAACATTGTTTTGGGTGAGGGAGCGTGGAGCTGACGCGCTGGAACGAAGCACCGCCTGAACATCCGTATCTCTTGGTGGATATTTATAACCGGCTATTGCTGACAGTAGCCAATATCAGGAATGACGTCTCCAATAAATCATGAGGTCCACCTGCATGAGAATTCTCATGCATCAAGGAAGAGACGTGACCTCAATTTATGGAGATTGTATTCAATGCCATTACCCGCTCCCCCTCTCGCCTCTGCCGCGACGACAATCCGCACGACCGGAAACACGCCCGGCGAGCGTTTTGCCTGGACCGTCCTGAGTCCGGCAGTACGGTATGCACAGCCTGTTGCCGGGGCCGCCTGCACCCTCAACGAAAGCACGCGTATTCTCATCGACGATGAACACATCCACCCGTTGGCAACACGATTGGCATTCGGACTCGCCGTTGCCGCCGGTCTCAGCAAACCACCCGCCGTAATGCTTGCGTCAGGCAGTCCGCCGCAGAGTCGGGGGGATGTCGTGTTGAATATGTCTGCGCCCGATACGGCGCAAGTGCCGATACCCGCCAAAGGCCTGAACGAGGCCTACCGCATCGATATTACCGACGCCATTCGCGTCACCGCAAAAACCCTGGAAGCCATGGCCCGGGCGTTGACGACCTTGCATAAAGCCGCACTGGTTGGCGCCACGCTTGCCCCCGGTGTGGTCATCGACGCTCCTGCTTATGCCGAGCGCTCCGTTCTGCTTGATGTCGGGCGCAAGTATTACAGCCCTGAATGGATCAAAAACCTGCTGCGCGAGATGGCGTGGAACCAGCTCAACACGCTGTATCTTCACCTCACCGACAATGAGGGTGTTCGGATCGTGTTTCCTTCTCATCCAGACCTGTCCAGTGCGGATGCCTGGAGCGCAGAGGAACTCAAAGAGATACTCGACACCGCTGCCTCGTACCACATCAACGTCATTCCCGGGATTGAATCGCCCGGGCATATGAATTTCATACTGCGCAACAAGCCCGAATTTCAACTGCACTTGAGCGATGGCACCATTGTGCCCAAAGCGCTGGATTTCAGCCTTCCGGCCGCACGCCGCTTTGTCAAAGAGCTCCTCAAGGATGTGTTCGACATGTTTCCAGACTGCACCCATGTCAATCTGGAAGCCGACGAGTATTTCCTCGATCCGATCACCCCCTACAACACGCCAAAACTGGCTGAATACGCACGGCAGGCCTCGGGAAAACCAGGCGCCAACTCGCGCGATGGCGTCCGACAATTCGTCAATGAGCTGGCGGGTTTCGTGCGCGAGAATGGCAAGACTGCACGCATGTGGAACGATGCCGTCGTTCAAGACAATCAAGTGATCCAGGTCGATACCGCTGTTGAAATACTTTGCTGGAGTATCTGGGGCAGCGTTCGCAGTGAGAAAAACGTACAAGCGCTGATCGATGCCGGGTACACCGTGCTCAATGCCCACGGCGACTTCTACTTTGTCATCCGATCCGACTGGAGCAATCTGGTGGATCGCAAGCATTCGCCTTATGGACTTTACGATTTCTGGCGCCCCAACCATTTCATGGACAAGGCCGGTCAAAGCGTGACAATCATCGATTCAGACCACCCTGGGATGAAAGGGGGAGGCATACAAATATGGGCCGATGAACCCGATTACCTGTCAGCTGAGAAAATCTGGTCGCATCTGATTTTATGGATGCAACCCATTGGGCAACGTTCATGGGGATCACCGCACGCGGCCAACACCATGAAGGAGGTGCAACCGATTACCCGTTCGGTTGCCTTCGCGCCACCGGAACGTTGATGACTGGCCGTATCTGCCGCCCCTAATGGCCTCTGCGTCATAAATCCATCATCGAAACGCAACAATGACGACATGGCCTCAGTCGACACTGAGGTCATGACGACAGCTCTGCATATCACTCTGATCACCGAAACCTTCCCACCGGAAATCAACGGCGTGGCCAATACCCTTGGCCGCTTGTGCGACGGTTTGCGCGCGCGCGGGCACCAGGTGGAATTGGTCCGGCCACGCCAACTGTGTGATCAGCAGATAAGCGGTGACGATGATTTGCTGTTGTGTCGTGGCTGGCCGCTGCCGGGCTATCCCGGCCTGCAATGGGGCCAGTCGTCGATGCACAAGTTGCTCAGGCGCTGGACCCGGCATCGACCGGACGTGCTGTACATCGCAACCGAAGGGCCACTGGGCTTGTCTGCGTTACGCGCGGCACGGCGCCTGGGAATTTCGGTGGTCAGCGGTTTTCACACCAACTTTCAGCAGTACTCGAGCCAATACGGGCTGGGATTGCTGACGCGAATGCTCACTCACTACCTGCGCTGGTTCCACAACCGGTCGACTCTGACCCTGGTGCCGAGCCCCAGCCAGCGGATGGAGCTTGAGCGTCGCAGCTTCGAACGCCTGGCCTTGCTCTCCCGGGGGGTCGACAGCCAATTGTTTCATCCGAGCAAAAGGCTGGCATCGCTGCGCGAACAGTGGGGACTGACCGAGAACGACATCGCGATCATTCATGTCGGGCGCTTGGCCCCGGAGAAAAACCTCGGATTGCTCAAGCGCAGTTTCGACGCACTGAAGGCCACTTATCCACAGCGCAACCTGCGTTTGATCGTGATCGGTGACGGCCCGCAACGAGCGGTGCTGGAGCAGGAACTGCCCGAGGCGGTTTTCTGCGGTTCACAACGTGGCGAAGCGTTGGCCAGTCACTACGCATCCGGTGATGTGTTCCTGTTTCCGAGCATGACCGAAACCTTCGGCAACGTGGTGCTTGAGGCATTGGCCTCGGGGTTGGGTGTGGTGGCTTACGATCAGGCGGCCGCAGCTCAACATATCCGACATGGCTATAACGGCGTGCTGGCGATGCCGGGGGATGAAGAGGCGTTCTGTGATGCGGCAGCGTGGCTGCTGGAAGAGCGCGAGACCTTGCGCTGCGTGCGCTTGAATGCCCGTCAGCATGCTAGCCGGCAGGGTTGGGCGGCGATTATCGAGCAGTTCGAGGGGCAGTTGCGGGGGGCTTGTGTGGGGGAGCAGGTGGTTCCTGAGGCACAGACCTTATCCTGACTGTTGGGCGACATTAAATCCGTCTTCGCGAGCAATCCCGCTCCCACATTGGATTGTGTACGACACAGAACCACTGTGGGAGCGGGCTTGCTCGCGAAGAGGCCCTTCCAGTCGCCGCTTAAACCAGCGTCATCAACGCCTCACGGCTGAACGGCAGGATGTCTTCCTCACGCCCGTCGCGCACTTTCTGCGCCCAGTCCGGATCGACCAGCAACGCGCGACCCACAGCCACCAGATCGAACTCGTCGTTGTTCAAGCGCTCCAGCAGTTTCTCCAGGCTCGCCGGTTGGGCGATCTTGTCAGTGTTGACCATGAACTGCAGGAATTCGCCATCCAGGCCCACACTGCCCACGGTGATGGTCGGCTTGCCGGTGAGCTTGCGCGTCCAGCCGGCCAGGTTCAGCTCGGAACCGTCGAACTCAGGCTCCCAGAAGCGGCGCGTCGAGCAGTGGAAAATATCCACGCCAGCGACGGACAACGGCTTGAGGAACTCGCCCAGCGCTTCCGGGGTTTGCACCAGACGCGCGGTGTAATCCTGCTGCTTCCACTGCGAAAAACGGAAGATGATCGGGAAGCCTTCGCCGACCGCGGCACGCACGGCCTGGATCAGCTCAATGGCAAAACGCGAACGGCCAGCCAGATCGCCACCGTATTCGTCGGTGCGCTGGTTGCTGCCTTCCCAGAAGAACTGGTCGACCAGATAACCGTGGGCGCCGTGGATTTCCACGCCGTCCATGCCGATGCTCTGGGCATCCTTGGCGGCCTGGGCGAACGCGGCGATCACGTCCTGGATGTCCTGTTTGGTCATGCCGTGAACCACGACCTGACCGTCCTTGATTTTTTCCGACGGGCCGTAACCCGGGACGCTCGCATCCGGTTCGGTGCCGATACGGCGCACGCTGCCGACATGCCACAGCTGTGGAACGATCTTGCCGCCCTCAGCGTGAACCGCATCGACGACTTTCTTCCAGCCGGCCAGCGCGGCTTCACCGTAGAAATGCGGCACGTTCGGGTAGCCGTTCGACGCCTTGTGACCGACGGTGGTGCCTTCGGTGATGATCAAGCCCACGCCTGCGGCGGCGCGACGACGGTAGTACTCGATCACTTTGGAATTAGGCACGCCACCCGGCGAAAACGAGCGGGTCATCGGCGCCATGACGACGCGGGTCGGCAGTTCGAGGGTGCCGAGGTGGAACGGTTTAAACAGGGCTTTAACAGGCATGGGCACTCCACGAAAACGGTATCGACGGGATGGAATTTTATGACGGCGATAATATGCGCAGTTCAAAGCGATGCCCAGCACTATTGATCTGGGTGATTAAGGGTCAAAAGGCAGGCGTAAAAAATCGCAGCCCGAGGGCTGCGATTTTTTGGGGTTCAGCTCAGCGCTTTTTCGATCGCATGCACGATCGTTGGATCATCCGGCGCCGTACGCGGGGAAAACCGCGCCAGCACACGACCGTCCTTGCCCAGCAGGAACTTTTCGAAGTTCCAGGTAATGTCACCCGGGAATTCCGCGCCCTCACCCGCCAGCAGGCGGTAGAGCTGATGACGCTCATGTCCGTTGACTTCCAGCTTGCTGGACAACGGAAAGGTCACGCCATAGTTGAGGCTGCAAAACTCCTGGATTTCCTGCTCGGAACCCGGCTCCTGCCCGGCAAACTGGTTGCAAGGCAAGCCGAGTACGCTGAAACCCTTACCTTTGAATTGCTGGTAGAGGTTTTCCAGCGCCGCGTACTGTGGGGTCAAGCCACATTTGGAGGCGACGTTGACCACCAGCACGACTTGCCCTTTGAAAGGCGCCAGCGGTAGCTCCTGTCCATCCAGGGCTGTCAACTTAAGCTCGTGAAAAGCACTCATGACGAACTCCAAATTCCCGTGTTCTTCTCGAAACAGCCACTTGGCGGTGCCGCCAAGGACAGCCGCCGACTAAAAAGGCGCCCTCGGGCGCCTCTCCAGTTCTCTGAGCTTAGCGCAGAAAATCAGTGGTGATGGCCACCTTCGCCATGGACGTGACCATGAGCGATTTCTTCCTGGCTGGCGTCACGAATGTCGATGATCTTGACCTGGAAATTCAGGCGCTGGCCGGCCAACGGGTGGTTGCCGTCGACGGTGACTTCGTCGCCGTCCAGATCGCGAATGGTGACGATCTGCATTTGGCCATCCGGAGCGGAAGCGTGGAACTGCATGCCCACTTCCAGTTCGTCGACGCCTTCGAACATGCTGCGGCTCAGGGTGCTGACCAGTTCGGCAGCGTACTCGCCGTAGGCATCTTCAGGTTCAACGGCTACGGTCAGCTCGTCGCCGACAGCTTTGCCTTCCAGAGCCTTTTCCAGGCCCGGGATGATGTTACCTGCGCCTTGCAGGTAGACCAGCGGCGCGCCACCGGCGGAGCTGTCGATGACCTCACCAGCGTCGTTGGTCAGGGTATAGTCGATGGAGACAGCCTTATTGGCGGCGATCAGCATGGGGCGAGACCTTTTGCATAAGAATGAAGAAAGGCCAAGTTTAGCGAAGCCATCGCCCGAAAGCGAACACAACCCGGACGGAAGGTTGGCGACGCCAGGCGCAACGGTCACCGGCTTCCATCAGGATGAGGAAGGGCATTGGGTGGCCGAGCTTTCCTGCGGCCACACCCAGCACCTGCGCCACCAGCCACCGTGGCAATCACGCGCGTGGGTCCTGGACCCTGCGCAACGTATTGAAAAAATAGGCCAGCCCTTTGACTGCGGTTGGTGCGCACAAGGCCCGGTTAGCGATAACCTTGGCGACTGAATGTCGGTAGATCGTCAGGTATAAACGATCGCCTTTGCCATGCTCCCTTAGAGAATCCGCATGCAAACTTTTTTTATCGCACCCACCGATTTTGGTGTGGGTCTGACCTCCATCAGCCTCGGGCTGGTGCGTACGCTTGAGCGTGCCGGCCTGAAAGTCGGTTTTTTCAAACCGATTGCCCAGCCCCATCCGGGTGACACCGGCCCGGAACGTTCCACCGAACTGGTGGCCCGCACCCACGGTTTGCGGCCGCCGCAGCCACTGGGCCTGGCGCACGTCGAGCGCATGCTCGGCGATGGTCAGCTGGATGAGTTGCTCGAAGAAATCATCACCCTGTATCAGCAAGCCGCTGTCGGCAAGGACGTGCTGGTCGTCGAAGGCATGGTCCCGACCCGCAGCGCCAGCTACGCCGCACGGGTCAACCTGCATTTGGCCAAGAGCCTGGATGCCGATGTGATTCTGGTCTCGGCGCCGGAAAGTGAAGCCCTGTCAGAACTCTCTGGCCGCGTGGAATTGCAGGCGCAACTGTTCGGCGGGCCGAAAGACCCGAAAGTACTCGGCGTGATCCTCAACAAGGTCAAGACCGACGAAAGCATGGACGTCTTCGCCACGCGCTTGAAGGAACACTCGCCGTTGCTGCGCAGCGGTGATTTCCGCCTGCTGGGTTGCATCCCGTTCCAGCCGGAATTGAACGCCCCGCGCACCCGCGACGTCGCCGACCTGATGGGCGCACAAATCCTCAATGCCGGTGACTACGAAACCCGGCGCATGACCAAAATCATCATCTGCGCCCGCACCATGCGCAACACCGTGGAACTGCTCAAGCCCGGCGTGCTGGTGGTGACGCCGGGCGATCGCGACGACATCATCCTCGCCGTCAGCCTCGCGGCCATGAACGGCGTGCCGCTGGCCGGCCTGCTGCTGACCAGCGACACCCTGCCCGACCCGCGCATCATGGACTTGTGCCGTGGCGCGTTGCAGGCGGGTTTGCCGGTGTTGTCGGTGAGCACGGGCTCCTACGACACCGCCAACCAATTGAACGGCTTGAACAAGGAAATCCCCATCGACGACCGCGAGCGTGCGGAGATCATCACCGACTTCGTCGCCAGCCATCTCGATGCCAACTGGCTGCACCAGCGCTGCGGCACCCCGCGTGAGATGCGCCTGTCGCCCGCCGTGTTCCGCTACCAATTGATCCAGCGCGCCCAGGCCGCCAACAAGCGCATTGTACTGCCCGAAGGCAGCGAGCCGTTGACCGTGCAAGCCGCGGCGATCTGCCAGGCTCGTGGCATTGCCCGTTGCGTGTTGCTGGCGAAGCCGGCAGACGTCGAAGCCGTGGCTCGCGCTCAAGGCATCGAGCTGCCGCCGGGGCTGGAGATCCTCGACCCGGACCTGATCCGCGAACGCTACGTCGAGCCAATGGTTGCGCTGCGCAAAAGCAAAAGTCTCAACGCGCCGATGGCCGAGCAACAACTGGAAGACACCGTGGTGATCGGCACCATGATGCTGGCGCTGGATGAAGTCGATGGCCTCGTCTCCGGCGTCATTCACTCCACCGCCAACACCATCCGCCCTGCCCTGCAGCTGATTAAAACCGCGCCGGGCTGCACTTTGGTGTCGTCGGTGTTTTTCATGCTGTTCCCCGAAGAAGTGCTGGTCTACGGCGACTGCGTGATGAACCCGCACCCGAGCGCCAGCGAACTGGCCGAGATCGCCCTGCAAAGTGCCGACTCCGCTGCGGCGTTCGGCATCACCCCGCGCGTGGCGATGATCAGCTATTCCAGCGGTGAGTCCGCCAGCGGCGAAGAAGTCGAAAAAGTCCGCGAAGCAACGTTGCTCGCCCACGAACAACAAAACTCGCTGCTGATCGATGGTCCGTTGCAATACGACGCCGCGGCCAACGAAACCGTGGCCAAGCAACTGGCGCCGAACAGTCAGGTCGCCGGTCGCGCCACGGTGTTCGTGTTCCCCGACCTGAACACCGGCAACACCACCCACAAAGCCGTGCAGCGCAGCGCCGACTGCGTGAGTCTCGGGCCGATGCTGCAAGGCCTGCGCAAACCGGTGAACGACCTGCCGCGCGGTGCGCAAGTCGATGACATCGTCTACACCATCGCGTTGACCGCGATTCAGGCTGCCAACCGACCTATGGATGTTTAAATGCTGGATTCCCTGCCTGCCGCCGTGCGCGGCGTGATTGCCTCGTTGTTGTTAACCCTCAATACCCTTCTGCTGTGCTCGTTTCTGTTCTGCGTGGCGATTTTCAAGGTGCTGCCGTTCGCCATCACCCAACGTTTTACGCGCTGGCTGATGAGCCACACCCATGAAGCGTGGATCAGCAACAACAAAGCGTGGATGAACCTGGTCTGCCGCACCCGCTGGCACCTCAGTGGCCTGGAAGGTCTGGACTATAAGCACTCCTACCTGATCACCAGCAACCACCAGAGCTGGGTCGACATCATGGTGCTGCAATACGTGCTCAACCGTCGCATCCAGCCGCTGAAGTTTTTTCTGAAACAGGAGCTGATCTGGGTGCCGGTGATTGGTCTGGCCTGGTGGACGCTGGGCTTTCCGTTCATGAAGCGCTATTCCAAGGCGTATCTGGAAAAGCACCCGGAGAAGAAAGGCAAAGACCTGGAAACCACGCGCAAGACCTGCGCGAAGTTTCGCAACAGCCCGGTGGGGATTTTCAATTTCGTTGAGGGCACCCGCTTCACCGAAGGCAAGCACGCGCAGCAGAAATCACCGTTCAAATATCTTCTGAAACCCAAGGCCGGCGGCATTGCGTTTGTGCTGGATGCGATGGGTGAGCAGCTGGAATCCATCGTCAACGTGACGATTCACTATCCGGGCGGGCGTCCGGGGTATTGGGATTTGCTCTGCGGCAATGTGAAGGACGTTGTCGTGCATTTTCAGGAGCTGAAGATTCCGCCGCAATTCATCGGCAAGAACTACGACCAGGATGGCGAGTATCGGTTGCAGTTTCAGGGGTGGATCAATCAGCTGTGGCTGGATAAGGATGCGTTGTTGGGGCAGATGCATCGGGAGTATCCGGCCAAGTCTTGATGAGTCTGCACCGGCCTCATCGCGGGCAAGCCATGCTCCTACGGTTTTTCGTCGTGCCATAGGGTGCGACCACACGACATCCGTAGGAGCAAGGCTTGCCCGCGATGGCGATTTCAGGGGTACAAAAAAACCCGCCGATGATCACTCATCGGCGGGTTTTTTATTGGCGGCTAATGCTTAGATCGCGCCGCGGCTACGCAGCAGATCCAGCACTTGCTTGACGCTTTCTTCCAGCGACAGCGACTGGGTGTCGACCACAAGGTCAGCATCCAACGGCACATCGAACGGGAAGGAATCGCCCGGGATGTTATCCCCGGCCGCCGCATACAGACCTTGCGGGTCACGTTCGGCGCAAACAGCCGGCGAGGCCTGCACGTAAACGGTCAGCAAACGCTCCTTGCCGATCAGTTCCCGGGCCTGCTCACGACCTTCAGCACTCGGCGCAACAAACGCTGCCAGCGTCAGCAGACCGGCTTCGTTGAACTGACGCGCAACGTGTGCCGCACGACGCCAGTTCTCGGTACGCCCGGCGCGATCCTGTGGCAGACCTTTGTTCAGGTCATGACGCAGGTTCTGGCCATCGAGCACAAACACTGCGCGGCCCATGTCGAACAGCTTGCGTTCAACCGCGTAGGCCAGGGTGCTTTTGCCTGCGCCCGACAGACCGCTGAACAACACGGTGGCCGGTTGCTGGCCGAAGCGCTGGGCGCGTTCTTCGGTGGCGACGTGAGCGAGTTTGCCATGATGCGTAGCGCTTCCATGGGCCACTGGCTGAGCGATGATCATGCCGGCCGCGACGGTGCCATTGGTCAAACGGTCAATGACGATGAACGAACCGGTGGTGCGGTTGCTCGCGTAACCGTCCAGCGCGATGGCCGCGTCGAGGCTGATCTTGACCCGACCGATCTCGTTCAACTGCAAGGCGCTGGCCGGGCCTTCTTCCAGCGTGTTGACGTCAACGCGGTTGACGATGCTGGTGATCGAACCCGGCACGTACGTGGTGGCGCGTTTGATATCGTATTTCTTGCCCGGCAGCATCGGCTCTTCGGCCATCCACACCAGCATGGCGTCGAAGGCGTCGGTCACTTGCGGCAGGTTGTCGGCGTGTACCAGCAAATCGCCGCGGGAGATGTCGATCTCGTCTTCCATGGTCAGCGTCACAGCCTGACCCGGACCTGCGTGCTCCAGCTCACCTTCGAAGGTGACGATGGATTTCACGCGGCTGCTCTTGCCCGACGGCAGCACAACGACTTCGTCGCCCTTGTGCACGACGCCGCTGGCCAGGGTGCCGGCGAAGCCACGGAAGTTCAGGTTCGGACGGTTGACGTACTGCACCGGGAAACGCAGGTCGGTGTAGTTGCGATCGCTGGCGATTTCGACGGTTTCAAGAATTTCCATCAACGACTGGCCGGTGTACCACGGCGAGCGCTCGGACTTGTTCACCACGTTGTCGCCTTTCAGCGCCGACATTGGCACGAAGGCCATGGTGGTCGGCTTGAAGGCGATGCCTTCGGCGAACTTCAGGTAATCGGCCTTGATCGACTCGAAGACTGTTTCGTCAAAGCCATTGATGTCCATCTTGTTGACGGCCACCACGATGTGTTTGATGCCCAGCAACGAGGCGATGAAGCTATGGCGACGGGTCTGAGTCTGCACGCCGTAACGGGCGTCGATCAGGATGATCGCCAGGTCACAGGTAGAAGCACCGGTGGCCATATTGCGGGTGTACTGCTCATGGCCGGGGGTGTCGGCAATGATGAATTTACGCTTGGCGGTGGAGAAATAGCGGTAAGCGACATCGATGGTGATGCCCTGCTCACGCTCGGCCTGCAAGCCGTCGACCAGCAATGCCAGGTCGATGTCATCGCCGGTGGTGCCGACTTTCTTCGAGTCGCGGGTAATGGCTTCCAGGTGATCTTCGTAGATCATCTTGGAGTCGTGCAGCAGGCGCCCGATCAGGGTGCTCTTGCCGTCATCGACGTTGCCACAGGTCAGAAAGCGCAGCATTTCCTTGCGTTCATGCTGGCCCAGGTAGGCGAGGATGTCCTCGCTGATCAAATCAGATACGTGCGACATGACAACCCCTTAGAAATAACCCTGACGTTTCTTTTCTTCCATCGAGCCTGCGCCATCGTGGTCGATGACCCGGCCCTGGCGTTCGGAAGTTCGCGTCAGGAGCATTTCCTGAATGATGTCGGTCAGCGTGACAGCCTCGGACTCGACAGCACCGGTCAGCGGGTAGTCGCCGAGCGTACGGAAACGGACCTTCTTCTTGACGATGCGCGCCTTGTCTTCATCGCTCAGGTGATTGAGCAGACGCTCGTCGTCGATCATGATCCAGGTGCCATTCATCTCGATGACGTCGCGCTCGGCGGCGAAATACAGCGGCACAATCGGGATGCCTTCGAGGTAGATGTACTGCCAGATGTCCAGTTCGGTCCAGTTCGACAAAGGGAACACACGAATGGATTCGCCCTTGTTGACGTTGCCGTTGTAGACGTTCCACAGCTCTGGACGCTGGTTTTTCGGGTCCCAGCGGTGCTTGGTGTCGCGGAAGGAATACACGCGTTCTTTGGCGCGGGATTTCTCTTCGTCACGACGGGCGCCACCGAAAGCCGCATCGAAACCGTACTTGTCGAGAGCCTGCTTGAGGCCTTCGGTTTTCATGATGTCGGTGTGCTTGGCACTGCCGTGGGTCAGCGGGTTGATGCCCTGTGCAACACCGTCAGGGTTGACGTGCACCAGCAGGTCAAGGCCGAGTTCTTCAACCATACGGTCGCGGAACGCGTACATTTCCTTGAACTTCCACCGGGTGTCGACGTGCATCACCGGGAACGGCAGTTTGCCCGGGAAGAATGCCTTGCGCGCAAGGTGCAGCATCACGGCGGAATCTTTACCGACGGAGTACAGCATCACCGGGTTATCGAACTCGGCGGCGACCTCGCGGATGATGTGGATGCTTTCGGCCTCCAGCTGTTTCAGATGCGTCAGTTTGTCGACCATGGCTACTCACGAAAACGATCTTATGGACGGCCAGCGGGCCGTGTTCGAGCGAGGAATCCTAGCACAGCGACCTCTTCTAATCAGGACGCCAACTAGATCGAAAGGGCATATGAATATACCCCCTCGTTTGGGCGAATGACTGGCGATATCCTGTAGGAGCAAGGCTTGCCGGCGATGGCGTCCTTGAGATCGCTATCGCGGGCAAGCCTTGCTCCTACAAGGGAGGCAGGTCATCAGATGGGATTGGGGCAATCGATGAAGATGTGTTCCAGCGCAAACCGGCGCGCCAGATAATCACCCAGTGCCTGCACACCATAACGCTCGGTGGCGTGATGGCCGGCGGCGATGAAGCTGATGTCATTTTCCCGGGCGCTGTGAAAGGTCTGCTCCGAGGCTTCACCACTGAGGTACAGATCGACACCGGCCAACACCGCCTGATCGATGTAACCCTGACCGCCGCCCGTGCACCAACCGACCCGGCGAATCATCTCGCTGCCTTCGATCAGCAGCGGCTCGCGCCCCATGACTTCCTGGACGCGACGGGCGAAATCACGCGGCGTCACCGGTTCGCTTAACGAGCCAACCAGGCCGACAACTTTAGAATTGTCCGGATCCAGCGGGCCTTCGACGGTGATGTCGAGCTGACGTGCCAGTTGCACGTTGTTGCCGACTTCCGGGTGCAGGTCCAGTGGCAAGTGATAAGACAGCAGGCTGATATCGTGCTTGAGCAAGGTCTTCAATCGACGCTGCTTCATGCCGGTGATGCACGGGTTCTCGCCTTTCCAGAAATAACCGTGATGCACCAGCACCAGATCGGCCTCGGCTTCGACCGCAGCGTCCAGCAGTGCCTGGCTCGCCGTGACGCCACTGACAATGCGCATCACTTGCGGCCGGCCCTCGACCTGCAAGCCGTTGGGGCAGTAATCGGCAATTTTGGCACTGGAGAGGTAACGGTCGGCTTCTTCGACCAGGGTGCTCAGGGCGACGGCCATAAAAGACTCCTAAATATCCCGTTCAGAGGCGCGCTTGGCCTCGTATAATGCGCGACATTATGGGCGGTCTCATACCGCCTGCAACCTTTCAGGAAGTGCTTAATGCTCAAGGCGCTGCGTTTTTCCGGCTGGCCGCTGTTGGCCGGCGTGCTTATCGCTCTTTTGATAATTCAGCGTTACCCGCAGTGGGTCGGGCTTCCGAGCCTTGATGTGAACTTGCAGCAAGCGCCGCAAACCACCAGCGTGCAACAGGGACCGGTGTCCTATGCCGACGCCGTGGTTATCGCCGCACCTGCGGTAGTCAACCTGTACACCACTAAAGTCATCAACAAACCGAATCATCCGCTGTTCGAAGACCCGCAGTTCCGTCGCTTCTTCGGTGACAACTCGCCCAAGCAGAAGCGCATGGAATCGAGTCTGGGTTCCGGCGTGATCATGAGCCCGGAAGGCTACATCCTGACCAATAACCACGTCACCACCGGTGCCGACCAGATTGTCGTGGCACTCAAGGACGGCCGTGAGACCTTGGCCCGCGTGATCGGCAGCGACCCGGAAACCGATCTCGCGGTATTGAAGATCGACCTGAAAACCCTGCCGGCAATCACCATCGGCCGTTCCGACAACATCCGCATCGGCGACGTGGCGCTGGCCATCGGCAACCCGTTCGGTGTCGGCCAGACCGTGACTATGGGCATCATCAGCGCCACCGGGCGCAACCAGCTGGGCCTGAACAACTACGAAGATTTCATCCAGACCGACGCCGCGATCAACCCCGGCAACTCCGGCGGTGCGCTGGTGGACGCCAATGGCAACCTGACCGGCATCAACACCGCGATTTTCTCCAAGTCCGGCGGCTCGCAAGGCATCGGTTTTGCGATCCCGGTCAAGCTGGCGATGGAAGTGATGAAGTCGATCATCGAGCACGGCCAGGTGATTCGCGGCTGGCTGGGCATTGAAGTGCAGCCGTTGAGCCAGGAACTGGCGGAGTCTTTCGGTCTGTCGGGACGTCCGGGGATTGTGGTCGCGGGGATTTTCCGTGACGGTCCGGCGCAGAAGGCCGGCCTGCAATTGGGGGATGTGATCCTCAGCATTGACGGAGAACCGGCCGGCGATGGTCGCCGTTCGATGAACCAGGTCGCACGGATCAAGCCGACGGACAAGGTCACGGTTCAGGTGATGCGCAATGGCAAGGAGCTCAAGCTCACCGCTGAAATCGGTTTGCGTCCGCCACCGGCGCCGGTCAAAGAGAAAGAAGAAGAGTAACTACTAACTCAGCCCCCTTGTGGGAGCGTGGCTTGCCCTCGATGGGAACACCGCGGTGCATCAGGTACACCGCGTTATCGTTCATCGCGGGCAAGCCACGCTCCTACAGGGTTAGTGGTGGTTTAGAGGTCGCCGAGGCCGTCGATCAGCGCCTGATTCTGCTCAGGTGTGCCGATGGAGATCCGCAGGAACTGGGCAATCCGTTCCTGCTTGAAGTGCCGAACGATCACGCCTTGCTCACGCAACTTCGCCGCCAACCCTGCCGCATCGTGCTGGGGATGACGGGCAAAAATGAAGTTCGCTGCCGACGGCAACACCTCAAATCCCTTCGCCTCCAGTTGCCCGACGACCTTGTCGCGACTCTCGATCACGAGCTGACAGGTCTTGTCGAAGTACTCGCGATCTTCGAACGCCGCCGCAGCCCCGACAATCGCCAGACGATCCAGCGGATAGGAGTTGAAGCTGTTCTTGATCCGCTCCAGCGCCTCGATCAAGTCCGGATGTCCCACCGCCAGGCCAACTCGCAGGCCGGCCAGTGAACGGGATTTGGACAAGGTCTGAGTCACCAGCAGGTTCGGATAACGGTCCACCAACGTGATTGCCGTCTCACCGCCGAAGTCGATGTAGGCCTCATCTACCACAACCACTGAATCCGGGCTGGCCTTGAGGATCTGCTCAACGGCGTCCAGCGCCAGCAGGCAACCGGTCGGTGCGTTCGGGTTCGGGAAGATGATCCCGCCGTTCGGCTTGGCGTAGTCGGCCGGATTGATCTGGAACTGCTCGTCCAGCGGTACGGCATCGAACTTGATGCCATACAACCCGCAGTAAACCGGATAGAAGCTGTAGCTGATGTCCGGGAACAGCAGCGGCTGATCGTGTTGCAGCAAACCGTGGAAGATGTGCGCCAGAACTTCATCGGAACCGTTGCCGAGGAACACCTGATTGCCTTGCACGCCGTAGTACCTGGCGACAGCTTGTTTGAGCAAGTCGCTGTTCGGGTCCGGGTACAAACGCAAATTGTCGTTCAGTTCGGTCTGCATCGCCGCCAAGGCTTTGGGCGATGGACCGTACGGGTTTTCGTTGGTGTTGAGCTTCACCAGTTTCGTCAGCTTCGGCTGCTCGCCCGGCACGTAAGGCACCAGGCTCTTGACGAAGGGGCTCCAGAATTTACTCATGCTCAGTTCCCCTGCTTGTCTTCGATGATGCGGTATTCGGCGCTGCGGGCGTGGGCGGTCAGCGACTCGCCACGGGCCAGTACGGAAGCGGTCTTGCCCAACTCGGAGGCACCTTGCTCGGAACAGAAGATGATCGACGAGCGTTTCTGGAAATCGTACACACCCAGCGGCGAGGAGAAACGCGCGGTGCCAGACGTCGGCAAAACGTGGTTGGGACCGGCGCAGTAGTCGCCCAAGGCTTCGGAAGTGTGACGGCCCATGAAGATCGCGCCCGCGTGACGGATCTGCGGCAACCAGGCCTGCGGATCAGCGACCGACAACTCAAGGTGCTCCGGCGCGATGCGGTTGGCCACTTCAATGGCTTGTTCCATGTCGCGGACCTTGATCAACGCACCACGGCCATTGATCGAAGTTTCGATGATCTCGGCGCGCTCCATGGTTGGCAGCAATTTGGCGATGCTCGCGGCGACCTTGTCGAGGAACTCGGCGTCCGGGCTGACCAGAATCGCCTGGGCGTCTTCATCGTGCTCGGCCTGGGAGAACAGGTCCATGGCGATCCAGTCCGGATCAGTCTGGCCGTCGCAGACCACGAGGATCTCGGACGGGCCGGCGATCATGTCGATACCGACCTGACCAAACACATGACGCTTGGCGGTGGCGACATAGATGTTGCCCGGGCCCACCACTTTGTCGACCTTCGGCACGCTTTCAGTACCGTAAGCCAGCGCGGCAACGGCTTGGGCGCCGCCGATGGTGAACACGCGGTCCACGCCGGCGATGCAGGCGGCGGCCAGCACCAGCTCGTTGATTTCACCGCGCGGGGTCGGCACCACCATGACCACTTCGGTCACGCCCGCCACTTTGGCCGGGATCGCGTTCATCAGCACCGAAGACGGGTACGACGCTTTACCGCCTGGTACATACAGACCGGCGCGATCCAGTGGCGTGACCTTCTGGCCCAGCACCGTGCCGTCGGCTTCGGTGTAGCTCCAGGAATCCTGTTTTTGCTTTTCGTGGTAACTGCGTACCCGAGACGCGGCTTTTTCCAGGGCTTCGCGCTGCGGTACCGTGATCCGGGTCAGGGCCAGTTCCAGGCGTTCACGCGGCAGGATCAGGTCGGCCATCGAGGCGACCTGCAGGCCGTCGAACTTCTGGGTGAATTCCACCAGCGCCGCGTCGCCACGCTCGCGCACGGCCTTGATGATGTCCAGCACCCGCTGGTTGACCGAGTCGTCAGACACACTTTCCCAGCTCAGCAGATGATCCAGATGATGTGCGAAATCCGGGTCAGCAGCGTTGAGTCGGCGAATTGCAGTCGGTGCGGTCATAGCGAGAGCCTCATAGGAATGGCAAAAAACTCAGGCGCCCGAAGCTAACATTCGATCCGCTTGGGCACCTGAGAATTCTGGCTATGAGGCGGATAGACGGCGCGACTTGACGTCGCGCAGGTGAATCAGCCGCGGTGTCGAGACTCCACTGCCTTGCGCAGGGTGTCGATCAACGCCTGGATACGGGCGTGCTGCATTTTCATCGAAGCTTTGTTGACGATCAGCCGGGAGCTGATGTCGGCAATGAAATCCTGGGGTTCCAGGCCATTGGCGCGCAGGGTGTTACCAGTGTCGACCACGTCGATAATCTTGTCCGCCAGACCGATCAGCGGCGCCAGCTCCATCGAGCCGTACAGCTTGATGATGTCGACCTGACGCCCCTGCTCGGCGTAGTAACGCTTGGCAACGTTGACGAACTTGGTGGCGACCCGCAGGCGGCCCTTGGGCTCGACATCACCGACACGGCCGGCGGTCATCAGCTTGCAGAGGGCAATGCGCAGGTCCAGAGGCTCGTACAGGCCCTGGCCGCCATATTCCATCAACACATCTTTACCGGCGACGCCGAGGTCCGCGGCACCATGCTCGACATACGTCGGCACGTCGGTGGCGCGCACGATCAGCAAACGTACGTCAGGCTGGGTCGTGGGAATGATCAGCTTGCGGCTCTTGTCCGGATTCTCGGTCGGCACGATGCCCGCTTCAGCCAGAAGCGGCAGGGTGTCGTCAAGGATGCGGCCCTTGGACAGTGCGATGGTCAACATGGGAAACGTCAGTCCTTATCAAGGTACTCATGCCCGGTCGCAAACGGCGCCGGACACACATCGAGCCGGAAACCGGCTCGACTTAAACAGTTCAACGGGCATGTCCTTATGCCCATGCAGCTGAAACTAGCCCGGTACGCGGCGGATCTTGGCGCCGAGCATCTGCAGTTTCTCTTCGATGCACTCGTAACCACGGTCGATGTGGTAGATGCGGTCGATCAGGGTGTCGCCTTCAGCGATCAGCGCCGAGATCACCAGGCTGGCCGAAGCACGCAGGTCGGTGGCCATGACTGGCGCGCCTTTGAGCGTCTCGGTGCCGGTAACGATGGCTGTGTTGCCTTCGACCTGAATCTTGGCGCCCATGCGGTGCAGTTCGTAAACGTGCATGAAGCGGTTTTCGAAGATCGTCTCGATCACAGCGCCCGTGCCTTCGGCAATGGCGTTGAGGGAGATGAACTGCGCTTGCATGTCGGTAGGGAACGCCGGGTATGGGGCAGTCCGCACGTTGACGGCTTTTGGCCGCTTGCCGTGCATGTTCAGCTCGATCCAGTCTTCGCCGCAGGTGATTTCGGCACCCGACTCGCGGAGTTTTTCCAGAACGGCTTCGAGGATGGTCGGATCAGTGTCCTTGACCTTCACACGACCGCCGGTCACGGCAGCCGCCACCAGGTAGGTGCCGGTTTCGATGCGGTCAGGCATCACTTTGTACGTGGTCGGGTGCAGACGCTCAACGCCATCAATGGTGATGGTGTCGGTGCCGGCGCCAGTGATCTTGGCACCCATGGCGATCAGGAAGTTCGCCAGGTCGATGACTTCAGGCTCA